>Ga0228702_1000193_pt1 | contig 52377 bp, 45 predicted proteins | sample McNCre217_Aug_MG_2_FD_178018 | JGI IMG/M metagenome (GOLD analysis project Ga0228702, IMG submission 178018) | Freshwater microbial communities from McNutts Creek, Athens, Georgia, United States - 20-17_Aug_MG | ecosystem: Environmental > Aquatic > Freshwater > Creek | place: USA: Georgia...
AACCAGATCAACAACGGAAACCCCGGCTTCGATCAGTTGGTTCCCTTCCAGTTGGACTCCGGCAAGGTTGTGGTGGTCAATCGCGGTTGGCTATCGACGGGTTCCAAGCAGGACCTTCCGGATTCGATTCCGGCCATCGTCGGCGGACACGTGCGCGTTCTCGGCCGCCTGATGCACGCGCAGCAGCCGGATGCCAGAACTGCACCCAAGGGGCAGGCCATGGCCATCCACATGGCAACGCTCAACAAGCAGTGGCACATCGCAACCGATTCGCTCTACCGCGGCGCCTACCTCCACCTGGCGGCGGAGTCACCTAAGTCTGCTGTGCTGCCCACGCTCACCACCAAGCCAGACATCAGCGAGGGGAACCACCTCAGCTACGCGTTCCAGTGGGTGCTGTTTGCGGTCATGGGCTTTGGGGCAATCGCGGTAAACATTAGGCAAGACCTGCGCGAAAAGCGCACCGCCGAGGACCCAACTTACGCGCCCAAGCCGCGCCGAAAGAAGCTCGGCGACGCGGATAAAGAGGCCGAAGACGCGCTGCTAGACCAGTAGGCGCTCGCCGTCTGGGCGGTCGCTCCCCCGCGCTTTACTGCCGGGCGCTCGCCGCCTGCCGGCTAGGACAGCGAGATGAGGTCTAGGTAGGTGTCGCCCCAGTGGTCTTCATCGCCATCCGGCAGAATCAGCACGCGCTCCGGGTTTAGCGCCTCAACCGCGCCCACATCGTGCGAAACCAGCACGACCGCACCCTTGAACTGATCCAGCGCGTTCAGGATCTCTTTGCGACTGGCGGGGTCGAGGTTGTTGGTCGGCTCATCCAGCAGCAGCACGTTTGCGCTGGAAACCACCAGCGATGCCAGGGCCAGACGGGTGCGCTCGCCACCGGAGAGAACTCCGGCCGGCTTGTCTACGTCGTCGCCGCTGAATAGGAACGAACCAAGCACCTTGCGGGCATCGGTGTCGTTAAGGTGGCTGGCGTTGGCCTGCATGTTCTGCAGCACGGTCTTGGAGAAGTCTAGGGTCTCGTGTTCCTGCGCGAAGTAGCCGATCTTCAGGCCGTGGCCGTGCTCGATCGAGCCGGTGTCAGGCTTCTCCAGGCCCGCCAGCATGCGCAGCATGGTGGTCTTTCCGGCACCGTTGAAACCGATGATGACAACCTTGGAACCGCGGTCGATGGCCAGGTCTACCGCGGTGAAGATCTCTAGCGAGCCGTAAGACTTGCTCAGGTTGGTGGCCATCAGCGGGGTCTTGCCGCAAGGGGCCGGGTCCGGGAACTTGATCTTGGCGACCTTGTCGGTCTCGTGCACGTCTTCCAGGCCGGAGAGCAGCTTCTCGGCTCGGCGGGCCATCTGGTGGGCGGCCGCGGCCTTGGTGGCCTTGGCGCCGAACTTGGCGGCCTGCAGCTGCAGAGTGGCTGCCTTTTTCTCGGCGCTGGCGCGCTCGCGCTTGCGGCGCTCCTGGTCTGCCTCGCGCTGCTTCAGGTATGGCTTCCAGCCCATGTTGTAGATGTCGATCACCTGACGGATTGCGTCTAGGTAGAACACCTTGTTTACGGTCTCCTCAACCAGATCTATGTCGTGGCTGATGATGATGAGCCCGCCCTGGTAGTTCTTGAGGAACTCGCGCAGCCAGACCACGCTGTCTGCGTCTAGGTGGTTGGTCGGTTCGTCGAGCAGCATGGTCTCGGCGCTGCTGAACAGGATGCGCGCTAGCTCCACACGGCGGCGCTGACCACCACTGAGGGTGGAAATCGGCTGGTCCAGCACGTGGTCCTTGATGCCAAGGTTGCTGGCGATTGCCGCGGCCTCCGCCTCGGCGGCATAGCCACCGGCCGCCAAGAATTCCTCTTCCGCGTTGGCGTACTTGCGCATCGCGCGGTCGTAGACGGCCTCATCGATGCTTCCCATGTCTAGGGAGGCCTGGTTCATGCGGGCCACGATGTCGCCCATGCCGCGCGCGTTCAGGATGCGAGTGCGCACCAGCTCGGTGGGGTCGCCGTTGCGCGGGTCCTGCGGCAGGTAGCCGATCTCGCCGCTACGGTCAACGAAACCGGAGGTTGGAGCGCCGTCGCCGGCCAAAATCTTGGTGAGCGTGGTCTTGCCGGCACCGTTGCGGCCAACCAGGCCGATCTTGTCGCCCTTTTCCACACGGAAGTTAACGCCGCTCATCAGGGTGCGGGCACCGATGGAGATCTCTAGGTCTCGCACGCCAATCATGGTTCACCCCGGGGTTTCTGGAATCAAATTTTGTTTGCCATATAGGAGATGCAAACCAAAGCCCCTAGTTTACAATCGAATGTAATCCTGCGGGTTCCAGCGTTGTGCCCTGCCAATCCATCTACGTAGAGAAGAGAGACTCACATGTCGATGACCCTCACCGTAAAGCCGACCCTGGTCGACCGCATCATCCCTAACTCGTTCGCAGCCGACATCGCTCTGGTTGTGGCCGGTGCCGCACTCACCGCAGTTGCTTCGCAGCTGCAGTTTGCGGTTCCTGGAAACCCAGTTCCATTCACCATGCAGACCCTGGCGGTTCTGCTAACCGGTGCCGCACTCGGCTCGGTTCGCGGCCTGCTCTCGATGGTCCTCTATGTTGCAGCTGGCACCCTGCTTCCGGTTTACTCGGGCGGCGCACACGGCATCAACGTTCTGCTGGGTGCAACCGGTGGCTACCTCTTCGGCTTCATCGTTGCCGCCTTCGTGGTTGGCAAGCTGGCCGAGGTCAAGTGGAGCAGCAACGTCCTCAAGATGGCCGCAAGCTATGTTGTCGGCTCGGCAATCATCTACGCACTGGGTGTGACCGTTCTCACCATCACCGCCATGAAGGGCAACTGGGCGCTTGGCGTTCAGTACGGCATGGTTCCGTTCCTGGTTTGGGACGCCGTGAAGGCTGCCGTTGCAGCCGGCCTGGTTCCTGGAGCCTGGGCTCTGATCAAGAAGGTCAAGGGCAACTAGTTCTTAGATTCAAAAGGCGAAACCCCGACTTCGGTCGGGGTTTCGCCTTTTTTGTATTCCACATGCAGCTAAAGTGCAAACTTTCCACGTCGACTAAAAAAAATAGTACTTCCGAATATATTCGGAAGTACTCTTGTCTTATGACTATTGCGCCTACCAAGATTCAGTCTTCAGACCTTAACCGTTTCCCCCTTCGAGCATTTGCAGCAGCTGAGGATGGTCCGGTTTTGGTAACCCGACGCGACGGCCAGAACCTGGTGCTAATGACCGAACTCGAAGCTAATGCGCGAATGGAACTTTTTGAGTTCGCGGCGAAGCTCATTGCTGTTACAACCGATGACCGCGGCACCCTTGTTGAGCGCATGGCCAACATGTTTCCTTGGATTTTCGCGCTCGATGAAAATGAGCGAGAGGCATGCGTTAAAGACATAATCAACTCTGCCAGGGCATCGTTTGTAACGGGCCAGGCGCATCTGGTGATGGTTGAACTGTCGGCTTGGCGGGAATCCGCCGAGAATATCGCGGCCGGTCTTCATGAGTTGCCCGAGGATCGACTGCCAGAGCGAATCCTTGTTGAACGACCAGTCCGTATTGCCTAGAAGTGGAACCTGTTCTTCGGCCGCTTAAGCGGTCTGAGTACACGATCGTTTTTGATTCAAACCGAGCATCAAAACGCTGGCGCGATCTAAATGCAACGGAGTTGGGCCATCTTGTTGATGCCTGGGATTTCCTAACTAAGACCCCGGAGGTGGAACTCCCTATAAACGGTCGGCTTAGAGGGCGACTTTCTCAGGTGGAACGCAACGGCGCGCTGTACGACCAATGGCAGTACAAGGTGAGTAAAACCAGCGGTTCAAGAATTTGGTTTTACGTGGATGGTCAAACCGTGGTGATAGTCGAGGTTTTTACCGCACATCCAAATCAGACCAAATAAAAAAATGGGGTCCCGCTTCAATTGCGGGACCCCATTTTCTTGGTCTTACTTGCCGCCGAAGATGCGGGCAAAGAAGCCTGGCTGCTTTGGCTCGTTGGCGTGACCCTGGCAGCGCTGGCTCTTAGGAACACCGGCGAGGGCCTGCTCGATGTGGTTACCGCAACCGGTCCAGGTTGGCTTTCCGCACTTGCGGCAGGTTACTTTCTGGCACATGGCCTACTCCATCTTTAAAGGTTTTGACCGCGCGGGTCACTGGTGTTTGGATACCCCCTAGGGTATAGTTATTTTAGATTTTGCGCAAGACGAGACTTCGTCTGGCCAAGCCGCTAGGAGTAAACATGGAAATCAATCCAGCAGACCTAAAGAGCACCCGCGACCGCCTGGTGCGCGTGCAGGGGCAGATCGGTGGCATCGTCAAGATGCTTGACGAAGGCCGCGACTGCACCGAGATTCTGACCCAGCTTGCCGCCGCAAACACTGCGCTAACCCGCGCCGGGTTCACCATCATCTCTACCGGCATGGCCCAGTGCAAGAACGATGAAACCGGTGAGGCCAACCGCGCCCGCCTCGAAAAGGCCTTCATGTCGCTGGCCTAGCCGCCAGCCCGGCCGCACTTCGGCATTCCCGAACGCCCACGTCGCCAGCCCCCACAGCACTCACTACTCCCCCAAACTTGCCTCAAAGGAACCAAATGAAGACCGTAATCATCGGTGGCGTTGCCGCCGGAATGAGTGCCGCCACCCGCCTGCGCCGCCTGAAGGAAGACGCCGAGATCGTGGTCTTCGAGATGAGCCCAAACGTCAGCTACGCCAACTGCGGCCTGCCGTACTTTGTCTCCGACGTAATCAGCAACCGATCTGACCTGCTGCTTCAGACCCCAACCTCGCTCTACAACCGGTTCCGCCTTGATGTGCGCGTTGGCCACAAGGTCACCAAGATCGATCCGGCAGCCAAGACCGTCACCGTGCTGAACCTGGACACCCAGGAGGTGAGCGAGCATGGCTACGACAACCTGGTGATTGCCACCGGTGCCAAGCCTCGCCGCCTGGATATTCCGGGCATCGACCGCGCGCTCACCCTACGTGACGTAGTAGATGCCGACCGCGTGAAGGCGCTGGTGCATGACGCTGGGCCACAGGCCAAGGCCGTGGTCCTTGGCGCCGGGTTCATTGGTGTGGAACTGGCCGAAAACCTGGCCCACCTGGGCGTGGACACCACCCTGGTGCAACGCGGTGCCAGCATCCTCAGCCAGTTTGACGCCGAAATGGTGGAGCCGCTGCAGGCCCACCTGGTGGCCAACGGCGTAAAGCTGATCACCAACGCCACCCCGCACGAAATCACCGACACCGAGGTGGTGCTGGCCGATGGCCGTCGCATCCACGCCGACGTGGTGTTCTCGGCTACCGGTGTGGTCCCGGACAACGCCCTGGCAAAGGATGCCGGCCTGAAGCTTGGCCCAACCGGTGGCCTGTGGGTGAACGAGCGCCAGCAGACCAGCGACCCAAGCATTTATGCCGCAGGAGACGCCGTTGAGAAGCAGAGCGAACTGACTCCTGGTGCCGCCCTGGTGCCGCTGGCCAACCTTGCTAACCGCCATGGCCGCCTGATTGCCGACGCTATTGCCGGCAAGGCTACCGCGGCACACCCGGCACTCGGCTCCATCATCATTGGCGCTTTCGGTGTGGGTGCCGCCATCACCGGCCTGAGCGAGAAGGCGGCCGTCAAGGCCGGCATCGCGCACACCGCCATCCACCTGCACCCGGGCAGTCACGCCGGCTACTACCCCGGCGCCAAGCGCGTGAGCCTGAAGGTGCTGTTCGACCCTGAAACCGGCCGCCTACTTGGTGCCCAGGGCGTTGGCATGGACGGCGTGGACAAGCGCATCGATGTGCTGGCAACCGCGATCCGCGCGGGCATGACCGTGGATGACCTGATGGATCTGGAGCTGGCCTACAGCCCGCAGTATGGCAGCGCCAAGGACCCAATTAACCACGCCGGTTACATTGGCAACAACGTGCTGCACGGCACCACTCCAACCATCCAGTGGCACGAGCTGCCGCAGGCGCTGGCCAACGGCCGCATTCTGGTTGACGTACGAACTGAGAAGGAGAACGGGGCAGGCACCATTCCGGGCGCCATCAACATCCCGGTAGACGCACTTCGTGACCACCTGGAAGAACTGGTTGGCCAGCAGGTTGTAGTCACCTGCCAGGTGGGCCAGCGCGGCCACACCGCCACCCAGATTCTGCGCGGTCACGGCATTGACGTAGTAAACCTAAGCGGAGGTTACGTCACCTGGAAGAGTGCACAGGACGCCCTGGCGCGCTAGATAAATTCAAGCCAACCTTCTGATCCGTAGTTATGTTGAAATGCCACCGAAATACTGGGCCTTTGGCTCTAAACCCCAGTATTTTATAAGTCAAGCCCTACCTGCCCAGGCCCGAACCGGAGCTTTCAAATCACTGGACTTGAGTGCTGCGTCCACACACTTCATCATCGCCTGAGCAAGTGCGGCAAGCCCTGGCAGGCGACGGAATGAGAAACCGACTCCGGTCAGACCCTTGGCTTCCTTGGCTTGGTGTAACGGACCGAACCCAGTGAAGCGTTCACTCTCCTTGCCAAGGGCATGATTGAGAACTTCAAGGCACCCTCGCAGAGGTTTTCGCGGCCGGGCCTAAAAAAAGACCCCGGCCGCGAGAACGAACTAAATAACTCTTTTGAGAACGTCCACAGCTATTGTCAGTCCTTCCACCGGGGTATGGGCCACATCTTCATGCTCGATGCTAAGAACGCCGTCGTAACCACTTCCACGAAGGGCATTGCAGAAATCAGCCCAAAAAGCCTCGCCGCGTGGGTGTCCCTCGCCGAGGGTCACATAGTTCCAGGCGCGCTCGCCGATCTTGTCAAAAAAAAGCGTTTCAAGAGTGGTTCGCACCGCTGCCAACTTCTCTATTCTTGTGTCCTTGGCATGTACGTGGTGAATTGCACCCTTTAACATTTCAACCGACTTAATCGGGTCAGCGCCCATCCACATCAGGTGGCTCGGGTCCATGTTTGCACCCACAATTGCACCCGCCACCGAACGCAGGCGTAGTAGGGTCGGCGCATTAAAAACAAGCTGATCCGCGTGCATCTCAATTGCGATCTTTTCGATGCCCTGCTCTTTGGCAAATTCGACCAGTCCAGGCCAGTATTCCTCCGCCTTCTTCCACTGGAGTTCGAGGTTGACACCATTTTCGGGAGGCCAACAGGTCGTAATCCATGGAGTCACCTTGTCGCCTTCAAACACCGCAGGCAATCCAGACATCATCACAATCTTTTTGACGCCAAGGAAATTAGCTAGGCGCATTGTGTCACGCACGACTCGGTCGTGGTCTGGACCTGAGATTGGGTGTAGAACGTTGCCGCTTGCATTAAGCGCACCGATAGTTAACCCTCGCGCTCTAGTAGCTGAAAGCAGCGCATCACGTTTCTCCTCACTCGCTAAAAGATCTTGAAGCGAGAGGTGCGGCGAGTTTGACCAGTTGCCCGTGGCGAACTCAATCTCCCGTAAATCAAGGGATGCAACCACATCAAGCGCTTCTAGAAGCGGTAGGTGGCCCAGTCCGTCTGTAAGAAATCCAACGTGCATTTTTTCTCTCCCTTGAGTATTTTCTTGAAATTAACTAGCGCGCTCTAGTGTAGTATAAGTGCATTCAATCTAGTAGGGAGTTGTGTTATGGCCAAGGAAATTAAAGTTGCAGTAATCGGAGCTGGTTTTGCCGGGCAGGCTCATGCTTTCGGCTATCGCAATGCCTCTATGGCTGACGAGCTCCAGGGTGTCAAAGTGATCCTTGGCACAATAGTGGACCCCAACCTTGAACTGGCTAAGACCGTCGCAGAGCGCTACGGGTTCGACAAGGCCGCCGGCAGCATCGACGATATCATCAATGACCCAACCATCGACGCTGTAAGCGTTGCCCTACCAAACTTCGTCTATATTGACGTCTTGCCTAAGTTGATCAAGGCCGGTAAACATGTGCTCGCCGAGAAGCCGCTCGGAACCAGCGCCGCGGAGGCCGCTAAATTGGCAGAGCTTGCAGCCGCTTCCGGTCGTGTTGCAGGGGTTGGCTTCTCATTCCGACGCATCCCTGCACTCGCTGCCCTGCAGAAGAGTGTGCGCGAGGGCCGTATCGGTGAAGTGTACTTTGCTCGTGCTTACTACTACGCAGACTATGCGGCAGACGCCCGTGGTCCTCGCACTTGGCGTTTCGAGCAAAACAAGAGCGGTGGTGGTGCCATCATCGACATCGGTACCCACGCGATTGATGCGCTTATCGCTGCGCTCGGCCCGGTTGAGGAAGTTACCAGTGCTTCTCTTAGCACTGTGATTGCCGTCCGACCGCTTCCGGGAGGTGGCATCGGCCACAATGCAAGTGCCTCCGCGACTGAGACGGGACCGGTAACAAATGATGACACTGCTTTGCTTACAGTTAAGTTCACTTCGGGTGCAGTTGCGTCAGTTCAGTTGAGCCGGGTGGCTGTTGGCCGCCCAAACCAGCTCGGTGTAGAGATATTTGGGTCAAAGGGCAGCGTGTCGTTTGACTCGACCCTTTTTGATGAGTTCTCAATCTTCGACGACCAGAGCGGCGAGCCTGGTTTCGACGGCTCTCGCCGAGTCATCTCAGGCCCAGCATTCCCGTACTACTCATCGACTTCTCCAATGCGCGCTCGTGGAACTGGCACTGGATACGGCGAGGCCTTTATGGCGGAGACTCAGGACTTCCTTGCGGCAATCGCACATGGCCACCCTATGGACACTTCGTTCGAGACTACCGTTCACCCGATGCAGGTCATATCGGCTGCACTGGAGAGCTCAGCGACCGGACGCTCCGTAAAGGTCAGCTAGCCGTCCTAAGTGGTCTGTCCAAGAAGTTTTGAGCAAGACTCGCGCGCCTTTAAGTGGCAGGATTAGTACGTCGGAGTGAGAAAACAACCAAAGGGCGAAATGGCAGAGATGCAGACCGAGGCGCCTCACCCTAGAAGTGCGACGATGCAAGATGTCGCAGATAAGGTCAATGTCTCTCGCGCTCTAGTCTCGATGGCTTTTCGTGGACTAAAAGGTGTTTCTCCGGAAACCCGGGAGGCAATATTCGAAGCAGCAAAAGAACTTGGGTATCGTCACAACGCGATGGCTGCGCGCCTTGCCGCGGGCAGGACTAACACAGTCGGGCTTTTTCTTCTGGATATTCACAACGAGGTATTTGCCGATATTTTCACCGGTCTGCGCACCCAGGAAGAATCTATGGGTTCCAAAGTTGTTTTGGCGGTAGGAAACCCCGCCGCGAAAACCGAGCTGGAGGAGATCAACAACCTACTCAACGTTCGCGTTGAAGCCCTCATCTTGGCAGGCTCGCTTTTACCTGACAAGGCAATAATCGACATTGCTAGGGCTGTGCCAACAGTTGCGGTCACTCGACTCGTACCTGGGGTGCGTTCGGTAGCAATCGATGACAGACGTGGTGCCCAACTTGCCGTTGAGCATTTGATTGGACTCGGGCACAAACGGATTGCCTACATTGCACCACCAACCGGCATGCTTTATAAAGACCGTGAGACGGGTTATCGAAGTGTTCTCGAGCGCGAGGGCCTTGCGGCACAATTAGTTGTCGGAGCATTCGAATACGACGAGTCGATTGAAATCGCTCGAACAGTTCTTATAAATGAGTCGGACCGCCCCACAGCAATTTTCGCAAACAACGACCTTGCCGCGTTCGCAGTTCTTGAGGCCGCTGCCCGTCTAGGGATTTCCGTGCCCGATCAATTGTCAGTAATCGGATTTGACGACACCAGAATGGCCGCCATTCCAGGCGTACAGCTAACAACCGTTAGCCAGCAAGCCGTGAGACAGGGCGAAGTAGCAGCGGAGCTCGCTACGGAAGGCGTTCAAGACGGGTCCGAAATACCCCGACACGTCCTTCTGGAGCCAAGCCTCATCGTGCGCAAGTCAACTGCGACCGTGCCTAGCTAACTAATCTCTTCTTAGCTAATCAACCCCAGGTTCAACTCCATTCGGACCCCTACTGACCACGCATTTAAATCCGCCAGGTGTCCCAAGCATCGAACAACTGGTATTGGGAAGGCGCTCGCCGAGTAAACACCTATCAGTGGTTGGAACCAGAGGTGACGAATGAATATGGTTACCGGGCCGGCAGTGGTGCTGTAGATGTTCTAGGTAGCCTGTGGTCCGAGGGGCTTGAAGTCTTCGCAGTAATCCCCTGATATCGCGCGTTTCAGGGTCTTTTAATGCCCAGGTTGTCGCACGGTTCAAACGACCTTGAGCTCTGATTTTTGTGCCCGTTTTGTTTCCAGCACGGCAAATTGTTGATGTAAATGCGGAACGGGAAATAAACAGGAAATCCAGGTAAAAGAATAACGCGGCTCCGAAGAACCTCGGAATATCATTGCGCCTGGAGGGACTCGAACCGCCAACCTTCTGATCCGTACTAAGAAGTTAGATCGCAAAACCAATCGCGCGCATCTGCTCTTTGCCGTCCTCGGTGATTTTTTCAGGGCCCCAGGGTGGCATCCAGACCCAGTTGATTCGGAAGGCATCCACCACGCCATCCAGGGCATCGGCGGTCTGCTCCTCCAGCACGTCGGTCAGCGGGCAGCCGGCCGAGGTGAGGGTCATGTTGATCAGCAGGGCATCGTCCTCGATGCTCCACTGCAGGCCATAGATGAGCCCCAGGTCATAGATGTTGACGCCGATTTCCGGGTCGATTACATCCTTGAGCGCCTCAACGACTTCGTCGTACTTGGCCGCATCCAGCTCGCGGGTGCCGTCGCTGGTCACAGCCTTCTCTGGGTTGTATTCCATTAGAGGTTTGCTTCGCCTAGTTGGCGGCCGCGGCCGAAACGTAGCGGTCGTAGCCCTCGGCCTCTAGGCGCTCGGCTAGCTCTGGGCCGCCCTCCTCGGCCACCTTGCCGGCAACGAAAACGTGCACGAAGTCCGGCTTGATGTAGTTGAGGATGCGGGTGTAGTGGGTGATCAGCAGAACGCCCATGTCGTTTGCGGCCTTGGCGCGGTTTACGCCCTCGGAGACAATCTTTAGTGCGTCAACGTCAAGACCACTGTCGGTCTCGTCCAGTACGGCGAACTTTGGCTTTAGAAGCTCCAACTGCAGAATCTCGTGGCGCTTCTTCTCGCCGCCACTGAAGCCCTCGTTCACATTGCGCTCGGTGAAGGCCTTGTCCATCTTCAGGTTGTCCATGCTCTCGCGGACTTCCTTGACCCAGGTGCGAAGCGCTGGGGCCTCGCCGGCGATGGCGGTCTTGGCGGTGCGCAGGAAGTTGGAGACCGAAACACCAGGGATCTCAACCGGGTACTGCATTGCCAGGAACAGGCCGGCACGGGCGCGCTCGTCTACGCTCATCTCCAGTACGTTCTGGCCGTCCAACAGGATCTCGCCCTCGGTGACGGTGTACTTAGGGTGGCCAGCGATGGTGTACGCCAGGGTGCTCTTGCCCGAACCGTTAGGGCCCATGATTGCGTGGGTCTCGCCGGTGCGGATCTGGAGGTCAACGCCACGCAGAATCTGCTTCTCGCCCTGCTCGGTCTCAACCGAAACGTGCAGGTTCTTGATCTCTAGAAGTGCCATTTGATAAGTCCTTAGCCCTCTGGGTCGTAGTCCAGGTAGATGGTGTCGTTCTCGATGATGATCGGGTAAACCGAAACTGGTTCGAATGCTGGCAGGGTCAGGGCCTCGCCGGTCTCGAGGCTGAACTTGGCGCCGTGCGCCCAGCACTCGATGGTGGTGTCGTCCACGAAGCCCTCGCTCAGCGAGACCTCGCCGTGCGAACACTTGTCGTTGATTGCCTTGACGTCGCCGTTAGTGGTGCGAACGATGGCGATGGCCTGGTCCCCCAGCTTTACGCGGATTGCCTTGCCCTTTTTGATGTCCTCGACACCGCAAATCTTGATTGCCATTAGGAGTTGCTCCTCGCTAGTTCGTTCTCGATGGCCTGGTTGAGGCGGGCCTCAATCTCTTCGTTGCCAATCTGCTGGATGATTTCGTTCAGGAAGCCACGCACCACAAGGCGGCGGGCCTCGTACTCGGTGATTCCACGAGCCTGTAGGTAGAACAGCTGCTCGTCGTCGAAGCGGCCGGAGGCGCTGGCGTGGCCGGCACCCTCGATCTGACCGGTCTCGATCTCCAAGTTTGGAACCGAGTCGGCGCGGGCGCCATCGGTGAGCAGCAGGTTGCGGTTTAGCTCGTAGGTGTCGGTGCCCTCGGCGGCCGCACGAATAAGTACGTCTCCCACCCAGATGGTGTGAGCGTTCTTGCCCTGCAGCGCACCCTTGTAGGTGACGCGGCTGCGGCAGTTTGGCACGGCGTGGTCAACGAACAGACGGTGTTCCAGCTGCTGGCCGGCGTCTGCGAAGTAGAGGCCGAGCATATCCACCGAGCCGCCAGGAGCCGCGAAGACGGCGTTTGGGGTGACGCGCAAAACGTCTCCGCCCAGGCTGATGACAACGTGCTTGAGGGTGGCGTCTCGGCCAAGCTTGGCAAACTGAGCGCTCAGGTGAACCGAACCGGCGTTCCAGTCCTGGATGCTAACCACGGTCAGGTGCGCGTTGTCGCCCACCAGAATCTCTAGGTTTTCCGAAAGAACGGCGTCGCCGCGGTGGTCCAGAATCACGGTGCCCTGCGAACCGGCCTTGGCATCAACAATCAGGTGCAGCGCGCTGGCGGTGGTGTCGTGCGAGACGATCGCCAGCTGAACTTCGCAGTCCAGCTTCTGGTTGGCCGGCAGGGTGATCAGGTAGGCCTGCTCGGCGCTTTCCCAGGATGCGGCTGATGGGCGGTCCTCAGGGATTCCGGCGGCACCGAAGGCGGCGTTGTCGGCTCCCACCCAGGCGGTGGTTACGCCATCCGGGCTCTTCAGCTCTAGGTCGCCCATGAACTCGCTGAGTGCGTCTTCGTCTAGGCCGCGCAGCTGCTCGCTGGTGGTGTACTTCCACTGCTCTTCGCGGCGCGAAATGGCGGCGAAGTCGGCAACCTTGTAGCTGCGCACGCGCTCGTTGCGGGCCTGGATTGGAACATCCGACTGGCCTGGAACGTAGCCGTAGCCGGCGGTTTCCCCGCCGTGCGAGTGCGCGTTAGAACCTGGCTGGATTACTGGCTCCAGCGAAACTTGGGTAGTCATTAACCGACTGCGCCTTCCATCTGGAGTTCGATGAGTTTGTTCAGCTCGAGCGCGTACTCCATTGGGAGTTCCTTGGCGATCGGCTCGATGAAGCCGCGAACGATCATGGCCATGGCCTCGTCCTCCGGCATTCCGCGGCTCATCAGGTAGAACAGCTGTTCGTCGCTCACGCGCGAGACGGTGGCCTCGTGGCCCATCGATACGTCGTCCTCGCGGACATCCACGGTCGGGTAGGTGTCCGAGCGGCTGATGGTGTCTACCAGCAGGGCGTCGCAGCGCACGGTGTTGGCCGAGTGGTGTGCGCCCGGGTTGACGCGGATCTCGCCGCGGTAGCTGGAACGGCCGCCGCCACGGGCGATGGACTTAGAAACGATGCTCGAAGAGGTGTAAGGAGCCAGGTGAATCATCTTGGCGCCGGCGTCCTGGTGCTGGCCCTCGCCCGCGAATGCCACCGAGAGGGTCTCGCCCTTGGCGTGCTCGCCGGCCAAAATGACGGCCGGGTACTTCATGGTCACCTTCGAACCGATGTTGCCGTCGATCCACTCCATGGTGGCGCCCTCGTGGCAGATTGCGCGCTTGGTCACCAGGTTGTAGACGTTGGTAGACCAGTTCTGGATTGTGGTGTAGCGAACGCGGGCGTTCTTCTTGACGATGATCTCCACCACTGCCGAGTGCAGGGAGTCGGTGTTGTAGATCGGGGCGGTGCAGCCCTCGATGTAGTGAACGTAGCTGTCCTCGTCGGCGATGATGAGGGTGCGCTCGAACTGGCCCATGTTCTCGGTATTGATACGGAAGTAGGCCTGCAGCGGGATCTCCACGTGAACGCCCTTAGGCACGTAAACGAACGAGCCACCACTCCAAACCGCGGTGTTCAGCGCGGCAAACTTGTTGTCGCCGGCCGGGATCACGGTGCCGAAGTACTCCTGGAAGATTTCCGGGTGCTCCTTGAGCGCGGTGTCGGTGTCTAGGAAGATGACGCCCTGGGCCTCCAGGTCCTCGCGGATCTGGTGGTAGACCACCTCGGATTCGTACTGGGCGGCAACACCGGCAACCAGGCGCTTGCGCTCGGCCTCGGGGATTCCCAGGCGCTCGTAGGTGTTCTTGATGTCGTCTGGCAGGTCTTCCCAGCTGGAAGCCTGGCGTTCGGTGGAGCGAACGAAGTACTTGATGTTGTCGAAGTCGATGCCCGAGAGGTCTGCGCCCCAGGCCGGCATCGGCTTCTGGGTGAAGTACTTGTAGCCCTTCAGGCGAAGGTTGGTCATCCACTCTGGCTCGCTCTTCTTGCCAGAGATATCGGTGACTACGTCCTCGTTGATTCCGCGTTTTGCGGTGGCACCGGCGGAGTCTGGGTCGGACCAGCCGAATTCATAGACGCCGAGACCTTCTAGTTCCGGGTGGTCGATGACGGTGTCTGACACGCAGAACCTCCTCTATTCGGATGTGCAAAAACTATGTTTGTCGCCCGGTTTATGGGTTGTGACGGTAGGTTCTAACCACCGAATTTGGAGAATCATTCCGTAAAAGCCGTGTAAGACTTTAAGTGGTCAACCTTGGGCGTCAGCGCTCCGGGCAACCTCTGAATTTTACCGGCCTTCGGCACCGATGCGAAAGCCCAAACTGCAAGAAAGAGCAACAAACTTGCCTAACTCTGTACTGCGCCGAACCGCCCGTCTGCTGGATGCCTCCACCCTCAAGTTCTGGGCCTGGGCCTCGCTGGTTTCGCAGATTCTGATCGTGGTAACCGGTGGCCTGGTGCGCCTCACCGCCTCGGGTCTCGGTTGCCCAACCTGGCCAAAATGCACCGATAAGGACCTCACCACGGTTCCGGCTCAGGGCATCCACGGCCTGATCGAGTTCAGTAACCGCATGCTCACCTTCGTGCTGCTGGTGATCGCCGTCGGCACCCTGGTTGCCGTGATTCGTTCCGGCACCGAGCGCTCCCGCGGCCTGCGCTCGCCCGCCATCGTGCTGGTTGCCGGCATCCCGGCTCAGGCGGTTTTGGGCGGTTTCACCGTCTGGAGCAAGCTGAACCCATGGTTCGTGGGCTCGCACTTCGTGCTTAGCGCCGTCATGATCGTGACCGCCACCGTTCTGGTTTGGAGGGTCTACGCACCGGTTGTGCCGGACGCCGCACAGGCCGGCAAGGTCACTCTTCCAATCAGCACGCTCGGTGCCATCGCGGTGGTAATCGGTGTGCTGGTTACCGGTGCCGGCCCACACGCCGGCGACGCCCAGAGCGTACGCAACGGCCTGGACCTGGAGGTCTGGCAGCACTACCACTCCTACCCCGCCTACGCGCTGCTGTTCCTTGCAATCGTGCAGCTGAACGCCCTGATGCGCGCCGACCGTGGTCGCGACGGGCAGCGCATGACGCTGGGCACCAAGATCAGCCTGTTCCTGGTTAGCACCGTGATTCTGCAGGCCATCGTCGGTGTTGCGCAGTCGCGCATGGGTGTGCCGGCCGGCCTGGTTCTGGTGCACATGCTGCTGGCATCCGTGCTCATCTCGCTGCTGGCGTTCAACCAGCTGGCAAACCGCACCAAGTAGCCCATGGCCTCCGTCTTCTGGTTCACCAAAGACCTGCGCCTGCAGGACAATCCGGCGTTGAACCTGGCCGTGAAGTCGGCCGGGGCTGGCGCTCGGGTTGCCGCGGTGTACGTGGTCAACTCCACCGAGTTCGCGAGCCTGGAAGGCATTCGCCAGCATTCGCTCACCGAGTCTCTGAAGGCCCTGGATGCCTCCATCGGCGGGCGCCTCAACGTGTTTGAAGACGCCGATGCCGATGGTTTCGGTGCGAAACTGGCCCAGGCTGCCACCGCAACCGGCAGCAACCGCGTCTTTGCCACGCGGCTGTTTGACCCGGCCGGCAAAAAGCTGCAGAACAAGGTCGGTCACTACCTGGCGGCTCAGGGAATCCACCTGATTTTGGAAGACAGCCCCTATGCGGTGGCTCCAGGTAGCGTGACCAAGCCGGACGGCAGCCCATACCGCGTCTACACGCCGTTCTTCAAGGCCTGGTTCGCACTGGGTTATGCCCAGCCGGCGGTTCTACCGGACACCCAGATTGACTGGCACGCGGTTTACCCGAGCGACGGCATCCCCACTCCGACAAAACCAGCACCATTTGCAGTGAAGGCGGGCGAGGCATTTGCGCTGCGCACCTGGGAGCGCTTCAAGGAGCGCGCGCTGGACAACTACGACGAGCTACGCAACCGGGCGGACATAGGCGGCACCAGCCACCTGTCGCACGCGCTGGCGTTCGGCGAGATCCACCCGCGCACCCTGCTGGCACAGCTGGGAGACAGCAGCGCCCACACCATCTATGCCAAGGAAATAGCCTGGCGCGAGTTCTATGCGGACGTGCTCTGGCACAACCCGCACACCGTCACCGACTACTACGAACCGCGCTTTGCCAAGATGCGCTACGACACGGGTGAACTCGCGGACCAGCGCCTAGAGGCCTGGAAGCATGGCAAGACCGGCTACCCCATGGTGGATGCCGGAATGCGCCAGTTGCTTGCCACCGGATGGATGCACAACCGCGTGCGCATGATCGTGGCCTCGTTCCTGGTGAAGGACCTTCACCTGGAGTGGCAGCAGGGAGCCGCCTGGTTCGAGGCGCACCTGAGCGACTTCGACGTGGCCTCCAACGTTCACGGCTGGCAGTGGACGGCCGGTTGCGGCACTGACGCCAGCCCCTACTACCGCATCTTCAACCCCATTCTGCAGGGCCTCAAGTTTGACCCGAACGGCGAATACGTGCGCAAGTACGTGCCGGAACTGGCCCACCTTGATGGCGCGGATGTGCACACGCCGTGGGACGTAATCGGTGGCTATGCGCACGGCTATGCTGGGCGAATCGTGGAACACGACGTGGAGCGAAACGAATCGCTGGCCCGTCTGGAAGAAATCAAGGGACTCTAGTGAACGCATACTGGGCCGGTCTGGCCGCTAGCCTCGGGCTCATCGTGGCAATCGGTGCCCAGAACGCCTTTGTGATCAGGCAGGGCCTGGCCCGCAACCACGTTGGCTTGGTTGTGCTCATCTGTGCCATCAGCGACTCGCTGCTGATTGCTGCCGGAGCCGGCGGTCTGGGCGCGGTAGTTACCGCACTCCCCTGGCTGCTTGTGGTGCTTCGCTGGGGTGGCGTGGCCTACCTCAGCTGGTTCGGTATCAAGACGGCGCTCGCCGTGTTTAGGTCGGAACACCTGGATGCGAACGGTTCGGTGGCAACCCTCACAGTGAAGCAGGTGGTTCTCACCTGCCTGATGATGACGTACCTGAACCCTCACGTCTACCTGGACACCGTGATCTTCTTAGGTTCGTTGGGCAACCAGTTTGGCGCCGCGCGCTGGTGGTTCGTGGCGGGTGCCGCCACCGCAAGTTGGGTCTGGTTTAGCGGCATCGGCTTTGGCGCCAAGGCCGCCAGCAAGGTTCTTGCCCGGCCAATGTTCTGGAAGATCCTAGACAGCGTCATCGCCCTCATGATGTTCACCCTGGCCGGCATCCTCGCCTTTGCCAGAATCAACTAGTTCTATTCCCAGCCAAGCCAATGCCGCTTGGTATTTGCGTTTGGGCCAGCTGAAGAGCTGTTCGTAGCGCACCGCCCACGGCACCGATTTCGCAGCCTCGTTCCAAGTGCTGTACCAAACCAGGCCCAGAACCAACCAAAAAGCCGATAACGCCCAGGCGGCCATGGTTTCCAGGCTTGCCAGCGGCATTGTGAAGCAAACCAGGAACGAAATAACCTCCGGACGACCCACGCGAACGCCCTTGATTTTGAAGTTGCGTAGGTTCAAGTTGGGCCAGAAAAGTTGCAGCAAAACCGCTGCCCCGGCAAAAATGATGAACTGCGGCGAGATTTGCCCTAGTTCGAGCAGCGCTATCCACGGTGTGGTCAGTAGCTTTGCGGGTACCTCGGCAGGCACGACATAGAGGTGGCCGCTATTGATGAACATGAAAGTGGCCATGAAGGCGATTGAGCCGTAAAACCAGGCGCCGAAAAGCGAAACCGCCATGCGTTTTAGCCGCGCTGGAAACCAGACATCGGTCTTTGAAACCTTGAATTTGCCCACTGTGAACCCCCACCGATTGATTTGGCAAGGCTAACCGGGGCCACCGACATTTATTTGGTGAGGTCGCTTGGGAAGCGGGGGTGGCTTTAGTGGCTGGTGGGGCTGATTGCCCCAATCGCACAGCCGGTTGGCTGGCTAATTCAGCGGCAGGTGAATCAGTGGGTCAATAGCCACAGCTATGAAAAGCACGGTCAGGTAGCTGATGCTGCCGTGGAATAGCCGCATCGGGTTCTTAACGGTTCCGCGAACGCCCTGCTTGTAGAGCACGTAGGACTCGTACATAAACCAACCGCCCGAGGCTGCGGCCACGACGGTGTAGATCCAGCCCATGTTGCCGGCCGGAATCAGAATGAGCGTGCTGATGAACAACGCCCACGAGTACAGAATGATCTGCACGGCAACGGTCTTGTCGCCGCGAACCACCGGCAACATCGGCACACCGGCGGTGGCGTAGTCCTCGCGGTAGCGCATAGACAGCGGCCAGTAGTGCGGTGGCGTCCAGAGGAAGATCACCAGGAACAGCACCCAGGCGGCGATCGAGAGATCGTTAGTTACCGCTGCCCAACCGATGAGCACCGGCATCGAGCCCGCCGCGCCACCCCAGACGATGTTCTGCGGGGTGCGGCGCTTGAGCAGCAGGGTGTAGACGAAGACGTAGAACAGGATGGCGCAAACCGAGAGCCCGGCGGCCAGCCAGTTGGCGGTGAGGCCAAGCCAAACCACCGAGAGTAGGCCGATCACCCAGGCGAACACAAATGCCTGGGTTTTGGTGAGTTCGCCGGTAACCAGTGGGCGGCCCTTGGTGCGGCCCATCAGTTTGTCGATGTCGGCGTCGATGTAGCAGTTGAAGGCGTTTGCGCTGCCAGCGCTTAGGGCGCCGCCGATGAGGGTGTTGACGATCAGAAGCAGGCTAGGCATGCCCTGCTGGGCCAAAATCATGGTTGGCACGGTGGTGATGAGCAGCAGCTCGATCACGCGTGGCTTGGTGAGCGCCACATACGCCTTGAGTTTGCCAACAAAGCCACCCGATTTGGGCGTGCTTACAGAGGGCTGGCGGTTTGACATTGCCCCAATTCTAAACGACTTAGTGGGGCCCGGTGAAGCCGGTTAAAAATCGTTCGCGTCCGATGGAAAATTTTTCGGTATTCGGTGCGCAAAAATCATCGGAAACCGGGAATAAGTAAAGGGATACTTTACTTATTAGTGAATACATGTGACATAAAACTAAAAATGACCGGTTTTACCGGCCAGTTTTGGGTAGCGGGTATAAACTTTTCTGGAGTTTCTTAAGGCTAAAGGCGCTTAACGGCGCGGGTCTGAGGGCTCTCCAACTAGGGCGACGGCGCCTCAAAAATGGACATCCGCAAACCACTGTTCATTGCTATTCAACGAAGGAGCTGTCTTGTCAGCATTCCACTGGACCGATCTAGATTCCAAGGCCGTAAACACCGCACGTGTACTGGCCGCCGACGCAGTAGAAAAGGTCGGTAACGGCCACCCTGGAACCGCGATCAGCCTGGCCCCAGTTGCCTACCTGCTGTTCAACAAGGTAATGCGCCACGACCCACGCGAAGACCGCTGGCTGGGACGCGACCGCTTCATTCTTTCGGTGGGACACTCCTCCCTCACCATTTACAACCAGCTCTTCCTGCACGGCTACGGCCTGGAGCTAGACGACCTCAAGGCGCTTCGCACCTGGGGTTCGGCAACACCTGGACACCCGGAGTACGGCCACACCAAGGGCGTTGAGATCACCACCGGTCCGCTGGGTCAGGGTCTGGCCTCGGCCACCGGCTTTGCCTACGCCGCCCGCTACGAGCGCGGCCTGTTCGACCCGAACGCCCCCGAGGGCACCAGCCCATTCGACCACCACGTCTATGTAATCGCCGGCGACGGCGACATGCAGGAAGGTGTCACCAGCGAGGCCGCATCGCTGGCCGGCCACCAGAAGCTGGGCAACCTGGTCGTCATCTACGACAGCAACCAGATCTCCATCGAAGACGACACCAACATCGCCTTCACCGAGGACCTGAGCGCCCGCTACCAGGCCTACGGCTGGCACACCCAGGTTGTCGACTGGAAGAAGACCGGTAACTACGTCGAAGACATCGAAGAGCTTTACAACGCAATTCAGGCGGCAAAGGCGGTCACCGACAAGCCTTCGCTCATCACCCTGCGCACCGTCATCGGCTGGCCTTCGCCTAAGAAGCAGAACACCGGCAAGATCCACGGTTCGGCACTGGGCGCCGAGGAGCTCAAGGGCCTCAAGGAAGTTCTGGGCTTCGACCCAGAGCAGACCTTCCAGGTAGACGCCGACGTGCTGGCACACACCCGCTCGACCGAGCGCTTCGACCGTGAGCGTGCGGCCTGGGAGGCGCAGTTCGACGCCTGGGCTTCGGAAAACGCCGACAAGAAGGACCTGCTGGACCGCATCGTTTCGGGCCAGACCCCGGACGGCCTGGCAGAGGCCCTGCCGGTATTCGAGGGTGGCAGCTCGGTCTCCACTCGCGTTGCCTCGGGCAAGGTAATCAACGCCATCGCGGCAGTCATGCCGGAACTCTGGGGTGGCTCGGCCGACCTCGCAGACTCCAACATGACCACCATCGCGGGCGCCAAGAGCTTCGTTCCTAGCGAGTGGTCGACCCACGAGTGGAGCGGCGACCGCTACGGCCGCGTGCTGCACTTCGGTATCCGCGAGCACGCCATGGGTTCGATCCTCAACGGCATCGTGCTGCACGGAAACACCCGCGCATTCGGCGGAACCTTCCTCATCTTCAGCGACTACATGCGCCCGGCAGTCCGCCTGGCCGCGCTGATGGGCATCCCTTCGATCTTCGTCTGGACCCACGACTCCGTGGCCCTCGGTGAAGACGGACCGACCCACCAGCCGATCGAGCAGATCGCGACCCTGCGCGCCATTCCAAACCTGGATCTGGTGCGTCCGGCCGACGGCAACGAGACCGCTTACGCCTGGAAGACCGTTCTGGAGCGCCGCCAGGGCCCAGCCGGCCTGGCACTAAGCCGTCAGAACCTGCCGGTATACCAGCGTGGCGCAGCCGACGAGACCGGTGCGGTCTACGCCGGAGCCGAGAACACCGCCAAGGGTGCCTACACCCTGTTGGAGGCCGCAAACGGCAAGCCTGAGGTAATCCTGATCGCCACCGGTTCCGAGGTTGAGATCGCGGTCAATGCGCGTCTGCAGCTCGAGGCCCAGGGTGTCGCCACCCGCGTGGTTTCGGCTCCTTGCCTGGAGTGGTTCGACGAGCAGAGCGAGGCCTACCGCGAGCAGGTGCTGCCTGCCTCGGTGAAGGCCAAGGTCTCGGTCGAGGCCGGTCTGGCGCTGGGCTGGAACAAGTACGTTGGCCCATTCGGCAAGAGCGTATCAATCGAGCACTTCGGTGCCTCGGCCGACCCAAAGACCTTGTACCGCGAGTTCGGCATGACCGCCGAGGCCGTAGTCGCAGCCGCCCAGGCAGCCCGCGCCTAGTCGCGGCCTCAGCCAACTCCCCCGTTTTTTACAGAACACACTCACGAAACTTAGAAAGAGTTTTGAACATGACCACTTCCCCACTCGCACAGCTGGCAGCCAACGGCGTCAGCATCTGGCTAGACGACCTGTCGCGTACCCGCATCCGTACCGGAGCGCTGCGCAACCTCATCACCAACCGCTCGGTGAGCGGTGTGACCACCAACCCGAGCATCTTCGCTGCCTCCATCGGTAAGGGCGACGGCTACGGCGACCAGGTTCGCGAGCTTGCCGCCGCGGGCGCCGACGCCAGCAAGGCGATCTTCGAGATCACCACCACCGACGTAGCCGAGGCCTGCGACATCTTCGCCGGCGTCTACGCCGACAGCAAGGGCTTCGACGGCCGCGTTTCCATCGAGGTCGAGCCAGGACTGGCACACGACACCGAGAACACCGTGGCACAGGCCAAGGAGCTCTTCGCCAAGGTGAACCGCGAGAACGTGATGATCAAGATTCCTGCCACCAAGGCCGGTCTGGGCGCGATCACCGCCGTCATCGCCGAGGGCATCAGCGTCAACGTCACCCTGATCTTCTCGCTCCAGCGCTACCGCGAGGTCATCGCCGCCTACATCGCCGGAATCAAGCTGGCCAAGGCCGCTGGCCACGACCTCAGCAAGATCCACTCGGTCGCCTCGTTCTTCGTTTCGCGCGTAGACACCGAGATCGACAAGCGCCTGGTAGCCATCGGCAGCCCTGAGGCAATTGCCCTCAAGAGCCAGGCCGCACTCGCCAACGCTCGCCTGGCCTACCAGGTCTTCGAGCAGGAGTTCGGCACCGCCGAATGGGCCGAGCTAGCCGCCGCGGGCGCCAACAAGCAGCGCCCACTGATGGCATCCACCGGTGTCAAGGACCCAGCCCTCAGCGACACCCTCTACGTAACCGAGCTGGTAGCCCCAGAGCTGGTCAACACCATGCCTGAGAAGACCATGGAGGCCGTCTACGACCACGGTGTGATTCCGGCAAACAGCATCACCGCTCACTACGCCGACGCCAAGGCCGTCCTCGATGCAGTCGAGGCCATCGGTGTCTCCTACGACGAGGTCACCAACCTGCTGGAGACCGAGGGCGTCGACAAGTTCGTCGTCTCCTGGAACGAACTGGTTGAGTCGGTAGCCGCAGCACTGGAAGCAGCCAAGTAACCATGAGCCTCAAGATCGTCGCATCGGGTGCCGCAGCCGCCGCAGCCGCCGAGTTCGTACCCGTCCTGGTAGCCGACAAGGTAGCCAGCCGCATCGCCGCCAAGGACTTCACCCTCTGGGGTAAGGACGCCGAGGCCGAGTCGAGCATCCGTCTGGGCTGGGTCACCAGCGCATTCGATAGCGCCGATCAGGTTGCCCCAATCCTGGCCTTGCGCGACGAGTTCGCCGCCCAGGGCGTGAACCGCTTCGTGCTCTGCGGCATGGGTGGTTCGTCGCTGGCCCCAGAGGTAATCACCGGCACCGCCGGCGTAGAGCTGGTTGTGCTTGACAGCACCGACCCAGACCAGGTGAACGCGGCCCTCGCCGGAGACCTCGCACGCACTGCCGTCGTGGTTTCCAGCAAGTCGGGTTCCACCGTTGAGACCGACTCGCAGAAGCGCACCTTCGAGCGCGCCTTCGCTGAGGCCGGCCTGCCGGTTGCCGAGCGCATCGTGATCGTCACCGACCCGGGCTCGCCGATGGAGGCCGCGGCCAAGGCCGACGGCTACCGCATCTTCAACGCCGACCCGACCGTGGGTGGCCGTTACAGCGCGCTCACCGCATTCGGCCTGGTGCCTTCGGGTCTGGCAGGTGCCGACATCGCCGGCCTGCTGGCCGACGCCCAGGGCGTCGCCGAGCTGCTTGCCAGCGACAGCGCCGAAAACCCTGGCCTGATCCTGGGTGCCGCCATGGCGCGCACCATCAAGGCGTCGGGCACCGGCTACCGCGACAAGGTCGGCGTCATCGCTGATGGCACCCCGATCGTCGGCTTCGGCGACTGGGCCGAGCAGCTGATCGCCGAGAGTACCGGCAAAATCGGTAAGGGTGTCCTTCCGGTTGTGCTTCAGCCAGAAAGCTTCGAGGTCACCAACGGCATCGACGACATGCTGCTGGTTCGTGTGGTCGCAGACGCAACCGCTGCAACCGGCGATGAGGTCTCGATTTCCGGCTCGCTGGGTGCCCAGTTCCTGGTTTGGGAGTACGCCACCGTCGTGGCTTCGCGCCTACTAGAGCTAAACCCGTTCGACCAGCCAGACGTGGAGAGCGCCAAGATCGCCGCCCGCGCAATGCTTAGCGAGGGTGCGGCCGCTGCCGCACCTGCGCTGTTCGTGGATGGCGGCATCGAGGTTCGTGCCTACAACCTAGACCTGGCCGATGTTTCCACCGTTGCCGGAGCCGTCAAGGCGCTGTTCGCTGCCCTGAGCACCGAGGACGGCTACGTCTCGGTTCAGACCTACCTGGACCGCACCGAAGTTGCCGAGGCCTACGGTCTGCGCGAGGCGGTTGCCAAGGCAACCGGTCGCCCGACTACCTTCGGCTGGGGACCACGCTTCCTGCACTCCACCGGCCAGTACCACAAGGGTGGTCCACGTCAGGGCGTATTCCTGCAGATCGTCACCAAGAACGAGGCAGACCTGGCAGTACCAGGCCGCGAGTTCAGCTTCGGCGAGCTGATTGCATCGCAGTCGGCCGGCGACGCCAAGGTCCTCGGCGACCTGCCGCGCCCAGTACTAATGCTGACCCTCAGCGACGTCCGCGCCGGACTCGCCTCGGTGACCGCAGCCCTTTAATGCTCTATTCCCGGGTTACCGGGACCGAATATCCCCGGCACGCCGGGTCCTAAATCCCGGGCTTCCGGGAGTGAAGGAGGCGCTCACCCAATGAGCCCAGCAAAGATCGCACAGGGAGTAAACCCGCTACGCGACCCCGACGACCGCCGCCTGAACCGCATCGCCGGTCCAAGCGGTCTGGTCATCTTCGGTGTCACCGGCGACCTCTCCCGCAAGAAGCTGATGCCAGCCATCTACGACCTGGCCAACCGCGGACTGCTGCCACCGGGCTTCAGCCTGGTTGGTTTCGCCCGTCGTGAATGGGAAGACCAGGACTTCGCCAAGGTGGTGCACGACTCGGTTCGCGAGTACGCACGCACCGAATTCCGCGAGGAAGTCTGGGAGCAGCTGCTTCACGGTATTCGCTTCGTTCAGGGTGAGTTCGACGACGCGGCCGCCTTCGACCGCCTCAAGGTGACCATCGACGAGCTAGACCAGGCGCGCGGCACCAATGGTAACTTCGCGTTCTACCTCTCGATCCCGCCTAAGGCCTTCCCGCTGGTGTGCGAGCGCCTGTCGTCGAGTGGCCTGGCCACCGCCGACAACGGTGCCTTCCGCCGCGTGGTCATCGAGAAGCCTTTCGGTAGCGACCTAAAGACCGCCCGCGAGCTGAACAATGTGGTCGAGAGTGTGTTCCCGGCCGACGCAGTGTTCCGCATCGACCACTACCTGGGCAAGGAGACCGTCCAGAACATCCTGGCGCTGCGCTTTGCCAACATGCTCTTCGAGCCACTCTGGAACAGCCACTACGTAGACCATGTGCAGATCACCATGGCCGAGGACATCGGTGTGGGTGGCCGCGCGGGCTACTACGACGGCATCGGTGCCGCCCGCGACGTAATCCAGAACCACCTGCTCCAGCTTTTGGCACTGACCGCAATGGAAGAGCCGGTGTCGTTCGACGCCGCCGACCTGCGTGCCGAGAAGGAGAAGGTCCTCAAGGCCGTAACCCTGCCGAAGGACCTGGGCAAGCACACCGCTCGCGGCCAGTACGCCGGCGGTTGGCAGGGTGGCGAGAAGGTCACCGGATTCCTCGACGAAGACGGCATGAACCCGAAGTCGGTCACCGAGACCTACGCGGCGATGCGCCTAGACATCAACACCCGCCGCTGGGCAGGTGTGCCGTTCTACCTGCGTGCCGGCAAGCGCCTTGGCCGCCGCGTCACCGAGATCGCGCTGGTATTCAAGCGCGCGCCTCAGGCACTGTTTGCCGCCGACCAGACCACCGCTCTGGGCGAAAACGCTCTTGTGATCCGTGTTCAGCCGGACGAAGGAGTCACCTTACGCTTCGGCTCGAAGGTTCCGGGTGTGGGCATGAACGTCCGCGACGTAACCATGGACTTTGGCTACGGACACGCCTTCACCGAGGCCTCCCCCGAGGCCTACGAGCGTCTGATCCTGGACGTTCTGCTTGGCGACCCACCGCTGTTCCCACGCCACGAAGAGGTTGAGCTCTCGTGGAAGATCCTGGACCCGATCGAGGAGTTCTGGGCCAAGCAGGGCCCGCTGGAGCAGTACCGCCCAGGTACCTGGGGTCCAGATTCCGCCGACCGCATGATGGCCACCGATGGCCGAGCTTGGAGACGTCCATGATCGTAGATATGCCAAACACCACCATCAGCAAGGTTTCCAAGCGACTGGTGAGCCTGCGCGAGCAGGGCGGAGCAGTTGCCCTAGGCCGCGTGCTGACCCTGGTGATCGAGACCGACTTCAAGGGCATCGAAGAGGCCATCCGTGCCGCCAACGATGCCTCACGCGAGCACCCGAGCCGCGTGATCGTGCTTGCCGACGACAACGCCAAGAGCAAGAAGGACGCCCGCCTGGACGCCCAGATTCGCATCGGTGGCGACGCCGGTGCATCCGAGGTAATCGTGCTTCGCGCCTACGGCGAAGCCGCTAGCGACGCCGAAAGCCTGGTTACCGGCCTGCTGCTGCCAGACGCGCCGGTCGTGGCATGGTGGCCCGGCGAGGCCCCGGAGAACCCGGCAGCCAGCGCCATCGGACGCATTGCCGGTCGCCGCATCACCGATGTTGGCGCCCAGAAGAAGCCACAGGACCACCTGCGCAAGCTGGCGGTCAACTACAGCACCGGCGACAGCGACTTCGCCTGGACCCGCCTCACCCTGTGGCGCGCCCAGCTGGCCGTGGTCCTGGACCAGGCTCCATTTGAGCCGGTCACCGCGATCGAGATGACCGGTGCCCTCGACTCCCCTAGCGTCGAGCTGCTGGCCGCCTGGATGGAACTGAAGCTGAAGTGCCCGGTCAAGATCGTGAAAAAGGCCCGTGACAAGGCCGGACACGCGGTGTTCAACGTGACACTGGTTCGCAAGAGCGGAAACATCACCATCACCCGCACCACCGGTGAGCGCGCCGTTATCATCCAGCCGGGAAACCCGGACCGCGAGATCACCCTGCCAACCCGCACCCTGCGTGAGTGCCTGGCGGAGGACCTGCGCCGCCTAGACCGCGACGATATGTTTGGTCAGGTGCTCAAGTTTGGTTTCAAGCCGGCTAAGCCCGCCAAGGCCCGCGCCTAGGCTGCAACGGGAACAGACATGATTCGCGAGATTCTGAAGTTCGCCGATGGCCAGGCGGTAGCGGTTGCGGCTGCTGATGCCTTCATCGAGACCGCAAGCCGCCTGCTGAAGGCCAAGCACGAGATTCACGTCTGCCTCACCGGCGGAACCTTGGGAATTCTCAGCCTGGTTAAGATTTCGGAACACCCGGGCTGCGAGGCTCTGGACTGGGCCAACATCCACATCTGGTGGGGCGACGACCGCTTCGTTCCGGTCGGTCACGCGGACAGCAACGCCAAGCAGGCGGAAGACGCACTGCTGGGCAAGCTGCTCATGTTGGACCCGGCAAAGGTGCACGCCTTCCCCAGCTTCGATCCGGCTTCGTCGGTGGACATCGCCACCCAGCTGGATGCCGCAGCCGCTGCATTCACGTCCGAGGTCGCCAAGTTCATTCCGGCCGGCTCCACCATGCCCCACTTCGATATCTCGTTTGTAGGCATGGGCCCGGACGGCCACGTGTTGAGCCTGTTCCCCGGTCACGCGCTGCCTGCCGATGGCGTCACCGTGATTGCCGAGCACAACTCCCCCAAGCCACCACCGCAGCGCCTCAGCTTCAGCTACGAGGCAATCAATAACTCCGAAGAGATCTGGTTTGTGGTTGGCGGTCAGGACAAGGCCGAGGCCGTCTCGGTGGCGTTTGGAAACGCGCCTACCCGACTGCCGGTCGGCAGGGTGCACGCCCTCAAGAAGACCGTGTGGTTCGTGGACGATGCTGCCGCGGCCGGAATCGGCGCCTAGCAGCCTCAAACTCTGGCCAACACGGCTTCGGCACCGGTAGCCACCAAGTAAAGCAAAAGATCCGCACCACTGGTGCGGATCTTTTGCTTAAACGTGTTTTAGGCGGTGGCCTGTGCCGCCGCGGCTGCCGCAGCGATGCGACGCTCACGAACCGCGTTGACGGCCTCCTCCAGGAGCGCTTCCGCCTCCTCGGTGGTGCGACGTTCCTTCACATAGGCCAGGTGGGTCTTGTAAGGCTCGTGCTTGGCAACAACCGGTGGGTTGGCCTTGTCCTGGCCGGATGGCAGGCCGCAGCTCGGGCAGTCTAGCTCCCCTGGAATCTCATCGGCTTCGATGGAAGCAGCGTAAGAACGGGTGTGCTGGTGGCCGTTGGTGCAGTAGTAAGTGAGGGTTACGCGGTCTGCTTTGTAGCCGCGGTCGGCCTCGCCCATCGGGCCGGCGCCAATGCGCGAGCCACGGATTGCATTGCCTCCGGTGCTCATTAGTTACCGATTCCGAAACGAGTGAACAGACCCAGGGTGATGATTACGGCGATCCAAACCAAACCAAGGATGATGGTGATTCGGTTCAGGTTGCGCTCTGCCACGCCGCTGGAGGACATGGTCGAAGAAAGACCGCCACCGAACATGTCGGAGAGGCCGCCGCCGCGTCCCTTGTGAAGCAGGATGAGCAGGGTGAGGAGCAGGCTGGTGATAGCCAGCAGTACCTCGAGTGCAATCTGAACTGCAACCATGAAGAAAATCCTTTGTTTGTGCCGCGCAAATTTAGCGCGACTTTAGAATTATAGACCGACCTACAGCGCCAGGTGCTTCTGGAAGCGCGCGATGCCGCTGAATTCCTCGGCATCCAGGGAGGCTCCACCCACCAGCACGCCGTCAACCTCTGGGCTGCGCAGGAAGCCGGCAACGTTGGCCGCCTTCACCGAACCGCCGTAAAGGATGCGGGTTGCCTGGGCCAGTTCGGTGCCGAACTCGGCCTCGATGGCGTCGCGGATCTTGCCACAGACGCTGGCCGCCTCTTCTGGGGTGGCAACCTTACCGGTGCCGATGGCCCAGACTGGCTCGTAGGCGATTACGAAATCGCCCAGCTTGTCGTGGCCCGAAAGTGCGGCGATGGTCTGCTTGACCGGAACTGCGGCGGCACCCAGGGTCTCAAGCTCCTCGAGGGTCTCGCCCACGCAGATGACCGGAACCAGTCCGTGGCGGAAGGCCGCGGCGGTCTTGGCCTGAATGACCGCGTCGTCCTCGTTGTGGTAGGTGCGGCGTTCGCTGTGGCCAACCAGAACGTACTTGACGTCAAGCTTGGATAGGAAGGCACCCGAGATCTCGCCGGTGTAGGCGCCCGAGTCGAACTTGCTCAGGTCCTGGGCTCCCAGGCCGATCTCAAACTTCTCGGCGTCCAGCAGCAGCTGAACCGGACGGATGTCGGTGAACGGTGGGAAGACCGCCACCTCGGTGTCCTTGTAGTCGTGGCCGGCGTCCTTGAGGCTCCAGGCCAGCTTCTGGACCAGCGCAATTGCCTGCTGGTGGTCCAGGTTCATCTTCCAGTTACCGGCGATGAAAGGTACGCGATTAGTCATTTAGGACCTCCAGACCAGGAAGCTTCTTGCCTTCGAGGAACTCGAGGCTGGCACCGCCACCGGTCGAAATATGGCCGAACTGTTCGTCGGCGAAACCAAGGATTCGGACGGCCGCGGCGGAATCGCCACCACCGACCACACTGAGGCCGGCGACCTCGGTGAGTGCCTGGGCAACCGCGCGGGTGCCATTAGCAAACTTATCGATCTCGAACACGCCCATCGGGCCGTTCCAGAAGACGGTCTTCGAGCTCTTGATGACCTCGGCGAAGTGCTTGGCCGACTCCGGACCGATGTCCAGGCCGAGGCCGGTGGCGCCGAATGGGCTGCCCTCGATGGCGTCGGCGGCGGTGATGGCGACCTCGGCATCGGCGCCAAACTTGCTGGCGACCACGATGTCGGTAGGTAGCACGACCTCTACGCCCAGCTCGGCTGCGCGCTTGAGGTAGTTCTGGCAGGTCTCGATCTGGTCCTTCTCAAGGAGGCTGGCGCCCACGGTGTGGCCCTGAGCGGCCAGGAAGGTGAAGACCATTCCGCCACCGATGCACAGCTTGTTGACGCTCGGCAGCAGGTTGTCGATGACACCCAGCTTGTCGCTTACCTTGGAACCGCCCAGGACGACGGTGTATGGGCGCTCCGGAGCCGCGGTCAGGCGGTGGGCCACCTCGACCTCCTTCTCGATGAGAAGGCCGGCAGCGCTAGGCAGCAGTTGAGCCAGCTCGTAGACGCTGGCCTGCTTGCGGTGAACCACACCAAAGCCGTCCGAGACGAAGAAGTCGGCGAACTCGGCCAGCTGGGCCGCGAACTCCTTGCGGACCTCGGCGTCCTTGCTGGTCTCGCCAGCGTTGAAGCGCAGGTTCTCCAGGACGGTCACGCCACCGCGTGCCAGGGCCTTGACGGCACCCTTGGCATCGGCGCCCACGGTGTCGGTAGCGAAGATGACCGGCTGGCCCAGGAGCTCGCCCAGGCGGGTGGCTGCTGGCTCCAGCGAATACTTGGCGTCTGGCGCGCCCTCTGGGCGGCCCAGGTGCGAGATGACGATTACCTTTGCGCCCTGGTCTACCAGGTACTTGATGGTCGGCACGGAGGCCACGATGCGGCCGTCGTCGGTGATGGTGGTGCCATCCAGTGGGACGTTGAGGTCGCAGCGGATGATTACCCGCTTGCCATCCAGGCTTGGCAGTGAGGCCAGAGTGCGCATGGTTTTTCCTTTGTGAAACTTAAGTTGCCCGGGGCTTACACCCCGGGCAACTGTTTTTGGTTTTGTTAGAGCTTCGAAGCTACGAGCTCGGTGAGGTCTACCAGACGGTTGCTGTAGCCCCACTCGTTGTCGTACCAGGAAGAGATCTTGACCATGGTGCCGTCGATTACCTTGACCAGACCGGCGTCGAAGATCGACGAGTGTGGGTCGGTAACGATGTCGGCCGAGACGATCTCGTCCTCGGTGTAGGCCAGGATGCCCTTCAGCGGTCCCTCGGCAGCGGCGGCCTTGTAGGCAGCCTTGATTGCCTCGACGGTTACCTCGGTCTTCGAGACCAGGGTGAGGTCGGTGACCGAGCCGGTTGGTACTGGAACGCGCATTGCGTAGCCGTCCAGCTTGCCCTTGAGCTCTGGAAGGACCAGGCCGATTGCCTTGGCTGCACCGGTCGACGAAGGAACGATGCTCAGGGCTGCGGCACGGGCACGGCGAAGGTCGCTGTGTGGGCCGTCCTGCAGGTTCTGGTCTGCGGTGTAGGCGTGAACGGTGGTCATCAGACCGTGCTGGATGCCGAAGGTGTCGTTGAAGACCTTAGCCAGCGGAGCCAGGCAGTTGGTGGTGCACGAAGCGTTCGAGATGATGTGGTGCTTCTCGTTTTCGTACAGGTCGTCGTTTACACCCATTACGAAGGTTGCGTCTTCGCCGGTTGCTGGAGCCGAGATGAGGACCTTCTTGGCGCCTGCCTCGATGTGCTTGACGGCGTCGGCGGCGTTGGTGAAACGGCCGGTCGACTCGATTACGATGTCGACGCCCAGCTTGCCCCAGCCCAGGTTGGCAGGGTCGCGCTCTGCCAGAACCTTGATGGTCTGGCTGCCGACGATGATGGTGTCGCCCTCGACGCGGACGTCGAATGGCAGACGACCGGTGACGGAGTCGTACTTGAGCAGGTGAGCGAGGCCCTTAGGGTCGCTGAGGTCGTTTACGGCGACGATCTCTAGGTCCGAGCCCTTAGCAAGAAGCGCACGAAGGTAGTTACGGCCGATGCGGCCAAAACCATTAATACCGACACGAGTGGTCATTGATTCTCCCGATTTTTATTGGTTTGGAGCGCCAATGCTTTGACGCGCCGTTAGCTTGCAAATTTGTGTTGCAAATGATGTGTAACGGGCCACGCGTCGTTGAGTGGTTGTAACTGATTTAGTACGGTCGGGGCTGGGAGCCCCAGGCCTTACAAAGTACTGGTTTTAGAATACCAGCAGACCGCCAGTGTTGGCGCGTGCGGCCTCGAAGCGAGACTGCACGTCGGCCCAGTTGGCAATGTTCCAGAAGGCCTTCACATAGTCGGCCTTGACGTTCTGGTAGTCCAGGTAGAAGGCGTGCTCCCACATGTCTAGCATCAGCAGCGGGATGCTGGCAGGAGCCAGGTTGCCCTGGTGGTCGTAAAGCTGCTCGATGATGAGCTTCTGACCCAGAACGTCCCAGGCCAGGATGGCCCAGCCGGAGCCCTGGATGCCTAGCGCAACGGCGCTGAAGTGCGCCATGAAGGCGTCGAACGAACCGAAGAACTCATCGATGGCTGCCGCGAGCTCGCCAACTGGCTTGTCGCCGCCCTCTGGGGACATGTTCTTCCAGAAGACAACGTGGTTTACGTGTCCGGCCAGGTTGAAGGCCAGGTCCTTCTGCAGCTTGTTGATGTTTGCCAGTGCGTTGTTGGCGCGAGCCTCTTCCATGGCCTCGAGTGCCAGGTTTGCACCGTTCACGTAGGCAGCGTGGTGCTTGTCGTGGTGCAGGGTCATGATGGTGCCCGAGATGAATGGCTCGAGGGCGCCGTAGTCATAGGTCAGTTCTGGAAGGGTGTACTTTGCCACGATGTGCTCCTATTTGATTGCTATTGAAGATTCTAAAACTTAAAACCGGAAAACAGCCTTAGCTATTCGTCGATTTCATCTGGAAGAAAGGCGTCGGTAAGCGGAAGCCCAAGTTCCTGGGCCTTTTTATCGGCCATCGCCAGCAGACGACGGATTCGGCCGGCAACTGCGTCTTTGGTCATCGGTGGGTCCGCCAGGTGGCCGAGCTCGTCCAGCGAGGCCTGCTTGTGCTGCAGGCGCAGGGCTCCGGCGTAGCGCAGGTGCTCCGGGACGTCGTCGCCCAGGATCTCCATGGCGCGCTCAACGCGGGCACCGGCGGCCACCGCGGCCTGGGCCGAGCGGCGCAGGTTGGCGTCGTCGAAGTTGGCCAGGCGGTTAGCGGTGGCACGGACCTCGCGGCGCAGGCGCAACTCTTCCCACTTGAGCACCTGGGTGTGGGCGCCCATCTGGGTGAGCATTGCGGCGATGGCCTCGCCCTCGCGGATTACCACGCGGAACAGGTCTCGTACCTCACGCGCCTTAGCCGAAACGCCCAGGCGGCGAGCGATGCCCACCAGAGCCATGGCGGCCTCGTTACCCGGTGCGGTGATCTCCAGCGACGCCGAGCGACCCGGATCGGTGAGCGAGCCGCGGGCCAGGAAGGCGCCGCGCCAAACTGCCTGAGCCTCGGCGATCGAGCCGGAGACAAGGTGCGATGGCAGGCCACGAACCGGGCGGCCCTTTGGGTCGATCAGTCCGGTCTGGCGGGCCAGAATGTCTGCCTGCTGCAGCACGCGCACCTGGTAGCGTGCGGCTCGGCGAATGCCGCTGGCAGAGATTACCGAGAGCTCGGAATCGATGCCGAATAGGTCTGCCAGTTCCTTGCGGATGCGGCGGGCCAGCTGGGCGCTGTCCAGCTCCACCTCGATCGCGATCTTGCCGCCAACCAGGTGCAGGCCACCGGCAAAGCGCAGAATTGCCGATAGCTCGGCCACGCGAACGGTGTTCTTGGTCACGCCGATGCGTGCCAGTTCGTCTTTTACCTCGGCGGTAAGAGCCATGGTTATTCCCTACCTAAATCACGATGCTTCACCGAAACGGTGACGTCGCTCAGGCTCCCCAACCTGGCGGCGATTTCCTTCACAAGGGCCACGGAGCGGTGCTTTCCGCCCGTGCAGCCGATGGCAATGGTGGCGTAACGCTTGTTCTCGTTTAGATACCCCTTGAGAACCGGCTTGAGTGCCGTCACGTATCCTTCCACAAATTCGGAAACGCCGCTCTGCGAGAGAACGTACTCCGAAACCTGCTTGTCTTCGCCGGTGAATGGGCGAAGCGACTCGATCCAGAACGGATTCGGGATGAATCGGGCATCGGCCACCATATCGGCGTCCGAAGGCAGCCCGTATTTGAAACCGAAAGACATCACGGTCAGCTGCAATTTGGGCGAAGATCCGAGCGAGAAGCCATCGGCGATGCGGTTGCTGAGCTGGTGAATGTTTAGGTCGGAGGTGTCCAGGATCACGTCCGCGTTCTCACGGATGTGCAGCAGCGCCAGGCGCTCCGCGCCGATGCCGTCCAGGATGGTACCGGTGGCCTGCAGCGGGTGCGGGCGGCGAACGTTTTCGAAACGCTTGACCAGCACGGAGTCGGAGGCCTCCAGGAAGAGCACGCGTACGTTTACGTCGCGGCTGCGCAGGTCGTTGAGGTTCTCGGCGAATTCGGCGAAGAATTCGCGGCCGCGCACGTCTATGACCACGGCCACGCGCTGCAGCGGGGTCTTGGCCATCGTGAAAAGGTCGGCGATTGGGCCGAGCATCTGTGGCGGCAGGTTGTCTACGACGTACCAGCCGAGGTCCTCAAGAGCGTTGCCGACGGTGCTGCGACCGGCACCGGACATGCCGGTAACGATAAGCAGTTCGGGCTTTTCGCTCAAGAGAACCTCCAGATTCACTAGAAGTTTAGCCCCGCGCGACACGCCGATGGAACCAAATAAGAAGATTCCCCCAACCCGCGTAAATCCGCTAGATTTCGCCGACCGCGTCCACGATCTGCTGTGCCAGCACCGGACCGATTCCGGCGACCTCGGAAATCTCCTCCGCGGAGGCCTGGCGCAGGCGTTTGGCCGAGCCAAAGTGTTTGAGCAGCGCGGCCACACGCTTCTCGCCCAAGCCGCTAATTTCGGAAAGTTGGCTGGCGATGGATCCGCTGCGCTTCTTGCGCTGATAGCTGATGGCGAAGCGGTGAGCCTCGTCGCGTAGGCGTTGCACGAGGAAGAGTTCGTCGGCGCCGCGCGGCAGGATCACCGGGAAGTCGTCTTCCGGCAGCCAGAGTTCTTCGAGGCGCTTGGCCAGGCCAACCACCGCGAGGTCGGTGACCCCGGAGTCGCGCAGCGCGCGGGCGGCGGCGTTCACCTGGGGCTGGCCGCCGTCCACGATAAGCAGGTTGGGCCGGTAGGCGAATTTGGCGGGTCCCTGATCGGTGGCCTGGGCCTCTGGTTCCTGCAGGTATTTGAGTCGGCGCATCAGCACCTGGTAGATGCTGTCGGTGTCGTCGGTGGTTTCCTCGATTGCGAAGTGCCGGTACTGGTCCTTCTTGGGCAGGCCGTCTTCGAAGACAACCATGGATGCCACCACGTTTGTGCCGCCCAGGTGCGAGATGTCGAAGCACTCGATGCGCAGCGGGGCGTCGGCCAGACCAAGCGCACGCTGCAGGGCGGCCAGGGCATCGGCGCGGGCAGTGAAGTCGGAGGTGCGGCGATTCTTGTAGAGCATCAGGGCGTGCTTGGCGTTAGTGAGTGCGGTCTTGGCCAGCGCCGCTTTGTCGCCGCGCTGTGGAACACGCAGGTCTACCTTGGAACCGCGCTTCTCCCCCAGCCAGCGCGCCAGTTGGGTGCTGTCCTCCGGGAGTTCCGGCACCAGCACCTCGCGCGGAATCTCGATGGGTTCCGCGCCCTCGGGGCTATCGTAGACGTTCTGCAGCACGTACTCGACTAGCTCTCCGAGGTCGCGCTCAAGCTCCTTGTCTACCACCCAGCCGCGAACACCACGGATGCGCCCGCCGCGCACGATGAACTGCGAGACCGCGGCCGCCAGCTCGTCGTGGGCGATTCCGAAGAGGTCGGCGTCGGTCTGATCGGTGAAGACGATGGTGCTCTTCTCGAGCACTTTCTCCAGGGCCACCACGTCGTCGCGCAGCTGCCCGGCCAGCTCGTACTGCTGGTTCTCGGATGCCGTCAGCATTCGGGAGCGCAGGTCGGCGACCACCTTGGTGTCTCCGCCGCCCATGAAGTCGATGAACTCGCGGGCAATCTGCTTGTGTTGGTCGCTGGTGACCCGGCCCACGCAGGGCGCCGAACACTTGCCGATGTCTCCAAGCAGGCAGGGGCGCCCGGAGCGCTTGGCCCGGTCGAAGATGCCCTGGGTGCAGGAGCGCACCCGGTATACCTTCAGCAGTGTGTCCAGGGTCTCGCGGACCGCCCAGGCCGAGGTATAGGGTCCAAAGTACTTGACGCCGCGAAGCTCGCGGTTGCGGGTGATGAAGGCGCGCGGGTAGGCATCGGACAGCGAGACCGCTAGGTAAGGGTACGACTTGTCGTCTTTGAAGACCACGTTGAACGGCGGATCGAACTGCTTGATCCACATGAATTCCAGCTGGAGCGCCTCGTACTCGGTCTTGACGATGACCCATTTGACGTCGGCAGCGCTGGTGACCATGCGCCTGGTGCGCTCGTGCAGGCTGTCTAATGGCCCGAAGTAATTGGTGAGGCGGGCGCGCAGGCTCTTGGCCTTGCCCACATAGAGCACACGCCCTCCGGCGTCCAGGAAGCGATAAACACCCGGACCGGCGGGGATTTCACCGGTCTGCGGGCGCCAATCGATGTCCTGGGCCATTTGCTAGAGCAGTTCCTTCAGGAACGAGCCGGTGTAGGAGGCGGCATTCTGGGCCAGTTGCTCCGGGGTGCCTTCACCGATGACGTTACCGCCGCGGCTGCCACCCTCGGGGCCGATGTCGATCAGCCAGTCGGCGCAGCGGATTACGTCCAGGTTGTGCTCGATCACCAGCACGGTGTTGCCCTTCTCAACCAACGAGTTGAGCACCATGAGCAACTTGCGGACGTCCTCGAAGTGGAGGCCGGTGGTCGGTTCGTCCAGCACGTAGATACTGCGGCCGTTGCTGCGACGCTGCAGTTCGGTGGCCAGCTTGACGCGCTGCGCCTCGCCGCCACTGAGCGTGGTCGCGCTCTGTCCAAGGCGAACGTAGCCCAGGCCAACATCTACCAGGGTGTTCAAGAAGCGCGCGATCGCGCTAATCGGTGCGAAGAATTCCGCGGCCTCGGAGATTGGCATGTCCAGCACCTCGGCGATGTTCTTGCCCTTGTAGCGAATCTGAAGGGTTTCGCGGTTGTAGCGGTCGCCGTGGCAGACCTCGCAGGCGACGTAAACGTCGGGCAGGAAGTTCATCTCGATGCGCAGCGTGCCGTCGCCCGAACAGGCCTCGCAGCGGCCGCCCTTGACGTTGAAGCTGAAGCGACCCTGCTGGTAGCCGCGGGCCTTCGACTCCTGGGTTTCGGCGAACAGCTTGCGAACGTGGTCGAAGACTCCGGTGTAGGTGGCCGGGTTGGAGCGCGGGGTGCGGCCGATCGGGGCCTGGTCCACGTGAACCACCTTGTCCAGGTGCTCGATGCCCTCCACGCGGGTGTGCTTGCCCGGAACTCCCTTGGCGCCGTTGAGTTTGTTGGCCAGCACCTCGTAGAGCACGTCGTTCACCAGCGAAGACTTACCGGAACCGGAGACGCCGGTGACCGCGGTGAACACGCCGAGCGGGAACTCGACGTCGATGTTCTTGAGGTTATTCTCGCGGGCGCCTACCACCTTGAGCTTGCGGTTTGGGTTGATAGCGCGTCGCTTTGCCGGGGTCGGGATGGACTCTCGGCCGCTCAGGAACGCTCCGGTGACGGAGTTCTGGTTCTTGAGGATCTCCTCGTAGGTTCCAGAGTGAACCACGGTTCCACCGTTGACACCGGCACCCGGGCCGATGTCCACCACCCAGTCGGAGGCGCGGATGGTGTCTTCGTCGTGCTCAACGACGATGAGGGTGTTGCCTAGGTCGCGGAGCTTGATGAGGGTGTCGATCAGGCGTCGGTTATCGCGCTGGTGCAGGCCGATGCTCGGTTCATCCAGCACGTAGAGCACGCCGGTGAGGCCGGAACCGATCTGGGTGGCCAGTCGGATTCGCTGAGCCTCGCCGCCGGAAAGCGTGCCGGCAGCGCGCTCCAGCGAGAGGTAGTCGAGGCCCACTGCGATCAGGAAGTCGAGGCGGGCGCGGATCTCGCGCAGCACCTGCGCGGCAATCTTGACGTCGCGGTCGTCCAGCTGAAGGGCGTGGAAGTAGGTTACGCACTCCCCCAGGCTCATGGCCGCTACATCGGCGATGGACTGCCCAGCCACCTTGACCGCCAGGACCTCCGGCTTCAGGCGGCGACCCTCGCAGCCCGGGCAAGGGACCTCGCGCAGGTAACCGGCCATGCGCTCGCGCGCCCAGTCGTTGTCGGCCTCCAGGTATTTGCGCTCGAGGCGCACCAGCACGCCCTCGAAGCCGCTGGTGTAGCGGATTTCGCGGCCGAAGCGGTTCTTGTGCTTGACCTTGAGGTCGAAGTTGTTGCCGTACAGGATCGCCTCGCGGGCCTCCTCCGGCAGGTCCTGCCACGGGGTGTCGAGCGAGAACTCAAGGTCATCGGCCAGGGTCTCAAGCATGCGCTGGAAGTAGTGGAAGACGCCCTTGCCCTGGTTGCTCCAGGGGATGATGACGCCGTCGTTGATGCTGGCTGCAGGGTCGCCGATGACCAGTTCCGGGTCTACCGCCATCTTTACGCCAAGGCCGCTACAGGTTGGGCAGGCGCCGAAAGGCGCGTTGAAGCTGAAGGTGCGCGGTTCGATCTCGGTGAGGGTGAGCGGGTGTTCGTTGGGGCAGGACATCTTTTCGGAGAAGACGCGGGTGCGGGCGGCATCGTCGGCCGCCACGTCGACGAAGTCGATCAGGATGCGGCCACCGGCCAGCTTGAGCGCGGTCTCCACCGAGTCGGTCAGGCGGCCGATGATGTCGCTCTTGGCCACCAGGCGGTCTACCACGACGGAGATGTCGTGTTTGAATGTCTTCTTGAGCGGCTGGGCCTCCGCCAGCTGCACCACTTCGCCGTCTACCACCGCGCGGGCGTAGCCCTGGGTGAGCAAGTCTTTGAAGAGGTCTGCGAACTCGCCCTTCTTCTGGGTGACGATAGGGGCCAGCACCTGGTAGCGAGTGCCCTCGGTCATCTCCATGAGCTGATCCACGATCTGCTGTGGGGTCTGCTTGATGATCTTCTCGCCGCATTCCGGGCAGTGCGGCACACCGATGCGAGCCCAGAGCAGTCGAAGGTAGTCGTGAATCTCGGTGATGGTTCCAACTGTGGAACGCGGGTTGCGGTTGGTCGACTTCTGGTCGATGGATACCGCCGGGCTAAGGCCCTCGATGAAGTCGACGTCCGGGCGGTCTACCTGGCCAAGGAACTGGCGGGCGTAGGCGGAGAGGCTCTCCACGTAGCGGCGCTGACCCTCGGCGAAGATGGTGTCAAAGGCGAGCGATGACTTGCCCGAGCCACTTAGGCCGGTGAAGACCACCAGGGAGTCGCGCGGGATCTCTACGTCCAGGTTTTTCAGGTTGTGAACCCGGGCACCTTTGACGTGCAGAGTGTTGTTGTGTGGGACCTTCGAGATAGACACGTAGCAAGTGTAATCGGCGGCCGGGACACTAAATCTTGTCGGCCTTGTCCATTTGCCGGATCTCGTACTTGAGTTCGGAAATCTCGTCGCGCAGGCGGGCCGCCAGTTCGAAGTTCAGTTCGGCGGCGGCCGAGCGCATCTCTTCGTCCAGCTCCACTACAACCTTCAGCAGTTCCTCGCGACCAAGGTCGTTCAAGCCGCCGCGGCCGCGGGTCGGAACCACCAGGTTGCCGCTGCGGTCGCGCTTCTCGGTGCCGGATTCGGCCTTGCCCTTGGCCGCCTTGCCACCCTTGCGGGCGCTGGCGAGCAGTTCGGCGGTGTCCTGTTCCTCGCGCATGATCTGATCGGTGATGTCCGCGATCTTCTTGCGCAGCGGCTGAGGGTCGATTCCGTTGGCGACGTTGTACGCCACCTGCTTCTCGCGGCGGCGATTGGTCTCATCGATGGCACGGGCCATCGAATCGGTGATCTTGTCGGCGTACATGTGGACCTCGCCGTTCACGTTACGCGCGGCGCGGCCGATGGTCTGCACCAGGCTGGTGGTGGACCGCAGGAAGCCTTCCTTGTCGGCGTCCAGGATGCTCACCAGCGAGACCTCTGGCAGGTCCAGGCCCTCGCGCAGCAGATTGATTCCCACCAGGACGTCGAAGACGCCCTGACGCAGCTCGCGCAGCAGCTCGACTCGGCGCAGGGTGTCTACGTCGGAGTGCAGGTAGCGCACGCGCACGCCGGCCTCGGTGAGGAAGTCGGTCAGTTCCTCGGCCATCTTCTTGGTCAGGGTGGTCACCAGCACGCGTTCGTCGCGCTCGGTGCGAAGCTTGATCTCTTCCAGGAGGTCGTCGATCTGCCCCTTGGTGGGCTTGATCACGATCTGCGGGTCCACCAGGCCGGTGGGGCGAATGATCTGCTCCACCACGCCATCGGTGATGCCCAGCTCGTACTTGCCCGGAGTCGCCGACAGGTACACGGTCTGACCAACGCGGTCCTGGAACTCGGCCCACTTCAGCGGGCGGTTGTCCAGCGCGCTCGGTAGCCGGAAGCCATACTCCACCAGGTTGCGCTTGCGAGAGGAATCTCCCTCAAACATGGCACCAATCTGCGGCACGGTCACGTGCGACTCATCGATGACGGTCAGGAAGTCCTCCGGGAAGTAGTCCAGCAGACAGGAACCCGAACTGCCGGGCTCGCGCCCATCGATGTGACGCGAATAGTTCTCGATGCCGGAACAGAAGCCGATCTCGCGAATCATCTCCAGGTCGAAGGTCGTGCGCATCTTGATTCGCTGCGCCTCCAGCAGCTTGCCCTGAGACTCGAACTCCTTGACGCGCGCCACCATCTCGTCCTCGATGGCCTCAAGCGCGCGGCCCATGGCCTCGGGAGTAGCAACGTAGTACGAGGCCGGGAAGACCGCAACGGTGTCTAGCTTCAGGATGGTCTCGCCGGTAAGGGGGTGAGTCGAGTAGATCGCCTCGATTTCGTCGCCGAAGAGCTCGATCCTGATGGCCGTCTCCTCGTAGACCGGAATGATCTCGATGGTGTCGCCCTTGACGCGGAAATTGCCGCGCACGAACTCCACGTCGTTGCGCTTGTACTGGATGTTGACGAACGCGCGAATGAGCTCGTCGCGGTCGATGCGCTGTCCCACCTGAAGCGGCACCGACTGGTCCAGGTACTCCTTCGGGGCACCCAGGCCATAGATGCAGGAAACGGTGGAGACCACAACCACATCGCGGCGACTCATCAGACTCATGGTGGCCTTGTAGCGCAGGCGCTCCACCTCGGAGTTGATGCTCGAGTCCTTCTCGATGTAGGTATCGGTCTGAGCCACATAGGCCTCGGGTTGGAAGTAGTCGTAGTAACTGACGAAGTACTCAACCGCGTTATTGGGCAGCAACTGCCTAAACTCATTCACCAGCTGGGCCGCCAGCGTCTTGTTGTGAGCCAACACCAGGGTCGGGCGCTGTACGGCTTCGATGAGCCAGGCGGTGGTCGCGCTCTTACCGGTACCGGTGGCACCCAGCAGGACCACGTCGCGCTCCCCCGCGTTGATGCGCTGAGCCAGCTCGGCGATCGCCGTGGGCTGGTCACCGCTCGGCTTGTAATCGCTGATTACCTCGAAGGGTCTAAAACTACGCGTGGGTTCCATCAGGATCCGTTCACCGAAAATTCGCCGTCGCCGGAGGTGGAAAGGCGCTCGCCGGGTTTAAGCGTACCGATGGACTGCAGGCGCAGCTTCTCGGCCGCCTCGCGTTCGAACTGCAGCCAGAGCTTCCCGGCGTCCTTTAGCAGCAGGCCCAGGTCCTGGTTGGAACTGAGGATGAAGTCGGAGGCATTGGCTCGCTGCGCCGGGGTTGCCTGATTCCGGATGCGGGCCAGGGCCTGTTCGGCGGTCATGCCACGATGAGCCACCAGACGCTTGACCTGTTCCTCCAGGGGGGCTTCCACCGTCACGATGCGGTCGAAAGGCAGTCCGACGCCCGCCTCCACCAGGAGCGGGACGTTGTAGACCACCATCGCATCTTCGCGTTGGGCAGCGATCTGACGGGCGGTCTCGGCCTTCACCAGCGGATGGGTGATGGCTTCCAGGGCGAGCCGTTTCTGGGGGTCGGCGAAGACCACCTCGGCCAGGGCCTGACGGTTCAGGCTGCCATTCTCGTTGAGGACACCGGAACCAAATTCCGCCTCGATGCCTGCCAGTCCGGGGGTGCCGGGCTGGACCACCTGGCGGGCGATCTGATCGGCATCCAGGTGCACCGCGCCTAGGTTCTGCCAGTGATCGGCCACCGTGGATTTGCCCGCGGCGATGCCGCCAGTGAGACCGATAAGGAACATGGAACAAGCCTAAAGGTTAAAGCAAAGGACCCACCGCCGAGGCGATGGGTCCAGAGCTTAGTTGGCTTACTTGCCGTTGAGCTTGTCGCGCAGTGCGGCGAGCGACTCGTCGTCGGCGAGGGTGCCAGCCGAGGTGCTCTCCGAGCTGTACGAGGTTGCGCCGGCCTCGGCTGCTGCCGATGCTCCGGTGCTCTCTGGGAGGGTAGCGGCCAGTGCGTTGAACGCAGCAACCTGCTTCTTGTGAGCTTCCCAACGGGCGTGAGCCTCGGTCCACTCCTTCTCCCACTTGGCGCGAGCGTCCTCGAAGCCAGGCTTCCACTCGTTGGTGGTGGCGTCGAAGCCCTCAGGGTACTTGTAGTTGCCCTTCTCGTCGAAGTCTGCAGCCATACCGTACAGTGCTGGGTTGAAGTCGGTGCCCTCTGGGTCAACCTCTTCGATGGCCTGCTTGAGCGACAGCGAGATGCGGCGACGGTCGAGGTCGATGTCGATTACCTTGACGAATACGTCCTGGTTGACCGATACAACCTGCTCTGCCAGATCGATGTGCTTGCTCGAGAGCTCGCTGATGTGGACCAGACCCTCGATGCCGTCTGCAACGCGGACGAATGCACCGAATGGAACCAGCTTGGTGACCTTGCCCGGAGCGTACTGGCCGATGGCGTGAGTACGGGCGAAGACCTGCCATGGGTCCTCCTGGGTTGCCTTGAGCGACAGCGAAACGCGCTCGCGCTCCTGGTCGACCTCGAGAACCTCGACGGTAACTTCCTGACCGATCTCGACGACCTCGCTGGCGTGCTCGATGTGCTTCCAGCTGAGCTCGGAGACGTGAACCAGACCGTCAACGCCACCGAGGTCGATGAAGGCACCGAAGTTGACGATGCTCGAGACAACACCGGTGCGAATCTGGCCCTTGGCCAGGTCTGCGAGGAAGGTGCTGCGGCTAGCCGACTGGCTCTCCTCGAGAAGGGCGCGACGGCTCAGAACTACGTTGTTGCGGTTCTTGTCGAGCTCGAGGATCTTGGCCTCGACCTTCTGGCCCAGGTATGGACCCAGGTCGCGAACGCGGCGAAGCTCGATGAGCGATGCAGGAAGGAATCCACGCAGACCGATGTCTACGATCAGACCACCCTTAACAACCTCGATGACAACACCGGTAACGGTGCCTTCGGCTTCCTTGATCTTCTCAACGTCGCCCCAGGCGCGCTCGTACTGTGCGCGCTTCTTGGAAAGGATTAGGCGGCCTTCCTTGTCTTCCTTCTGAAGAACAAGTGCCTCTACGGAGTCACCGACAGCGACGATCTCGCTTGGGTCGGCGTCGTGGCGAATCGAAAGTTCGCGCGATGGGATGACACCCTCGGTCTTGTAGCCGACGTCGAGGAGAACCTCGTCGCGGTCGATCTTGACAACGGTACCCTCGATGAGGTCGCCGTCGTTGAAGAACTTGAGGGTCTTTTCGACTGCTGCGAGGAAGTCCTCTTCCGAGCCGATGTCGTTTACGGCAATCTGAGTTGCCTTAGTGCTGGTCATGTAGTTTGATCTCGATTTGGGTTTGACTCAGGTCACGGCAAAAGCTCACCGAGTTCAAAATCTGGATTCTGAAACAAGTAAGCCGTTGGCTTCACCGTGACGATTTACGGTTTATTGCACAAATGTGCCTATTTAGACTATCGGACAATCCCGCGCCAGTTCAAGGAACTAGGGGTCGTTTTGGTATAGATTTGGCCTAGAAAAGCGCGGTTAACTGCTCAATTAGCCGTTCGGCAACCTCGGAATCGGAATCTGGCTGGACCGTAATGGTCAATTCCTCGCCGAAGCGAGCCCCGAGGGTGAGCAACGTGAGCACTGAATCTCCGCGCACGGCCGGGCCTTCTGTCCTGCCGATGGTCACTGTCAGTCCGGAGTCTGATACCAGGGTCGCGAACTGAGTGGCCGGGCGGGCATGCCAACCTTCGGGGGTGCCGATGCGAACTACCGAGGTGATTTCGTTAGCCATGCTGTTTGCTTTCCTGTGCCAGGGTCGGTGGGTCTAGTGCCCGGCCAGATCCCAGTTGGCGCCGACGCCAACGTGGACCTCCAGGGGAACGGAGAGTTCCACAACGTTGGCCATGCGCTCGGTTACCAGGTCTTGCAGTTGCTGCAACTCCCCCGGCGCCACCTCGAACACCAGTTCGTCGTGGACCTGCAAGAGCATCCGGCTGGCCATTCCGCGCTGCTGGATCTCGGTGGAGATCTGATTCATCGCAAGCTTCATGATGTCGGCGGCGGTGCCCTGGATCGGTGCGTTCAGCGCGGCCCGGCGAGCGTTTTCACGCAGCTGGAAGATCTTGGAGTTTAGGTCGTCGAAGGGTCGGCGGCGGCCAAACGTGGTGGTCGTGAAGCCCTCGGTCTTGGCTATGTCCACCACCTGCGAGAGGTAACGCTTTACCCCACCGAAGCGTGCGAAGTAGTCGGCCATCAGCTGCTTCGCCTCGCCGTTGCTGATGCGTAGCTGCTTCGCCAGGCCATATTCGCTGAGGCCATAGACCAGTCCATAGCTCATTGCCTTGACCTTGGAACGCATGGCGGTGGTGACCTCGGCCGGGGTGACCCCGAATATCCGGGAGCCCACGAACCGGTGCAGGTCCTCGCCGGTCTTGAAGGCCTCGATGAGCCCCACGTCCTCGCTGAGGTGCGCCATGATGCGCATCTCGATCTGCGAGTAGTCGGCGGTCAGCAGGGTCTCGAAGCCCTCGCTCACCTCGAAGGCCGCACGGATCTGGCGACCGCGCTCGGTCTTGATTGGGATGTTCTGGAGATTTGGGCTGTCGCTGGATAGGCGGCCGGTGCTGGTGCCGGTCTGGCCGTAGCTGGTGTGCACGCGACCGTCGGTGCCGATTGCCTTGAGCACTATCTCGACCATCTGTCGAATCTTGGAGGCCTCGCGGTGGGCCAGCAGTTTCTCCAGGAATGGATGTTCGGTCTGCTCATAGAGCTCGTTTAGGGCCGCGGCATTGGTGCTGAAGCCGGTCTTTACGGTCTTGGTGCCCTGCATTCCCAGCTTGTCGAAGAGCACGGTCTGGAGCTGCTTGGGTGACGCCAGGTTTACCTCTTCGCCGATGAGGGCGTAGGCCTCCTGGGCGATCGCATTCACCTCGGTGCCGAGCGATTCGAACTGGGCCTCGAGCGAGGCACGGTTTACCTGGATTCCCAGGTGTTCCATTTGTGCCAGAACGGCGCTGGATGGAAGTTCCACGTGGGAATAGACCTTCAGCTGGTTTTGCTCCGTCACCTGGTGGTGCAGCCTGGTGGCGAGGGTGAGCGAGAGCCAGGCGTCCAGGCTTGGGTCTGTGGTGACGTCCTGGATGAGGGCGCTGGGGTCTCCGCGCTCTACCTCCAGGCCAAGGTACTCGGCCGCAAGGTCGTCGAGCGCGTAGCCACGGCGAACCGGGTTGAGCAGGTAGGCCAGCAAAAGCGGGTCGTAGTCGAAGCCGGCCGCGATGGTGCTGACCCAGGTCTGGTTTGCGGCACCCAGGAGGCGTCGCAGGTTGTTTTTGGAGTCAAAGCAGGCCTTTTCCACGCCGGTGTCCTGGAGCCAGCCATCGATGGCGGCTACCGCGGAGGCGTAGTCGTTGACCGTTAGGTTCACGCGCTCGGTCTCGGTGGCAAAGCCGAGCCCCGTCAGCTGAGAGTGCTCCGGGTCCTGGCCGACGAACTCGAAACCGACGCCCACCACTCCGTGCTGAGACTTGAGCCAGGCGGTTAGTTCGGTAGCGGAGACCTCGCGTGGCGCCGGAAGGTCTGGGATGGCCGGTTGTCCGGCTTCCAAGGAGGACAGGCCATGGTCGCCGTCCTGTGCCGCTGCCTCCAGGCTGGCTACGGTGGCGGTCTGGGTGCCGGTGACACCGCGCTGACGCAGCACGCGCTCGGTGAGGGTCTTGAACTGCAGCTTGCCAAATACCCGGCGCACCTCGGCCTCGTCTACCGGGCCAAGTGAAAGCTCGGAGTCCAGCTCGAAGTCGAACTCCAAGTCTCTAACCAGGTGGTTCAGGCGGCGGTTGCGGATGGCCAACTGGTGGTGTTCGCGCAGGCTCTCGCCCACCTTACCGCCGATCTCGGCCATGGCATCCAGTACGCCCTGCAGGCTGCCGTAGGCCTGCAGCCACTTGGCTGCGGTCTTCGGGCCGACACCCGGGATGCCGGGTAGGTTGTCGCTGGTCTCGCCGACCAGCGCGGCCAGGTCCGGGTACTGCTTGGCGTGAACGCCGTACTTTTCGTAGACCGCTTCGTCGGTCATGCGGGCCATGTTGAGCACGCCCTTGACCGGGTACAGGATGGTGGTTTCCGGGCGAATCAACTGGAAGGTGTCTCGGTCTCCGGAGACCACATACACCTGGAAGCCGGCATCGGCGCCCTGGTCTGCCAGCGACGCAATGATGTCGTCCGCCTCGAAATTAACCCGGGTAAGGGTGCGAATATTCATGGCCGCCAGGGCCTCGGTCAGGAGCTCGGTCTGGCCGACGAACTCCGGAGGGGTCTCGCCGCGGGTGCCCTTGTACTCGGCGTATTCCTCGGTGCGGAACGACGAGCGCGAGAGGTCGAAGGCCACGGCCAGGTGGGTGGGCTTCTCCATCTTTAGGATTTCCAGGAGCATGCTGATGAAGCCATGGACCGCGTTGGTGTGCTGGCCGTCGCTGGTGCGGAAGCTGTCGGGGCTCAGCGCGTAGAAGGCGCGGAAGGCCAGTGAGTGGCCGTCGATGAGCAGCAGAGTAGGCTTTTGAGTAGCTTCCATGGCTTCAAGCCTAGAGGCAACCCCGGTCATTTTTGGCCGGTCTGAAGCACCGGAGAGTAACCAGATGAACCAGCCAATTCTGAGTCCGCAGGCAGCCGAGCTGTGGCAGGAGCGCCAGATGGGCGCGCTGTCCGACCGCATGGGCATAGAGCTACTGGAACTCAGCGCCGAACGCGCAGTGGCCCGCATGCCGGTCGCCGGAAACACTCAGCCGCTCGGGTTGGTTCACGGCGGCGCCTACGTGGTCATCGCCGAGTCGCTCGGTTCGTTCGCCGCCAACGTCTGGGCCGCCCCAAACGGCTTCGCGGTGGGCATCGAGATCAACGCCTCGCACAGCGGATCTGCCCGCGAGGGTTGGGTGACCGCGACCTGCACCGCCCTGAGCCTTGGTAAGACCCTCACCGTCCACGAGATCGTCTGTACCGATGACGCCGGACGCCGACTCTCAACGATTCGAATCACCAACCTGATCCGCGCCAAGCGCGCCGAATAGCGGCAACATCGAAAGCAAAAACCCGACGAATAATCGTCGGGTTTTTCATTTGGCTTTGACCGAGCCGCGCTAGTTACTCGGCGGGCTTTGGGGCACCCAGCTGCTCGATGATGGTCTTGGCCACCTCTTGCATGGTGAGACGGCGGTCCATCGATGCCTTCTGAATCCAGCGGAAGGCCTCCGGCTCGGTGAGGTTCATCTTCTCGTTCAACAGGCCCTTGGCGCGGTCGATGAGTTTACGGGTCTCGAAGCGCTCGTTTAGGTCGGCGATGTCGTGCTCCAGGGCAACGATCTGCTCGAAGCGGCTGAGCGCTATGTCGATGGCAGGCTGCAGATCGGTCTGTGACCACGGCTTCACCAGGTAGGCCATGGCGCCGGCCTCGCTGGCGCGCTGCACCAGTTCCTTCTGGCTGAATGCGGTGAGCAGCACACACGGAATGCGCAGTTCACCGATCTTCTCGGCGGCCGAAATGCCGTCCAGTTTCGGCATCTTCACATCGAGGATGCAGATGTCCGGCTTGTGCAGGGTGGCCAGCGCCACCGCCTCTTCGCCGTCTGCGGCCTGTGCCACGACGTCGTAGCCGAGCTCGGTGAGAGTCTCGGCGAGGTCCATTCGGATGAGCGCCTCGTCTTCGGCGACGAGCACTCGGCGGGCGGTGATTTCTTCGGACATGCCGTTTACTTTATTCCAAATCTGGGCCCGGCGCAGGCCGTGGCCGGCAACGATTCGGTTGCGGTAAACTAATGGGCGAAACTCTTGGCCGAAGTGGCGAAATGGCAGACGCGGAGCACTCAAAATGCTTTTCCGAAAGGAGTGCGGGTTCGAGTCCCGCCTTCGGCACCAAGTTCCTTCAAATCAGTGAAGGCAATCACATGAACGCAACGTTGATCTTCGACGGCGACTGCGGATTCTGCACCACCGCGGCAAACTTCGCCGTGCGTCACTCCCACTTCCCCATCACCGCCGTGGCCTGGCAGCTCACCGATGTCACCGAGTACGGCCTGCTCACCCAGCAAACCGCCGATAAGGTCTGGCTGGTGGTAGACGGGGAGCGATACGGCGGGCACGAGGCCGTGGCCAGAATCCTCACCCTGCAGCGACGCCCGCTCAGCACCTTGTTGGGCTACCTGATGCTCATCCCGCCGATGTGCGCAGTTTCGAGCCTGGGATACCGGCTCGTGGCGCGGTACCGGCACAAACTGCCCGGTGGCACCCCGGCCTGCAAGCTGCCCAGGTAACCGGCTTAGCTCCTTCCTAGGTTCCAAACGAAAAAGTGGTCCCGACTCGCAAGAGTCGGGACCACTTTCGGTTTGAAGCTATTAGCCCTGGAAGGCAGGAACCACACCGTTTACGGCGTCGCCCACGCGGTGAACGCGCAGCGAGTTGGTGGAACCTGGGATGCCAGGAGGGGTACCGGCGACGATTACGACCTCTTCGCCGACCTTAACTAGGTCGTTGGCCAGCAGCAGCTCGTCTACCTGGAACATCATCTGGTCGGTGTGCTTCACAGGCGAAACCAGGAAGCTGGTGGCACCCCACGACAGCGACAGGCGGTTACGGTTGGTCTCACTCGGGGTGAAGGCCAGCATCGGAACCACGCTGCGAAGGCGCGAGACTCGGCGGAACGAGTCGCCCGACTCGGTGAAGACACAGACGTACTTGCAGCCAAGAAGTTCCGCGATCTCCACGGCGGCCAGCGAGACCGCACCCGAGTGGGTGTGTGGACGGGTGCCGAGCGGCGCGATGCGCTCGATGCCGTGGTCTTCGGTGTTCTCGATGATCTTGGCCATGGTGGCAACGGTCTCTACTGGCCACTTGCCAACGCTGGTCTCGCCCGAAAGCATTACGGCGTCGGCGCCATCCAGGATGGCATTTGCAACGTCCGAGGCCTCGGCGCGGGTTGGGCGTGGGTTGTCGATCATCGACTCGAGCATCTGGGTGGCAACAATTACCGGCTTGGCCCAGCGACGGCTGAGCTCCACGGCACGCTTCTGAACCAGCGGTACCTGCTCCAGCGGGAGCTCCACACCCAGGTCGCCGCGGGCAACCATGATGCCGTCGAAGGCGTCGATGATTTCCTCGAGCGCCTCTACGGCCTGTGGCTTTTCGATCTTGGCGATGGTAGGCACGAAGATGCCCTCCTCGGCCATGATCTCGTGGACGCGCACGATGTCGCTGGCGTCACGAACGAACGAAAGTGCGATCATGTCGATGCCCAGCTTGAGACCCCAGCGGAGGTCCGCCTCGTCCTTTTCGCTGAGTGCAGGAACGTTTACCGCAACACCCGGCAGGTTGATGCCCTTGTTGTTCGAGACGTTTCCAGGAACCTCTACCACGGTGGTTACGGTGGTCTCGGTCACGTCGGTGGCGCGCAGCGCAACCTTGCCGTCGTCGATCAGCAGCATGTCGCCCGGGCGAACATCGCCTGGCAGACCCTTGAAGGTGGTGCCACAGATTTCCTTGGTGCCCACGATCTCATCGATGGTGATCTTGAAGACGTCACCCTTCTCAAGGTAGTGAGGGCCCTCGGCGAACTTGCCGAGGCGAATCTTTGGTCCCTGAAGGTCCACGAACACACCGACGGCCTTGCCGACGTCGGCAGCGGCCTTGCGAACGTTACGGTAGATCTCCTCGTGAACGTCGTAGGAGCCGTGGCTCAGGTTCATGCGGGCAACGTCGACGCCCGCCTCGATGATGGCGCGGAGGTTCTCGTAAGAGGACACCGCTGGGCCGAGGGTCGCAACAATTTTTGCGCGTCTCATTTATTCCTGCTTCCGGAAGACGGTTAGGGTCCGTCTTCCTTGGTTTTTCTCGGTCTAGGGCTAGATCGAGATTGGTCGGTCTGTCGGCTTCACTGGGAATGGAAGCTCGGTTGTGCCTTCGAGATACTCGTCGATTGCCGCTGCAGCTGCGCGACCTTCCGCGATAGCCCAAACAATCAGGCTCTGACCTCGTCCGGCATCGCCTGCGACGAACACACCATCGACGTTGGTGGCGTACTTTGCGTCACGGGCAACATTACCGCGGGAGTCCAGCTCCGTACCGCTTTGAGCGGTCAGAGTGTCTCCCTCGACTCCGGTGAAGCCCAACGCCAGCAGCACCAGGTCGGCCGGGATGACCTTCTCGGTGCCTGCCTTTGGCAGACGCTTACCGTCGACGAATTCTGTTTCGGCTACCTTCAGGCCGGTTAGCTTGCCGTTTTCACCGACGAACTCCACGGTCGAAGACAGGTACTTGCGCTCACCGAATTCCTCGTGGGCGCTTGCGACCTCGAACAGGGTCGGGAAGGTTGGCCAAGGCTGGTGCTCCGGGCGCTCGCTCGGTGGTTGCTTGCCGATGGCCAGGGTGGTGACGCTGAGCGCGCCCTGGCGGGTCGCGGTGCCGATGCAGTCGGCACCGGTGTCGCCGCCACCCAGCACGATGACGTGCTTTCCGGCTGCGTGTATCTGGTTTTCGACTACGTCGCCTGCAACGACCCTGTTGGCCTGAACCAGGTACTCCATGGCGTAGTGCACGCCGTCTAGCTCGCGGCCGGCAACCTTAAGGTCGCGTGGCACGGTGGCGCCGGTGGCGACCAGCACGGCGTCGTAACGGCTACTTAGGTCTTCCCAAGTGATGTCCACACCGATGTTGACGCCGGCACGGAATCGAACTCCCTCGGCTTCGAGCTGCGCTAGGCGGCGGTCGATATGGTGCTTTTCCATCTTGAAGTCTGGGATGCCGTAGCGCAGCAGGCCACCGATGCGGTCGTCACGCTCGTACACGGCGACGGTGTGGCCGGCGCGGGCCAGTTGCTGTGCGGCGGCAAGGCCGGTTGGGCCCGAACCGACGACGGCAACGGTCTTGCCAGTCATGCGCTCAGGGGCGTGTGCCGCCACCCAGCCCTTGTCGAAGGCCTGATCGATGATCGAGACTTCAATTTCCTTGATGGTCACGGCGGGCTGGTTGATACCGAGCACGCAGGCCTGTTCACACGGTGCGGGGCAGAGGCGGCCGGTGAACTCCGGGAAGTTGTTGGTCTGGTGCAGGCGCTCGATTGCGGCCTTGCCCTGGTCACGCCAGGTCAGGTCGTTCCACTCCGGAATCAGGTTTCCGAGCGGGCAGCCCTGGTGACAGAAGGGCACGCCACAGTCCATGCATCGGCTGGCCTGGGTGCGAACCACGGCGGCATCGCGCTGCTCGTAGACCTCGCTCCAGTCCTTGATGCGGACGGCAACCGGACGGCGCTTGGCGGTCTCGCGCTCGGTTACCTTAAGGAATCCTCTTGGGTCAGCCACGGGTTACCTCCAAAATCTGCTCCCAAACCGGTGCGGAGTCTGGGTCGACTCCCGAAGCCACGGCCTTCTCACGGATGCTGAGCACCGATGCGTAGTCGCGTGGCAGTACGCGCACGAAGTGGGTTAGTTCGTTCTCAAAGTCGGCCAGGATGCGCTCGGCAACGGCCGAACCGGTCTCGGCCAGATGACGCTCCAGGAGGCCCTTGAGCTTCGCGGCGTCGTCGGCCTCTAGCGCACCGAGGTGCAGTTCGCCGGCGGCCAGCGACTCGTGGTTCACGCGGTCGCCACGCAGCTTGTAGACGTAAGCGACACCACCGGACATGCCGGCACCGAGGTTACGGCCGGTGCGGCCGAGGATAACCGCGACACCACCGGTCATGTACTCGAGTGCGTGGTCGCCCACGCCCTCGGCAACCGCCGAGACCCCCGAGTTACGAACCAGGAAGCGCTCCCCCACGATTCCACGCAGGAACATGGAACCACTGGTGGCGCCGTAGCCGATTACGTTTCCGGCGATGATGTTCTCCTCGGCCAGGAACGACGAGTTGGCGTGTGGCTTGACCACGATGGTTCCACCCGATAGGCCCTTGCCGACGTAGTCGTTGGCGTCTCCGGTGAGCGTCAGCTTGATGCCCTGAGGAACGAACGCACCGAAGGACTGGCCGGCCTCACCGGTCAAGTTAACCGCGATGGTTCCCTCCGGCAGTGCCTCGGCGCCGAATGCCTTGGTCAGCTCGTTGCCGAGCATGGTGCCGACGGCCTGGTCGACGTTTGTGATCGGCAGGTCGATAACTACTGGCTTGGCGTCCTTCAGCGCCGATGCGGCGGCCGAGATCAGCTTGTGGTC
>Ga0228702_1000194_pt1 | contig 52362 bp, 53 predicted proteins | sample McNCre217_Aug_MG_2_FD_178018 | JGI IMG/M metagenome (GOLD analysis project Ga0228702, IMG submission 178018) | Freshwater microbial communities from McNutts Creek, Athens, Georgia, United States - 20-17_Aug_MG | ecosystem: Environmental > Aquatic > Freshwater > Creek | place: USA: Georgia...
ATTTTTTTTCAATTTTTATTTTGCAAATTCCAAATCAAGAGCTATTTTTGCATTCCCAATAAGGAACAAACTCCTTCTTAGCTCAGTTGGTTAGAGCACATGACTGTTAATCATGGGGTCCCTGGTTCGAGCCCAGGAGAGGGAGCAAACAGAAAAGTCATCAGAAATGGTGACTTTTTTTGTTTATAATCCATCTCTATTTCATCTATTCATCGATTTTCTTGGTTCGAGCCCAGTAGATGGTTTTGTGTTTTTTGGACACAATTCATCAAGGATTTTACCCACGATTTTCAATTTGTGCCAAGAATGTGCCAAGAGTTGGTTTTACTCGGTATTTTTTGTTGGTGAATAATATGTAAATTTCGACCCAAACGAATGACAAAATGAAACACGCTGGTGTACTTGTAAGTGTCCCTAATTAACAGACAGTTTAGAATTGAAGAAAAAACCTTTATTTTGAATTATCTTAATTTAAAGCCCATGAAAAATAATGCTACAAATAATCGAATTAAACAGATGATTTTTAGCTCTGTGTATCCTTTGTATTTGGCAAAAGTGGAGAAAAAGGGGAGAACAAAAGAAGAGCTGGACTTGGTTATTTCTTGGTTAACGGGCTATAACTTAAGAGAAATAGAAAAGCACATCCAAGATTGCTCCTCTTTTGAAATATTCTTTGCCGCTGCTAAACTTAATAGCAATGCAAAGCTCATTACCGGCACAATTTGTGGCTACCGAATAGAAGAAATAGAAGATGACCTTACAAAAAAAGTAAGATGGCTCGATAAACTAGTAGATGAGCTTGCGAAGGGCAAAAAAATGGAAAAAATTTTGCGCGTTGCTTAGTCATACTTATTGTAGAAAAGTAAAACCCAACCTCTTGTAATCTGACACGAAGTTCAACCCATCATTTTCCTAAATGTCAGATACTCAATCATCGCATTATAGCTGCATCTTTCGTCTGTAAGGGGAGCAAAACTGCACAAGGCGACAGAAATGTCGCCTTTTTTGTTGTCCATCAGAGTTTAGAGTAGCTGCATTTTTTGGTTATTATTATTTAACTTCAACTTTATAATTTTTAATTCGATGGGAGAGTTTTATAAACAGATTTCGGAATCACAAGTGACATTTATCAAGAAACAACACATGTATTTTGTTGGAACAGCTCCCCTATCAGGCGATGGACATATCAATGTTTCGCCTAAAGGCTTAGACTCTTTTCGGGTAATAAGCCCTAATCAAGTAGCCTATTTAGATGTCATTAGTTCTGGTAATGAAACTTCGGCACATATTTTGGAGAATGGCCGTATAACGATCATGTTTTGTTCTTTTGATAAAAAGCCTCTGATACTAAAATTATATGGTAAAGGGGAAACTATTTTACCTTCAAACGAAAAATGGGATACCTATGCTAAAGGCTTTGATGTATACGAAAGTACACGTCAAATCATTGTAGTAAATGTAGAATTAGTCCAAAGCTCTTGCGGTTTTGGTGTCCCTCGCTATGAATTTATGGAACATCGCGATATCCATTTTTCTTGGGCCAGTCAAAAAGGACCAGAGGGTTTAAGTAATTATATCGATGAAAATAATTTAATTAGTTTAGATGGTCTCCCTACAGCGTTAGGTATAGAGAGAAATACATAAAATGCGTGATTTGAAGGATCATTTGACCCCTCTTGTTTTTAAGGTGTGATTATAGTCACAGAAATAAGCGTTTTCTAATAGTACTTTTGTATTCATTGAACACTGATTAATAACAGGACATGAAAAATAGCGTTCAAATAGGGTTAAAGGAAAATTGGAGGCAGTTCACCATTCTGGTAATTGTTAATGCGTTTGTAGGAGGAATGATAGGGATGGAAAGAACTATTTTTCCTCAATTCGCTGAATTAGCATTTGGTGTTGCATCTAAAACAGCAGTTCTTTCATTTATAACGGCATTTGGCCTAACGAAAGCGATTGCTAATTATTTTACGGGTAGACTTGCCAATCAATTTGGACGAAGAAATCTTTTATTATTCGGTTGGATTCTCGCTATTCCTATTCCATTTATACTCATTTATGCATCGGGTTGGAATTTGGTCATTTTTGCCAATGTGCTTTTAGGGATAAGTCAAGGTTTAACTTGGAGTAGTACTGTCGTTATGAAAATTGACTTGGTGGGTGAAAAAGATCGTGGTTTTGCCATGGGACTCAATGAGTTTGCCGGATATTTTGCCGTAGGATTAGTGGCGTTTCTATCAGGATATGTGGCAGATATCTATGGGATAACTCCGTACCCATTTTATATTGGAATTTTTATTTCAATAATGGGTTTAATCTTGACTGCGGTTTGGGTAAAAGACACTCGTGTATTTGTTCAAAAAGAGAGCATAACCGACAATAAGGCACAAATGGACAACGTGTTTTTAGAAACGACTTTTAAAAACAAAACCTTAAGTTCAGTAACACAGGCAGGACTTGTTAATAATTTGAATGATGGAATGATTTGGGGCTTACTTCCTATTGTTCTGTTTTCGTTACACTTTGAACACAAAAATATAGGAATAATTACGGCCATTTACCCCACAGTGTGGGGAATAGGACAATTGTTTACAGGCAAGATGTCAGATCAATATTCAAAAAAGTCGATGTTATTTTGGGGTATGTTGGTACAAGGTTTGGCCATATTAGCCTTACCATTTACGAGTCATTTTTATGTATTAGCCATTATTTCGGCCATATTAGGACTAGGTACGGCATTAGTCTACCCCACTTTCTTATCCACTATCGCACAAGCGACAAGTCCCAAACAACGAGCGGAAAGCATAGGCACATTTAGACTATGGAGAGATTTGGGATATGCATTTGGAGCCATTATATCAGGTATAACGGCAGATGTTTTCGGAGTGGAATATGCTATTGTGTTAATAGGTACACTTACCGTTTTCTCTTCACTGATAATCAAGTTTCGGATGCCTGAACAAATAAAGTCCATGAAGGAATGTATAGAAGTGGAAGAAGTAAAACAAGCACTTCATAACAGTAAAAATATTCAAATTATTGATGTTAGAAATAGGGAAGAATTCAATCAAGGCCATATCCCTGATGCATTGAATATATCTCTTGCTGACTTAAATGATTATGTTTCTAAACTTAACAACAAAGTTCAGTATATCATCGCTTGTGGTAAAGGGGGCGGCAGGTCTGCGGAAGGGGCACAAATGTTAAAAGAATATGGCCTAAAAGCGATGTGGCTTTGTGGAGGTACAAATAAATGGTTAGGGTTGAGTTAATGCTACTTCATCTCAATACTCGGGTGAAGAGATGTCAGGATAAAGATTAATTGCTATCTTTAAAAATCAGTTATTTAAAAATCGTGGCGAAACAAATCTTTATTAATCTGGCAGTAAAAGACCCTCAAAAATCAATGGAGTTCTATACGGCTTTGGGCTTCCAAAATAATCCTCAATTCTCTGATGAAAGCGGCAAATGCATGGTTTGGTCAGAGGCTATTTTTTTGATGATACTTTCTCATGAGAAGTTTTCGAGTTTTACAAACAAGCCCATTGCGGACACGAAATCATCTATTGCGGCCTTGCTTTCTTTATCGTTTGATAGTGTAGCGGAAGTGAATCAAGTCGTTGAAAGTGGTTTGAGTGCCGGCGGGATTGAACCTAATGAAATGCGTGATTATGGCTTTATGGTGCAGAGAACGATTGAGGATTTCGACGGACATACTTGGGAACTATTTCATATGGATATGACTAAGTTGCCAGCTTAGTTTTAAATGATGCAAGACACCCTGAAAAAACTCCGATTCAAAGGTGATGGAATGATCATTCATGCGCCCAATGACCTTGTCGGCGCCTTTTTGGAAGAGGGATGCAAAACAGCGTTTGATCAAACGCCGAGCGCGAACACCCTTGTTTTCGTTTCGAACAAGGACGAATTGCTCCATTTTCTAAATACAGGTCTTCAACAAATTATCCCTGATAGCGTTTTTTGGATGGCCTATCCTAAAGGTACTTCAAAATTGAAATCAAATATCAACCGCGATAGCATACGTATGACAGCAGAGGAATTTGGCATCACAACGGTGTCTGCGATTTCGATCGATGAAACCTGGAGTGCCTTGCGTTTTAGGCCGGTGGATAAGGTGGGTAAATAAGAAGATATTTTATGGTGTCACCTTTTTAATGAACAATATGAAGCAATTAATTATTATAGCCCTTTTCTCGACCCTTTTTTTATTTCAATCTTTTCATTCGAACGCCCAAGATTCAAATCGCATGTACAGAATCGCCAAAATTAAAGTAGATGCCAATCAGCTATCTGCCTATAAAAAAGCACTTAATGAACAGATGAATACGGCTATTAAAGTAGAGCCGGGTGTTTTATCTTATACGGCAGTGGCGGATAAAAAAGAGGCGACGAGCATTACTATTTTCGAAGTGTATGCTGATCTAGCATCCTATCAGTCTCATATTCTAACGCCCCATTTTAAGAAGTACAAGGATACCGTGAAGGATATGGTCTTGTCTTTGGAATTGATGGATGCAGAGGTAATTTGTTTAGCGAGGAAAGAAAATTTCTAATGAAAGAATGAACGAACGTTTACGAAAAAGCATCGAGCAGTATAGTGGCCAAACCTTGTCAGAGGATTGTGCCCTGCAATTTGATGCCTTTGTCTTTGAAAAAACGCTGGACAAAAAAGCGTTAATGGTGGAGGCTGGCCAAAGCTGTAATTACCTATTTTTTGTTCTTTCAGGCTCTTGTTATAGTTATTTGGCGGATCGCAAAGGCGACACGCAGGTGGTTCAATTTGCACTAGAGGGTTATTGGATTTCGGATCTGGCCAGCTTTTTCTCAGGGAATAAGTCGACCTATTCGATCGAATGTTTAGAACCGACGAAGGTCTTGATGATGAATAAAGCCGCCTTCGAACAGGCATGTTCTTCGCTTCCTATTTTGGAACGCTATTTTCGCGTATTGATACAAAATGCGTATGTTTCCATGCAATACCGCATGGCCAAAACCACCAGCGAAGAAGCAGAAGAACGCTATATCGAATTTGCCGCGCGGCATCCCGATTTCATGCAACGTATTCCACAGTACCTGATTGCCTCCTATTTAGGTATTCAGCCGCAGTCTTTAAGCCGAATTCGCAAGCATTTGACAAGTAAAAAATAAATTCATTTATTAACATAGGTTAATCTGCGGGGACAATTTTTGGCCGAAATTTGTATTGTCAATATCGACAAACGCTACAACGCAAAATAACATGGCAAATACAACAACTTGGGCATTTGACCCTACGCACAGTGAATTAACATTCAAAGTAAAGCACTTAATGATCGCTAACGTGAAAGGCGAGTTTAGAAATTTCACAGCTCAATTAACAACAGAAGGAGACGATTTTAACAGCGCATCTGCACAGGCCACTATCGATGTTACATCGATCGACACAAACAATACAGACCGTGACGGTCACTTAAAAAGTGGTGATTTTTTTGATGCGGAGAATCACCCGAACATTCAATTTGCCAGCACATCTTTCCAAATGTTTGACGCAGAGAATGGACAATTGAAAGGAAATTTGACTATCAAAGGCCACACAAAAGAGATAAGCTTAGACGTGGAATTTGGTGGAATGAGCCAAGATCCTTGGGGAAATGTAAAGGCAGGTTTTTCGTTGTCAGGAAAAATCAACCGCAACGATTTCGGTTTATCGTGGAATGCAGCCTTGGAAACAGGAGGAGTTTTAGTGAGCGAGGAAGTAAAATTAGCCGCTGAAATTCAATTTGTGAAAACAACGGCCTAGTGGAATTTATGGCGCGAACGGATTCATTTGCGCCTTTTTTTAAGATGAATCGAACGCAATTTTTAAGCAGTTTAGTGGCGATGGAAACTATCAATACCTTTTCAAAATTTAAGTCATTTACGGATGATTTGATTTACACGGGCTCAGTCATGCCCACATTGTTTATTGGACATGGTTCACCCATGAACGGTATCGAAGACAATGAATTCAGTCGGACTTGGTCTGCGATGGCGAAGGAAATCCCTACACCTAAAGCGGTTTTGGTCGTTTCTGCGCATTGGATGACGCGTGGGACGCAAATTACGGCCATGGAATCCCCTAAAACGATTCACGATTTTGGTGGCTTTCCTCGGGAATTATTTGAGGTGCAATATCCTGCCAAAGGAGATCCTATTTTGGCCAAAGAAACCCAGCAACTCATTAAAAGCACCCATGTGGAACTGGATCATGATTGGGGCCTAGATCATGGAACCTGGACGGTGATACGCCACATGTATCCGAAAGCCAATATTCCCATTTTGCAGTTGAGTATTGATTCAGGCAAAAACATGGCTTATCATTACGATTTAGCCCGTGAGATTGCTGATTTACGGCAGAAAGGTGTGCTGATTGTAGGTAGCGGAAATATCGTACATAATCTACGCATGTTAGATTGGGGAAAATTGAATGCGCCTAACTATGCCTTTGATTGGGCAAAACAAATCAATCAGAAAATGAAAGATTTGATTCTCAACAATGAACACGAAAGACTTGTGAAATATGAATCCTTAGGTCGCGAGGCCTTGATGGCCATTCCAACACCAGAGCATTACATTCCTTTATTGTATGTATTAGGCTTGAAAGGAAAGAACGAAAAAATTCGTTTTTTCAATGACAAGGCGGTGGGAGGATCGCTTACGATGACCTCGGTGAAGATTGGGTAAATGACTTAAAAAGACCTCGCAATGCGGGGCTTTTTTTATTGTGCAACGGTTTTCTTTTTATTCTAGTTATTTTCTTTTACTTTCGAAAAGAAAATAAAACGAAAACAAACGAAAGATGCTGTTGCCAAACCAACGAAGGGAAAAAATCATCGACTTGCTAAAGGAAGATGGCTCTGCTAAGGTAGTTAATTTGGCTAAGTTGTTTAAAGTTACTGAAGTAACGATTCGACAAGACCTCGAAAAATTAGAGGCCGAAGGGCTCATCATTAAAGAACACGGCGGCGCCTTTTTAAAAAATGCCTTTGATTCTTCACGGGGTTTGGCCTTAATGAACCAAGAAAACTTGGATAAAAAGGCCCTCATCGCCAAAAAGTGCATGGAATTCATCGAAGTGGGTGACACCATTATCCTGGACTCGGGTTCTACCACAACTGAAATCGCTAAAAACCTCATCGGTTTTAAACACCTCACTGTCATCACGAATGCTCTGAACATTGCCATGATGTTAGGTTCTGAGCCCGGTATCGAATTAATCGTTACAGGGGGTGAATTTAAACCGCCCACCTTATCTCTTACAGGCCAGAAAGCCGCTGATTTTTTCAAAGGCCTAAACGTACAAAAATTGTTTTTAGCTACGGCCGGTATTTCCCTGAAATCAGGTCTCACCTATCCTTCCATCAGCGACTTGGTCGTTAAAAAAGCCATGATCGATGCGGCGGAAACCACATACCTCGTGGCGGACTCCACGAAAATAGGACAAAGCTCCCTTGCGAGTTTAGGCGCTCTCTCCCTCATCGATTCCGTCATCACTGACGCCGGAATTAGTGAAGCAGAAAAAGAACATTTTAGAAGTAATGACATTGAATTAGTAATCGCAGAATAATGAAAACACAAGCAAGTTTAGGTATCATCATCGGGAATCGCGACTTTTTCCCAGACAGCCTTGTCGAAAAAGCGCGGACAGAAATTTTGGACGTATGTAAACAATTAGGTCTGAAGGCCATTTTGTTAGATACGAACCAAAGTAAATTAGGCGGAATCGAAACCTTCCAAGAAGCCAAAACCTGTGCTGAATTGTTTAAGAAGCACCGGGATGAGATTTCGGGGATTTTGGTTTTATTGCCCAATTTTGGGGATGAAAAAGGGGTGGCTGATACCCTGAAACTGGCCGATTTAAATGTACCTGTACTGGTTCAAGCTTATCCGGATGAATTAGCGAAAATGAATGTGGTGAATCGCCGGGATGCTTGGTGTGGAAAGATCTCCGTATGTAATAATTTGTACCAATACGGCATCAAATATTCTTTGACGACCCAGCACGTTTCATCTCCACAAAGCCCGATATTCCAACAGGATTTATTGAAATTCGTCGCGGTTTGTCGGGTGGTCAAAGGGCTAAAATCCGTTCGAATTGGTGCCGTGGGTGCTCGTCCTGGGGCTTTCAATACGGTTCGCTATTCTGAGAAAATTTTGCAACGCAATGGTATCACGGTTACCACGGTTGATTTGTCGGAGATTTTAGGCAAAGCCAATAAATTGACGGCGAATGATCAAGTGGTGAAGGACCATTTGGAAAGCATTAAATCTTATGCGCCACAAGGAAAAACGCCGAACGAAGCCATGTTACAAATTGCGAAGTTAGACGTTGTGCTGAAGCAATTCATGCAAGAATATGATCTAGATGCGACCGCTATTCAATGTTGGACTTCTTTGCAACAAAATTACGGATGTAATGTCTGCACCAGCATGAGTATCATGAGCGAAAACATGCTTCCGAGTGCATGCGAAGTGGATGTAACAGGAACCTTGAGTATGTACGCCATGCAATTGGCTTCTTCTTCGCCATCGGCATTAGTGGATTGGAATAATAACTATGCGGATGATCCGGATAAATGTGTATTATTCCACTGCGGCAACTGGGCAAAGTCTTTCTTGCCGGATATCGAAATCTCGAATGCACCTATTTTAGGCACCTCTGTGGGCGTAGAAAATACTTATGGCGCTTTAGACGGCCGCACTCCAGCCATGCCTTTGACCTATGGACGTATCAGTACAGATGATCCGAAGGGAATAATCAAGGCCTATATTGGCGAAGGAGAATTAACAAATGATCCTTTGGCAACGTTTGGGAACCGGGCTGTGGCACAAATTCCTGACTTGCAAAAATTAATGAATTACGTGTGTAAAAATGGGTTTGAACACCACGTGGTGATGAATGCCTCGAAAACGGCAGATATTTTAGAAGAAGCACTCGGTAATTACATGGGTTGGGAAATTTATAAACATCAATCATGAACATTGAAACACTAAAAGCAAAGTCGAAGTCTTATCGAAAGCAGATTATCGAGGTGATTTACCAGGCCAAAGCAGGTCACACGGGCGGATGTTTATCCATCATCGACTTGCTGAATGTTTTGTATAACCACGTTTTGCGTATTTCGTCTCCTACAGATCCATTGCGTGATCGCTTTATCCAAAGCAAAGGTCATGCCGTGGAGGCCTTGTATGTAGTGCTGGCGGATCAGGGATTTTTTCCTTTTGTAGATCTACAAACTATGGGGAAATACCAATCTCCTTACATCGGTCATCCCACGAAAAAAATTCCTGGGATGGAACAAAATACGGGAGGTTTGGGACATGGGCTTTCCATTGGTGCCGGCAATGCACTTGCAGCGAAAAAAGATCAATCAGACGTTAAGGTTTTCACCATTTTAGGGGATGGCGAAATGGCGGAGGGCTCTAACTGGGAAGCGATGATGTTTGCGGCACATTATAAACTGGATAATCTGTGTGCCATTTTGGATTATAATAAATTACAGATTTCAGGGTCTAATGCCCAAGTGATGGGGCTGGAACCCATCAAACAGAAGATCGAAACTTTTGGCTGGGCGGTGAAAGAAGTAGATGGACACGATATTTCGGCCTTAGTGGAGACTTTTGATACGATGCCATTTAAGGAAGGAAAACCCTCCTTTATCATCGCGCATACTGTAAAAGGAAAAGGCGTTTCGTACATGGAAAATGTGGCTAAATGGCACCACGGAGTACCTGATCCAACACAATTTGAACAAGCATTAGCGGAATTAGCCTAATATGAAAGCGAACTTAGAAGTATTTTCAGAAACTCTGCAAGCCCTTGCAGCGCAAGATCGGAATGTAGTAGCCGTGACGTCTGATTCACGCGGCTCTGGAAAATTGGTGCCATTTGGGGAGCATTTTCCAGACCAAATTGTCGAAATCGGCATCGCAGAGCAAAACTTGGTGGGTGTTGCTGCTGGGCTGGCGGCCATGGGCAAAAAAGCTTTTGCCGTTTCACCAGCCTGTTTTTTGACGGCTCGTTCCTTAGAACAAATTAAAAACGATGTAGCTTATTCGGATAATCCGGTGCGCCTAATTGGGATTTCAGCTGGGGTGAGTTATGGCGCTTTGGGGAGTACGCACCACAGTTTACACGATTTTGCGGCCTTACGGGCAATCCATAATTTGCCTATCGTAGTGCCTGCTGACAACTTCGAGACGGAGCAAGCTATTCGCTATGCTGTGGCAACGGATAAGCCGATTTACATTCGTTTTGGAAAGAAAAACATGCCGGATTTAGGCCAAAGCCTCTCTCCAAACTTCGAAATCGGGAAAGGCCGCATCATTCGGACAGGTTCTGACTTGAGTTTGATTGCCACAGGAGAAACGGTTTGGCCTTGTGTGCAAGCGGCGGAACGATTGGCTGAACAAGGCATTTCCGCACAAGTGATCAGTATGCATACGATTAAACCTTTGGATACAACATTGTTGGCTTCATTAGGTGCCGTTGGAAAACCCATCATCACCGTAGAGGAACATTCCGTTCACGGGGGGTTAGGGGAGGCGGTTGCGTCATATTTATTCCAAAAAGGCTTTCATGTTCCTTTTCAAATGATGGGTTTCCCGGATGAATATACGGTAACGGGTTCTCAGACAGAGATTTTTGACCATTATGGCCTCTCAGGTGCTGGCATTCAAGATGTAGCTTTAAACCTATTAAATCGATGAAATACATAATCTTTTTCTTGGGACTGTTCCTGGCTGGCTGCAGCTCGAAGGAGTCCACCGAAAAACCTAAAATTGCCGTGGTCATCTCGACCTTGAACAATCCTTGGTTTGTCGTTTTGGGCGAATCGGCTGTTCAGCAAGCGGAGAAACTCGGCTATGAGGCGAAATTATTCGATTCCCAAAATAACCCGGCTGTGGAATCAGATCATTTTGAAAACTTGATTTCTTCTGGATTCGATGCCATTCTGTTTAATCCCACGGATGCGGATGGTTCCATTGCTAATATCTTAAAGGCAAAAGAAGCCGGAATTCCCGTTTTCTGCATGGACCGCGAAGTGAATTCAAATGATGCAGCCACGAGTCAAATATTATCGGATAATTATACGGGCTGCGTGGCAATTGGGGTTGAGTTTGTGAAGCAATTGCATGGGAAAGGCAACTACGTGGAAATTTTGGGATTAGCGGGCGATAATAATACCTATGCGCGGTCTAACGGCTTCCATACAGTAGTGGATAAATTCAAAGACCTGAAATTGTTAGGCCAACAAAACGGGGATTTTGACCGCAATAAGGCAATGGAAGTGATGGAGTCAATGATGCAAGCTAACCCAAGTATCCAGGGTGTTTTCTGTGGTAATGATGCGATGGCGCTTGGCGCTTTTCAAGCCATTCAGTCGGCCGGGAAGTCGGATCAAATCAAGGTTTTTGGCTTTGATGGTGCAGATGAGGTTGTTCAGAAAATTAAAGAAGGCAAGATGGTTGCCACAGGTATGCAATATCCTAAAATCATGGCCAAAACTGCCGCCGCATTTGCCGTGGAATACTTTAAAGGCCGAAAGAAATTTCCACAACACATTCCTGTGGGTGTAAATCTAGTGAACGCAAAAACAGCCAAACATTTTTAAACATGAAAAAAGGCATCGGAATCTTGATTTTGCTGGTTTTAGGTTATAATTCAATCTATCTGGAAAAGTTGAGCACACGCCAACAGCGCGACGTAGGCGTCCTCGATTTCATTACACGGGTGGATTCTATCCTACTGCAAGGGGTTTTAAATAACCCTTTATTGACGGAGGAGCAACAATTGATTAAACAATTAAACAACAATCTAATTAATGCACAAAAGCAATTAGGTAATCGTTTAGGAATAGGGGAATCTGCCTATTATTTAGTGAAAGGAAAGGCGCGGATTACAAGCATTCAAGAGGGCTTTGTGCAGCTAGATAATGGTTCAGGCTTAGATACGCAATTCATTTTTGGGAATGAAGTTCGAGATGCTTCTCGGATGGTTAATTTAGAAGATTTTAAGTCGCAAAAGGATTTAAATGCCTTAACAGAGGCCTTAAATAAGCGATTACGTGAGACTAAAATCCCAAAAGAAATGCAAGGCATTCATGTAGGCGATGAAATAACTTATGTGGGGGCTTGTGAGGTGGCACCTAGGGATTTGCCTTTGAAGTCGTTGACGATTTATCCTGTAGAAATCAAGCACTAAGATGTTAGCTGTTCATAACTTAACGATGGAATTCCCGGGTGTGAAAGCATTGGATGGGGTGAATTTGTCTTTCCAAGCCGGGAAGGTTAATGCCCTGCTCGGTGAAAACGGTGCTGGTAAATCCACCTTGCTCAAAATTCTTTCGGGGGTAAACCAAGGCTATCAAGGGGAAATTCGAATGCAGGACCAAGTGATTGCTTTTGCGGACACGAAGGCTTCCCAGGAGGCTGGAATAGCGATTATTCACCAAGAATTAAACCTATTTCCGAACTTGAGTATTAGTGAAAACTTGTTTTTAGGGAAGGAAATCACCAATTCCTGGGGCTTGTTAGACCAGGCCGCCATGGATCGTATGTGTGTAGAATTATTAGCGCAAGTAGGGGTGGATGCCTCCCCCGCTACGCTGGTTGGAGATTTGAAATTGAGCGAACAACAATTGGTTGAAATTGCCAAAGCCCTGCATAGCCAAGCTTCCGTCATTTTGATGGATGAGCCTACATCTGCTTTGTCCGACCAAGAAATAGATCGTTTACATGCTTTAATTCGCCGCTGGCAAGCAGACGGGAAAACCATCGTGTACATCTCCCATAAAATGGAAGAGCTTTTTCGTATTACGGAATACTACCATGTCCTAAGGGATGGCAAAAGCATTGCTTCGGGGGAAATGAAAGACACTAGTGAAGCAGAATTGATTGCTTTTATGGTGGGCCGAAACGTCATCATTGAGCCGAAAACCCAATCCTTTGCTCGGGAGACCCTAGCCTTGGAAGTAAAACATTTGACACTTGCCGCCTCGGATTCAAAACCAAGACTCCAAAACATTCAATTCAAAGCGTATCAAGGGGAAATGTTAGGTCTGTATGGCCTAATGGGGGCAGGCAGGACAGAATTGCTTGAAACGCTTTTTGGGATGCATGCCTCAAAAGCTTCCATGGATATTCAAATCCATGGAAAATCATGCTCTATTCAGTGTCCCTCAGATGCGATCAAACACCAAATGGCTTTTGTCACGGAAGATCGGAAAAAAGACGGGTTGGTGATGGAACAAGCTTTGGCATTCAATATCAGTTTACCAAGCCTGGGTATTTGGGATGGGCTACAACCCGCGAATGAGGCAAATTTGGCAGAAAAATACCGACAAGACTTACGGATTAAAAGTGCCTCGATCGAACAGCTTTGTGGCAAACTGAGTGGCGGAAACCAACAAAAAGTCATTCTAGCGAAATGGTTAGCCACTAAACCTACGATTCTGTTGCTCGATGAACCGACCCGCGGAATTGACATCCAGGCCAAAGATGAAATTTATCAATTAATGAAACAAATCGCAGCGGAGGGCACTTGCATCCTCTTTGCCTCGTCTGAAATACCTGAAATTGTGGCTCTCGCGGATCGTGTTCTCGTGATGTCTCAAGGCCAAATTCAGGCGGAACTTTCTGGTTCCAGCCTTAACTCAACTCATTTGTTAAAAGAAGCACTCCCTACCCTATGATCTCGTCTTCGCTACTCAAAAAATCCCAATCCCTTATCGCGCTGTTCCTATTAATGGTCGTGTTGAGTGTGGTGTCGGATAAATTTCTAACCACCGGAAACTTGTGGAATGTGTTACGCCAAATCTCTGTCAACCTCTGCCTGTCCATCGGGATGACTTTGGTTATTTTGACTGCCGGTATTGACTTGTCAGTGGGGGCAATTTTAGGTTTAAGTGGCGCCATTTGTGCGGGCTTATTGAAATTCGGATTAGCCTTTCCAGCCTTGGATATTTGGGTAGGATTTACTGTTTTGGGAGCAACTTTGGCAGCCATCTTAGTGGGAACCTCCTTGGGTTTTTTCAATGGCTGGATCATTACACGCTTTTCTGTTCCCCCTTTTGTAGCCACATTATCCATGTTGACTATCGCACGTGGGCTTAGTTTTTTATATACGCAGGGTCAACCGATTTCTGATTTAGGGGCTGATTTTGAGCAAATTGGTGCAGCCTGGTTGTTGGGTGTTCCCGTTCCTGTTTGGATTTCGGTTATCTTGATTTTGGTATTTGTCGTGATTACGAATCGGACGAGTTTAGGTCGATTTATCTATGCGATTGGGGGCAATGAGAAAGCAGCCTTGGTATCAGGGGTTCCCATCAAACAAGTGAAGTGGCTAGTCTATTCCTTATCGGGAGCAATGGCCGCTATTGGAGGAGTTTTGGTTACTTCGCGGCTGAATTCTGCCCAACCTAATGCCGGAATGAACTATGAATTAGACTCGATTGCGGCTATTGTGATTGGTGGAACATCCTTGTCCGGAGGTCAAGGCTCCATCAAAGGAACCATCATTGGAGCGATTCTGATCGGTGTTTTAAATAATGGCTTGGTCTTGTTAAACGTGTCTCCTTTTTGGCAGCAAGTGGTCAAAGGGCTGGTGATTTTATTGGCCGTGATTGTGGATAAAATGAACCAAAAATCGAACTAATATGGAGGACTTGATATTAGCCATTGACCAAGGAACGAGTAGTACCAAAGCCCTCCTCATGAATGTTCGCGGAGAGGTGGTGGCGGAAGGCCTGGCAGATTTAGAAACGACCTATTTCCCGAATGGACATGTCGAGCAAGATCCACTTGCCTTGATGCAGAGTGTGGAAAGCGCAGTGAAGGCTTGCCTTTCCGGAATAGATCCGAAAAACATCAAAGGAATTGGGATTAGTAATCAGCGCGAAACCTTTGTGCTTTGGGATGCCGAGGGTAAGCCCTTAAGTCCTGCAGTTGTTTGGGCCTGTAAGCGTTCTACGGCGATTTGTGAAAAGCTTCAGGATCAAAACGACTGGATTAAATCCCGGACGGGCTTATTGATTGATCCCTATTTTTCAGGAACCAAAGTCTTGTGGCTGTTGGAAAATGATCCATCCCTTCATGAATCGCTCGAAGCGGGGGAATTGTATTTCGGTACAGTGGATACGTGGATTTTATTTCAATTGACGCAAGGCCGATCGTATGCTTGTGACTTGACGAATGCAAGTAGGACCTTGTTTTTCAACCTAGAGTCCTTGACCTGGGACACGGAAATATTAGCAAACTGGGGATTAAGTTCTTTGCATTTGCCAGCGTTAAAGCGCTCTTCGGATGATTTTGGCCAAACGGATTTGTTCGGTTTGGCGCCGGATGGAATTCCGGTGGTGGCGATGATTGGGGATTCCCATGCCTCGATGTTTGGGGAAACCTGTTTTACGGAAGGGGATACGAAGATGACTTTGGGGACAGGTTGTTCACTGTTGGTGCATGTGGGAAATACGCCAAGGGTTTCCACGCAAGGCTTGTTAAGCACCATTGCTTGGAGTACCCAGGGAGAGGTTGCCTATGCTTGGGAAGGAGCGATTGTGGCCTGTGGTTCCATGATGGAGTGGTTGAAAAAAGATATGGGCATCTTGGATGATGTGCGGGCTTCAGCGTCGATTGCGGAGTCTGTCGAAGGAGAACCAGGGGTATTTATAGTTCCTGCCTTTAGTGGTTTGGGAGCGCCTTTTTGGCAAATGGATCGAAAGGCATCCTTTGTGGGTATGCGTTTTGGGACAAAACCAGCACACTTGATTAAGGCGACATTGGAAAGTATAGCCTTCCAAATCAAGGCCGTGGTGGATGCCATGGAAGCAGATTTTGGCACAGGTATTCAGCAGATTGCCATGCACGGAGGTTTGTCAAAGAATCTTTATGTGCAAAAATGTTTACAATGCTTGCTTTCTGCCCCTATTCAGCAACAAGACAACCCCCATATTTCTGCTCAGGGAGCCGCATTTTTAGCAGGACTACAACTCGGCATCTACCCTAATTTGAAGGCCTTGAAACAGCTGATTCGGGCCCAGTCTTTGGCCCCAATAACCTCTAAGCATGCCATACAACAGGCGTATGCTACTTGGAAAGAATTAATCGAAACGAACACCTATTAATATGAAAAAGACCTTGTTATGCCTAACGGCTTTGTTGTTGAGCTTTGGAAGCTTTGCAAAAGGAAATTTACCTCGGACGATTATAACGACGGACGGTGAAATTGATGATGTGGATACCTTCATTCGCATGTTGTTATATACGAATGAGTTTCATGTGGAAGGATTGGTGTATTCTAGTTCGATGTGGCATTACAAGGGAGACGGAAAGGGTACATTGTTTGAGTCAGAAATGGCCTCTACGAAGCGAATATATGGCAAGCGAGCTGATTTGCGCTGGGCGGGAGTAAACTGGATTCAGGACCTGTTAGATCAATACGCGAAAGTGTATCCTAACTTACTTTTGCATAGTCAATCGTATCCGAGCCCTGATTATTTACGCGGTTTGGTGAAGGTAGGCAACATTGATTTTGAAGGAGAAATGGATCAAGTAACGGCGGGTTCAGAGTGGATTAAAAATAAGTTGATGGATGAAAAGGACAACGAAGAAATCTACTTGCAAGCTTGGGGAGGTACGAATACCATTGCGCGTGCTTTGAAGTCAATCGAAGAGGAAAATGCCCAAAAACCAAATTGGTCAGCCATTCAGGCGCGTATTTCGAAAAAAGCCATTATTTATACGATTTTGGATCAAGATGCCACCTACAAAAAATACATTGGTGTGCATTGGCCTAGCATCCGCGTTTTTTATAATTCGAATCAATTTTGGTGCATGGCGTATCCTTGGAAACGCGATGTTCCTAAGCCTTTTCAACGTTATTTTGAAGGGAGCTTTATGGGGCCACTGATTCATGAAAATGGACCATTGTTAGCGAAATATTATTCCTATGGGGATGGCCAAGTGCAAAAGGGAGATGATCAAGCCATTTTTGGAGAGCATGTGCACGGGGATTTGAGTCGTGTAAAACCTGCGGGGCTGTATCAAAAATATGATTTTATTTCGGAAGGAGACACGCCGGCCTTCTTGCATTTAATGGATACAGGCTTAGATAATTACCGCAATCCGAGTTTTGGTGGATGGGGCGGTCGTTTTCAACAGTCCAAAGAAAACCCCTTGCGTTTCGAAGATACGGCAGAAGATTTCAATCCAGAGAGTGGAAAGATGGACAAAAATTTCCCTCAAACCCGCTGGTTAGAAGCCATGCAATTGGATTTTTTAGCACGCGCCGCTTGGTGTGTTAAGCCTTATGAACAGGCTAATCATGCGCCTTGGATTACGGTGAAAGAAGGAACGCGTTTGTTTGCCAAAGCAGGAGCTAATGTAACCTTGCACGTTTCCGCGCAAGACAAGGATAAAAATTCTGTGGTTCAATTCAAGGCTTGGCCTTACGAGGAAGCGGGCAGTGGAAAAGCAGAGGTAGCCTTCAATCAAACACAAGTGAAGGTAAAAATTCCTGAAACAGCTCAAAAAGGCCAAAGCTACCACGTGATTGTGGAAGGTTCTGACAATGGAACACCGGTATTAACCCGTTACCGCCGGGTAGTGATTACGATTCTCTAAATTTTAAACCTATTTACTACAATGAAAAAATTGATTTTAGTAGGGGCGACATTGCTGCTTTGCCAGCTAGCTTCAGCCCAACGCAGACCGAGTACGCTCGTGTCAACCGATGTTCAAGCGGATAATTCCGTGATTTTCCGAATTAAGGCGCCCGATGCGCACAAAGTGGAAGTTTCAGGAACCTGGCCTCGCGCTTTGGGAAATATGTTGCCGATGATTAAAAAGGACTCTATATTCGAGGTGAAAGTAGGGCCGATGCCTTCAGATATGTACGAGTATGAATTTATCGTAGATGGTATTCCAGCATTAGATCCGAACTCGAGTTTAGTGACAAGAGATGGCGCATGGATCCAAGGAGCCTTTTTTGTTCCAGGTGCAGAGGCAGATGTCTATGACACGAAGCAGGTTCCACATGGTACGATGACCTCGGTTTGGTATCATTCTCCTAGTATTGGGATGGAGCGAAAGATGAATATCTACACTCCTCCAGGCTATGAAAAAGGAAAGAAAAAGTATCCGGTGATGTATTTGTTACACGGAGGTGGCGGAGACGAGGAAGTCTGGCTAAGCCGAGGACGGGCGAATTACATCTTGGATAATTTAATCGCGTCTGGCAAAGCGGAGCCAATGATTGTGGTCATTACCAATGGAAATCCCAATACACCTGGAGCTCCATTGAGCAGACCTCAAGCGATGAACAAGACCTTGGCTCCGGGAATCGGGTCGATGGCATCTGGGGTATTTGAGAAAAGTTTAGTTGCGGATGTGATTCCTTATATCGAGCAAAATTACCGCGTCATTGCGGACGCAAATCACCGCGCGATTACGGGATTTTCGATGGGTGGCTATCAAACCCAAAACATCACGAACGCACATCCGACGATGTTTAAATACATCGGTGTGATGAGTATGGGCTTATTTTCTTCCGCGTTACGTGGGCCAAATACCTATGACAAGGCAGTTCATGTGGCGCAGCTGAAAGCTGTACAGACGAGTCAGCCAAAGGTCTACTGGATAGGCATGGGAAATCATGATTTCTTGTATGACAGTGGAGTGAAGCTACGGGCTCTGTATGACGAAGTGGGATTAAAGTATAGCTACCGGGAAAATGAAGGCACACATGATTGGAATTCGTGGCGGATGTACTTGAAAGAATTTTCACAATTGTGTTTTAAAAAATAGATTCTAAATGGAGTAAATCTATTTTATCAAAAAAATACATTAAATTGGAACATTAAATGAATTTATAATACGTTAACTATGAAAATGAAATCAATTGTAGTGGTAGGTGCCATGATGGCCATGTCACTTTTCTCCTTCAAACCATCTGATAAAGAGGTTCAATCGGAAAAACGTTTTGGCGGTTTAGCCTTGTACACGGTGCGCGATGCGATGAAAGATGCACGTGCGACTTTAGAAAAAGTAGCACAAGCAGGTTATGTAAACGTAGAATCTGCAGGTTATAGCAACGGCAAATTCTATAATTTATCTCCAGCAGATTTCAAATCGTTGCTAGATGAGATGAAATTAACCCCTATTTCAGCTCACCAAGGTACTGTTACATTTGAAAATATCGATCAACAAATCGCAGATTTGAAAACGGCTGGATTCAAATATTTTGTGGTTCCAGTTCCGCCTATGGGCTTGTTTATGTACGATGCCGTAAATAAAAAATTGTCGATGAAAGGTGGCGCTAAGAATTTGGCAGAAATCTTAGACAAATTAGGCGAGAAATGTTCAGCAGCTGGTTTGCAGTTATTGTACCACAACCACGATTTTGAATACCAAAAAGATGCGGATGGAATTGTTCCGATCGAATATCTTTTAGAGCATTGCAATCCGAAGAATGTGAATTTCCAAATGGATTTATATTGGGTAACGAAAGCGGGTGCAGACCCAGTAGATTATTTCAAGCGTTACCCAGGTCGATTCAAAATTTGGCACGTTAAAGACATGGATGATCAAGGTCGTTTTGCACCAGTAGGTAACGGTCATATTGATTTCAAGCGTATTTATGAAAATAGAAAGCTTTCTGGTATGCAATACTATTTCGTGGAGCAAGACGCTTGCTTCAACGAAACCGCTTTAGAAGCGATTGTGATTAGCCACAAAGGATTGTCTAAATTCGGATTCAAGTAATCCTGTTCGACTCCGTATAAAAGAAAAGCCTCGCAAATGCGGGGCTTTTTTATTTCACTAAACGGATTAAACCTTTCCAGGCTAAATCCTGATCCACGGGGTAGCGATCACTAAAATACACGGCATCACCGCCCGTTAGTATGATTTGTAGATCAGCGAACTGGTCTTTTGCATCCTTTATGAATCCTTCCATTTCAAATTTAGCACCTGCCATCACTCCTGCTCTTAGGCTCGAATGGGTATCTTTTCCCCAAGGGATAAAATCAGCTTGCAGGGAAATAAGGGGAAGTTTATCCGTAAAATGTGCCATGGCATTCGTGCGCATTTGGAGTCCAGGACTAATCGCACCGCCTATGAATTCGCCGGAAGCAGAGATTACATTGTAGGTAATGCAGGTCCCTAGACAGAGGCAAAGGCAGTTTTGTTGCGGGTATTCAGCCAGGCAGGCTTCCGCTAACATAAGGCGATCTAGACCTAAGGTACTCGGATCGTATTGATTAAAACGAATGTGGGCGTCTTCTTTGGCAATCAGATGAACCGGATAAGTAGCTCGCAAAGCAGTTAGCATATCAGAAGGAATCTCAATCACGCTACAAATCGCGATTTGACTGATGGTATGACTGCGGAGTAATTTTCTTACGCTATCCCAAGTCAAATCTGGAATAAATCCCGTTTCCTCTATGCGCGTTCCATCAAAAAGCGCATATTTTAGTCGAGTATTTCCAAAGTCAAAGCAAAGTATCATCGTGCCTTATTAATAATTTGGTAATTTTGTGAATTATTAATCAATCCGCAAAAATCATGTATCAAATTCAAATTTTAAAATCCAAAGTTCACCGTGCTACGATTACAGAAGCCAATGTTGATTATGTAGGTAGTCTCACCATGGACGAGGATTTAATGGATGCAGCGAATATGATCGAGCATGAAAAAATCCAGGTAGTAAATGTAAACAATGGTGAACGCATCGAAACCTATTTAATCAAGGGCAAACGTGGTTCTGGTGTAATCTGTCTGAATGGTCCTGCCGCTAGAAAAGGAGTGGTAGGCGATATCGTTATCATTATTTCCTACGCTTTGATGGAGTTTGAGGCTGCCAAAACCTTTCATCCTACCGTCATCTTCCCTAACGAAAAAAACCAACTCGTTTAATACGATTCTTCTGCAGAAGGAAATTGCGCTTGCTTCACGTCTTGTACATAGGCACTTGTAGCACGCGTAATTTCGCTGCCTAGATCCGCGTATTTTCGCAAAAATTTGGGCTTAAAGTCTGCGTTCATACCTAGCATGTCTTGCATTACCAAGACCTGCCCATCGCATGCGACGCCTGCGCCAATTCCGATCGTAGGAATACTTAATTCACGGCTTACTTGTCCGGCTAAAACGGCAGGAATTTTCTCTAATACAAGTCCAAAACAGCCGGCTTCTTGCAATATTTGCGCTTCTTTTAGCAATTTTTCCGCAGTAGCATCGCTCTTTGCTTGAATCCCGTATGAACCAAATTGGTGGATGCTCTGAGGGGTTAATCCTAAGTGTCCCATCACAGGAATTCCCGCCTTCGTTATTTTATAGATGGATTCTAAGACCTCTTCTCCCCCTTCTAATTTCACGGCATGTGCACCTGTTTCTTTCATAATCCGAACAGCAGATGCTAAAGCGATGCCACTATCCGATTGATAAGAACCAAAAGGCATATCCACTAAAACCATCGCTCTTTTAGCCCCTCTGCTGACACATTGGGCATGGTAGATCATTTGATCTAAAGTAATCGACAAGGTGGTTTCATGACCAGCCATCACATTACTGGCACTGTCTCCTACTAAAAGTACATCTATTCCGGCAGCATCTAAGAGCGTTGCCATCGTATAATCGTAGCAGGTTAGCATGGCAATTTTCTCGCCTTGCGCTTTCATGGATTGAAGGCCAGCGGTCGTGACTCTTTTTACTTCTTTTAGGTAGCTCATGAGCAGGTTTTGTTATCGATAAGGCGGACGCCGCCGATGAAGGCAGCCACTAAAATAAGACAGGGTTTCTCCTGGTAGTTTTTCTCTACTAAGGTTAATGGATCTACACAAGCGATGTAATCAATCGATTCGAATCCATTCGCGAGCAATGATTGTTTAAATTCATCCGCAGAGGGCAATTCAAATCCCTTGTATATGGCCAAAGCTTGCTGTTTTTGTGCTTCTGACAAACGCGCATTTCGGCTGCTGAGCGCTAGTCCTTTTGCGGAACGCACCGTAGGACAAGGAATTAATTCGATGGTTGAACCCGTTATTTCTAGCATTTTTCGCACGACAGCAATTTGCTGAAAATCTTTTTCTCCCATAAATAGCTTATCTGGCCGAACCGCTTGAAGCAACAAATCTACCACCATACAAACGCCTTGGAAATGACCAGGTCGATATTTACCTTCTAAAATGGTCTCTAAAAAGCCCAAATCATAGGTCTTTAACTGCGTCATTCCATCCGGATAGATCTCTGAAACAGAAGGATAAAAAACGACATCACAGCCGGCTTCTTGCAGTTTTTCCAAATCTGCCTCTAGCGTTACGGGGTATTTCTCAAAATCCGAAGGGTCATTAAACTGCGTCGGATTCACGAAAATGCTGCAAACCGTTAATTCGCAAGCTGCTTTTGAAGCTTGAATTAAAGTGAGATGCCCCTCATGCAAAGCCCCCATTGTAGGGACAAAACCAATCGATTTCCCGCTGGAGGCAAGGAAACTTTGAAGTTCACTGGTTTTTTGAAATTGTTTCAATTCATTATGTTAATGGGCAAAATTACCATATTTTTGGCCAAATTATGAATCAAATGTCACTGAAGGGGAAAAGAATTATTCTGGGAATTAGCGCCAGTATCGCAGCGTATAAATCGATCGTGCTATTGCGTTTATTAACCAAAGCAGGTGCAGAGGTGCGCGTGGTCATGACGAAGGCGGCACAAGAGTTTGTATCTCCTTTGGTGCTATCTACCTTTTCTCATCACCCTGTTTGGATCGAGTTTCAGGAAGGGAATGTTTGGAATAATCACGTTGAATTAGGGCTTTGGGGAGATGTCTTTTTAGTGGCGCCAGCGAGTTGTAATACCTTGAGCAAAATGGCGAATGGCTTGTGCGATAATGTATTATTAGCGACGTATTTATCTGCCAAATGTCCTGTCATCATCGCTCCTGCCATGGACGAAGATATGTTTTTGCATCCTGCAACGCAACGCTCATTAGTGCAGTTGCGCTCTGATGGAAATTCAGTATTGGAAGTTAATTCAGGAGAACTAGCGAGTGGATTAGTGGGTCAAGGGCGGATGATAGAGCCGGAAGAGATCGTTCAATTCCTGATCTCCACCACGTTTAGAGGATCGAAAATGGCTGGGAAGCGCGTCTTGATTACAGCAGGACCTACCCAAGAATTGTTAGATCCCGTGCGTTATATTTCTAATTTTTCAACGGGTAAAATGGGCATTTGCCTAGCCGAAGAATGCTATTTACAAGGAGCAGACGTAACGGTCATTGCTGGCCCTTTACAAGTTTCGACATCGATTCAAGGCATCCAACTAGTCCCTGTACAATCAGCGGCTGAAATGGAGGCGGCTTGCCTATCTCACTTGCCTTCTGCCGATATTCTTTTTATGGCTGCCGCAGTAGCGGATTATAGACCTGCGACGCGTGCCTCTGAAAAGATCAAAAAATCAGAGGATACGTCTACTTTGTTACTAGAAAAAACGACAGATATTTTAGCGGAACTGGGGGCCTTGAAAAAACCACATCAAACCTTGGTGGGATTTGCCTTAGAAACCGAGCAGGAAGAGGCAAATGCCTTGAAAAAGATGCAACGTAAAAACACGGATTTTATTGTGTTGAACTCATTGAAAGATGCGGGTGCGGGATTTGGTCTTGATACGAATCAAGTGACCCTTTTTGCTGCCGATGGCGCGCAAAAATTAGTTGCATTGAGGTCGAAGCAAGAAGTGGCTAAAGAGATTATTAGCTTTGTTTTGGACCACAAAAATACCATATAATGTTACTAACGGAACTGCTTACCCTTTACGATCGCGATTTAAAAGCCCTTCGAAATGAAATAGAGTCCTACCTGATTAAAATTTTTGATGAAGAGAAAACCATCTCTTTTATTTTTATACATTTGGAGACACATATAGCGTATCATTTAGGCCAAATAAATTACCACAGACGAATTTTGGCAACCAATACAGCATCCTAAAATCTACATCACATGAAAAAGTCAACTCTTAGATTATTTTTAGCCTTGTCCATTATTGCTTCCATGAGCTCTTGTGCTACGGTTTTAGGAGGCAGAGTAACAGAATACCAACGCACAAAACCCGCTCCGGGAAAACCTGCAAGAGAAGTGAGAGGTGCCGCTTTGATTGCGGATGTGATCTTGTTTTGGCCAGGTGCCATTATCGATTTTGCGACCGGTGCGATTTATAGACCGAGGTAATTTCGATTACCTTAGGGATTTAAATTTTTCCAAATCCAAATACAGCAAACCCCAAGTATGTCCATCCGGGTCTTCGAGGGTGCGGACTTGCATAAATCCTTCATCGATCATCGGAATGGACTCCTTTCCGCCTGCCGCGAGACCTTTTTCTGCGAGCTTATTTATATCAGCAAAGCTTTCAAGTGGGAGCGTAAATGAAGGACCCGATACGTGCTGAAAATTTGCGTGCGGTTTCTTCACATGTTTGGCTGTAAACGTGAGCGATTGAAGCATCACATAAATGTGATCACTCCAAACCAGGCATTTTTGGTTGACATCATCCGTAAATACTGGGTTTATTACAAAGCCTAATGCCTCGTAAAAAGCCTGTGATTTTTCGAGGTTTTTAACGGGAAGATTTAGGAAGAGTTGTTTCACTAAACAGACGTTTCAACGTAGTTTTTGAAGTTATCTAAAATCATTTGCCAACCCGCTTTTTGCATGTCTTCTGGATTTTGATTTTCGGGTTCAAACTGCTCAGTTACTGTTGTTCCAGACTCTGTTTTTTCAAAGTTAACGTGCATTTTGCGACCATCGCCTATGATGATGTCTAGGAATTTCTCCGGTTCAATTTGCTGAAACGTTCCCCAAAAATCGAAACTCATTGTGCCGTCTTTCGATGCCATTTCGTAATGAAATTCGCCTCCTATCTTTAATTCAGTAGTGGCTTTAGGGCAATGCCAATCAGGCGATGCAAAGTTCCAGTATTGAACATGGGAAGGGCTTGTCCATTTTTCCCAAACAGTGGAAATAGGCGCATTAATGGTAGTTTCTATGCTAATGAAAGCCATATTATAATTAATGTGAGTGTTATGAGTCAATTTTGACAAAAAAATGACCCGCAATCAGATCTTAAGGGATGAAAACGGGTGCGGTTATAACAAATATACGAGCTTTAACTATATTTGTGGAAACAAAATACAAGCACTATGATTATTGAACCTAGAATGAGAGGGTTTATCTGTTTAACATCTCACCCGAAAGGTTGCGAAAAAAACGTATTAAATCAAATTGACTATGTGAAGTCCAAAGGCAAAATTGCTGGGGCTAAAAAAGTGCTTGTCATTGGAGCCTCTACAGGTTTCGGTTTAGCCTCTCGTATCACGAGTGCATTCGGATCAGATGCGGCGACGATTGGCGTTTTCTTTGAAAAAGCACCTGCAGAAGGTAAAACAGCTTCTCCAGGGTATTATAATAGCCTTGCTTTTGAAGCTGCAGCAAACAAAGCGGGTCTTTATGCGAAAAGCATTAATGGTGATGCGTTTTCGAACGAAGTAAAAAATCAAACCATTGATTTAATTAAGACGGATTTAGGCCAAGTGGATTTAGTTATTTACAGTTTGGCATCCCCTGTTCGTCAGCATCCTACGACAGGTGTATTGCACCGTTCGGTTTTGAAGCCTATTGGCGATACATTCTCTGATAAGACGGTTGATTTCCACACGGGAATTGTTTCAGATGTGACGATTACACCTTGTAGCGATGAAGATATCGCTAATACGGTGGCTGTTATGGGCGGTGAAGATTGGCAAATGTGGATGGATGCCCTGTTAAACGCAGGCGTTTTAGCGGATGGCGCGATGACCGTTGCGTATTCCTACATTGGACCAAAAGTAACGGAGCCCGTTTATCGCAAAGGAACGATTGGAATGGCGAAAGACCATTTAGAAGCGACGGCATTTAAGATTACAGAGGATTTGGCCAAAATAGGAGGTAAAGCCTTCGTTTCAGTGAACAAAGCCTTAGTAACGCAAGCTAGTTCAGCGATTCCAGTGATTCCATTATACATTTCCTTGCTTTACAAAATCATGAAAGCAAAAGGAACACACGAAGGTTGTATCGAACAAATTCAACGACTTTTCAGTGCGCGTCTATATACGAACGGTTCAATTCCAGTGGACGAGAAAGGACGTATCCGCATCGACGATTGGGAAATGGACGAAGCAGTTCAAAAAGAAGTCGCAGCATTATGGAAAGGAGCAACCACAGAAAATCTTCCATCCATTGGCGATTTGAATGGTTATAAATCAGATTTCTTAAACCTATTTGGGTTCGGTTTCGATGGCGTAGATTACGCCGCAGAGGCAAACGAAGTGGTGGAGATTCCGGGATTGATAACGGTAGAAAAATAAATAGAAAGCCATCTGAAAGGATGGCTTTTTTTATAGAAATTAATTCAACGACCGATACTCATTCGGGGTTTGGCCTACGCGTTGTTTGAATAAACGCGTGAAATGCTGTGGGTATTTAAAGCCCATCTCAAAGGCAATTTCATTGATGGTTTTTTCGGTATCAAAAACGCGGTTTTTCGCCACGTCAATGGTCTTGTTTTGGATGTAATCTTTGGCGGTTAATCCCGTTTCCTTTTTGATCAAATCCCCAAAATAATTGGCAGACAAATGCAATTCATTCGCAAAGTAACTGACGGAGGGAATGCCATACACCTGCGCTTGGTCTGACTCAAAATACTGGTTCATCAATGTTTCAAAGCGTTCTAATATGCCCTTGTTTACATGTTCTCTCGTGATGAATTGGCGGTCGTAGAATCGTTGGCAATAATCTAAAAACAATTCGATGTTCGAGACGATCAATTTTTTAGAATGCTTATCAATAGGCTGCTTGAGTTCAAACTCGATTTTGGCGAAACAGTCTAACATCATTTGGCGTTCATCCTCAGACAAATGCAGCGCTTCATTCGATTCGTAATGAAAGAATTTGTATTGCGAAATCGTGCGGCCCAGCGAAGTTCCCAAAAGTAAATCAGGATGGAAAATCAATCCATGCCCTTGGGGTTGGTAGGGTATTTTGAGGTTAGGCACTTCCGCTACTTGACCAGGGGCAAAGAAGACTAAGGTACCAGCTTGGTAATCGTAGGTATGTTTGCCATAGCGAATGTCCCCACATTTCACTTCTTTTAAAACAATACTATATAGGCCGTATTGAAAACGAATCGAGTCTGCCTCACCCCAATCACGCACATGGGCTTTGGAAAAATCGACCACCGTCACTAAAGGATTCAGTGTCTTGTGATTGTTGTTGAGGTTATACTCATCAATGTTATTAACCAAGATTGTTTTTTCCATGCGAATTGTTTGAATGAACGAATTTACCAATTATCTGATAGCCAAACACTGATGAGATTTTGAATCCGTAAAAATGGTAGAAAAACCCGGAATTTATCTACGTACTTTTTGCTACATTGAGTGCAAATTTGTTGCTTAATATAAACGACCGATGAAATCAATCCTTTTATTTGTGAGCCTTTCGCTCTTAACGATTACATCTTCTTTCGCTCAAAGCTCAGAAGAACAAACCCTCATCCAATTGTCGATGGACAAATGGCAATGGATGTCCGACAAGGACGTAGACAAGCTGGACAAATTATTCGATAATAAAGCCAAATTCGTTCACATGAGCGGTACTTGGAAGAAGGACGAAGAATTAGACATCATTAAAACAGGGCGTATTTGGTACAAGAAAGCGACAGTGAAAGATACGGCTGTGGAAATTTCGGGCAATACGGCTATCGTTTGGAACCGAATCAACCTAGATTCCATCGTTCGCGATAATGTGGCCATTAATGAATTTACGGTTACCGAGGTTTACCAAAAACAAGGGAAAGAATGGAAAATGCTGGCTTTGACCTTCAGCAGCGTGCGTGATACACACCAGATAAAACACTAGAATTATATCTATATATTTGCTTCGATTCTTTTAAATCACCTAGACTATGATCAAGAAATATTCCGTTCGCATTAACAAGAAAGTCCACCAAGTAGAGGCGGACGAAAACATGCCCCTTTTATGGGTTCTCCGAGACATTCTCGGCATGGAAGGTACTAAATACGGTTGTGGCGTGGGCTCCTGTGGGGCTTGCACGGTGCATTTAAATGGAAGTGCGGTTCGCTCTTGTCAATTGCCCATTTCAGCATTAGCGGGGATGGAAATCACGACCATCGAAGGCTTATCTGCTAAAGGGGATCACCCCGTACAAAAAGCGTGGTTGGACGTGGATGTCGCTCAATGTGGCTATTGTCAATCAGGCCAAATCATGAGCGCCGCGGCTCTCTTGAAAAACACTCCAAACCCTACGGAAGAAGAAATTGAGAACTTCATGACCGGTAACATTTGCCGTTGTGGAACGTATACGCGTATTAAAAAAGCCATCCAACAAGCTGCAGCGAAATCATGAAAAAGACAGACTCAAATCTCAGCAGACGTTCGTTCTTGAAAGTATCATCGCTCTCCGGCGGAGGCATGATGCTGGGTATTTCTTGGTTCGCGAGTGCGAAACCCGTGGAATCGCTAAGCGAATTGAATATGGAACCCGTATGGCAAGAGGTGACCAGTTTCATCAAAATTGCGTCAGACAATTCGATTAAAATCTTCTCCCCTAATCCAGAATTTGGCCAAAACGTGATGACATCTTTACCGATGTTAATCGCGGAGGAATTAGATGTGGATTGGAAACAAGTAGAGGTAGAGCAAGGAAATTTTGATCCTAAAGCATTTCCACGCCAATTTACGGGCGGTAGCCAAGGCGTTCGCATGGCTTGGAAACAATTGCGAACCGTAGGTTCAGCGGCTCGACAAATGATTTTGACGGCCGCGAGTCAGGCATGGAATTTGCCTGTTTCTGAATTGACCACTTCGAATGGTATGGTAACGCATGCGTTTAGCGGTAAATCGGAAAGTTATGGAACCTTCGCCGCTGCTGCTGCGAAATTACCTGTGCCTAGGGATATCGTTTTAAAAGGGAATCAATCTTTCCGTCTTTTGGGAACACCACAGAAAAATGTGGTGGGGCCTAAAATTGTGCAGGGAAAACCTTTATTTGGACTGGACTATAGAGAGGCAGGTATGTTATATGCGATGACGGAACGTCCACCGGCTTTTGGAATGCGATTAGTCTCTTTTGATGCTACAGCGGCGAAAAAAATGCCGGGAATCGTGGATATTTTCCCTATCAAGGTGTACAATGACGATCATAAATTTGCCGGTTTTGATACGCGCTCATTCAATGAGGTAATTGCAGTGGTAGGTAAATCTACCTGGGAGGTGATGAATGCACGGAAGAAATTGAAAGCGACTTGGGAAGTAGCTCCAGAACGTAAGGAAATGGGCCAAAATAACCGAGAGACCTTAATTCCTTCGGGATTAGAAAGCACGAAAAAGCATTATGCACAGATGCTTGAGATGGACAAAAAACCGGGACGTATTGAACGTAAAGATGGAGATCCAGAAAAGGCTTTTGCAGAGGCGAAAAACGTGATTGAACGGACGTATACGGCACCGTTTTTGGCACACAATATCATGGAGCCTACGAATACCTTTGCACACTTTGTGGGCGACAAGGTTCGTTTTGTAGCCCCTATTCAGATTCCAGAAATGATGGTACCTTCCATGGTGGCTCGTTTAGGGATACCAAAAGAAAACATTTCGATTGAATTAGCTCGTATGGGTGGTGGTTTCGGTCGTCGGGCTTATGGCCACTATATGATAGAGGCGGCTTTGATTTCGAAACAAGCGAATGCGCCTATCAAATTAATTTATATGCGGGAAGACGATGTGAGCAGTGGTATTTACCGTCCCTCGTATCAATTGACCTACCGCGCTGCCTTCGACGAAAACAAGCGATTAACGGCCATGCACATCAAAGGTGGAGGCGTTCCAGAATCTCCTCTGCATGCGAACCGTTTCCCTGCAGGGGCTTTGGACAATTACTTGGCTGAGAGCTGGGCGATTCCATCGAACATTACCATCGGAGCGTTCCGTGCACCGCGTTCGAACTTTAATGCGGCAGCGGAGCAGTCGTTTTTAGATGAGATTTCCGAATACATGGGCAAAGACCCGATTACTTTCCGTTTGGAATTATTGCAAAGAGCGAAAGACAATCCCGTAGGAAAAACCAATGATTACGATGCGAGCCGATACATGGGCGTTTTGGAATTAGTAAAGGAAAAATCTGGCTGGGGAAAACCCGAAAATGCGGGTAAAAAACGGGGCGTTTCGGCCTATTTCTGCCATAATTCCTACGCGGCACAAGTTATTGATTTGCAGGTGAAAGGCGATCAAGTGATGATTGACCAAGTAACCACGGCCTTAGATTGCGGTGTTGTCGTGAATCCTGAGGGAGCGAAAAATATGGCCGAAGGTGCGGCGATTGACGGAATTGGAAATGCCTTGTTTGGTCAGTTGACCTTAACGGATGGTAAAACGGACCAAAAGAACTTTGATACCTACCGCATGATTCGTCATAAGGATGCACCGAAGAAAATCGACGTACATTTTGTGAAGAACGAGATTGACCCGACGGGTCTTGGCGAACCGCCTTTCCCTCCGGTATTTGCTGCGGTGGCGAATGCGTTGTACAAGGCGACGGGAAAACGTTTTTACCAACAACCTTTTCAACCTCAATTAAAAGCTTAAATGGAATTTGTTACGTTAAATAATGGGCTGAAGATGCCCATCTTGGGCTTTGGGGTGTTTCAAATTCCAGATCCTGCTGCCTGCGAACAAGCTGTTTTAGACGCGATTTCGGTGGGATATCGTTCCATTGATACGGCTGCTTCTTACGGAAATGAGGAGGCAGTAGGTAGAGCGATTGCGGCTTCTGGCGTGGATCGCAAAGACTTGTTCATTACGACCAAATTGTGGATTCAGGGTCAAGGATACGAAGGAACCTTGCAGGCATTTGAGCAATCGATGCAGAAATTAGACCTTGATTACTTGGACCTTTATTTGATTCACCAGCCTTATGGCGATGTGTTTGGGGAGTGGCGTGCGATGGAAAAATTGTACAAGGAAGGTCGCATCAAGGCGATTGGGATAAGCAATTTTCAGCCGGATCGCGTGGTGGATCTCATGATTCATACCGAGATTGTACCAGCGGTGAATCAGGTAGAAACGCATCCTTTCCAACAGCAAATCGCGAATCAAGCCTTTATGCAAGAGAACCATATTCAAATCGAATCTTGGGGACCTTTTGCCGAAGGAAAGAATGGTATGTTTACGAATGAACTTTTAGGGGCCATTGCCCATAAACATTCGAAATCTATCGCTCAAGTTATCTTGCGTTGGTTGATCCAACGCGGTGTAGTGGCTATCCCGAAAACGGTCAGCCACGAACGCATGGTAGAGAATTTTAACATCTTTGACTTCCAATTAAGTGAAGCCGAAATGACACAAATTCAAACGCTTGATACGCAAACGTCCAGCTTTTTCGATCACCGGGATCCGGTGATGGTAAAGTGGTTAGGAGAGCGTAAATTATAAGTTTTCTGAAAAGGGCTGCCGGTAATGTCTTTTACCGGTGGCCTGATACAGGGCATTGGCTAAGGCACCAAACACCGGAGGATAGGCCGGTTCGCCCATTCCAGTAGGATCAATTTCATTCTTCACAAAATGCACGTCGATTTTCTTCGGAGCCTCATGATGGCGAATCATCCGATAGGTATCAAAGTTGGAACTTTGTGGCACTCCCTTTTCAAGGGTCATTTTTCCATACATTGCTGCCCCAATACCATCTACAATTCCTCCTTCTGACAGGTTTGTTGCCCCATCTGGATTAATGACGATACCGCAATCGACGGCACAACATACGTTTTGGACCACAGGGGCACCATCTTTCATTTCGAGATCTAACACGTGGGCTGCATAGGAATCGTGGCAGAAATAGGCCGAAACGCCCCGTTTTTTACCCGCATTTTCTGGTTTTCCCCAGCCTGATTTATCCCGCACTAAACGCAAGACTTCCGCATAACGCTCCGGCTCGTATTCGTTGTTTTTTCCCACGGGATTGTCTTTCGCTCTTTGCAATAATTCCAAACGGAAGGCAATCGGGTCTTTCCCCGCAAATTCCGCTAATTCATCCATAAAGGATTGTTCTGCCGCGGCCATAAAATTCGAACGTGGTGCGCGGAATGAGCCTACGGTTACATTGCTTTCGATTGTCCAATCTTCTGCCAAATAATTATCGACTGCCCCTGCCGGGAAGCGGTTTGGATATAGAGGAGATTCCGGTATACCCCCCGCTTTGACTTGAAAACCAATCAATTGATTATTGGCATCCAATGCCGCGCGGTAGGTCGCCGTATAGGTAGAACGGTAAATACCCGCGGTCATATCGTCCTCGCGGGAATAAATGAGTTTGATAGGCGCTTGAACTTGTTGGGAAATCAAGGCCGCTTCGATGAGCCAATGGGAATAGGATCGTCTACCGAATCCTCCACCCAAACGCGTCAATTTAATGTCAATATTTTCCAGCGGAATCCCGATGCGTGCGGACAGCGTTTGTTCGCTGAATTCGGGTTTTTGCAAAGGTCCCGCAAGACTCGCCTTGTCTTTCGTCACATGGGCGAAAAAGTTCATAGGCTCCATGCAATTATGGGCTAAATAAGGCCCATAATAGGTTTTTTCCAATACTTTTGCGGCATTTTTGAAGGCCGTTTCGATGTCGCCATCTTTGCGTCTGACCGTTCCAGGGAGGTCTTTTTTCGCTGCCATTTGCGCCTCGTGAACAGAAGTACTTTCGAGTCCAGCCGGGATATTTTCAGTGATTTTGCGGCCGAGCATATCTCTTTTTTGGGAGTAAGAAGCGAAAGGAGCCCATTGGATTTTTAGGGCTTTTTTTGCTTGCATCACTTCCCAAGTATTTCGCCCTACGATGGCAACTACTTCTGGAAAAGTGGTTGTGTCGAAGAAGGTTTTTTCATAGCCTTCATTGTAAAGTTTGATGGGGAAGACGGCCTTGATGCCGGGCATTTTTAGTGCTTGGGTGGCATCAAAAGAAGCGAGTGTCATACCAAAAGCGGGTGGGTGCGCCACCATCGCAAACAACATGCCCGGCACGCGGGTATCGATGCCATAAAGGGGCTGGCCGGTTACAATTTTTCGAATATCCACCTGTTGTTTGGAATGGCCAATAATCTGGAAGTCTTTCACGGACTTCAAGGAGATATTCGTGGGTACAGGAATTGTCGCGGCGAATTGGGCCATTTGGCCATAGGTTGCTGTTTTTCCAGATCCCTGATGGCTTACTATTCCAGCTTTGGTGCTAATTTCAGCGACAGGGACCTGCCATTGTTGGGCTGCTGCTTCTTTCAGCATTTGCCGCGCCGTAGCTCCAGCAGTACGTAAAGGTTTCCACCCTTGGTGGATGGCTTGACTTCCGCCGATGAACTGGCGAGTAAAATGTTTGGTATCTAAATCAGCCTGAATAACCTCTACCTGTTTCCAATCTACGTCCAACTCCTCTGCCACGATCATGGGCATGGAGGTCTTTACGCCTTGTCCACCTTCGGGATTGGGGGACATGATTTGGATGCGATTATCTGCCAAAATCTTGACAAAACCATTTAGCTCAATAGGCCCTGCAACAGCCGTAGTCTGTGCATTCGCTTGCGATAAAAAGGAGAAGCTGAGCAAGAATCCACCGCCGCTGAGGGCTGAGGCTTTTAGGAAGTCTCTCCGGTTTAGGTTTGACGGCTTTTTCATGGCAAGAGGTTTATCAATAGGAAATTAAAGATAATTGATTTATCTATTTTTTCAATTCCGATGCTTTTTCCATCACATTTAGGCGCGCTTCGTTCGGCTCTTTTTTCGCATTAGCGCTACCGTCTGATTGAAATTCAAGAATTTCATTTTTTGTATTTTCTGGCCAAAGAGGTAAATTCTCACCGTTCGGATTCCCCGTTTTGGCAAAATTAGCCCAGTAGCTGTGCATCAGATTCGCCACAGCTAAGTCTTGACTTGCCACGGGCGAACCGTCCCTATTTCGTAAAGTATTGAAGGCATAAGCGATTTCAGAGGCATGTGCCGCGCCAAAACGCATGCGTTGTTTGTTAGCCTCTGATACATAAGAAAACAAGTAAATATAGGCTGGGGTTTTCTTGTTTTCAAAAGCGCGCGCGGTGAATCGAGCGGGTTCTGCCCAGACTTTATCTGTATTGACAAAGCTAAGCATCTTCGCAAAATCAGCGCTGCCATCAGGGTCATAAGCCTTTTTCAATTCCTCTTGAAGCGGGTTAAACTTCGTATACAATTCTTCTTTGGATGTTGCATTAACGAAACCTTGTGGAACTTCAGCGCTATTTGATCCGATGATGATGGGTACGAGGTTTTGGCGGCCAGCTTTGTAAGCACTTTCAGCGGTTTCCACCACCAACTTTCCATCTAAAATAGGTCCCGAATAAATAGGCGTTCCGTTCACATTTTCTTCACCACCATCCACGATTTCTTCTGCCGGAAGGGCTCGTAATTTGGCTAAAGCTTGCGCGTCATTGCCTTCGATGCCATGTTTTTTGGCAAAATTCAATCCGATTTGTTCAGCGGAAACGGGGTAATGAATGTCACCGTTTTGGTTGATCGGTCTGCCGGTCAACACGCCATCGCGTCCACCACCCGATTCTATAATGGCTTTATGAAACAGGCCTTTCGCGGCAGGAATGGTTAACAATGATTGCACCGAAACACCTCCTGCTGATTCTCCAAAAATAGTGACATTTTTCGGGTCCCCTCCGAAGGCTGCGATGTTCTTTTGGATCCATTGCAAAGCTGCGATTTGATCCATGTAGGCATAATTTCCTTTAGGCTCGTTTGGGAATTCTTTGCTCAAAGCGGGATGGGCGAAAAAGCCCAGTCTACCTAAACGGTAATTAATCGTTATGAGCATCACGCCTTTTTTAGCAAACGAATTTCCAAAATTTTCTGGGTTAGCCCCACTTCCAAACACGAAAGCTCCACCGTGAATCCAGACCATGACAGGCAATTTGGAAGAACTATTTGCTGGTTTCCAAATGTTGAGCGCCAGGCAATCCTCGGAAGAATTTGGTGATATTTTACTTCTACCAGCGGCAGAAAAACCGGCTTGTCCACAGTCTTTGCAGAACGAACTGGCGTCTTTCTCTCCTGTCCAAGGTTGAACAGGTTGTGGTGCCCTCCAGCGAAATTCACCTACAGGAGCGGCGGCATAGGGAATGCCTTTAAAAATGGCGACGTCGTTTTCGATTGTTCCGCGGACTACACCTGATGCGGTTTGAACGCGTGGTGCATTTTCTTGTGCAAATGTGGATAGGGTAATCAGGAGGCAGAAGCCTAAAATGATTTTTTTCATGGGATGGTTTGAATGAAGTACCAAAGTAAATCAGTCAAATGTTGAATCTTCAATACATTTTACGGATATTTCTACCATAAATACAGATTACGAATCCAACCATAAATTTCGCTTCATCAATACATCCCTTTGGGCATCATTACCTAACTGAAAGAGGTGCTCTCCAAATTCCACAAATCCATTTTTCTGGTAAAACCGAATGGCTCTTGGATTCTCCTCCCAAACTCCTAACCAGATATACGGCACCTTGCGTTCTTTTGCGATGGTTAAAGCTTGTTCGAAAAGGAATTTCCCCACCTGTTTTCCGTGGCATTTCTGAAGCACATAAATTCGCTCAATTTCCAGTGCATCGGAATCCTGATTTTCAGTTTGAGCAACCCCTATATTTACTTTTAAATAGCCTAATACCTCATTCTCTTGACACGCTAAGTAAAATTGGGAGTTTTCATTTTGGAGTTCTGCCAGGAGTTTCTCCTCCGAAAATCCTTCAGCTAAATAAGCGTTCATGTTTTCTGCCGAATTGCTATCAGCGAAAGTCTCCACAAATGTTTTTCGACCGATTGCTTGAAGGGAAGCGAGGTCTGTGATTGTTGCTCGTTGGATTTGGATGGTGCTCATACATTTCAAAGATAGCAAGCCTTGCCGTTTAAATAATAATCCGATTTTAAATTCGAATAATTGTTGAAATTGCATGTATGACAGCATCACGCAAAACTTCTTTGACCGCCGGTATACTCTACCTGTTGACTTTCATTTCGATCCCGACTTTGTCGCTCTATCATGAAATTCACCAGCCTAATTTTATATTGAGTGCGGCGCCATCTAGCGACGTGGTGCTAGGGGGAATTTTGGAGTTGCTCATGGCATTGGCTTGTATTGGAACAGCGCTGGTGTTTTATCCCGTGTTGAAAAAGCAAAATGAAACCTTGGCATTGGGTTTTGTGGCCGCCCGAATTTTGGAGGCGACGTTGATTTTTGCGGGTGTTGCGAGTTTGTTAACGGTTCTAAGTTTGCGCAATGTAGGTGGACAAGCACAGGTGATGAGTCAAGGTTTGGTCATGCTGTATGATCGCCTGTTTTTGATTAGCCAAAGTTTCATTCCCGCTGTCAATGGATTGCTTCTAGGAACACTTTTGTATCAAACACGTTTAGTTCCCCGTATTTTGCCTATTATCGGAATCTTTGGTGCCTTTACCTTAGTAGCGGGAGATATGGCGGTTTTGTACAGTGTCTATGATCAAAGAGCCCCAGAGATTGCTTTGACGGTTGTTCCGATCGCGCTTTGGGAATTTTCGCTTGGTGTTTATTTAGTAGTGAAGGGTTTTAAAGAAAACGCCGTAATTTTAGGCTAATGAAAATCCCCATCTACCAAGTCGACGCTTTTACGAACGAACGTTTTAAAGGTAATCCTGCTGCCGTTTGTCCTTTAGATGTCTGGCTTCCGGATGCTGTGATGCAAAATATCGCTGCGGAGAATAATTTGGCGGAAACTGCTTTTATTGTTTCAACGGGTGAAAAATATGAGATTCGTTGGTTCACACCTACGGTTGAAGTGGATTTGTGTGGTCACGCGACATTAGCGAGCGCCTATGTGTTGTTTCATGAATTAGGCTATGCCAAAGACCAAATTAACTTCTTTTCTCCACGTAGCGGCACTTTACAAGTGAAGCGAAATGGGACTATTTTGGCATTGAATTTTCCTGTTGACTCTCTGCAAGAAATGCCCGTTTTACCTGAGCATGCGATAGGTTTATCTCAAAAGCCCAATGCCATTTTTAAAGGCAAGGCGGATTATTTATTTGTCTATGATACGGAAGCGGAAATCTGCGCTTTGCAACCGGATTTTGAGGCACTGAAAATTCATCCAGTACGTGGCATTATTGTCACGGCTCCAGGAGAAACAGTGGATTTTGTGTCTCGCTTTTTTGGTCCCGCTTGTGGGGTAAATGAAGATCCCGTGACGGGCTCCGCTCATACGACTTTGACGCCCTATTGGGCTGGGGTTTTAGGTAAGTCTACGTTAAGGGCAATGCAATTATCTCAAAGAACAGGAGCATTAACTTGCAAACTTCTCGGTGATCGGGTAGAGATTGCGGGAGAAGCTGTGTTATATTTGCGAGGAGAGATTAATGTATAGATATGAAAAGTAGTAAACGAGTTAACAATCCATATAAATTATAAACAAAAACAACGATGAAAAAACTATTCACACTTTTCGCCATCTTAGCTATGGCTACAAGCCTTCAGGCTCAAACGCCTAAAGCAAACGTATTGAAAGACTGGGAGCGTGCTCGTGCTTACACGAAAGAATATTTAGATGCGATGCCTGAAACGGGATATGCGCTAAAGCCGACGAAAGAAATGCGTTCATTTGCAGGTCAAATGTTACACCTTTCGGATGCGATTTATATGTTTGTGGGAACGGCAACGGATGTTGCACCTACAGCTAAGGATTTGGAAAAATCAAACGATGTAGCGAAAGCTAGCGTAACGGAGAAAGTGTTAGCTGCTTATGATTTTGCGATTAACGCGATCAAAAATGTACCGGATGCAAAATTAGCAGAGTCGGTGAAATTATTTGGACGTTTCGATATGACAAAAGGTCAAGCGATCGACAAAGCATTTGAACATCAAACACACCACCGTGGCCAAGCTACGGTCTATATCCGTTTAGCCGGAGCAACACCTCCACAGGAGAAATTGTTCTAGTCTAAACAATTAGTGAAGAAAAGGGTTTGTCTTTTATAGGCAAGCCCTTTTTTTATGCAAGGCGTTAAAAAACAACATTTACCCTCCAAAATCTGCCCTGTTTGCAATCGCCCATTTGCCTGGCGCAAGAAGTGGGAAAAGAATTGGGATCAAATCATCTATTGTGGTGAAAAGTGCAGACGTAACAAATAAGTTTTCGGACGAAGACATGGATCGCATTATCCAAATGGCATGGGAAGATCGCACGCCATTTGAGGCCATCGAATTTCAGTTTGGTCTCAAGGAAAAAGAAGTCATCGAATTCATGCGTTTTAATAGCAAGGACTCTAGCTTCCGCATGTGGCGCAAACGGATGGCCGGTCGAAACACGAAACATTTGCAAAAACGTGTGTCACTGGACCCGCGATTCAAATGCACTTTGCAACGCAGTATCAGCCTAAATAAAATCAGTAAACGCTAGTGGAATTCCCTACTCACCTTGCCGAAGTCCTTGCGCGCATCGACCAATTCGACCCTGTGCATTATGCTCGATCGCGTAATTTTATCACAGGTGGCGTGTCTTATTTATCCCCCTATTTATCCCGTGGTTTCATCACGGTTCCCCAAGTGGTGAAGCGATTGAAAGATCGTGGAATCGGATTAGAACAAGCGGAAAAATTTATTCAAGAATTAGCCTGGCGGGAGTTTTACACCCGAACCTGGTTTCAAAAAGGGGAAGGTATTTTTGACGATATTCGACATCCGCAAGAAGGGGTTTTGTATCGCGGAATACCGGGTGCGGTGTTGCAATCTATGACAGGAATACAAGCCCTAGATTTTGCGTTAAAGAATTTCCACACAACAGGCTACCTGCATAATCATCTCCGAATGTACCTAGCGGCAACCATTTGTAATGTGGGGAAATACCATTGGAGTGAACCCGCTGATTGGTTGTATTACCATTTGCTGGATGGAGATTTAGCTAGCAATGCATTGAGCTGGCAATGGTGCGCTGGGACTTTTAGTAATAAGCTGTATTATGCGAATCAGGAAAATATCAATCGCTATACGAATAGCGAGCAAAAGAATACTTTCTTGGATTTTGATTACGAGGATTTGCCTTTGCAAGCTGTTCCTGAAATTTTACAAAGCTCTGTCGAAGTGTCGCTTCCATTTACTGCACCCACTACGAATCCGCTTGAATTAATCGATGGAATTCCCACTTACATTTATACTCATTATACGCTTGATCCTACGTTCCACGAGGGCGAAGTTGGCAATCGGATTTTGGTCTTAGAACCGAGCCATTTTGCAAAGCATCCCATGGCTCCCAAAACAATGAAATTCATCTTAGACTTAGCTGCGAATATTCCGGGAATTCAAGTTTTTTATGGAGAATATGCGGAGCTTAATTTGAAGGGAGTTTTCCGTGACCATCCCATTAATGTGCATTTTCAAGGTGTTCGCGAGGCGCATCCTTGTTTAGCATCAGGCATGCAAGGCGAATTTAATAGTTTCTTTTCGTTTTGGAATAAACTACGAAAACAGCTGAGTTAAATAGGTTTCCGCTCGGTTTAAGTGCGCTTCTCTTTTTTCCAAAGGCATTTTGTCCCAAGTGCTGATAAGCATCGCCCAGCGGGGATTTTTACGAAACGTTTCGCGCTGTTTATCTAGGAATCGCCAAAATAAGCCATCCCAAATTTCCTGCCATTCGCCTTTCGGATAATCACTCATTTTGAGGATGTAATTAGAGCCACAAATGTAGGGTTTGGTAGTCATTAAGCCTCCATCGCTGAATTGTGACATGCCATAGATATTCGGAACCATCACCCAGTCATAGGCGTCAATGTACATTTCCATAAACCAGCGATAAACGGCGTTTGGTTTAATTTCACACAATAACATAAAATTACCCAATACCATGAGCCGTTCGATGTGGTGATTATAGCCCGTTTTTAGCAGTTTTCGAATCGTTTGGTCGATGGGTTCAACACCCGTGGTTCCGGTATAAAAGGCCTCAGGCATCTCTTTGGTAAATCCCCAATAATTCGTCGTACGCTGTTGAACCCCAATTTTACGATATAGTAATTGGACAAATTCCCGCCAACCTACAACTTGACGGATAAATCCCTCTACACTATTCAAGGGAGCGGCGGAGGCAGCGACGCGTTCGATGACTTGAGTTGGATTTAATAAACCGATATTAATTAGCGGGCTTAAAATACTGTGAAACAAAGTCTTTTCATTCGCTTTGATTGCATCTTCGTAGTCCCCGAAAAGCGGTATGCGTTCCCGAATAAATTGATCCAAGGCAGCTTGCGCCTCCACATGGGTTACTGGATAATAGGCTCCGGAAAAGGGGCGATCACTCGAACCAGGATTGCCCTTGAAAAACGTAGAGACATATTCGATGGCTTCTAGGATATATTCGTTCGTGGGAGTCTCTGGAAACGGCGCTGGAATGAAAGTGTTTTTGGGTATTTTCTTTCGGTTCTCCGCATCAAAGGTCCATTGGCCGCCCATAGGTTTCCCGTCCGCTTCTAGTAGAATTCCCCGGTCTTTTCGCTGTTGGGTATAAAAGGCGGTTTGAAAAAAGGGTTTACGGGTACCGAGTAATGCGGTGTCCGTGTTCAGGAAGTTTGGACTCGCTAATAAACGAATGTCACCAGCTCGACGTAGTCGTTTTTCGAGCAGATAATCATTTGGATCAAAAAGCGTAATCGTGCCAGCTATCGATTTAGCCAAAGTCACTTCGGATGCGCGCAGATCCTGCGCATCAATGTATTCTACTGTTTTTCCAGCGGCGTGGAGGCGATCCGCAAAAGCGCGCATGCTGGCACGGTGGAAGACTAGTTTCTGTTTGTGGAAGGCATATTGTTTAAAGAAAAGTTCAGATTCGACGACGAAAAAGGTGTCGAAGCCATCTAATAAAAGCGTTTCCTCAAACAATTGGTGCGGAAAAATCAGGAATGCGTTCATTTGTTTACGTGTTTTTCGAGGATTCGTGCCCCCTCTTGCCTTGCCTTTTTCGTTTTCCGCATTGCCCAAACCTGATCCGATGCCGTTTTTCTGCTGGCGCTTAAATCTACCACAGGGGCAGGATAATCCACCCCGACTTGAACCCCATACAAGGTCTGTTCCATCTCGCTTAATTTCCAGGGTTCATGAATTAGTGTCGCGGGAACGTGTGCTAATTCAGGCACCCATTTTTTAATGAAGACACCATCGGGATCATGCGCGTAGGAATTCTTTACCGGGTTGTAAATGCGGATGGTATTGATGCCGGTAACGCCCGCTTGCATTTGGATTTGCGGGTAATGAATGCCTGGTTCGTAATCCAGAAATTGCCTCGCTAAGAAATGGGCTAAATCCCGCCAATCCTGCCAGAGATTAAACACAAAAAAGGAAACAACCATCGCCCGCATTCGAAAATTCAAGTACCCTGTCGCGACCACGCAACGCATGCAAGCATCTACCAGTGGAACCCCTGTTTGGCCCGTTTGCCATGCCAGAATTAAAGCTTCATCACGGGGTTTTTCGATGGCTTGATAAGCCTTATTTACCGGTTCAAATTCCATCCGACATTCATCTTCAAACTTCTGCATAAAATGCCCTTGCCAGTGTAGACGGGAGATGAAATTTTGGAGTGATCGTTTATTCGCCGCGCTTTTGTAATGCTGCATCGTAAAGGTATAAGCCATCCGCATGCTGATATTTCCGTAGGCTAAATAAGGTGAAATGCGGCTACAGGCACGCCTGCTAGCTTCCGGTTTGCTGATGGAAGTGCTGTAAGCGTGATGCCGAGTTTCGATGAAACTTTGTAAGTATTTCCAGCCCCAGTATTCCCCCCCTTCTTGGAAAACAGGATTGCGTGTTTTAAAAGAGCGGGGTAGTTCTGGGCCTTTTAACGAGTCATAAAAAGCGGAGTCTAATCGGGCTAAATTCCAGTTTTCTTCCCTAACGAAAAAGGGTTCGCGGCACATGGTTTTTTCCCAGCGCTCTTGCCACGTTTTACGGGATTTTAAGCGACGAATCACACCACCAGTGGGCGTCTCTTTCCATGAAATGCGGGCATTCATACAAAAGTCTGCTACCGCTTTGTCCCTTTCAAAACTCAAGCCATTCCCTATCTCCTCGTGGGAGAATATCGTTCGGATTTCGTATTGTGCTGTTAGCGCTTGAAGAACGGGTAAAACTTCTGCGTGAAACAAGTAAAGAATACCATTTCGATCCTCTAAACGCCCTTGCATTTCGACTAAGGATTCGTGAACAAAACGCCAATGCCGCACATCGCTGTCCGGAAAGGCAATCAGGGAAGGTTCGAAAAAATAGATGAGTAAAACCGGAATATCCTCCTCCAATGCTCGGTACAGAGGTTCGTGGTCCGTAAAACGGAGATCACGTTTGAACCAGACGATATGGATAGGATTTTTGGCCATATAGTATTAACTATAAAAACGGGAGGATGTTTTCAACAATAAAAAACGTACCTTTGCACCGATTTTAATTTCTAATGTATCAAAATGAAACAATTGTTAGCTTTTTGCCTTATTGTCATTTCTCTTTCTTTACACGCTCAAACAGGTAGCATCGAAGTAAGCACCGGAGGATTCTCCTTCATTCCAGCTTTTACTTCGAAAGAGCCCAATGTGATTATTAATGCGAGCACAAACCCGAAAAAGCGTTTAACGGGCTCCATGATGTACATGATGCGTTTGAAGAGTATGACACCTACGACGGTGGCATTATTTACTCGTTATCGATTTATTGATAAAAAGTTCAAGGCCACTGTTGGTATCCATATCCCCGCTTTTCAAATGACGGAAAATTATGAAGTGACCAGTTTCTTCGGTCGCGAATTAACGATGTCTTATCCTGTCAGCAAAAAGATGAGTGTAGGTTCGTTTATCTTGAATGGTAATGCGCGAAATTCGGATTTTAAAGTAACCTTGTTATCCGGAAATACGAATTATCACCATGATAAATGGAATTTTTTAACCCAGGGCTATTACTTAACGGTGGGTGATTTAACCGGTGTTGCGGAGACGATTTCGTATGATATTAATGCCCATTTGCAGGCCAAAGCCTTTGGCAATATTACCCTAACGGATGGTCAAGTTATCGGAACCCTTAGTTTGAAATACAACTTATAAATTATTTGCTTTGAAGGTGTGGATTCATGTTAATACGTTAATCCATGCCCAAATGCAAACAAACCATATCCAGGACCTTCCATATAACCCGGTACATCGGATTTATTCGCCTCTACTGCCGCTTGATTCACCGGAGTTGTAAACGGCATTTTTCCTGTCGGTTTATAGGCCCCCGTCACAATATCTAATAGAGCTTCCTGTGTGGTCCCAAAAGTCGCGATAATCGACTTCGCTGCGCCCTTATCAATCTCTTCAATCACCCAAGGGTTCGTGTAATTGATGGCCAAGATCGTAGGTTTGGCATTCAACACCTCATTTACGTGTTTCACGTCAACGCGATTGGCAGACAAATTCAAGTCGATTTTAGAACCCTGCGAGCTAAATAATCCACCGCTTGTAGGAACGATCCACAATAAAACGACATCCGCTTCCTCTTTCGTAGATACGAATGCTAGACCAGGATAGTTGGGTTTGGATACCTTGATCGCCTCAGCAGCGTTGCGACCCGTATTGAAATATGTTTCGAAATAGACTTTGGTCTTCTTTGCTAAAGGCAAGCGTTTGTCATCGTTGCGTAATAAAACGATCGATTTACGTAATGCCAAATCCGCCGCAGCCACTGCCTCCTTATTTCCTACGGTTTTTACGGCATTTTCTACATTCACATAGGGATTCTCGAACAAGCCTAAATCGAATTTCTCTTTTAATAATTTTGTTACCGATTGATTAATCCGCTCTTCAGTTACTAAACCCTTTTTTACCACCTCGATCAAAGTCGTGGGATCCGCCGCCCCAGAGAAGATATCCACTCCAGCATTCAAAGCTTTTTGGTAGCGCTCTGGAATACTGATGTTTTCTACACCCCAAGGCATCATTTCGATAGGTCCAGTGTCGGAATTAATGACCCCACGGAAACCTAATTTACCTTGTAAGGAATCGCGAATAATCGCTTTGTTAAACGAGAATCCTACCTCTTCGAATTCCTTGCCTTTAGGCGCAGAATAATAAGGCATAATCGCAGATGTTCCTGCGGCAATTGCCGCCTTAAATGGTTTCACATGGTAACTAAACATATTACCTGGATAATGCGCAAACTTACCCCAGTCGAAGTGAGAATCTTGACCTCCTTCTTGTGGGCCACCGCCTGGAAAGTGTTTGGTCGTCATTGCAACAGATGATGGAGAAAGCTTAGTTCCTTGAAAGCCTAAAACAATTTGGGTAATCATTTTCGAAGTCAAATCCGCATCTTCCCCAAAAGTACCTTCCACTCGTCCCCAACGCGGCTCTGTTGCTAAATCGGCCATGTACATATAGCCTTTGCGCAGACCAACGGCGCGCCATTCAGCTGCTGCGGTTTCCGCAAATTTGCGGGTTAAATCAAAGTCGCGCATCGCCGCTAAACCTAATTCCCCCGGCCATTTAGAAAATGCCGTAACGCCTACGCTTAATCCGACAGACGCATCTGTGGTTACGTGATTTCGAGGATTAGAAGCAACAATAGCGGGAATTCCTAGACGGGTGGATTCACAAAGCTCTTGTAGGTTATTGGACCATTTGGCCATGATCTCTGGCGAAGCATTCGCGCGCAAAATGAAGTGGCGTAAGTGAAATTGGGTGACCCCTTTGGTGGTTCCAGCTGCCGCCATATTAGGAGCGCCCAAAGGCTTGCGCGTGAACATATTCGTATTTTGAACTAAATCTTCCTCGTTAAAACCGTCAGTAATGGGCGTTTTGGGACCACCTCCTTGCACACCTTGTGCAAATACATTATCTCCCCCCATGCGCGTAGTGCTGATGAGCATGAAGCCTACTTTTTCCTCGAGCGTCATTTGGGAAACCAAATCCTTTATCCGCGCTTCTACCGGCAAGCGCCAGTCTTCGTATTTATCCAGTTTATTATTTTGGTTTAAATCTTTGAAGGACAATTTCCCTATACGTAGGGTCGGTTTTATCATTGCCACTAGAACCGGTTGGGTTTGGGCGAATAAGGTGCTCGAGGCAAATACTAAGGCGAGGAGGATACGAGATTTCATCTGTTTTTTCTTTCTTTGTATAGTAAAGCACTAAACCGACAAATTCTAATGAATGTCCAAGATCCCCAAGTAAGTGAACTGATTCAAAATGCGAAAAAATGGCCAGCTGAAATGGCTTATTTGCGTCGTATTTTATTGGATTGTATGTTGGTGGAAACCTACAAATGGTCCTCCCCAGTGTATATGTTTGGCGGGAAAAACCTGATTGGAATGGCGGCCTTGAAGGAGCATTGTGCCTTGAACTTTTTCAAAGGGGGGCTTTTACAAGATATGGAAGGCTTACTATTAAAACCAGGCGAAAATTCGAATTCGGCGCGTTGGATGAAGTTCAGTTCTGTGGAGGAGATTAGGGCCAAAGAAGCTTCGATCAAAGCCTATATCTTCGAAGCCATCGAAGCGGAGAAACTAGGATTACAAATAGAGAAGTCAGAGCAACAGTCCATACCAGAAGAATTAATGGTCATTTTTGCTGAAAAACCAGCTTTAAAATCGGCCTTCGAGAAATTGACTCCTGGTAGACAGCGTGTTTACTTGATGTATTTTTCAGAAGGGAAGCAATCGTCGACCCGCATCGCGCGCATCGAGAAAAATGAGAAATACATTCTGAAAGGAAAAGGGTTGTCAGATTGTGTTTGTGGTTTGACGAAGAAAAAGCCGGGCTGTGATGGTTCACATCGGGCGATTGAAAATTTCAAGCGATAAAAAAAGGGAGCCCAGATCGAGCTCCCTTTTCTTTTATTTTGTCCACTTCACAAGTTGAACTGGACCTAAAAGACCTGACTTTTCCAGCGGCATCTGCGGCTGAATCATCATCGGCATCGATAGGTAGGTAATTTTCTTCGCATTAGGTTGCGCATCCCCTATGAGGCGATTGACCCAGGAATTAATCACTTTTATTTCCATTACGTTTGTGCCTGATTTTATATGTGAGGTAATGTCCGAAACAAAGGGTGCTTTCCAAAGGGTAGCCACTAATTTTCCATTAATAGAAACCTCGGCAATATTATTTACATCACCCAGATCGATGCGAATTTTTTCTCCTGTTTTCAGACTAGGGATTTCGAACGAATGTACATAGGTCGCAGCGCCAGAAAAGTAACGAACCCCTTCCATTTCATGCTCATTCAAGGGTTTTAATTCGGCTAATTGTATTTCCTCAGGAGCACTGCGCAATGGCTGAAATTTGATTTTCCAAGGGCCAGCAACGGTCGTTGTTTGCACCACATGCTCTAAAGGATTGGTACGTGATTTTGCTGCAGTAGTACCTTCAAAAACAACAAAAACCGCATCCCAGGGACTAAAAGTCCATTCAATTTCCGTTCGGCCATTCACCATTTTATAGGTTACATCACTGATTTCACCCGTTTCTGGGTTAAATAACCGCGGTTTTTTTCCCGTCACACGGAAAGAAATTTGTGCCTGATTAGCTGTTTCCGAGCGGCTATTCAGCCAGTAGATTTCGCGTTCTGCTTGTGTACGATGTTGAAATAGAATTTCTGCACTGTTGTTTTTTATGGTTACATCGGCGTCGATTTTTTGGTTCGCCAAAACCGCTGAAAGCGGTTGGTTAAAATGCACTGACGGTAAGACTTCCAGCTTTCGTAAGACTGCAGCGAATGTCGTTGGATTATCGGCTAAGCTTGGGCTCGATTCGGGCTTTTGGCCTGTAATGATGGCCCCTTTTTCGGCTAATTGCAAGATTCTTTCTAGAACGCCCACAGTCATTTTTTTGGCGCTTTCATCTAATACCAATAACCGGTATATAGTTCCACCCTTGCTTTGTAATTGGCTCATATTCACTGATATCGCCTCCTTTAAAGCACTTGAATTGACATAGTCAAATTCATAGCCCGCTGGAATGTTAGGCAGGGAAGTCATTGCCAAAGAAGTGATATTTTGGTTCTCTCCATAATAGTAGAGGATGTCCGCCACATTTTTTCCTTGTTGTAACAAGTAGGAACTTCTACCGAGGTAGTCCGTCCACGTTTTGGCCTGATCAGCCCAGGTTTCTTGACGAGTGAACCATTGTCCAAAAGGTCCGAGCGTCAAACCTGGGAATAAATGATCGGAAGGCTGGTGAACTGAAGTATGCACCACAAAGCGATTCAAACCAGAGGCTAACTCCATATCTGCCGTACGCTTTAATGAACCGGGATGTGGGCTAAATGAATTACCCGCCGTAGTCATGGATTCACCAGCCACCGTATTTTGGCCATAGATGTGAGCAACGGAAGCCGCCTCTCTTATGTCAGCTCTCGATCGAACTTCTTCGTCTTTCCCTGCAGCAAGGGCTCCTGGCTGCCACATAGCTGCCATGGGAACGTCCGCTTTGCGCTTCACATCCATTCCGTCGGCTAAATAGATGCGTCCACCTTCATGAGACTCCGTATACCGTTTCATTCCCCGTTTTGCTAACAGCTCACCGATTAACTCGTAATGATTTTCTACGATTAATTCTCCAATCGTTTTTCGAAAATCCCACAAAAAACCTTCGCTTGCGGCGGTATTTTGAACAATACGGCCTGCCAAAACAGGCATCCAAGGCCCTAAATCGTAGCCTCTTTTTCGCTTAAAATCAGCAGCGAAAGTCGAAGACCAGTTCATATGACCTGCCTCATAGCTATCTAATACGATATGGCTTAATCCGTCTTTCCCTAGTTTTCCTCCTGTGGCATCTGCGTATTGATCCAAGTAGTTTTCCAGGTAGCGAGTCACCGCCGCACGGTCTAATTTATCTACCTCTAAACCCGTTGCTTCTGGTGAGGCAGGGTGGTTTTTCTTTCCCGTTAAGGAATAACCAAAACGGATAATGTCCCATTTTCCGGCCGGAGCATCCCATTCCAATATACCATCTGCTTGCATAAATCGACTCACATCGATGATCTGATTAGGCTGAGGCCCCATTCTTTCAGGTGTCCCTGCCACCGCTAGCTCTTTGTGCGCTTCGAATCCTGCTTTTGATTCAAAAAGATGAACGCGTGGTCGAGTGTAGACGTTAAATTCCGCGATTTTAGTCCCTTTGGGCTCATTAGAAGCCTTTACACCAAACATGGCTGCAATGCCTACTCCACCTGGCTTATCCGATCGATAACAAAGTCGAATCGCTTTGAGTTTTTGTGGGTTAAAAGATACGGTAGTTTGGGAAGTAATGGTGGGAGGGACTTTGGCAATTTCCACAAAGTGAATTCCATCGACACTTCCCTGTATACTTCGGTTATCGCCACCACCATTAAATGCCGCTAATTCTCCATAAGATTCATTGGAGAGCATGACGCTACTGATTTCAGAAGGCGTAGAAAAAGTGTATTGTATCCAGGCATTTTCACCCACCGTTACGGGTGGTAAAAAGGACATTTTGTGTAAATCTCCGTCTGTTAATTCGGCTAAAGAAAAAGTGCCTGCACTAGAAGTGACCAAAGGATTCAAGTCTCTTGCATCTAGCTCATTTTCTGATACGGGGTAGGCATAAACCGCAATGTCTTGGTAAAATTCTAGGTTTTTTGCCGTAGTACCAGTAGCGAATCCACCAGCTTCAAAAGGAACATTTTGCATAGGACCCGTAGACTGGGAAGGCTTGTTCACCTGAAGGCGAATTTTTTTACCCCCCTCGACTCGATTTTCAGCCCAAACATATTTCTTCATTCCGTCTGATGCTGGCACCCAAGGGCCGCCTGTCACACTCCATCCCGGTGATCCAGCAATCGCCATTTCAAGTCCTTTTTGATGCGCATATTCTGTCGTAAACCGAAAGGCATCTTTCCAGGCCGGGGTCATGTAGACTAACTTTTCTGGAACCACCACTGGAGTGAACAAGCTGGCATCAAAATTTTGAAAACCGCCTATTCCGGATTTGCTCATCCAGTCCAGGTCTTTCTTAATGCCCTCTTTCGTGATATTACCATTCATCCAATGCCACCAAACGCGAGGTTTAGCCGATTGTGGGGGATTTGCAAAGTCTTTTAAAAAGGAATTCGACTGCGCATAAGCAGAAAAATTCGCGACAAGTGCTGCCGCGAATAAGAGTTTCTTTTTCATAGAGAAGGTTTTATTCTTTTACCTCTTTGACACGTACACCTTTGGCCTCGAACATGCCCATTAGTGTTCCTTTCAGGTTATCGCTATCTACTTTTGTTAATTCAACGTTAACATCATAGCCTTGCGTAGAGAAGAACAAGGTTACTTTTTCTTTGTCATCTTCTACTTTCGAAAGATCAACGGGCTCTGCTGCCGCATCCCCTTGTGGAACCAATTTTCCCGTTAATGCACCATCTTTGCGAACTAAGTCTGTTAGAAATACGATATCGCCATTAGGTGTTCCAGAAACAGAAATCTTCCATTTCCCTGCAAAGAAATCCGTAGGGTCTGGATTTTTAGCTAAAGCTGGCGCGCTAATCAATGCACCTAACAATACAACAAATGCGAATAATTTTTTCATAGTAAAAATAGGTTTAAGGGTTTATCTATGAGGCAAATATAGAAACAAAATTTATATTGTCTATTTTTTAGACAATAATTTTTTAACTTTGATTAAAACGAATTAAAATGAATGTCAGTCAACAAAATTACATAGCACAATTGTCTATTGATTGTGTGATTTTTGGTTACCAACAGGGCGCATTGCATGTGTTGATCCCTAAGCTGGCATTTAAAGGCGATTATTGGGTGCTTCCCAGTGGTTTCATTTTTCAAGAAGAGGATATTGATCAGGCAGCTAAACGCATTTTAAAGGAGCGGACACAGCTTGAAAATATTTATTTAGAACAATTTCATGTGTTTGGTAAAGCCAATCGCACCAATCATGCCTTTATGAACGAATTGTTGAAAAATAATCCGGAGCTTGTTGGCCCCCAAGAGGATTTTGATTGGTTTGTTCGTCGGTTTGTTTCCATCGGTTATTATGCTTTGGTAGACATGCGTAAAGTAAAACCCCAAATTTCCTCGTTAGATGAGAAGATGGAATGGATGCCTTTGGCAGATCTACCGCCTATCATTTTAGATGGCCCGGAAATTATCCAAAAAGCCCTAGAAGCCTTGCGCATACATTTCGATGATCACGTGGTGGGCTATAATTTATTGCCGGAGACCTTCACGATGAAGGAATTGCAGCAATTGTATGAAACCGTTTTTGATAAACCCTATCGAAGAAATAATTTCCAAAAAATGGTCTTGGACTTAGGCATATTAGAACGTTTAGAAAAAAAGTATTCAGGTGCAGCCAATAAAGCACCATTTCTTTATAAATTTAAGGTGGAATAAATCTAACCTAGCTTTTAGCTGCTATGAAAACTATCGAACTATCGATTAACCAGAAAGTTCACCGCATCGAGGTGGATCCAGAAATGCCCTTATTATGGGCAATCCGCGATATTGTAGGATTGAAAGGCACGAAATTTGGCTGTGGCCAAGGTCTGTGTGGCGCTTGCACCGTGCAATTGGATGGTCAACCTATTCGTTCTTGTCAAACTCCGGTGGGAAGCATCACCGCTAAACAGAAAATTACCACGATCGAAGGTGCGTCAACTCGTTTAGAGAAAATCGTTCAAGCGGCTTGGATTGAACACCAAGTGCCGCAGTGTGGTTATTGCCAGTCTGGCCAAATCATGTCTGCCACAGCCTTGTTGAAGTCAAATCCGAAACCGACGGAATCTGATATTGAAAATTATATGTCCGGTAATATATGCCGTTGCGGTACCTATACTCGGATTAAAGCGGCTATTCAGACCGCGGCAAAAAATGCGCAAACTAAATCTAAATCCTAAGCCTTATGTCACTCGAATCTAGAAGAAGTTTCATTAAAAAAGCAGGGGCAACGGGACTGACGTTTTGGTTAGGATTGTCCTACGTAAAAGGAAGTAACACGCCGGTCATTTCGATGGTAGCCAAATCCATTACTCCTTTAATTAAAATCGATGCCACCGGCATCACGATTTTTAACCCTAAACCCGAAATGGGCCAGGGTTCTTATCAAGCCGTTGCGGCGATGATTGCGGAAGAATTAGAGGTGTCTTTGGATCAAATAAAAATCAAAAACACCAGCGGAGAAAAGGAATTTGGACCTGGTCAAGCGGCGGGCGGAAGTTCCACCGTGCGCACTGGTTACAACCAATACCGCAAGATGGGTGCTGCAGCAAAAGAAATGCTGATCAAAGCAGCTAGCCAAAGCTGGGGAGTCAGCCCAGAATCATGTACCGCAAAAGAAGGAAAAGTATACCACGCAGCTACGAATCGTTCCTTGAAATACGAGGAATTAGCGGAGGCTGCCTCCTTGTTAGAAATACCCAAAGAGCCGAAATTAAAGGATCCCAAAGACTTTAAACTTATCGGCAAAAAAGTGAATCGTCCTGATATTCCACTAAAAGTGACAGGTAAAGCAGCATTCGGTATCGATGCCGAATCGCCTAATATGGTGTATGCAAGCGTTGAACGTTGTCCTGTTTTAGGAGGAACACTCAAAAGTTTTGACGCCTCACTTACTCTTAAAATGCCCGGTGTAATCAAAGTGATTTCGGCTGATAAAATCATGGGTAAATACACATCCACCGGAGTCGTTGTGATTGCGAATTCGTATTGGGCAGCGCTTCAGGGCCGCAAAGCCTTGAAAATAGATTGGGATACAAAAGGGTTTGAAAACTTTAACTCAAGTGATTACGAAACGAAGTTGCGCGCACTTTCGAAAGAGGCGGGCATTATAGATAAAAATATCGGTTCGGTGGAATCATTGAATTTACCTGCAGACAAAGTCGTGGAGGCTTTCTATGAAACACCTATGGTGGCCCACCATCCCTTAGAACCGATGAATTGCACCGTGCATATGAAGGGAGATAAGGCAGAAATCTGGACCTCGACGCAGGTACCTGGCTCAGTGACGGGGACAGGGGCTGGTGACTTAGCGAAGCTCGTGGGATTGAAAGCAGAAGATATTACCTTACATGCAGGGTTTATTGGCGGAGGCTTTGGCCGTCGTCTTTACCTTGACTTTATCGTTGAGGCGGTGAATATAGCAAAGCAAATCGATCGCCCCGTGAAGGTGCTTTGGTCTAGAGAAGATACAACGACGCAAGGACCATTCCGTCCCA
>Ga0228702_1000195_pt1 | contig 52275 bp, 47 predicted proteins | sample McNCre217_Aug_MG_2_FD_178018 | JGI IMG/M metagenome (GOLD analysis project Ga0228702, IMG submission 178018) | Freshwater microbial communities from McNutts Creek, Athens, Georgia, United States - 20-17_Aug_MG | ecosystem: Environmental > Aquatic > Freshwater > Creek | place: USA: Georgia...
CCTAACCGGCGGAATGACCTGGGAAGCGCTGAACAATATTTCTGACGACAACGACCGCAAGCTCGTGATTGTGGTCAACGACAATGGTCGCTCGTACGCACCCACCATCGGCGGCTTGGCTCGCTACCTGAACGCAGTTCGAACCGAGAAGATTTATCGAAAGGCCTACCGAGCCTCAAAGCGCTTCTTCGAGAGCTTTGGACTGCTTGGCCGCCTAACCTACAGCGCCGCGCGCGGTGCTGGCCGTGGTTTGTTAGCAAGTTTTGCCCCGGGCGGCCTCTTCCCAAATCTTGACATCAAGTACATCGGCCCAATTGATGGACATGATATCAAGGCTATGGAGGCCGCACTCCAGCAGGCGAAGAAGTATTCCTACCCAGTCATGGTGCACGCCATTACCCAAAAGGGTAAGGGATACGAGCCTGCCATGAGCAACGATGAGGACCAGTTTCACGCGGTCGGCCAAATAGATCCCGTCTCAGGCAAGTCGGTCGAGACCAGTGGCGGAACCAGCTGGACCAAAACCTTCAGCAGCGAACTGGTGAAACTAGCCGACTCTCATCCAGAAATCGTTGGCATTACGGCCGCGATGTTAAACCCGGTTGGAATGGCCGAGTTTGCCGCTAAGTATCCGGCCCGCGTATTCGACGTGGGAATTGCCGAACAACATGCGGTTACCAGCGCAGCCGGAATGGCCTTTGGCGGGCTGCACCCGGTTGTTGCCGTCTACGCCACCTTCATGAACCGCGCTTTCGACCAGGTCATGATGGATGTTGCACTTCATCAAGCCGGCGTTACCTTTGTTTTAGACCGTGCCGGCGTGACCGGGCCCGATGGTGCCAGCCACCACGGAATGTGGGACCTAGCCATTTTCCAGATTGTTCCTGGCATCAGAATCGCGGCTCCTCGCGACGCCGATCGACTGAGCGAAGAACTGGCTGAGGCCGTTGCAATCAAAAATGCCCCGACTCTGCTGCGCTTCCCGAGAGGAACTGTGGCAACAGCCATTCCAGCACTTCGTCGCACCCAGGATGGAACAGACATACTGTTCGAATCGCCAAGCAAAGATGTCCTGATCGTGGCAGTGGGCGCTATGGCCACAACTGCAATCGAAGTGGCCAAGCTGCTTTCGGCACATGGCATTGGGGCTACCGTGGTTGACCCGCGTTGGGTTGTTCCGGTGCCACAGTCCGTGATCGACCTCTCCTCAAAGCATCGCCTAGTTGTTTCTATCGAAGACGGCATAAAGGTTGGCGGAATCGGTACCCGAATCAGGCAAAACCTGCGCGAACACCAGATCGACACAGCGGTTACAGAGATTGGCCTACCGGACGAATTCCTTGAACACGCAACCCGCGGCCAGATCATGGAGCGAGTTGGTCTGACCCCACAGGCAATTTCGCTTGATATCGTGGCTCAGGTGCTAGGCGCACGCGTGCCACACGCCCGAAAGTTGGATGACGAACCTAGCTCAAATCAGGTTCAGATTTAACTTCGGTTTAGTCCAGGTCTGCTGCAGGCTCATTGACGCTCAAGAGAGCGGCCGCGAATGGTTCGGCACAGATATCAACTTGCCAGGCTCTGGCACCAAAAGACAGCAGCGCCTGACTCACCGATTCTGATGAAACTTCTTGAGGTGGTTGCCAAGCCAACTGTCTCATGAAATCGGGAGTCAACAGGTTCTCGACCGGCAGTGCACAGGCCTCTGCCAGAGCTGCCATAACTGGCTTCAACTTGTTTAGGCGAGCATCGGCCTCAGGAAACCGATTGGGCCAATTTCTATGATTTGGAATCCCAGTGGCAGGAAGCTTCACCGGGGGTAGGTTGATTGCATTCCAACCCTTTTCGAGTGCCGCCCACCAGGTGTCTAGATAGGTTCTGCTCGCCCTGCCGTTGAAGTCCTTTCGGCTCGCAAGCTCGCTGCGGCTTCGGGGGGTCTCTTTCACTACCGCCACGATGGAGGCATCCGGGATCAACCGGCCTGGGGAAACATCCAGTTTCTGAGCCAAAAGCTCTCTGGCGGTCCACATTTCCATAGCCACAGACAGCTTGCGCTGGTCCTTTACTTCGTGCAAACCACTCATGCCACGCCAGCGATCCGGCTTCGGCGGCTTGGGGCTGAAGGAAAGCAGGTGTTCGAATTCTTGACGAGCGTATTCGGCCTTACCCTGTCGATCCAAAGCCTCAGCCACCGCAGCCATGAGGGCCGGCAAAACATCAACATCTAATGCCGCGTAGTTGAGCCAGTCATCGTGCATTGGACGTTGGCTCCAGTCGACAGCCGAGTGCTCCTTGGCGAGCCGGAAGCCTAGCAGCGACTCAGTCATGGCACCAAGCCCGACCCTGGGGAAAGCAGCCAGCCGGCCACCCAATTCGGTGTCGAAAAGCTTGTTTGGCTTGAGACCTAGCTCGGCCAAACAGCCCAAATCCTGAGTGGCGGCGTGAAGAATCCAAGTGTCTTTGGCCAGAATTGCAGCTAAATCTGCAAATTCTGCAACATCAGCGTCGGGGGAGATTGCAACCGGATCAATGAGGTAGATCGGCGAATTTCCGCGGGCTACCTGCACCAGGTAAGCGCGCGATCCATAGCGGAAGCCGCTGGCACGCTCAGCATCCAGGGCAAAAGGTCCAACGTTTACCGCCAACTCGGCCACCGCCGTGGCCAAATCCTCGGCGGTCTCGATTAGTTCTACTCGTGGATTTTGGGGTATTGCCAAAAGTGGCAGCTGCACGGGCTGTTCTTCGGTCATCGACGCCCACGATTGTGCAGGGGAGTGACTTCCTGAGGCAGTAGCGGGTGTCCGCTCATCATGCAGATCAGATCTTGCCAGGCTTCGAGGTGAGCCGTGAGCGAGCCGATTGGACTCCAGGAGCTGCGCATCTCCAGTTCGGCGTGGTCGCTCTGACCCGACAGCGATCCAAATCCGCTCGAAATAATTCTTGTGGTGGTGCCGGCCTCGTGGCTAAATTCGGCGCCGCGGTTGTGAAGGGCTTCCATTAGCCAAGCCCAAGCCACCTCGCTGATTGCCTCATCGGCTCCGATGTGGGTCTCCAACGGGCTCTTAGCAAACGCAATGATGCGGAAATTCCCGCCCCACTGTGGGTTGGGGGTTGGTTCGTATAGTAAAACTAGGCGACCGGTACCATGATCCGAATTATCGTGGATGTGCTCGCTTGAGACATCCGCCGCAAACGCGATGGCCTCTTTTGCCAACTTTGCGGGTGCAGGAATCTGGGTAATGGTCAGTTCCTCACGGGAACTAGCCTGCGAGAAATCGTTCACGGCAGCCAGAAAAGCGGCTGAGCCAGTTTTTTGTTCGATTTCAATCACCTATTCAGGATATTCGCAGCGTGCTGCGAACCCTGTTGCCACGCCGCTAGGAGCGTCGTAGGGGATGAATATCCGACCAGCGGGTGAACAGAGTTCCGTCCACTCGATCCGCGGATTCGAGACTTGCCGAGACAACCCCGAGGTTTCTCAAGGCATTTGCTGCCGCATCCAAAGGCGACATCGATTCAGCATCAGTTATGGAAAGGGCGATTCCTCGGATTACTGACTTTCCGATCAGGTAGCTTGAAAAACTTGGACCGGCCTCGACCAGGATTCGACGCCAACCGATTCTGGTTAGGGCGAAAGAGAGTCGGAATGTTGAACCGCTGCCGATGCTAACCACCTGAATCCAAGGCGAACTGTAGCGAGCCTTTACCGAGCGAACCTGGCCGCGTCGAACCAGCAGGTAAACCTTGGACTCTGCTGGGCCGGCGGTGTCCACCTCGACAGCGGGAATGCCAGAGAAGTCGCCACTGCGGCTAACCAGGGCTAGGGGAGCGTATCGAGAGCGCCGATACTGCTCGGTGCGTGCGGTGTGAGCCGTTGTCAGGATGCCGTCTGCCGCCTTGCGGAAACCGATCAGAGCCTGATAGTCGAGCTCGTTGGAGATGTCTCTGCTAGAGCCGGTGGCGCCCGTGAATTCGCCTGCTCTGTTAGAGACAATGTTCAAAAGAAAGCTGGGTGCGGTCCAAAAGGCGCCTGCAAAGTAGTCCCTCAGGTCATCGGGCTTAGCCATGACCAGAGTTCCTGGAACTGGGGTTAGTTGCTCTAGCTTCACGCCAGTTTCTCGCGGGTCTGGCGTTTGATTCGGGCCAGCATTGCCCGCATCCCGTTCATTCGAAGTGGAGAAACAGCTGCCGTAAGCCCAAGCTCGTCTGGGAAATTGGGGTCAACGTCGAGGATTTTCTGCGCGGGCAGGCCATCCAGAGCCTCGTGCAGGACTGATGCGAATCCGCGAGTTGTCGGGGCCTCTGGCGGTGCACTGAAGAAAAGGTGAACGTGCTTTGACTCATCGATTTCGACGAATAAGAATACCGGTGCCTGGCATTCTTCGACTCGCTCGAGTAAGTCAGGGTGATCGGCATAGCGCGGCGGTAGCGGCGGCAGATTGTCCGAAAACTCCAGCAGAAGATCTAGTCGATCCTTGATTGGGAGGTCATTAAAGTCGGCAATGAGCGCCGGAATAGACTGCGGTGAGGTCATGGCCTAGCGCTTCAGAACTGGAACTTCACCGCGTTCTGGACCCTTGACAATGGGTACTGCCACCGACGAACCCCATTCGGTCCAGGAACCGTCATAGTTGCGAACGCTATAGAAGCCAAGAAGGTACTTGAGCACGAACCAGGTGTGGCTAGAACGCTCGCCGATGCGGCAGTAGGCAATCACATCATCGCCTGGCTTTAGGCCGGCTTCTTCGAGGTAAATCTGCTGGAGGTCGGCCAGCGACTTAAAGGTCTTGTCCTCATTGGCTGCGCGCGCCCAAGGAACAGATGCCGCGGTGGGAATGTGTCCGCCGCGCAGCGCACCCTCTTCTGGGTAGTCGGGCATGTGGGTGCGCTCACCGGTGTACTCCTGAGGGGAGCGCACGTCGATCAATGGGTTACCAAAGTGCTTCATAACGTCATCGCGGAACGCTCTGATTTGAGTGTCGTGGCGCTCTACAATCGGGTACTCGGTTGGCTCAACGACCGGGACTTCACGGGTAAGTTCACGGCCCTCGGCGATCCACTTATCGCGGCCACCGTTCAAGAGGCGAACATCTTCGTGGCCGAAAAGCTTGAACACCCAGAGTGCGTAGGAGGCCCACCAGTTGCTCTTGTCGCCGTAGATGACGACGGTGTCATCGCGCTTTACACCCTTGGCGGACAGCAGAGCGGCGAAGTCGGCTCCGTCTAGGTAATCACGCAGGGTGTCGTCGTTGAGTTCGGTGAACCAGTCGATCTTCACCGCGGTAGGAATGTGGCCGGTCTGGTAGAGCAGCACATCCTCGTCGCTTTCCAGGACCACGAGGCCCTGCGAACCGAGGTTGTTTGCCAGCCATTCGGTGGTCACGAGAGCCTCGGGGTGTGCATATTCGCGGAGGCTTTCAGAAGGGTCGAATGGTACTGGCATTGAACATCTCTTTCGGTCGGTGGTGATTAGACTAAACACCGTCTATTACAAGAATATTCCCCGTTTGGGGCAGCAACAACCGAAAGTTCAAAATTCGGTTAGGCAAGGTAATAATTGTCCATTCCTCAAGGCCTGTACCCTTCGGTGTCCAAACTGACACCGAACGTGTCAACCAGTGAACTGCTGGCGCAATTAGTTCCGCCACGAGAATTCGAGCGGGCACGCTTTGCCAACTACATCCCAGACCCAAAGCACCAGAGCCAAACGGATGCAGTTTCGATAGGCACCACATTTGCTCACGGAGGTCGCTCAGGTGGGCTGTTTTCAAAGAAGGTTGAGCTGCCTGCCGGCCTCTATCTCGACGGCGGGTTCGGTGTTGGCAAGACACACCTGCTGGCAAGCATTTGGCACGATTTCAAGGGCAAGAAGGCCTTTGGTTCATTCTTGGCCTACACCGGGCTGATCGGAGCGCTGGGGTTTGCCAACGCCCTTCAGCAGCTGAAAAGTTTTCAACTGATTTGCATCGACGAATTCGAGTTGGACGACCCGGGTGACACCATGATGATGTCGCGCCTACTCAGCGAGTTGGATGCCGAGGGCGTCAAGTTCGCCGCAACCAGCAACACCCCACCAAACGCTCTGGGTCAGGGCAGATTTGCCGCGATTGCATTTGCCCGCGAAATCAGTGCGATGGCGGACCGGTTCCAAATGGTTACCATCGATGGCGAAGACTACCGCCACCGACCCGTTGACTCCCGGCCAACTTCGGTTTCCGAGGGGGAGATGGAAGTTTGGCTGAAGAGCGAGGTCGCCAACGGTAAGAAAGTTGCATTTGACGACTTCGCCACCCTGCTAAAGCACCTTGGAACCATGCATCCAAGCAAATACCTGCACCTAGTGAAGGACTTCGATGACATCGCCATTGCCGGCGTGACTCAGCTCTTTGATCAGGTTGCCGCGCTCCGTTTTGTGGCGCTGGTAGACCGTATGTACGAATCGCAGATTTCGCTGCGGAACACCGGACACTCGCTCACCAGCGTCTTCAGCGAAGAGATGCTCGGCGGCGCCTATCGTAAAAAATATCTACGCGCCATCAGCCGGCTTGGCGCCATGGCGTCTCAGTAGCACCGCTGCAACAACAGCACTTATTGCGGTTGCGAGGAATGTGGCAAGGATTGCTGCATTTAGATGCCCCGGTTCCAACGTGAAACTGTATTTGGCAACCAGGAGTGCAACGGTGAAGCCGATGCCTCCTAGTGCGGCTACCGGAATAATCTGACTGGTCGACAGTTGTTTCTGCCCACGAAGAATCTTTTTACCTACTTCGGCACCGGCCCAGATGCCGACAAACTTGCCGAGCGGCCGGATCAGCACCGCGAGGAATACGCTGTCCAGAATCACGCTGCCCACGTCGCCGATGGTTACCCCAGCCGCCATGAATGCAAAAACGGGTAGCACACCAAACGAAACCCAAGGGTGCAGCACGGTCTGAAGGCGCTCGGTTCGATCCGCGCGAATAATGAGACCAAGTGCTAGACCAATCAGGGTTGGTTGAATACCGTTTGCCATCGCCGCATACAGCGCGCCGAATGCTATGAGCACGTGCCAGGCTATCCAAAGACCGGGCACGCTCTGAAGCAGCTTTGAGCGGTGCACTAGGAAAAACGCGGCCAGCGCCAGTCCGACATAGACCAGGCCTAAAACGCTCAGTGGCCCGGTAAATAGCAGCGAAACAATAACCACTGCGATCACATCATCAATGACGGCGAAAGCCAGCAAAAAGCTTCTAGCCGATCGGGGGAGCGTCTTGCCAAATGCAACGAAAACCGCGAGTGCGAAAGTTACGTCGGTCGCCGTAGGAATGGCCCACCCTGCCGATGCGTCAGTGTTCATTCCCGTGACTAACAAGTATGCCAATGCGGGAATACACACACCGAAGACAGCTGCCAGCAGCGGCACCAGGGCGTTCTTGATTGGTGAGAGTGCGCCCCCAACCAACTCTCTCTTCAACTCGAGCCCAACTAGAAAGAAGAAAGCCGGCAGACCAAAGTTGTAGATCCAGCCTTCGAAGGTGAGCGTAAGCGGCATGGCGTAGGGAGTCCAGCTCTTAATCGCATCCAGGGCTAGGAATCCGCCAAGATTGGCCAGGGCCAACCCAAGGGCTGCGGCGACCAGCAGCACCAGGGCTGCGTTTTTCTCAACTTTGAAGAACTCCATGCCTAAAGCATTTCACGTAACTTTTTACAAACTCGAAACAATTGCGGCTAACTCCTGAAATAACCCTTTACGAAACTTGAGGTGTTGCGGATTTTCTGCGCTACTCGTTTATTTAGAGAGAGGTAAACAGATGCACCTGGATCAAGGAAATACAGCATTTGTGCTCATCAGCTCGGCACTGGTTTTGCTGATGACCCCTGGACTTGCATTCTTCTACGGCGGCATGGTCAAGGCAAAGAGCGTTGTCAGCATGATGATGCTTTCGTTCGGATCACTCGGCCTGATCGGTGTGCTCTGGGTGCTTTACGGCTACGCAATGGCATTCAGCAACGGTGGAACCAAGACCTTCTTCGGTATTGATGGAGTCTGGGGTATCGACACCTCGTTCATCGGTCTTGAAGCACAGGTGAAGGATGCGCTAAACCCAAGCGGCGCCTACCCGAGCCTCGCCTTCGTTGCATTCCAGGCAACCTTCGCCATCATCACCGTGGCACTAATCTCTGGTGCCATCGCTGACCGTGCCAAGTTTGGTGCATGGATGGTGTTTGCCGGAGTTTGGGCTACCCTCATCTACTTCCCAGTTGCAAACTGGGTGTTCAACTTCACCGTTACCGACGGCAAGATCACTGACGGTGGCTGGATTGTCTACAACCTAGGCGTAATTGACTTCGCTGGTGGTACCGCAGTTCACATCAACGCCGGTGCAGCCGGTCTCGCCTTGGCTCTCATCCTTGGTAAGCGCTTCGGCTTCGCTAAGGGAATGAGCCAGCCACACAACGTGCCGCTGACCCTGCTGGGTACCGCACTGCTCTGGTTTGGCTGGTTCGGATTCAACGCCGGTTCGGAAATCGCAGCAGATGGCTTCGCCTCGATCGCCTTCATCAACACCCTGGCTGCTCCTGCAGCCGCGATGCTCGGCTGGATCTTTGTAGAGAAGATCAAGCACGGCAAGGCAACTTCGATTGGTGCAGCCTCGGGTGCAGTGGCTGGTCTGGTAGCAATCACCCCGGCCTGTGAGATTCTCGACCCAATGTGGGGCATCCTGCTCGGTGTTCTCGCCGGTGCTCTCTGTGCTCTAGCCATCGACCTGAAGTTCGCACTTGGCTTCGATGACTCCCTCGACGTAGTGGGTATCCACCTCGTAGGCGGTATCGTCGGAACCCTTTACATCGGTATCTTCGGTCGCGGCGTTGGTGCAGCGTTCGGCTACGGCTGGCACCAGTTCCTAATGCAGGCCTTGGGTGCCGGAGCAGTTCTGGTCTACAGCTTCGTCGGCGCACTGGTAATCGGTCTAATCATCGAGAAGACCATCGGATTCCGCGTCAAGGCTGAGGACGAGATCGCCGGTATCGACACCGTGGTACACGGTGAAGAGGCTTACTCGTTCGGTGCAGACCGCTAAAATCTAACAAGTAGCAATTCCCAACAAAGTGGGGCCCGAAAGGGCCTCACTTTTTGGCGTGTCTGAGAGGTTTTGATGAACAACGACTCCACGATGTTCCTGATCATCTGCAGTGCTCTGGTGCTCTTCATGACCCCGGGCCTAGCTTTCTTTTACGGCGGTCTGGTGCGAGCCTCATCCGTGGTGAGCATGATGATGATGAGCTTCGGCTCTCTCGGCCTAATCGGCGTGATGTGGGTGGCCTATGGCTACGCCATGAGCTTCGGAAATGCAGGCCAGGGAAACTTCATCGGAATAGATGGTGTTTTTGGAATAGATCTAAACAAGCTCTTCCTAAATGATGTTGTTCATACCGCAGTCGGCCATGGCGGCATTCCGGGTGACGGATCCAGTCTGGCATTCGCCGGATTCCAAGGCACATTTGCAATCATCACCGTAGCCCTCATTTCTGGTGCCATCGCAGACCGCGCCAAGTTCGGATCCTGGATGATCTTTGCCGGCATCTGGGCAACGCTCGTTTACTTCCCGGTTGCCAACTGGGTCTTCAACTTCACCTCGAGCAACGGCAAGGTTGTCGATGGAGGCTGGCTGGTAAAGGACATAGGACTGCTGGACTTTGCCGGAGGAACCGTTGTAGAAATCGCGTCAGGCGCTTCGGCACTTGCACTGGCTCTCGTAGTAGGTAAGCGTTTCGGATTTGCCAAAGGCATGCACGCACCACACAGCATTCCGCTGGTTCTGATTGGTGCCGGCATCCTCTGGTTTGGCTGGTTCGGCTTCAATGCCGGTAGCGAGCTAACCGCGGACGGCACCGCTTCAATTGCGTTTCTGAACACCGGAGTTGCCGGCATGGGTGGCCTGCTGTCCTGGAGCCTCTACGAGCGCCTCCACCTGGGCAAGGCAACGGCGGTTGGCGCGGCATCTGGAGCAGTTGCGGGTATGGTTGCCATCACTCCGTCTTGCGCATTCCTGGACCCACTGTGGGCGCTGGCACTCGGTGCCGTGGTCGGCGTAGTCTGCGCCCTGGCCATCGAACTGAAGTGGAAGCTCGGCTTCGATGACTCGCTAGATGTTGTTGGTGTGCACCTGGTAGCAGGTCTGGTGGGAACTCTATGGATCGGACTTTTCGGCCGAGGTGTTGGCCTGCTTTTGGGCTTTGGCCCGGAGCAGTTGGGGCGCCAGAGCATCGGTGCAGTTGTGGTTGGCGTGTACGCATTTGCGGTTTCCTACGCCATCGGCTGGGTGCTGCAAAAGACCGTCGGATTCAGAATTACCACCACCGATGAGATTGCCGGAGTGGACAACGTGATCCACGGCGAGAGCGCATACAACGAGGCCGACCCACGCTGGACTTGGGGCCGCACCGACAGGTAGGGGAGCGTATTTACATCCCAAAACACCCTGAATGAGTTTGCACTCTGTTCAATTTTTGGGTAATGTAATACGAGTGTTCGGAAGCGGACACAACGCGGATGTGGCTCAGTTGGTAGAGCACAACCTTGCCAAGGTTGGGGTCGCGAGTTCGAATCTCGTCATCCGCTCGCAGTAGGGCGTAAGCCTCGCAAAGCATGGTGGAGTGGCTGAGCGGCCCAAAGCAACAGCCTGCAAAGCTGTAAACCCACGGGTTCAAATCCCGTCTCCACCTCCAAACTAAATGGTCGATTGGCGCAGCGGTAGCGCACTTCCTTGACATGGAAGGGGTCACTGGTTCGATCCCAGTATCGACCACTCTAAAGAGTTCTGCTTTTGCAGAACTCTTTTTCGTTTAATGGATCGAACCTAGTGACTTCAAAGCCGCTCGGTCGCGCCTTTGCTAGTTCGATCCCAGTATCGACCACCATAAAAAGAGTTCTGCAACAGCAGAACTCTTTTGCTTTAGCAAGGTCTTCAAAGTTTCCACTGCATTTACCGTAGGTTTGTGTGCCACACGGCTTGCGTTTATCCCGTGAACTTAGCGTTGCGACCATGGAAAACATTAAGCTAATCCGCAAAATCGCTGTCGCAACTGCTGCGGCAACCGCACTCTTGGCATCGGCGCTGATTGCACCTGCAAGCTTCGCCGACACCAACACATATGCCGCTCCAGATGCACCATCTTTCGTAGATGCGAGCGCATCAGCAAAGGGACTAAAGGTAACTTGGTCGCCAGTTACCGCCAACCCTGCTGTAACCAACTACGTAATTTCGGGTGGCCCAGGCACTTGCAGCGTCACTGTCCCAGCCACTGCAACCTCGGCTATCGTTCCGGTACTTGCCGGTACCACTTCAGTGACCGCGTCGGTTCAGGCAGTGAACGCCTACGGCTATTCAGCCAAGGACACCGCCCCAACTGTTTCAATCAGCGCAGGCTATGCCCCAAAGACCTACAAAGACGTTCAGATTCTTCAGCTCAGCGACTTCCACGGAGCGCTCGAAACCACCAGCACCAACATCGGTGCCCCGGTCCTGGCCACTGCATTCAAGGCCGAGCGTGCCAAGGTTCCGGCTACCGTTGCAATCTCATCTGGCGACATGTTCGGTGCGGCTCCACCAATCTCCAGCCAGTTCGAGGAACTCCCTTCCGTCCTAGCCATGAACAACATTGGTATTGACGTGGCAACCTTTGGAAACCACGAGCACGACCGCCCACTGGCACACCTAAAGACCATGATCTCCAACTCGAAGTTCAAGTGGACGGTTTCGAACTACTCGACCCTTGAGGGCGTTCAGGTTACTGCAAACCCAGTAAAGAGCTTTGAAATCATCAACCGTGCTGGCGTGAAGATTGGTGTAGTTGGCGTAAACACCACAGACACTCTCGACGAGGTATTCCCTGGAAACCTCGACTTCACCGATGACAAGGGCAAGAAGGTTTCGACGCTAATCACCGACAAGATTGAGCCCGTTCAGAAGGCGGTTGACGCAGCCAAGAAGGCTGGTGCAAACGTTGTCGTGGTTGCTCTCCACAACGGTTGGAACATGGACCTGGGTGCAAACGCCGTTGGCCCACTGATCGACTACTCGGCAAAGCTCAAGGGCGTAGCAGCGGTATTCGGTGGCCACTCGCACCAGAAGTATGCCTCGGTGATCAACAACACCGCCGTGGCAGAGGTGCGCAACGCGGGTGTTGAGTACACCCGAACCCAGATCTGTGTAGACACCAAGACCAACAAGGTTTTCGGTAGCGCCGTTGACTACATTGACAAGGCTGCAGTAACCGCAGCCGGCTATGTCGCTGACGATGCAACTGCAACCCTGGTGGCAGGCTACAAGAGCCAGCTAAACGCCAAGATGGACCAGAAAATTGGTCAGGTATTCGACCTTTCACCTCGCGGTGGATCACCAGCCGTAGAGCGTTCGGGTGAAGCTGCCATTGGCTCGTTCACCGCAGATGCACTGAAGTCGCGTTACAAGACTGACTTCGCAATCATCAACGGTGGTGGAATCCGCGACACCCTGCCAGCGCGCACCTACGTGCCTGCCGCAGGAACCACCTACAACCGTCCATCAGCAACCAACAGCACCGGACCGTTCGATGTTCTCCTCGGCGACGCGTACACCATCTTCCCGTTCGGTAACAGCGTGAGTGTTGTAAACATCACTGGTAAGAACCTCTGGGCTGCCCTGGAGAACGGTGTTTCGCAGTACCCAGCCGCAGGTCGCTGGCCACAGGTTGCAGGTATCAAGTTCACCGCCGATGTCACCAAGCCAGCTTTCTCGCGAATCACCGCAGTCACAAAGGCTGACGGCACTCCAATCGCCGCCGATGACAAGGTCTACTCGGTTGCGACCGTGGACTACATGGTTTACGGCGGAGACGGTTACACCCAGTTTGATCCTTCGAAGCAGCAGATCAAGGACCTCCTGGTCGATGTCTTCGTTGACGCTTTGAAGGCCGACGTCGCGGCCGGCAAGGTCTCTAAGCTGGTCACCGATGGACGCGAAACCGTAATCAAGTAACACTCACCGTTCAATCGCCCCGGAGCAAATCCGGGGCGATTGGCATTTAACGAAATAGTAAAGATTCTTGAGATAACTAAGTAGCCGCTTAGTTTCTGACTAGGCTAGCCCTCAAGTATCGAATGCCAAGGAAGTCATGTCCCAAGTTGCTATCGCGCGCCCAGTAGCCGCCCGAGTCTTCGTCTCGTTGTTTTTCGCTTTCAACGGGGCGACCATCACGGTCTGGGCGGTGCATATCCCTAAGTTGATGCAAACCCTGCACCTGCAAACTTCGCAGGTTGGAATCGCGTTGTTCATGTCTGGTCTTGGCGCCTTCTTGGCAATGCAGTTTGCTGGCCAGACTCTGGACCGCTGGGGCAGCCATCGTGTGCTTCCCGTATACGCCGGAGTCAGCGGTGTTGCGGTTGCGCTTATTGGTTACGTCAACTCGTTTTGGCAACTTTGCGCCAGCCTGCTATTTCTTGGGCTGATGCTTGCCAGCACCGATGTTTCAATGAACACTCAGGCGGTAGAGATCGAGGCAGCCTACAAGCGGCCAATTTTCTCCGCCTTCCATGCAATGTGGTCGCTTGGCGGTCTTGCAGGTTCGGCCATCGGCGCATTCGCCATGGGTGCGGGAGTGCCCATCTGGGTAACTCTGTCGGTCTGGGGTGCCGCCAGCATTGCCTTCTCCGCAATCGGACCTCGGTTTCTGCTGGTCAAGAAAGTGGCCGATAAGCCCAAGGAAAAGCCTTCGAAGGACGAAAAGCGGGCAGCCAACCTGGCCGCCAAGGCCGCAAACCGGCCATTCCTGGGCCTAATCCTGGCTCTCGGGGCAATGGCGGGCTCTGGCGCTTTGCTAGAGGGCGTGGGAATCGATTGGTCAAGCTTGTATCAGGTTCGAGTATTTGACGAGCCAGTGAGCCGCGCAGCTGCCTCGGTGGCTCTCTTCAGCGGTGCCATGGCGGCCTTCAGATTTGTGGCAGACCGGGTGATTTCCAAGATTGGTCGTGTGGGCCTGGTTCGCTACGGCGCGCTGGTGTCAGCAATCGGCGTGTCGCTTGCGATGCTGGCTCCCAATGCGGCCGTCGCCCTGGTTGGTTGGGCAATCGCGGGACTCGGAATCTCATCGGTCGTGCCACAGATTTTTGCTTACTCGGCGACGGTTGGCTCAGAGACGCACTCGGGAAGAAACATGGCCAAGGTGTTTGGCCTCACCTATGTTGGAATGCTGGGCGGCCCGACCGTAATCGGTGGATTAGCCAGCCTGATTGGAATTCACGCCGCACTCTGGACCGGTGCCGTGCTGGCGCTTGGAATGTTTATTGGCTCCTACGCGCTCAAGGACAAGCCAGTCAGCTAAGACTGTTTACTTGATCTTCAGGGTTTTGGCAGTTGCAGCCAGCGATGCTGCGGCGGCCGCGGGGTCATCGTTGAGCTTGGTGCCCCAACTCGGAATGAATTCTTTGATCTTGGTTTCCCAACCAGCGAACTCCTGCGGGAACGACTTCTTTAAGACCTCAAGCATGGCGTAGACCGCAGTAGACGCACCCGGTGAGGCGCCAAGCAAGCCCGAGATGCTGCCGTCGGCCGAGGTGATGATCTCAGTGCCAAACTGCAGAACCCCACCCTTGGCAGCGTCCTTCTTGATGATTTGGGCGCGCTGACCTGCATTCAGCAACTGCCAGTCCGAGGCTTTCGCGGTCGGCATGAATTCGAGCAGCGACTCAAACTTCTTGGACTTACTCTTGAGCAACTCGCCGATCAGATATCGAACCAGCGATAGGTTAGTGACGCCTACGGCTAGGTAGGGGATCAGGTTGGCTGGACGCAGCGAAAGCGGCAGGTCCCAGAGCGATCCGTTTTTCAAAAACTTTGGGTTTGCAGTGGCGTATGGGCCAAACAACAGGCTGGTCTGGCCATTTACAACGCGGGTGTCTAGGTGAGGAACCGACATCGGGGGAGCGCCGACCGAAGCCTGACTGTAAACCTTGGCTTTGTGCTGAGCCACAATCTCGGGATTATCGGTGCGCAACCACTGGCCACCAACCGGGAAGGTGCCGTAACCCTTTGCCTCGGCGATGCCGGTCTTCTGGAGCAACTTGAGCGCCCAGCCGCCTGCGCCAACGAATACAAACTTGGCGTTGACCACTTGAGCTCCGGTTGGCGACTTTACATGTACATTCCAGCTGCCATCGGTCTGCTTCTTCAGCTTTTTAACTTCACTTGAGGTTGCAACCGCTACGCCGGAGGTCTGCAGGTGCTTGAGTAACTGCGCCGTGATGGCACCGAAGTCGACGTCGGTTCCGGTTTCGATGCGGGTGGCCGCGATGGTCTCGCCCTCGGTGCGGCCATCGATAAGCAGTGGCGCCCACTGTGAGATTTGGGAAGCTTCGGTGGAGAACTCAAAACCTGCGAACAGCGGCTGATTCTTCAGAGCCTCGAAGCGACGACGAAGGTAATCGACATCTTTTTCACCCTTGACGAAGGTCATGTGTGGAGTGGAGTTAATAAAGCTTTCGGGGGCACCAAGAATTGAATTCTCAACCAGGTAGGACCAGAACTGACGACTCAACTGGAACTGCTCGTTGATGGCAATTGCCTTGGCAGGATCGGGCAGACTGCCATCCTTGCTGTCTGGCATGTAGTTGAGCTCACAGAGAGCGGCGTGTCCGGTGCCGGCGTTATTCCAAGGGTTTGAGCTTTCTTCAGCCACTACGTCTAGTCGTTCGAAAACCTGAATGGTGAGTTCTGGCTTGAGCAGTTTTAGAAAGGTGCCAAGAGTGGCGCTCATAATGCCGCCACCGATTAGTACTACGTCAAAGTTCTTGGAAGTCACCGGTCAAGTCTATCTTTGCCACGGCGGCGATTTGCCCTGTAGCTGGGGGTTAGCCCATGCTGCGGCCGACCAGCATGCCGATGCCATAGGTGATGCCCATGGTCGCAAGACTGATCAGAACATTTCGCATGATTGGACGGGTAGCCTTGGCTCCACCGATTCGGGCACCCACGTATCCGGTGATGACCAGGCTCAGGACAACTGCGGCAACAGTGGCCGGGATTCGAGCCGCAACCCAGGGTCCGGTTACCGCCACGAGCGGCAGGATTCCACCGGCCGAGAATGCGACAAAGCTGGAAATGGCTGCCGCCATCGGCGAAGCGTGGGCACCAACCTCGATACCCAGTTCGGCCTCGGCGTGAGCCCGAAGGGCATCCTTCGCAGTCAGTTCCTCGGCCACCAACTTGGCGGTCTCCAGGCTCAGCCCCTTCTGCTCATAGAACCAGGCCAGTTCGCGCAACTCGAGCTCGGGTTGTTCGGCAAGTTCCTTGCGCTCCACTTCGAGTGCAGCCAGCTCGGAGTCACGCTGTGCCGAAACCGAGGTGTACTCGCCGCCAGCCATCGAGATCGAACCGGCAACTACCGCAGCAACTCCGGTAAAGAGGATGGTGTTGAAATCGGTGGTGGCACCTGCAACACCCATGAGCACACCAGACGTTGACATGATTCCGTCGTTGGCACCCAGCACACCGGCACGAAGCCAGTTAAGTTTGCTGGCCATTGCGGTCTTCTGGAACTCCTGAGAGTTCATCAATTGCTCATCGATCGAAAGGTCACTGGATTTGCTCATGCCTCAAATTCAAGGCGAACCTGAGCCTTCTGTCTAGCAAGGCACGCCTTACCTTGGGTGTGCTGTTGGCTAAGATTTAGGTATCTCGTAACCACTCTGGAGTGCATTTTGTCCCAAGAACTACTTTCCATAACCCTCGATGGCCAGCCGCTCTCGGTAGAGCCAGGCACCGATGGCTTCAAGTTGTTCACGGAGCGGACCACGGTGGCTCAGCGGGTCAATGGTGAACTCAAGGATTTGGCTTACCAGGTAAAAGCTGGGGACGTAATCGAGGCAGTAGCCATCAGCAGCCCTGATGGACTAAACATTCTTCGCCACTCCACCGCACACGTATTGGCGCAGGCGGTGCAAAACATCAACCCTGAGGCCAAGCTGGGCATTGGTCCGCCAATCACCGATGGCTTCTACTACGACTTCGATGTTGAGACACCGTTCAACCCTGAGGACATGCGCGCGCTCGAAAAAGAGATGAACCGCATCGTGCAGGCTGGACAGCGCTTCATGCGCCGTGTCACCAACGACACCGATGCTCGCGCTGAACTGGCAAACGAGCCATACAAGCTAGAACTCATCGGCCTAAAGGGTGCCGACCTGGGAGAGGGTTCGGCCGAAGTCGGTGCCGGCGAACTGACCATCTACGACAACGTGGACCCAAAGTCGGGGGAGACCGTCTGGTTCGACCTCTGCCGCGGCCCACACCTTCCAAACACCCGAATGATCGGCAATGGCTACGCGCTAACTCGTGTTGCCAGTGCCTACTGGCGCGGCAACGAGAACAACAAGCAACTACAGCGCGTTTACGGAACTGCCTGGCCATCGAAGGATGAGCTGCGCGCCTACCAGGAGCGCATGGAGGAGGCCGCCAAGCGAGACCACCGACGCCTGGGTGCCGAACTTGACCTCTTCTCCTTCCCAGAAGAGATTGGTTCTGGCCTTGCCGTTTTCCACCCCAAGGGTGGAATCATGCGCCAGGTTATGGAGGACTACAGTCGTCAGCGTCACCTAGAGTCTGGCTACGAGACCGTCTACAGCCCACACATCACCAAGGGCAACCTCTTTATGACATCGGGTCACCTGCAGTGGTATGCGGACGGAATGTTCCCACCGATTCGCATGGACGAAGAGCTGAACGAAGACGGTTCGGTCAAGAAACAGGGCCAGGACTACTACCTGAAGCCAATGAACTGCCCTTACCACAACCTGATTTTCAAGAGCCAGGCCCGCAGTTACCGAGACCTGCCGCTGCGACTGTTTGAATTTGGAACCGTCTACAGATACGAGAAGTCCGGAGTGCTTCACGGCCTGACCCGCGCCCGCGGTTTCACCCAGGACGATGCCCACCTTTACGTAACCCAAGACCAGATGGAACAGGAGCTCACCGATGTGCTCGGCTTCATCCTTGGACTGCTGCGCGACTACGGTCTGAACGATTTCTACCTGGAACTTTCAACCAAGGAAGAGGGCAACCCAAAGTTTGTTGGCGACAACGAAATTTGGGAGGTTGCCACCAGCACACTCGAGCGCGTGGCCAAGGCCTCTGGTCTAGAACTAGTTCCGGATCCGGGTGGCGCAGCTTTCTACGGTCCAAAGATTTCGGTTCAGGCCCGCGACGCCATCGGCCGCACCTGGCAGATGAGCACCGTGCAGCTGGACTTCAACCTGCCAGAGCGCTTCGACCTGGAGTACACCGCTGCTGACGGCACCAAGCAGCGTCCGGTGATGATTCACCGTGCGCTCTTCGGTTCAATCGAACGCTTCTTCGGTGTCCTAACCGAGCACTATGCCGGACATTTCCCACCCTGGTTGGCTCCGGTTCAGGTGGTTGGAATTCCAATCGCCGATGAGTTCAGCGACTACCTGCACGGCATTGCCAAGGAGCTTCGCAAGCGTGGCGTTCGTATCCAGATCGATGACTCGGATGACCGCATGCAGAAGAAGATTCGTAACCACACGATGGCGAAGGTTCCGTTCCAGCTAATTGCCGGTGGTCAGGATCGCGACAACAACGCGGTTTCGTTCCGCTTCCGCGATGGCACGCAGGAAAATGGCATCCCGGTTCAGGACGCCATCGACCGAATTCTGAGTGCAATCGCCAACAAAGAGCAGGTTTAGCGGGCAGCAGAATGAGTGATCAGCCAGAGGTTCCTCAGAGCCCATCGTGGGAGATGCCGGGAGTGCCGGATCATTTTCAACGGCTATGGACTCCTCACCGACTGGTCTACATTCAGAATCACCTACACCCGGAGGAACACCTCTGCCCATTTTGCAGAGCCGTGGACATCAAGGATGCCGAAGGTAACCAGGACGATGCCGCCGGCCTGATTGTGCACCGCGGCAAATACGCCTATGCGCTGCTCAACCTATTTCCCTACAACACCGGCCACCTCTTGGTTTGCCCCTACCGCCACATCAGCACCTACGATCAGGCCTCGCCCGAAGAGGTTGCCGAGATTGGCGCCATTACCCAAAAGGCCATGCGGGTTCTAGAGAAGGTATCAGGCGCACACGGCTTCAACATCGGCATGAACCAGGGACAAGTTGCCGGTGCCGGAATCGAAGAGCACTTGCATCAGCACATCGTGCCGCGCTGGCGCAACGACGCAAACTTCTTCCCGATTATTGCCCAGACCAAGGCACTTCCAAGGCTCCTCGAGGACGTAAGACAGGATGTCGCTGTCACTTGGCTGGAGATGGATTAGGCGTCCTTCCTGCAACACCACAACCGTTAAGATTGAAGAATGACTGATAGCAAAGCAACCACCGGATCTTCCCTTGTCAAGCGCGGCCTAGCAGAGATGCTCAAGGGCGGCGTCATTATGGACGTGGTCACTCCTGACCAGGCCAAAATCGCCGAAGACGCGGGTGCAGTTGCAGTCATGGCGCTAGAGCGCGTGCCTGCCGACATCCGTGCCCAGGGCGGCCTTGCTCGCATGAGCGACCCAGACATGATTCAGGGAATCATCGACGCTGTTTCCATTCCAGTTATGGCCAAGGCTCGCATCGGTCATTTCGTGGAGGCTCAGGTTCTGCAGACCCTTAAGGTCGACTACATCGACGAGTCTGAGGTTCTCAGCCCAGCCGACTACGTAAACCACATCAACAAGTGGAACTTCAACGTGCCATTCGTCTGTGGCGCCACCAACCTGGGTGAGGCACTTCGCCGCATCACCGAGGGCGCAGCCATGATTCGCTCTAAGGGCGAGGCCGGTACCGGAGACGTTTCGGAGGCCACCAAGCACATCCGCACCATCTCGGGTGAGATCCGCAACCTTGCAGGCAAGACCGAGGACGAGCTGTTCGTCGCAGCCAAAGAACTTCAGGCTCCATTCGAGCTGGTCCGCGAAGTTGCCCACACCGGCAAGCTTCCAGTTGTCATGTTCGTCGCCGGTGGTGTTGCGACCCCAGCCGATGCCGCGATGATGATGCAGCTAGGCGCTGACGGTGTATTCGTTGGCTCCGGAATCTTCAAGAGCGGCAACCCTGCCGCCCGCGCTGCCGCAATCGTCAAGGCCACCACCTTCTTCGACAACCCAGAGGTAATCGCTGAGGTAAGTCGCGGTCTGGGCGAGGCCATGGTTGGCATCAACGTTTCGGACCTACCAACCCCACACCGCCTGGCCGAGCGCGGCTGGTAACCAATGAGTCTGCCCATCGGTGTCTTGGCACTGCAGGGCGACTTTAGAGAACACGGCGCCGCTCTAGATCAGATTGGCGTTCCGCATCTAAAGGTTCGCACCGTAAAAGAACTCGAGTCCGTTTCCGGCCTCATTATACCCGGTGGCGAATCTACGGTTATGCACAAACTCTCCGTCGCCTACGGCCTTTTCGAGCCGATTCGCGCCAAGATCAAAGCCGGCCTTCCGGTGTTTGGCACCTGCGCCGGTCTAATCATGCTCGCGGACCACATCGAGGACGGCATCGTCGGTCAGGAGGCCTTCGGTGGCCTCGATGTCACAGTTCAGCGCAACGCCTTCGGCCACCAGGTCGACAGCTTCGAGGTGGACCTTGACTTCGCGGGTATCAACGATGGCCCGGTGCACGCGGTTTTCATTCGTGCCCCGCTGATCACAAAGGTCTCGGGAAAAGCCAGGGTGGTGGCCCAGCTACCTGCCGGCGGCATCGTTGGCGTACAGCAAGATAACCTGCTGGGAATCTCATTTCACCCAGAGGTCACGGGGGAGTACCGCATCCACCGGCTCTTCGCCGAATTAGCCAAGTAAAATAAAGCAAACCGAATTTCACACACGGGAGAACTATGTCCGGCCACTCCAAATGGGCGACTACCAAGCACAAAAAGGCACTGATCGATGGCCGTCGCGCCAAGCTTTTTGCCAAGCTCATCAAGAACATCGAAGTGGCAGCGCGCCTTGGTGGACCAGACCTAGATGGCAACCCAACCCTCTACGACGCAGTCCAGAAGGGTCGCAAGTCCTCGCTGCCCAACGACAACATCGAACGTGCTATCAAGCGCGGTGCCGGTGTTGGCGCCGATGCAGTCGAGTACATGACCATCATGTACGAGGGTCGTGGCCCAGCCGGAACCGCACTCTTGATTGAGTGTCTGACCGACAACAAGAACCGAGCTGCAGCCGAGGTTCGCCTGGCCGTGACCAAGAACGCCGGCACTATGGCCGACCCGGGTTCGGTTTCGTACCTGTTCAGCCGCAAGGGTGTAATCGTGGTCAACAAGGTTGATGGCCTAACCGAAGACGCCATTCTCGAGGCCGTTCTGGAGCAGGATGTTGAGAATGTTGAAGACCGCGGCGAATCCTTTGTGATCACCACCGAGGCTTCGGCCATGGTTCCAACCCGTCTGGCACTCCAGGCCGCCGGCATCGACTACGAAAGCGCCGACAGCGAGTTCGTCTCATCGATGATGGTTCCGGTTGCCGACGCCGAATCGGCTCGCAAGGTGATCAAACTCATCGATGCCCTCGAAGACAGCGACGACGTTCAGAACGTCTACACCAACGTTGACTTCACCCCTGAGGTTCTGGCAGAACTAGAAAACGACTAAAAGCCATGACCCGCATCCTTGGAGTTGACCCAGGTCTAACCCGGTGCGGCGTTGGTGTGATTGACCTTGCGGCTGGCCGCAGGGTCAATCTTGTTTCTGTCGATGTCTACCGCTCGGAGCCAAGCCTGGAGTTGAGCGCCCGGATCGCCTCCATCGGCAACCGAATCGAAGAACTCATTCTGCGTGACAAGCCTGAGGTCATAGCCCTGGAGCGGGTTTACGCCGATGTGAATGTTCGTTCGGTGATGGGCACGGCCCAGATTTCGGGGGTTGTGCTGCTGTTGGCCAACCGACACGGCCTGCCAATCTCAATGCACACACCCACCGAGGTGAAGGCGGCCGTCACCGGAAGCGGTAAGGCCGACAAGGCCCAGGTGGGCACTATGGTTGCCAAGATTCTGGGTCTGGCAGAGATTCCAAAGCCCGCCGATGCTGCCGACTCGCTGGCAATTGCCATTTGTCACGCCTGGCGTGGTGCCGCGGCAAGCATGGGTAGCGGTGAGAGCCTCACTCCGGCACAGGCAGCCTGGCAGGCCGCTGAGCGAGCCGCCGCTAGGAAACGCGAAGGTTAGTTTAGTCTTTTGAGGTGATCGCCTCGCTGACCGGTACCGTGCAGAACCTCGCTGCTGCGCACGTGGTTCTCGACGTTGCCGGCGTGGGATACCTCGTCAATATCACTCCGCAGACCAGCCGCAACCTGCACATTGGTGATTCCGCACTGTTGCGGACCGCTCTGATCGTGCGCGAGGATGCCTTCACACTGTTTGGCTTTGAAACCAGCGAAGAGCTCGAAATGTTTGACCTGCTTCGCTCGGTCACCGGCGTTGGCCCCAAGTCGGCACTGGCAATTTTGGGTCAGCTCGGCTCAGACCAGGTGAGAACCGCAGTGCTGAGCGAAAACGACGCCGCATTCAAGGCAGTCTCCGGCATTGGCCCAAAGACAGCAAAGCTGATTACCGTAACTCTCGCGGGCAAACTCACCGGATTGCCTGTTGTCGCGGCCTCCGGCAAGGTATCGGCGGCGCCTGCAGCCGTTGACCTCTCAAACGTCATCGCCGCACTTCAAGGCCTTGGCTGGAGCGAGCGAGCAGCCGCAGAGGCTGTGCGGGAGGTGGCCGAAAGCGTTGGCCCGAGTGCCACCGCTGACGTTTTGCTTCGCGCTGCTCTTAGCCGCCTCGGCAGCTCCAAATCTGTTTCAGGCGGAGAACAGTGAGCGAACTGACCACACCTGATGGCAACTCACATGAGTTGGCCTTCGAATCCGCACTTCGCCCCAAGAGCCTCGATGAGTTTGTAGGCCAGGCCAAGATTCGCGAACAATTAAATCTGATGCTGAGTGCGGCTAAGCTGCAAAATCGCACTGCAGACCACATTTTGCTAGCCGGCCCACCCGGACTCGGCAAGACAACTCTGGCCATGATCGTGGCTCATGAAACCGGCCACCCGCTGCGGCTAACCAGTGGTCCAACCATTCAGCACGCGGGAGACCTCGCCGCTGTCCTGTCCTCGCTGACTCCCGGTGAGATTCTGTTCATCGATGAGATTCACCGAATGGCCAGACCAGCCGAAGAAATGCTCTACCTGGCCATGGAAGACTTCCGCGTGGACGTGATGGTTGGAAAGGGTCCGGGCGCAACCAGCATTCCGTTGGAGCTGGCACCCTTCACACTGGTGGGTGCAACCACCCGAAGCGGAATGCTGCCCAATCCACTGCGCGACCGGTTTGGCTTCACCGCACACCTCGAGTTCTACAGTGAGACCGAGCTGAGCCAGGTGCTGGCACGCGCCGCCCAAAGACTCGACATAACCATCTCGGCTGAAGCGCTGGGGGAGATCGCCAGCCGAAGCAGAGGAACCCCGCGTATTGCCAACCGCCTGCTTCGTCGCGTTCGCGACTTCGCTCTGGTGGCAGGCGTTACCGACATAGCGGTTTCCCAAACCAAGGCGGCGCTGAGTCTCTACGAAGTCGATGAACTGGGACTCGATCGACTTGACCGCCAGCTGCTAGAGCTGCTGTGTGTGCGTTTCACCGGTAAGCCGGTTGGCCTGAGCACTCTTGCCGTGGCAGTGGGTGAGGAGCAAGACACCATCGATTCGGTGGTTGAACCGTTCCTGGTTCGGCTGGGACTCATCGCTCGCACTCCTCGCGGCCGCCAGGCTACGGCGGCGGCGTTTAGACACCTGGGGCTACCAACCCCGCAAATGGCGGACTGAAAGACCTGTAACGCCTATAATTAGTCAAATGTGCGCCGTTTGGCGCGTTTGAAATTTCACTCGAAAGTCACTAATGGGCCCGAACGATCTAATCCTGTTTGCCGTTGTTATCGTCATGGTTTTGATGATGTTCCGCAGCTCGCGCAAGCGCAAGAAGCAAGCAGAAGAGATGCAGCAGCAGATGGTGGTCGGCGCCAAGGTTATGTTGCACAGTGGCATTGTTGGTCGCATCGTGGCAATCGATGACAACCTGACCATCGAGTCTGCCGGCAGCAAACTAGAGGTTGTAAAGGGTGCTATCCGCACCGTTTCGGCCTGGGATGCTCCAGCCACCGAAGAAGCTACCGCCGAGACCGAGGCACCAGTTGTGGCAGCTGCCGCAAAGGCTCCTGCCGCTAAGAAGCCTGCTGCCGCAAAGGCTCCTGCCGCCAAGCCCGCAACTGCAAGTGCGGCCAAGAAGCCTGCGGCCGCCAAGCCTGCTGCCGCCAAGACCACTACCACTCGCAAGCCTGCTGCTCCAAAGCAGAGCGCTGAATAAAGAAACGGATTCATCGTGGCCGCATCTGGCATCGTTAAAGCCGCTCGCAAGCGACTAATTTGGCTCGGCACCCTCGCCGTCCTGCTCACCACCATCATCGGTCTAGGCGTTGCATTCAAGGCCACCGGAGCATCGTTCGTGCCTCAGTTGGCACTTGACCTCCAGGGCGGAACCTCGATCATCCTCACTCCGGCACTGGAGAGCGGCAAGTCTGTTTCGGCAGACCAGCTAAATCAGGCGGTCGCGATCATTCGTCAGCGTGTAGACAGCACCGGTGTATCCGAGGCCAGCGTCACCACCTCGGGCGACAACAACATCACTGTTTCCATTCCTGGAAAGCCAGACGACAACACCCTCAAGCTCATTGAGGCCTCCGCGAAGTTGCAGTTCCGTCCGGTATTGGCAACTTCGGCCGGCGTAGCAACCACTTCGGTTGGTTCAACCGGCAACAGCACCGCAAGCCCTGCCCCTAGTGCAACGGCTGCCGCGAGTGCGCCACTTGCCACCAGCTCTGCAGCACCAACCAACGGCAGCGACCTCAACTGGGTTAGCAAGGACCTACAGGCCAAGTTTGATGCGCTCGACTGCTCGAAGCAGTTCCGCACCGCCGGTCAGGTTGACCCAGATAACAAGCCAATCGTCACCTGTGACACCGGTCTCAGCACCAAGTTCATCCTCGGTCCGGTAGAGGTTCAGGGTTCGGACATCAGCACCGCTACCGCAACCACCGTTACCACTTCGACCGGCGCATCCACCGGCGAGTGGGCAGTAAACCTAGACTTCAACGGCACTGGAACCAAGCAGTTTGCGGCCGTAACCCAGCGCCTATACCCGCTAACTTCGCCACGCAACCAGTTTGCTGTGACCATGGACGGCTACGTAATTACTGCACCGTCTACCAACGCGGTTATCACCAACGGTTCGGCACAGATCACCGGCTCGTTCGATTCGACCAGTGCAACCAACCTGGCAAACCAGCTCAAGTACGGTTCGCTTCCAATCGGATTCACAGTTCAGAGTGCCGAAAACGTTTCGGCAACCCTGGGAACCCAGCAGCTCTCCAGCGGTCTGCTAGCCGGCGCAATCGGTCTGCTTATCGTGATCATTTACTCGCTGTTCCAGTACCGCGGTCTTGCAATGATCACCATCGGATCGCTTGCCGTTGCAGCAATCTTCACTTACCTGCTGGTGGCGCTGCTTTCGTGGCGTCAGGGCTACCGCCTCTCGCTTGCGGGTGTGACCGGTCTGATTGTGTCCATCGGTATCACCGCCGACTCATTCATCATCTACTTTGAGCGTGTTCGAGACGAACTGCGCGAGGGTCGCAGTCTTTCTGCCGCTATCGATGGCGGCTGGAAGCGCGCAATCCGCACCATCCTGGTTTCCGATGGAATCTCGTTCCTGGCGGCAACTGTGCTCTACGTACTGACCGTCGGTAACGTTCGTGGCTTCGCCTACACCCTGGGCCTAACCACCATCATCGACGTCATGGTTGTGGTTCTGTTTACCCACCCAATGCTCCAGCTTCTGGGTCGTCTGCCATTCTTCAACAGCGGCCACAAGTTCAGCGGCTTCGACGTGAAGACCATGTCGGCTATCGCTTACGTTGGTCGCGGTCAGTTCCGCGTGGCCGAGCAGTCCAGCACCAAGGTGGCAAAGTCCGCCAAGGAGGCTACCAAGCGCCAGACCATTGCAGAGCGCAAGGCAGCCGAGAACAACAAGGGAGACGCTAACTAATGTCACGCTTTTCTGACTTCGGAAACGCCCTCTACTCGGGCGAGCGCTCATTCGACTTTGTTGGTCGTCGCAAGTACGGCTTCACCGCGTCTATCCTGGTCGCACTTGCAGCCGTGCTAATCACCTTCGTTGGCCACGGTGGCTTCAACTTCGGTATCGAGTTCAAGGGTGGTTCGGAATTCCGCGTCACCACAACCGCGGCTTCAGCTTCTGCTACTGCCACCACTGCGGTCGACTCGGTGCTTGGCGCTGCCGCACAGGTAAACGTCACCACCGTTGGCACCGATGGCCTGCGCATCCAGACCGAGCGTCTCGATGCCAACACCGCCGAGCAGGTTCGTCAGGCAATCGCCAAGGGCTTCAAGGTCCCGGGCAACCAGGTGGCTTCCAGCTTCGTTGGAGCGAACTGGGGTAGCGATGTGACCAGTAAGGCACTCAGCGGTCTGCTCTGGTTTATCGCGCTTGCAGCGGTTGCCATGGCGCTCTACTTCCGCACCCTGAAGATGTCGGCAGCTGCGCTAATCGCGCTTGCCCACGACCTGGTAATCACCGCTGCCATTTATGGTGCATTCGGTTTTGAGGTGACTCCTGCCGCAGTGATTGGTTTCTTGACGATTCTCGGCTACTCGCTCTACGACACCGTGGTTGTCTTCGACAAGATTCGTGAGAACACCCTCGAGGTTGAGCACAGCGAAACCGCCACGTTCAAGGAGCGCGTCAACCTAGCAATCAACCAGACTCTGGTTCGTTCGATCAACACCTCTGTTGTTGCCGTGCTGCCAGTTGCCGCCATTCTCTTCATCGGCACTCTGCTGCTTGGCGCTGGTACCCTCCGCGACATCTCGCTATCGCTATTCATCGGTATCTTGGTTGGCACCTACTCCACAATCTTTGTGGCAGCGCCAATCTATTCGATGTTCCGCGAGAAGGAGCCAAAGTACGCGGCGGCAGCAGCGAAGGTCTTGGCTAGCCGCTAAACCGGTCTAAGAGGCAAAAGTGAGCGACCCAACTCCAACCGGAAGCATAGGTTCGCTTCGCTCGCGCCTGCAGGGCATATTTGGCAGGGGAGGACCCTACGCCGAAGAACTCGGTGAGATCCTTCGCACGGCAAAGGCCAACCATCCAAAGGCAGACCTCAGCATCATCGAGCGCGCGTTCGAGGTTGCCGAGGACGCTCATCGTGGCCAATACCGCAAGAGCGGCGAGGAGTACATAACTCACCCCCTCGCAGTAACCAAGATCCTTGCCGACCTCGGCATCGGGGTAACCAGCCTGGCCGCTGCACTGCTGCACGATACGGTGGAGGACACTCCCTACACCCTTGAGCAACTGACCAAAGACTTCGGCGCCGAGGTTGCCATGCTGGTCGACGGCGTGACCAAACTCGACAAAGTTAAGTTTGGCGACAATGCCCAGGCCGAAACCGTGCGCAAGATGGTTGTCGCCATGTCGCGCGACATCCGTGTCCTGGTCATAAAGCTAGCCGACCGCCTACACAACGCCCGCACCTGGAAGTTTGTACCGGAGGAAAAGGCCCGCAAAAAGGCCCAGGAAACCCTCGAAATTTATGCGCCGCTGGCTCACCGCCTAGGAATCAGTGCCATCAAGAGCGAGCTGGAAGACATCTCTTTCGGCGTGCTCTATCCAAAGGTTTACGAAGAGATCGTCAACCTGGTTCGTCAGCGCAGCCCCAAGCGCGAGGAATTCATCGAGCACGTAATCGGTAGCATCGAAGAAGACCTGCGTGAAAATCGCATCAAGGGTCGGGTTGCCGGCCGGCCAAAGCAGTACTACAGCATCTACCAGAAGATGGTGCTGCGTGGCCGAGAGTTTGACGACATCTATGACCTGGTTGGTATCCGAGTAATCGTTCCGGAAGTTCGAGACTGCTACGCCATTCTTGGCGCCATTCACGCCCGCTGGCAGCCGGTTCCCGGTCGGTTCAAAGACTACATCGCCATGCCGAAGTTCAACCTGTATCAGTCGCTGCACACCACGGTCATTGGACCGGCTGGTCGTTCGATCGAGATTCAGATTCGCACCCAGGAGATGCACCAGCGCGCAGAATACGGTGTGGCCGCTCACTGGAAGTACAAGGAGTCAATCCGAGGTGGAGCCAACGCCGAAGAGGATCTGGCTTGGCTGAAGCACCTGTCCGACTGGCAGGCAGAGACTCAGGATCCTTCAGAATTCTTGGATGCGCTACGGTTCGAAATCGGAGCAAAGGATGTTTACGTCTTTACCCCCAAGGGCCGCGTAATCGGTCTACCAACGGGTGGAACTCCGGTTGACTTCGCCTACGCCGTGCACACCGAGGTTGGACACCGAACCATGGGTGCCAAGGTAAACGGTCGTCTGGTGCCACTCGAGACAGTTCTGCAGTCGGGCGATGTAGTAGAGATCTTCACCTCCAAGAGCCCAGATGCTGGCCCAAGCCAAGACTGGCTCAACTTTGTAAAGAGCCAGCGCGCCAAGAGCAAGATCAAGCAGTGGGTTGCTGCCGGTCGACGCGAAGATGCGGTTGAAAACGGCAAGGAGGCGCTGGCGAAGGCCATGCGCAAGGCCAACCTGCCATTGAAGAGCCTGCTGGGCGGAGACCTGCTGGTTCAGCTAGCTTCCGAACTGCACTACACCGACATCACTGCGCTCTATGCCGCCGTCGGGGAGGGGCACATTTCTGCGCAGTCTGTCGTTGAAAAGCTTCAGGCGGCACTTCACGTGGAGCAGGAGGCCGATGACTCGGTCTTCGAACTGCCCTCGCGCCCAATCTCGGCCACCGCAGCAAACCGCACCAACAACAACGGTGTCCTCGTTCGCGGCGACGCCGACGTCATGGTCAAGCTGGCGCGCTGCTGCACGCCGGTTCCAGGTGATGCCATCGTAGGCTGGATTACCCGCGGAAGCGGCGTCTCGGTTCACCGCTCAGACTGCAAAAACATTGCCGACCTGGCCAACCAGCCAGAGCGTATGATCGACGTTTCCTGGGCCACTAGCTCGCGTGGGCAGTTCCTGGTGCAGATTCAGATTGAGGCGCTGGACCGCAACGGACTTCTCTCCGATGTGACCCGAGTGCTGTCCGAGCACCACGTCAACATCCTCAGCGCAAGCGTCTCCACCAGAGCCGACCGAGTTGCCCTAAGCCGCTTCGTATTCGAAATCGGCGACCCTAGCATCCTGGATCACCTCTTGAATGCCGTGCGTCGCATCGATGCCGTGTACGACGTCTACCGCGTTCAGCAATAACTTCCGAGCAGGCACCTAACTTCATCGGCTAAGCCGAGCATAAAAAAATCCCCCTGAAGCCAGCGGCCGCAGGGGGATTTCTGCAAAAGTTACTGAGCCTTCTTGACGACCTCTAGCCAAGCCTTGCGAGCAGCAAGTGCCTCTTCGGCTGCCTTGGTAGCCTTAGCGTCCTTCTTGGCCTTTGCTGCCTTTAGGTCTTCTTCCAGCTTCACGATCGAGTCTTCAAGCTGCGAAAGCACCGAGTTGGTGCGCTCGATGGCGGCAGGGTCGGTCTTGCGCCACTCTTCCTGCTCAACCTGGCGAACCTTGTTTTCTACTGCCTTCAGGCGGTCTTCAACTTCGCGAACCTTTTCGCGAGGAACCTTGCCAGCCTTCTCCCAGCGCGACTGAATGCTTGCAAGCAACTTCTTAGCCTCGTTTAGGTCCTTTTCAGGCTTTACGGTCTTCTCGGCCTCGGCCAGAAGCTCAAGCTTCACAGCAAGATTTGCGGCGAACTCGGTGTTCTCAACCGCAACTGCCTCACCCTTTGCCGCATAAATGGTGTCTCCGGCAGCCTTGAAGCGAGCCCACAGCTCGTCGTCGGCTTTGCCCTGAGAGCGACCGGCGGCCTTCCACTCGTCCAGCAGCTTGCGGTACTCGGCAACGGCGTCTGCGCCCTTGCTTACCAGCGCCTCAGCGGCGGTAACGATGGCAACCTTCTTGCCCTTGACAGCCTTGTTGGCTGCGTCCAAACCTGCGAAGTACTGGCGCTTTGCTGCATCAAACTTGGTGCGGGCAGCCGAGAATCGCTTCCAGACTAGGTCTGCTTCCGCCTTTGGCAGCTTTGGACCGGTCTTCTGGGCGTTCTGCCACTGCTCGAAGAGCGCGGTCATCTGGGCAGCGGAGTTCTTCCACTGAGTCTTGGCGGCATCCTGGTTTGCAATTGCCTCGGCGGCCTCGGCGATTACCACACGAGCAGCCATCGCCTCGGCGACGGCCTCCTTGTTGACCTCGTGCTTGGCGGTAACCTGTTCGTCAATCTTGCTGGCAACGGCAGCTACGCGAGCACGAAGCTCTGCGATGTTGCCAACCGCGTTTGGCTCAACCAGCTCGGTCTTAAGGGTGTGCAGGTTCTTCTTTAGCGAATGAGCGTCTGCACCGGCGGCAACGCGCTGCTCGAAGATGCGAACCTGTGCCTCAAGGTCGGCGAACTTGCGAACGTAGAAAGCCAAAGCTTCATCGGCAGTTACGTTTGGGTACTGACCAACGCGGCGCTCTACACCACCCTCGATAACGAATACGTTGTTCTCGGCGTCTACGCGACCGAATTCTGGGGTGCTGGTTGCCACTTGAGTGCTCCTGTGTTTGATGGCGTTGCTAGAAACGCCCTTGAAAAGACGCTTCTAGTCTACTTTGACTACTTAAGGCTGATTGCGCCGATTTTGGTGGTAACCGCAGGCTTGCCATCGGTGCCGCCGCCAGCCACGCCGGCTGCCGCGATGCTGTCGATTACCTTCATGCCGTTAGATACGGAACCGAAAATCGTGTAGCCACCGGCATTGTCGGCTGGGATAGTGCTGTCCTTGTAGACGATGAAGAACTGCGAGCCCATCGAGCTGCCGTTGCCACCCTGGCGGGCCATCGCAAGTACACCGGCCTTGTAAACGTTGTCGGTAGGGGCGTTCTCGATTGGTCCCCAGCTGTAGCCAGGACCACCGGTGCCGTCACCCTTGGGATCGCCACACTGCAGCACAAAGATGCCAGCGGTGGTCAGTCGGTGACAGCTGACCTGACTGAAGAAGTTTTTCTTGGCCAGGGTCACGAAGTTGGCAACAGCCTGAGGAGCCTTCTTGCCATCGAGGTTTAGCCAAACCTTGTGTCCGTTGATCTGCATGTAGCCGGACCAGGTGCGGTTCTCGGCCAAAGCCGGGCTAGGAACGTTAGCTGCGTTGGTGACGGTAGGCGTTGGGGTAGCCGTGCTGCTGGCGGTACTGCTGGCAGTTGGGGTAGCGGTAGCCGAGGTGTTCAGCTGGCCGGTAACGGCTGCGTGTCCGTAAGTGGCGGCCAGGGCAATAACGATTGCCACAACCGAGACCACGATGGCAAAGCGGTTGTCATTCTTGCGCTTGCCAGCGGCCTGTTCGCGCTGCTTCAACTTGGCCTCATAGGCGCGTTTGCGTGCCTCGGCCTGTGCCTTGATTTCCTTGTTGCTAGCCACTTGGACTCCCGTCGGTAGGTCTTGGGTCCACTTGGGACGCACCTAACAGATTTTATGGCATTCTGGGTCAGTGACCGATGACTCTAACCTGTTCGCCACGGCCGTGCCGCTGGCGGCTCGAATGCGTCCGCGTGATTTGAGTGAAGTGGTCGGGCAGCAGCACCTACTCAAAGCCGGCTCACCGCTGCGCCAGCTTGCCACGCCGGTCACCGATGCCGCCCGCGCGGCGACCACATCGGTTTTGCTCTGGGGTCCACCGGGAACCGGAAAGACCACGCTCGCTCAGGCAATCGCGCGCGAATCTAGCCGCCGCTTTGTCGAACTCAGTGCTATTACTGCCGGCGTAAAAGAAGTGCGCGAGGTAATGGTTTCGGCCAGGCGCGAACGTGATGCCTATGGCACCGGCACACTGCTGTTCTTGGATGAGATTCACCGGTTTAGCAAGGCGCAGCAAGACGCGCTCCTACCCGGGGTAGAGGCGGGCTGGGTTGTGCTGATCGCAGCCACAACCGAAAACCCTTCATTCAGCGTTATCGCACCGCTACTGAGTCGTTCGCTGCTTCTTACCCTCGAACCGCTTTCCGAGCCAGACGTAGAGTCTCTTCTTCGGCGTGCAGTTACCGACCGTCGTGGCCTCGACGGACAGGCCACGCTCACCGATGCGGCACTTGCGCAGCTCGTGCTGCTGGCCGGGGGCGATGCTCGACGCGGACTCACCATTTTGGAGTCGGCCTTCGGCAACGCCCGCGAAAACTTCAGCGGCGAGCTGCCAATCGTCATCGACCTGCCAAACGTCGAAGCCTCGCTGGATCATGCCCTAACCCGCTACGACCGCGACGGTGACCAGCACTACGACATCATCAGTGCCTTCATAAAGAGTGTTCGCGGCTCCGATGCTGACGCCGCAATTCACTGGCTGGCACGAATGATCGAAGGGGGAGAGGACCCTAGGTTCATTGCCCGAAGGTTGATGATATTGGCCGCCGAGGACATTGGCTTGGCAGACCCCCAGGCATTACCCATGGCCGTAGCCGCATTTGAGACCGTGCAGCAAATCGGCATGCCCGAGGGTCGAATCCCGCTGGCCGAGGCAACCATCTATCTGTGTCTGGCACCTAAGAGCAATGCCGCCTACAACGCCATCAACGCGGCCATCGAAGATGTGCGAGCTGGACTGCAGCCAGCTGTGCCAAAACCACTGCGCTCGTCAAACTATGCCGGGGCCAAAGGCCGCGGCAACGGCGTTGGCTACCTGTACCCGCACGACGACCAGAAGGCGGTCGTTGAACAAGAGTATGTGCCCGCAAAGATTGCCAAGCGACGCTATTACCTTCCCAAGGAGGTTGGCTTCGAGCGCGAGCTTTCCGAGCGCTGGGCCAGACTCCGAGAAATCATTCGGGGCGGTAAAAAGTAGTCGGTGCTTGGCTTGAGCCCGCTCCACTGCTAAACTAGGCAGGTTGCCGACTGGAGTGTTCGTACGCGGCTGTAACGAACCTCAACGGAGCGAACCAGCGCATTAGCCAGCTGGATCGTGGCGATTAGACAAAAACCAAACCTCATCGGTTGCTGTCTTTTTTGTGAACAAACCGCTATTGACTCCCAATGGGGAGTCCGTGAAAGGAAAACGTGTCGAAGACTACACGTTCTCGTAGCACCACTCGCAAGAGTCGTGCACTGGGAATTGCACTAACCCCTAAGGCTGCCAAGTACCTAGAGAAGCGTCCGTACGCTCCAGGTCAGCACGGCCGCACCCGCAAGAAGGCCGACAGCGACTTTGCCGTTCGTCTGCGCGAGAAGCAGCGTCTTCGCGCCCAGTACGGCATTCGTGAGGCACAGCTTCGCAAGACCTTCCAGGAAGCCAAGCGCACCGAAGGCCTAACCGGTGAGAACCTCGTAGAGCTTCTCGAGATGCGCCTCGACGCACTGGTACTGCGTGCCGGCTTTGCCCGCACCATTGCACAGGCTCGTCAGATGGTTGTGCACCGTCACATCCTCGTCAATGGTGAGCGCGTAGACCGCCCATCGTTCCGCGTAAAGCCAGGTCAGCAGATCCACGTCCACGAGAAGTCGGAAGGCACCGAGCCATTCCAGGTTGCCGCAGCCGGTGGCCACGTAGACGTACTGCCTCCAGTTCCTGGTTACCTAGACGTAAAGCTAGACAAGCTAACCGCTGTTCTAGTTCGTCGTCCAAAGCGTGCCGAAGTTCCAGTCACTTGTGAAGTTCAGCTTGTGGTTGAGTACTACGCAGCTCGCTAGTAGTTTCTAACTAACGAATAGTTAGGAGTTCGGATGAGCGGCGGAGAAATCGCAGGTATCATCGCGGCAAGCGGCTTTGTGCTGCTGGTGCTGTTTGTGGGTGTTCCACTCATAAAACTGGGCCGTGTTCTTGATGAGACCCGCATTTCGCTGCGCAATATCAGCGAAGAGGTTACTCCGCTGCTCTCCGAACTTACTGAAACAGTCGAATCCACCAACAAGCAGTTGGTGAAGGTAGACGCAATTACTCAAAACGTTTCTGAGGTCACCGGCAACGTCAGTGCCCTGGTTGCACTCTTTACCTCCACCCTGGGTTCGCCACTGGTTAAAATTGCTGGTGTAGCGTCGGGGCTACGCTCATTTCTCAAGAGCAAGAATTAGGTGACCCATGAAGAAGCTTCTCTGGTTTATTGCAGGCATTAGCCTCGGTCTGGCCGCTGCCAAGCAGCTGTCAGAAAACCCAAAGGCACAGGTTTTGGCAAATGACGTTGCGCGTCGTGCCAAGGAGTTCGGTGCAGCGGTGAGCGAAGGCTACCGCGAGCGTGAGGCCGAACTGGCCAGCGCCAAGGCAACCGAGACCAAGTAACTTTTCCGCCAAACAATCCCAAATAGGATCCCGCTAAGTGCAAACCGCCGAAATTCGCCGGCGCTGGCTCGACTTTTTCGAGCGCAACGGCCACACTGTTGTACCGTCCGCCTCGCTAATTAGCGAAGATCCTTCGCTGCTGTTCACAGTGGCCGGAATGGTGCCATTCATTCCATACATGACCGGTTTGGTGCCAGCGCCCTACAACCGTGCCACCAGCGTGCAGAAGTGTATCCGCACCCTTGACATCGAAGAGGTTGGCAAGACCACCCGTCACGGCACCTTCTTCCAGATGAATGGCAACTTCTCATTTGGCGACTACTTCAAGCGTGACGCCATCAAGTTTGCCTGGGAGTTCCTCACCGGCAGCCGCGAGTCGGGCTCGCTCGGCATTGACCCACAACTGCTGTGGGTAACCGTTTTCGAGAACGATGACGAGGCCATCGAGATCTGGCGCGAAGAGGCCAACATCCCGATGGAACGCATTCAGCGCCGCGGAATGAAGGACAACTACTGGTCCACCGGGCAACCCGGCCCAGCTGGTCCATGTTCGGAGATCTACTATGACCGCGGTCCAGCATACGGCCGCGAGGGCGGTCCAGAGGCCGACGAAGACCGCTACATCGAAATCTGGAACCTTGTGTTCATGCAGTTTGAGCGTGGCCAGGGAACAGGTAAAGACAACTTCGAGATCCTTGGCGAACTGCCGAAGAAGAACATCGACACCGGAATGGGTCTTGAGCGCGTTGCGTTCTTGCTTCAGGGTGTTGAAAACCTCTACGAGATCGACCAGGTTCGTCCGGTCCTTGATGCCGCGGCTGAGCTGGCAAAGAAGACCTACGGTGCGCACGTCGAGGACGATGTTCGCCTGCGAGTAGTGGCCGACCACGTTCGTTCCGCGCTGATGCTCATCGGAGATGGCGTGACCCCTGGCAATGACGGCCGCGGCTATGTGCTGCGTCGTCTGCTGCGTCGCGTAGTTCGTTCGATGCGCCTGATGGGTGTTGAGCAGCCAACCTTCACCAAGCTGTTCACGGTTTCCAAAGACGCCATGATGGCCGCCTACCCAGAACTAGACACCGATTTCACTCGCATTCTCAAGACTGCAATCGCCGAGGAAGAGACCTTCCTGCGCACCCTTACCGCGGGAACCGTGTTCCTCGAAGAGGCCATCGAATCGGTGAAGACCGCCGGCGAAAAGCAGCTCAAGGGCGACGCAGCATTCCTGCTGCACGACACCTACGGTTTCCCAATCGACCTAACCCTAGAAATGGCCGAGGAGCATGGCCTGACCGTCGACCGCGATGGCTTCAAGGCCCTCATGGCCGAGCAGCGCGACCGCGCCAAGGCCGATGCCCGCGCCAAAAAGGGCGGCGCCGACCTATCGGTCTACTCTGAGTTCCGCGCCAAGGGTGTCACCAAGTTCACCGGTTACGAAGAACTCGTCACCGATGCCAAGGTGCTCGGCGTAATTGCCGAGGGCGCCAGCACCAACCGCGTTGGTGAAGGCGAAATCGCCGAGATTCTGCTGGACGCCACGTCGTTCTACGCCGAGTCCGGCGGTCAGGACTCCGACGCCGGCCTCATCACCGGTGATGGCTTTGAGCTAGAGGTTCTAGACGTTCAGAAGCCCGTCAAGGGCCTGGTCTCGCACAAGGTTTTGGTTCGCAAGGGCGAGGTCGCCGTTGGCGCTAAGGCCGTAACTTCGGTAGACGCCGACTGGCGTCTGGGAGCCTGTCAGGCCCACTCGGGTACTCACGTGGTTCACGCTGCGCTTCGCCAGGTTCTTGGCCCAAGTGCCCTGCAGAGCGGTTCCTACAACAAGCCCGGCTACCTTCGCCTCGACTTCGCGTGGGGCCAGACGCTCTCCGCCGAGTCGAAGAGCGAGATCGAAGAAGTCACCAACCTAGCCATTCGCCAAGACCTCGCGGTTCGAGCCCAGCACATGAGCCTGCCGGAGGCAAAAGAGTGGGGTGCGGTAGCACTATTCGGTGAGACCTACGACGAGAGCGTGCGAGTCATTGAGGTCGGTGGCCCCTGGTCACGCGAGCTCTGTGGTGGAACCCACGTCTCGCGTTCTTCGCAGATTGGCCTGATTTCACTGGTCAACGAATCTTCGGTTGGTAGCGGTTCGCGCCGCCTCGAGGCTCTGGTTGGCATCGAAGCTTTCCGTGCCCTGGCAACCGAGCGCGCCTTGGTTTCCCGCCTTTACGACCTGGTAAAGGCACCAAAGGATGGTCTGGAAGATCGCATCCTTCAGACCCTTGAAGACCTCAAGACTGCACAGCGCAAGTTGGCGCAGTACCAGCAGGCCGAGCTGGCCGCCAAGGTGCCAGCGATGGTGGCTAACGCCACTTCGGTGGGCGCCCACAAGTTGGTCGCCGAGAACCTAGGCGCAGTGGAGAGCGTTGATGACCTGCGCTCACTTGCCACCCAGGTTCGCGACCGGTTCGCGGCCGATTCGGGTGTAGCGGCCATCTTCGGTCTCATTTCCGAAAAGCCAATGCTCGTGATCGCAACCAGCAAGGCTGCTCAGACCGCCGGCGTCAAGGCCGGAGCCCTGGTAAAGGTTGCTTCGACCGTTCTCGGTGGTGGCGGTGGCGGCAAGGACGACATCGCCCAGGGTGGTGGCCAAGACGCCAGCAAGGTGGCCGAGGCTATCGCCGCTGTGAAGGCCGCCCTCTAGGCAACAAATGCGTACTGGTCGTCGGCTTGCGGTTGACGTGGGCAAAGCCCGCGTTGGCCTTGCCATCAGCGATCAGGATGGCATTCTGGCCAGCCCCTTCGAGACGGTGGCGCGACGTGCCACCCTGGAAGAAACCGCGCAGGCGGTGGCTAAGGCGGTTGACGACTATTTCTTTATCGAGACCTATGTTGGCCTGCCGCTGTCGCTCAGCGGCAACGAAACCGCCTCGACCCAAGATGCCCTGGCGCTTGCCTTTGCCATCGGTGCGGTTATCGATTGCGAAGTGCGGCTGATTGACGAGCGACTGACCACGGTGAGTGCCACTGCCAACCTGCGACTTGCTGGGAAAACGGCAAAGAACTCGCGCTCAATCATCGACCAAGAGGCCGCGGCGATAATCTTGGAGCAAGCCCTGGCAGGCGAAAAGGCAACGGGCAACCAGCCCGGCCGACCGCTCACCGACTTCACCAAACCAGAATCGAATCCTGATGTCTAACCAGCTTCCAGCACGCAACTACCGTCGCCGTCGCACGCTGGTAGTAGTTGCCATTTTGCTGATCCTGGGCCTTGTCCTGGGCTACAGCAACCGCGGCCAGCTTCGAGCAATCTACGACGGGATTTTGGCTCGCGACTACACCGGAGACGGAACTGGTTCGGTCACTCTGGTGATCAATCAGGGGGAGAGCGGACTTGGAGTTGCCGCTGACCTGCAAAAACTCGGTGTGGTCAAGAACTCCGATGTGGTCTACCGGCTGATAGTTGCTCGCGGAACCGTTTTCTATCCGGGCACCTATAAGCTGCACCAGCAAATGAGCTCCGGTGCGGCACTCGACCTCATTGCCAATCCAAGTGCGCTTGTGGTTTCTAAGGTGACGATCAAAGAGGGTCTGCGCCTGGATGTTGTCTTGCAGCAGTTGGCTGCGGCCACAGGAAAACCCTTGGCCGACTTCACTGCCGCCGCAAAAAACCTCGCTGCTCTTGGCATTCCCACCAGCGAACCTAGCGCCGAGGGTTATCTCTTTCCGGCCACCTACAGCTTTGACCCAGGAATGAGCGCAAGCCAGATTCTGGGGCAGATGGTGGCCCGCATGCACGACGAACTGACCCGGTATGGCGTGTCCGCGGCCGAGACCCATCGAGTGCTGACCCTGGCTTCCATCATCCAAAAAGAGGCCCGCCAAACCGGTGACTTCTACAAGGTTTCCCGCGTCTTCACTAACCGCCTGGCCATCAACATGCCGCTGCAGTCCGATGCCACCGTCTCTTACGGCTCTGGTGGCCACACCGTTACCACCACCGACGCCGAGCGGGCCGCCCAGAACGGTTACAACACTTACGCCAGAACTGGCTTGCCAATCGGTCCAATTAGCGGACCGGGCTCGCTGGCCATCGATGCGGCGTTGCACCCGGCAGCCGGACCGTGGCTTTACTTTTGCGCTATCAATCTAAAAACCGGTGAAACCGTATTCAGCACCACGGCCGCAGAACATGCCGCCGCCGTTCTGAAGTTTCAGGCTTGGATTCGGGCCAATCCGGGTTGGAACGGAAACTAATCTTGCACAAGAAACTAGCCGTCCTCGGCTCACCAATTTCGCACTCAAAATCGCCACTGATTCACGCCGCGGCCTACCGCGTTCTGGGCCTGAACTGGGATTACGACAAGATCGAGGTTCGCAAGGGCGGCGTGCGACCTTTCATCGAAGGCTTGGATGCCGATTGGTTGGGCCTGAGCCTTACGATGCCGCTCAAGGAGGAGGCAGCCAAGTTTGCCGAATCGCTTGATAGGGCGGCCGAGGTTACCAGGGCGGTTAACACCCTGGTGCGCACCGAGACCGGTTGGGCTGGCTTCAACACCGATGTGTTCGGAATTGTGCAGGCTATCCATCAGGCCAATCTTGGACCTTTGAAGACTGTGCTGGTCATTGGTTCCGGGGCTACCGCAACCAGTGCCGTAGCGGCAATCAAGCAACTTTCGCCCGAGGCCAAGGTGCTGGTGCACGCCCGCAACAAGGTAACTCGCGCCGAACTGGTCGATTTTGCCAAGGGTCTAGGCCTCAAGGCCAAGGCCACCGGGAGCCTAAAACGCGCCGCCAACAAGGCCGACCTCACAATCGCAACCCTTCCGGGTGGCGCCCTGAACGATGCCGCCGCCGAGTTGGCCAAATCCGGCGGTTTCCGTCCTCGCGGCGCAATCTTCGATGTTGCCTACCAGCCTTGGCCGAGCAGCATCGCCGGGGTCTGGCAGGGCAAGCAGCTGCCCATCATCAGTGGGCTAGAAATGTTGCTTTGGCAGGCCGTCGCCCAAATTCGTATCTTCACCAGTGCCGATCCGGCGCTGCCACTGCCAAATGAAGCGGCCGTAGTCGAAGCTATGCGCCACTCTCTTGACTAGAATTAGCGCATGCTACGTTGGATCACTGCCGGAGAATCGCACGGCCCAGAACTTGTTGCCGTACTAGAGGGACTACCCGCCGGCGTTCCACTCACCACCAAGGATGTCGAAGACTCCCTGGCCCGCCGCCGCCTGGGCTATGGCCGCGGCGCGCGCATGAAGTTTGAGAAAGACGAGGTCAGCCTTTCGGGTGGTGTTCGTCACGGACTAACTCAGGGCGGTCCGGTTGCAATCTGTGTTGCCAACACCGAGTGGCCAAAGTGGCAAGACGTGATGAGCGCCGACCCGGTTGACCCGAGTGCGCTGGAGGGTGCTCGCGCAGCGGCCCTGACTCGGCCACGCCCAGGCCACGCCGACTTCACCGGTATGCAGAAGTACGGCTTCCTAGACTCGCGCCCGGTTCTGGAGCGCGCCAGCGCCCGTGAGACCGCTGCCCGCGTTGCACTTGGCCGAGTGGCTTCAAACTTCCTCAACGAGTTGGGAATCCAGCTGGTTACTCACACCGTTGGCATCGGCCCAATCGAGTCGCCTCGCGATGGCGCTCTGCCACTGCCAAGCGATGTAGCCAAGCTGGATGAAGACCCTATGCGTTGCTTCGATGCCGAAACTTCCAAGGCAATGGTTGCCGAGGTCGACGCCTGTCACGCCGATGGCGACACCCTCGGTGGCGTTGTCGAAACCCTGGTTTACAACCTGCCTCCCGGCCTGGGCACCTACGTGCACTGGGACCGTCGTCTCGACGCTCAGCTTGCTGCAGCTCTGATGGGCATCCAAGCCATTAAGGGTGTTGAGGTCGGCGATGGCTTCGAGACCGCGCGTCGTCGCGGCTCGGTTGCCCACGACGAGATTGAGCGCGATGCCGGCGGTGTCGTTCGTCGACTCACCGATCGTGCCGGTGGCATCGAGGGTGGAATGTCCAATGGCGAGGTGCTGCGAGTTCGTGCAGCCATGAAGCCAATTTCAACCATTCCGCGTGCTCTTTCCACCATCGATGTGGCTACCGGCGAGGCCGCCAAGGCCCACCACCAGCGCAGCGACGTTTGTGCAGTTCCGGCTGCTGGCGTTGTTGCCGAGGCGATGGTTGCCTTGGTAATCGCTAACTCGGTGCTGGAGAAGTTCGGTGGCGATTCGCTCGCCGAAACCAAGCGCAACCTGCAGTCCTACCTAGCCAGCATCCCAGCGGTACTAACCTCCTTCGACGCGTAAACCATGCATCAGGTCACTGATACCTCAGTTGTCGTGCTCATCGGCCCAATGGGCGTGGGCAAGACCACCGTGGGTAAAAAGTTGGCAAAGTCGCTGAAGCGCACTTTCATCGACACCGATGCCGAAGTGGTCGCAAAACACGGCGAAATTACCGACATTGTTACCAAGCAGGGCATGCCAGCCTTCCGAAGCTACGAGGAAGAGGCCATGGCCGAGGCAATCTCGAAGCCGGCTGTAGTGGCCGCAGGTGGGGGAGCGGTGCTATCCGAACTGACCCGCGAACGCCTCAAAGACGCCATTGTTATCTACCTCAGCACCGATGGCCGTCACATCAAGAGCCGGATCGTTGGCACCAAGCGCCCGCTGTTGCAAAACGGCTTTGAAGACTGGCTCCGCATCTACGAAGAACGCAAGCCAATCTACGAGCAGGTAGCCGACATCACCATAAATACCTCGGGCCAGGCGCTCAGCACCACGGTCAACGAAATCAGAGAAAAGTTGGGTCTCAAATGAGCGACCACATCACCCGAATCCCGGTTGCGGGAGACTCACCTTACGAGGTACTGGTAGGCCGTGCCCTGCTGGACGAAATACCGGCCGCACTGGGCGACAAGGTTGCCAAGGTTTTGGTGGTGCACCCAGAGGCCCTCAGCGTCAGCGCCGAGGCCTTGCGTGAGTCGCTGGTGGCCAAGGGTTACGAGGTAATTCTCACCGGTGTGCCAAACGGCGAAGAGGCCAAGCGCGTTGAGGTTGCCGCATTCTGCTGGGGCATCCTGGGCAAGGCAGACTTCACCCGCAGCGATGCCGTAATCGGCTTTGGCGGCGGCTCAACCACCGATCTTGCGGGATGGGTCGCGGCCACCTGGCTTCGCGGCGTAAAGCTCATTCAGGTACCGACCACCCTGCTTGCCATGGTCGACGCCTCGGTTGGCGGCAAAACCGGCATCAACACCGCCGAGGGAAAGAACCTGGTCGGTTCGTTCTATGCACCAAGCGCCGTGATCTGCGACCTAGATACCTTGGCGACCCTGCCGCGCAACGAGATTTTGGCCGGCTTCGGTGAGGTTGCCAAGTGTGGCTTCATCCAGGACGAGCGCATCCTCGAAATCATCGAGGCAGATGTTGCAGTGGCCACCGACCCGACCTCGGCCGAATTCCGCGAACTGATCGAGCGTTCGATTGCATTGAAGGCCAGAGTGGTGGCCGAAGACTTCAAGGAATCTGGCATGCGCGAGATCCTCAACTATGGCCACACCCTTGGCCACGCAATTGAGCACGCCGAACGCTACAAGTGGCGTCACGGTGCCGCCATCTCCATCGGTATGGTCTTTGTGGCCGAACTGGCCCGCCTCAACGGCCGCCTCAGCGATGCCGACGTGGAGCGTCACCGCAAGGTTCTCACCTCGCTTGGCCTGCCAATCAGCTACAAGGCCGACAAGTGGGAGCAGCTGCTTTCCACCATGCAACGCGACAAGAAGAGCCGTGCCGGCCAGCTCCGCTTCGTGGTTCTCGATGCCATTGGCAAACCGACCATCATGACCGCGCCAACCAACGAGATGCTCTTCACCTGCTACCAAGAGATTTGCGAGTAACCTAAAGCCATGTCTCTCGTATTTGTTTTGAACGGCCCAAACCTGGGTCGACTTGGCTCGCGCGAGCCCGATATCTACGGTTCCACCGATTACGCCGGTCTGGTGGCCAAGGTGACCGAACACGCCACCGCCCTAGGTTTGACCGCCGATGTGCGCCAGACCGACAGTGAGGCCCAGCTCATCGGTTGGCTGCATGAGGCCGTAGATGCCGGCGCGGATGTGGTGCTAAACCCAGCCGCCTTCACCCACTACAGCTACGCAGTGCGCGATGCCGCCGTGATGGTTCCGAAGGCCGGAAAGAAGCTCATCGAGGTGCACCTGAGCAACCCTCACACCCGCGAGGAATTTCGCCACAAGAGCGTAATCTCGGGAATTGCGAGCGGAGTCATCGCCGGCTTCGGGGTAGACAGTTACCTACTCGCCATTTCACAGTTGGCCAAGTAAACTAGATACTAAGTTTTTCGGCGACTCACGCCGGCTTTTTTATGCCCTGTAAGCCAATGCAGCGCAATGTTCAATCAATGAAATGAGTGATTCATCATGGCAACTTCGAACGACCTAAAGAACGGCATGGTTCTAAACATCGACGGCCAGCTCTGGGCTGTAGTTGAGTTCCAGCACGTAAAGCCTGGCAAGGGCCCAGCCTTCGTTCGCACCAAGCTCAAGAACGTTCTCAGCGGCAAGGTTGTCGACAAGACCTTCAACGCTGGCGTAAAGGTTGAGGTTGCCAACGTAGACAAGCGCGAGATGCAGTTCCTCTACAACGATGGCGAAGGCTTCGTGTTCATGGACCTCGACAACTACGACCAGATCACCATCACCGCGGCAACCGTGGGCGACGCAGCAGACTTCATGCTGGAGAACCAGAACGCAGTGGTAGCCCTCAACGATGGCAACCCGCTCTACGTTGAGCTTCCAGCATCGGTTGTCCTCGAGATCACCTTCACCGAGCCGGGCCTTCAGGGCGACCGCTCTTCCGGTGGTACCAAGCCAGCAACCCTCGAGACCGGACGCAGCATCCAGGTTCCACTGTTCGTTGAGCAGGGCACCAAGGTCAAGGTAGACACCCGCACCGGTGACTACCTCGGTCGCATCTAAGCTTCCGGCTATTGAGCGCCCGCACCAAGGCTCGCAAACGAGCCGTAGACGCAATTTTCGCCTCCGACCTGCGCAAGGTTGACCCAGCCCAGCTGCTGGAGACCACCGCGGGTACGGTTGCAGATCGTCAAAACCAGGACGAGATCTTTGGCTACGCCCGTCTCATTGTTGACGGCGTTGTCGAGTACCACGAAGAGATCGACGACATGCTGGAGACCTACTCCAACGACTGGGCCATCGACCGCATGCCGGTGCTAGACCGTGCGATTCTGCGCGTGGCGCTCTGGGAGATTCTGCACAACCCCGATGTTCCGGATGGCGTTGCCATCAACGAGGCAGTCGAGCTGGCCAAAGAGTACTCCACCGATGACTCGGGAGCCTTCATCAACGGGTTGCTTAGCAAGATCGCTTCCACCCGCGAGGCCAAGTAAAAACACCTTCGAAAACCGTCGGTTCCACAGTTGGAGCCGGCGGTTTTTCGCTAGAATAGTGCAAACAAATCCTTTAACTTTCGTCCTGAGAGGCGAAGAAGGAGCGAGCGTGAGCACACGCACAGTTCTAACCAGCGGCGATATCGATCGCGCTATAACGCGCATTGCGCACGAGATCGTGGAATCTAACCACGGCACCAAAAACCTCATTCTCTTGGGTATTCCAACCCGCGGCGTTTTGCTTGCCAACCGCATCGGTCAGGTCATTCAGCGCCACTACCCGGAGTTCGATGCCGTGGCGGCAACCGGCCGCCTGGACATCACAATGTACCGCGATGACTTAGCCAAGCACCCAACCCGATCGGTGGGCGAGACCGCCATTCCGGCAGCTGGCATCGAAAATGCAGTCGTCGTGCTGATCGACGACGTTCTCTACTCGGGCCGCACCATCCGTGCCGCCCTCGATGCCCTCAACGACCTGGGCCGCCCATCGGTGGTGCGCCTTGCCGTGCTGGTAGACCGCGGTCACCGCGAGCTGCCCATCCGAGCCGACTTTGTGGGCAAGAACCTGCCCACCTCACGCGACGAGCGCATCAACGTACAGTTGACTGAGAACGATGGAGAAACCAGCGTGGTGATCGAATCATGACCCTGAAGCACCTGCTTTCGGCCGGCGACCTAGACCGCGACACCGCGATCGCAATCCTCGACATCGCCGAGGAGATGGCCGGCGTAAACAGCCGCGACATCAAGAAGCTGCCAACCCTGCGCGGCAAGACCGTAGTGAACCTGTTTTTCGAGGATTCCACCCGCACCCGCATCTCGTTTGAGCTGGCCGAAAAGCGCCTCAGCGCCGACGTAATCAATTTTGCGGCCAAGGGCTCAAGCGTTTCTAAGGGCGAGAGCCTGAAGGACACCGCCCAGACCCTGGAGGCCATGGGCACCGACGCGGTTGTCATCCGCCACTCGGCCTCCGGCGCTGCCCAGGTGCTGGCCCACAGCGGCTGGATCAATGGCGCCATCATCAATGCCGGCGACGGCACCCACGAGCACCCAACTCAGGCTCTACTGGACGCATTCACCATGCGCCGCCGCCTGCACGGTGCCGCCAGCCACGGCAAGGGCCTGGACGGTGTCAAGGTGGTAATCGTTGGCGATATCCTGCACAGTCGTGTGGCCCGCAGCAACCTGCTGCTGCTGAACACCCTGGGTGCCGAGGTCCACATGGTTGCCCCGCCAACCCTGTTCCCGGTCAACACCAGCAACTGGAACGCCAGTTTCCACTACGACTTTGACACCGCCCTCACCTCGGTGAAGCCGGATGCCGTGATGATGCTGCGCGTGCAGGGCGAGCGCATGAACGCCTCGTATTTCCCAACCGAACGCGAATACAGCCGCATGTGGGGCCTCAATGGCGACCGCCTCGGCTTGCTTGGCGAAAGCACCCTGATCATGCACCCAGGACCGATGAACCGCGGGCTCGAGATCAGCTCAGTTGCGGCGGACCACAAGAATTCCACGGTCTTGGAACAGGTCGCCAACGGCGTCAGCATCCGCATGGCCGTGCTTTACCACCTGCTTTCCGGCGAGAGGAACCACCAAGATGACTAACCTGCTGATTCAGAACGCCACTTTGCCGTCTGGTGAGGTTGCCGACATCGCCATCGTGGGCGAGAAGATTGTTGCCGTGGGCAAGGCCCTGGCTGCAGACTCCGCGGGCGCCGACGCAACGGTCATCGACGCCACTGGCCTTGTTGCCCTCCCTGGCCTGGTAGACCTGCACACCCACCTGCGCGAGCCAGGCTTTGAGCAGAGCGAGACCATTTATACCGGCAGCCAGTCGGCTGCTGCGGGTGGCTTCACCGCGGTACACGCCATGGCAAACACCAGCCCGGTGCAGGACACCGCCGGCGTTGTCGAGCAGGTTCAGCGCCTTGGCCAGGAGGCCGGCTACGTTGACGTGGTGCCGGTCGGTGCCGTGACCGTAGGCCTAGAGGGCATGCAGCTTGCCGAACTTGGCGCCATGGCAAACTCGCGCGCCCGAGTGCGCGTATTCAGCGATGACGGCAAGTGCGTGCACGACCCAGTTTTGATGCGCCGCGCGCTGGAATACGTAAAGACCTTTGGGGGAGTGATAGCCCAGCACGCCCAGGAGCCACGCCTCACCGAGGGCGCTCAGATGAACGAGGGCAAGGTCTCTGCCGATCTGGGCCTAACCGGTTGGCCGGCGGTTGCCGAGGAGTCGATCATCGCTCGCGATGTTCTGCTAGCCGAGCACGTTGGTTCGCGCGTTCACATCTGCCACCTTTCCACCGCGGGTTCGGTTGACATCATTCGCTGGGCCAAGGCCCGCGGTATCAACGTGACCGCCGAGGTCACCCCGCACCACCTGCTGCTCACCGATGAGCTGGTGCGCTCCTACGATGCCGTCTACAAGGTCAACCCACCGCTGCGCACCCAGGAAGACGTTCTGGCACTGCGCGCTGCTCTGGCGGACGGCACCATCGACATCATCGCCACCGATCACGCTCCGCACCCTGCCGAGAGCAAAGACTGCGAGTGGCAGGCTGCGGCCTTTGGCATGCTCGGACTTGAGATTGCTGCCTCAGTGGCCCAAGACGTCCTGATTGACTCGGGCGCCAGCGACTGGAATCGCGTTGCCGCGGTCCTCAGCGGCAACCCGGCCAAGATCGGTTTGCTCGAGGAGCAAGGCCAGCCACTGGTTGCCGGTTCGATCGCCAACCTAACTCTGATTGACCCGAAGGCCAAGCGCGTAATCGAGCACAGCCACAGCAAGTCGGATAACAACCCTTACCGCGGACTGACCCTTCCGGGCGCAGTTGTGCACACCATCTACCGCGGCTACCAGACCGTTACCAACGGCCAGCTTGCCGAGAAGGGCCGCCCAAATGCCTAGCAGATACCCAATCATGGCCATCCTGGTCACCGCTCTCATTGCGTTTCTGGTGGTGCTTGCGTTCCGCGCCTGGCGTTCGCGCGCGGCCGCCGATGAGGCCAAGTTCTCGGCACCGGCCGAATGGCTGGAACACCCATCGGGTGGTCGTCAGTGGACCAACGTGCAGTACGTTGCATCAACCGTCTTTGGCGAGCCACTCAACCGCGTCACCGCCTACGGCCTGGGCCCGCGCGGTTTTGGCAAGCTGACCATCAGCGCGGATGGCGTACTAATCGAACGCAACGGCGAGCGCCCACTGGGTATCCCAGCCGCTCAGTTGACTGGGGTAGCCCACGCCACCGTTGCCATCGACCGGGCCGTAGAGACCGATGGACTGATTCAACTGGATTGGCAGCAGGATGGCTTTGCCCTGAGCACCTACCTGCGTGCCACCAAGAACGATGACCGCAGTCAGATTTTTGAAAACTTGAACCAACTCGTAAACAAGGAGACCAGCAATGGCTAATACCGCAGTCCTAGTTTTGGAAGACGGCAAAGTCTTCACCGGTAAGGCCTATGGCAAGACCGGCAGCACCCTGGGCGAACTCGTCTTCGCCACCGGAATGACCGGCTACCAGGAGACCCTCACCGACCCTTCCTACGCCGGCCAGATTGTGGTGCAGACCGCGCCGCACATTGGCAACACCGGTGTGAACGCCCGCGACGAAGAGTCCAGCAAGATCTGGGTCGCCGGCTATGTGGTTCGCGACCCGTCCCGCATGGTCTCCAACTTCCGCAGCGAGAAGTCGCTCCCAGAAGAACTTGAGAAGTATGACGTCGTTGGCATCAGCGGCATCGATACCCGCGCCCTAACCCGCCACCTGCGCACCGCTGGTTCGATGCGAGCCGGCATCTTCTCTGGTGCAGACGCACAGGCAAGCACCGATGAACTGCTCGCTCGTGTCACCGGCGCCGTCAAGATGAAGGGCCTGTCGCTAAGCGATGTGGTGACCACTGCCGAACCGTACACCGTGCCTCACGAGGGCGAGTTTGTTGGTCGAGTCGCAATCATCGACCTGGGCATTAAGCGCTCCACAATCGAGCACATGGCCTCCCGTGGCCTCGAGGTAAAGGTTTTCCCTGCCAAGAGCGATGCCAAGACCCTGCTTGAGCACCACCCTGACGCCGTGTTCTTCTCCAACGGCCCTGGCGACCCGGAGGCCTCCGATGGCCAGGTTGCCGTGCTGCGCGAGATCCTCGGCCACAAGATTCCGTTCTTCGGTATCTGCTTCGGCAACCAGCTGCTTGGTCGCGCCCTCGGCTTCGAGACCTACAAGCTAACCTTCGGTCACCGCGGTATCAACCAGCCGGTGCTGGATCGCTCCACCGGCAAGGTTGAAGTAACCGCCCACAATCACGGATTCGCGGTTCGCGTTCCCGGTGGCGAAAACGGCGAGACCGTCGAGAGCCCAGCCGGTTTCGGCAAGGTGCGCGTGAGCCACGTCAGCCTCAACGACAACTGCGTAGAGGGTCTCGAGTGCTTCGACATCCCTGCCTTCAGTGTTCAGTACCACCCAGAGGCCGCAGCCGGCCCACACGACTCCAACTACCTATTCGACCGATTGGTTGACACCATCAAGGCCAACCAGGCCGCTAAGGAGAGCAACTAATGCCAAAGCGCCAAGACATCAACTCAGTTCTAGTAATCGGTTCGGGACCAATCGTCATTGGTCAGGCCTGTGAGTTCGACTACTCGGGCACCCAGGCCTGTCGTGTGCTGCGCGAAGAGGGGATCCGCGTGATCCTGGTCAACAGCAACCCGGCCACCATCATGACCGACCCAGACTTTGCCGACGCCACCTACGTGGAACCGATCACCCCAGAGGTAATCGAATCGATCATCGCCAAGGAAAAGCCAGACGCCATTTTGCCTACCCTCGGTGGCCAGACTGCACTGAACGCCGCCATGGCTCTGCACGAACGCGGCATCCTCGAGAAGTATGACGTCGAGCTAATCGGCGCCAAGGTGGACGCCATCAAGAAGGGCGAGGACCGCCAGATCTTCAAGCAGCTGGTGCTGGACGCCGGCGCGGACGTGGCCAAGTCGGTCATCTGTGGCACCCTGGACGAAGCCCTAGCCGCCGTGGAAGACCTCAAGTACCCGGTCATGGTTCAGCCTTCGTTCACCATGGGTGGACTGGGTTCGGGCTTTGCCTACAACGAGGAGGAACTCCGCCGCATCGTAGGTTCGGGGCTTCAGGCCAGCCCAGTTACTCAGGTGCTGCTCTCGGAGTCCATCCTCGGTTGGAAGGAATACGAGCTTGAGCTGATGCGCGACAAGAACGACAACTGTGTCGTGGTCTGTTCCATCGAGAACGTGGACCCGGTAGGCGTTCACACCGGAGACTCCATCACAGTGGCTCCGGCGCTGACCCTGACCGACCGCGAATACCAGAACCTGCGCGACATCTCGATCGACATCATCCGTGCCGTTGGCGTGGACACCGGCGGTTGCAACATTCAGTTTGCAGTTAACCCGGAAAACGGTCGCGTCGTGGTCATCGAAATGAACCCACGCGTTAGCCGCTCTTCGGCACTGGCATCTAAGGCCACCGGATTCCCGATCGCCAAGATTGCCGCCAAGCTGGCAGTTGGCTACACCCTGGACGAGATCCCTAACGACATCACCCGCGTTACCCCGGCATCGTTTGAGCCAACCCTCGACTACGTCGTGGTCAAGGTTCCACGCTTTGCCTTCGAGAAGTTCCCAGCAGCCGACCCAACCCTGACCACCACCATGAAGTCGGTGGGCGAGGCCATGGCCATCGGTCGCAACTACACCCAGGCGCTGCAGAAGGCCCTGCGTTCGCTGGAGAAGAAGGGTTCGTCGTTCCACTGGGGCGAGAACAGCAAGACCAAAGCAGAGCTGCTGGCAAGCATCAAGACCCCAACCGATGGCCGCATCGTTGATGTTCAGCAGGCTCTGCGCCTCGGCGCAACCGCTCAGGAGGTCTTCGACGCCACCAAGATCGACCCATGGTTCATTGACCAGATGGTTCTCATCAACGAGGTTGCGGAAGCCACCGCGAGCGCCCCGACCCTGACCGCCGAGGTCATCAAAGACGCCAAGGAACAGGGTTTCTCGGATGCCCAAATCGCGCAGTTGCGTGGAATCGGTGAGGCCGAGGTGCGAGTGATTCGCCACGGCTTTGGTCTACGCCCGGTATTCAAGACCGTCGACACCTGTGCCGGTGAGTTCCCGGCCGAGACCCCGTACCACTACAGCACCTACGAGCAGGAGACCGAGGTCACTCCATCGGACCGCAAGAAGGTTGTCATCCTTGGTTCGGGTCCCAACCGCATCGGTCAGGGTGTGGAGTTCGACTACAGCTGTGTCCACGCCTCGTTCGCTCTGTCGGACGCCGGTTATGAGACCATCATGATCAACTGCAACCCAGAGACCGTATCCACCGACTACGACACCAGCGACCGCCTCTACTTCGAGCCGCTGACTCTGGAAGACGTACTCGAAGTCATCCATGCCGAACAGGCCAGCGGCGAGTTGGTTGGCGTTGTGGTCCAGCTGGGTGGTCAGACCGCCCTCGGACTTGCCAACGGTTTGAAGGCCGCCGGTGTGCCTATCCTGGGCACCACCCCTGAGGCCATCGACCTAGCCGAGGACCGCAAGCTCTTCAGCAAGATCCTGGACGATGCCAAGCTTTTGGCACCGGCAAACGGCACCGCCGTGAACCTGCCGGAGGCCGAGGAAATCGCGGCTCGCATCGGCTATCCGGTGCTGGTTCGCCCATCGTTCGTTCTGGGTGGTCGTGGCATGGAGATCGTTTACGACCAGCCATCGATGGTCGACTACTTTGCCCGCGTGGAGGAATACGGCCTGATTGGCCCAAGCCACCCGCTGCTGGTGGATCGATTCCTGGACGACGCAATCGAAATCGACATCGATGCCCTGTATGACGGCGAGACCATCTACGTCGGTGGAGTGATGGAGCACATCGAGGCTGCGGGTATCCACTCCGGAGACTCATCCTGCACCCTTCCACCGGTGACCATGAGCCAGTCTCAGATCGACCGCGTCAAGGAAGCAACCCTGGCCATCGCCAAGGGCGTGGGAGTTCGCGGCCTGCTAAACGTTCAGTATGCGCTGGCAAACGACGTGCTCTATGTGCTCGAGGCAAACCCTCGCGCCAGCCGTACCGTGCCATTCGTATCCAAGGCTCTGGGCATCACCCTGGCCAAGGCGGCATCGCTGGTAATGGTTGGTCGATCGATCAAGGATCTAATCGCCGATGGCCACCTGCCGGAGAAGGACGGCACCTACGTGCCAGCCGACTCGCCAATCGCCGTCAAGGAAGCCGTGCTTCCGTTCAAGCGTTTTGCCACCAAGAATGGTCGCTTCGTCGACAGCCTGCTGAGTCCGGAAATGCGTTCAACCGGTGAGGTCATGGGCATCGATGTGGACTTCCCAAGCGCGTTTGCGAAGAGCCAGTCGGCGGCCGGTTCTGCGCTTCCAACCTCGGGCAGCATCTTCATCTCGGTGGCAGACCGCGACAAGCCACACGTGGTGCTTCCGGTTCGTCGCCTGCAGCAGCTTGGCTACAAGATTCTTGCCACCAGCGGTACCGCGGCAATGCTTAAGCGACACGGCATCGATGTGCAGGTGGTTCGCAAGTACTCCGACGAGAACGTCGATGGCCCAAACATCGTCGACCTGATCACCGCAGGTGAGGTTGAGGTTGTCGTCAACACCCCATCGGGGTCCTCCGCGGTCAAGGATGGCTACGAGATTCGTGCCGCAACCACCGCAGCCGACAAGGCGATCTTCACCACCATCGCTCAGCTCTCGGCAGCAATCGGTTCGTTCGAGGCAGTGCTTGCCGGTCCTTTCCGGGTAAAGAGCCTTCAGGAGCACGCCATCGACCGAAAGGCCGCCCTTGCCAGCTAGTTTCGGAAGTCGCCTGGCCTCGGCATTCGCCCAGCACGGTCAGCTCTGCGTGGGTGTGGATCCACACTCCGCTCTGCTGACCGACTGGGGTCTGACCGATGATGTAGCGGGTCTGGAGACCTTCGCCCGCAGTGTGGTGGCAGCGGCTGCCGGTCAGGTTGGCATCATCAAGCCCCAGGTTTCGTTCTTTGAGCGCTTTGGTTCGCGCGGCTTTGCCGTGCTCGAGAAGCTTGGCGAGGAGGCCCGCGAGGCCGGACTACTGGTGATCATGGATGCCAAGCGCGGCGACATTGGCAGCACCATGGACGCATATTTCGATGCCTGGCTGGGCAAGTCGGCTCCGTTTTATTCGGACGCACTCACCGTCTCGCCGTATCTGGGCTTCGACTCGCTCAAGCCATTTATGGCCGGTGCGGTCGAACGCGGTAAGGGGCTCTTTGTGCTCTCAGCCACCAGCAACCCCGAGGGTGCGGCCCTTCAGACTGCGCTGACCGATGAAAAGACCATTGCCGCCAGCATTTTTGACGGCCTCACCAACGTGAACGCAATCACCTCCGGACCGGGGGAGTTGATGGGCTCGTTTGGCGCGGTTTTGGGTGCAACCCTCAATCTCA
>Ga0228702_1000196_pt1 | contig 52257 bp, 46 predicted proteins | sample McNCre217_Aug_MG_2_FD_178018 | JGI IMG/M metagenome (GOLD analysis project Ga0228702, IMG submission 178018) | Freshwater microbial communities from McNutts Creek, Athens, Georgia, United States - 20-17_Aug_MG | ecosystem: Environmental > Aquatic > Freshwater > Creek | place: USA: Georgia...
AAGCCCGCAGGCGAGATTGTCAGCCACGATGACCCCCAAAACCGCCCTTCGGTCTTTCGAAAATTGCCACGCCTGCAGAACGGCAAATGGCAGTCGGTCGGCCGTCTGGACCTGAACACCGAAGGCTTGCTGCTGTTCACCAGCTCTGGTGAGTTGGCCAACCAGTTGATGCACCCCCGTTTTGGCCTGGAACGCGAATACGCCGTTCGGGTTCTGGGCGCTTTGAGCAAGGATGAAAAGCAGCGTTTGCTCGATGGTGTCATGCTCGACGATGGCATGGCGCAGTTTGGCTCCATCGAAGACGGCGGTGGTGAAGGCTCCAATTGCTGGTACCGCGTCACGATCTCCGAAGGTCGCAACCGCGAGGTGCGCCGCATGATGGAGTCTGTGGGGCACGCGGTCAGCCGACTCATTCGCATCCGTTACGGCGCCATGGTTTTACCCCATGGCCTGCGCCGCGGGGCCTGGCTGGAGCTGGAGGAAAGCGATATCCGCGCCTTGATGCGGGCCGCAGGCTCGTCCACGCGTTCTGCGCCGACGGGTGCGGCACGTCCGGCGCGTGCTCCGGGTCGGCCCGATCGCAGTCCGCGTACCGGTGGACGTGGTCAGGCGGGGACGGCATTGCCCCGCGCCAAGCCCGCGCCCCGCAGCAAAGGTGCAGCAGTGGGGGATCAGCAACCCGATCCAATGCGAACGTCCCAAGGCTACATCGGTGCTGAAAGTTTCAATCGACTCAAACAGGCGCCAGGCGGCCCCGGACGGGGTGGCAAGCGCAAGAGCGGTGGGCGCAGCCGCTGAAGCCCTGGTCTGGCATCGGTTTTTCAGCCAACCTCGCTCGGCGAGTGGGCTTGCGCAGGTTAGAATAAGCGGCTTTGCCAAATGGCAAAAATGCTTAAAAATCACTCAATCACAGGAAATACCATGGCGATCGAACGCACTCTCTCCATCATCAAGCCCGACGCAGTGGCCAAAAACGTCATTGGCCAGATCTACGCCCGCTTTGAAGCTGCTGGCCTGAAGGTTGTGGCTGCCAAGATGGCTCACCTGTCGCGTGGCGAAGCCGAGCAGTTCTACGCTGTGCACAGCGCACGTCCTTTCTTCAAGGACCTGGTGGACTTCATGATCTCCGGTCCCGTGATGATCCAGGCTCTGGAAGGCGAAGGCGCCATTGGCAAGAACCGCGATCTGATGGGCGCCACCGACCCCAAGAAAGCTGCTCCTGGCACCATCCGCGCTGACTTCGCTGACAGCATCGATGCCAATGCCGTGCACGGCTCTGACGCTCCTGAAACTGCTGCTGTGGAAGTCGCCTTCTTCTTCCCCGGCATGAACGTTTACAGCCGCTGATCGCGTCGCGACTTTCTCGCGACTCAAAAACGCATGACGGCCAACCTTCTCGAATTCGATCTGGAGGGTCTGGCCGTTTTTTGCGAAGGGCTGGGTGAAAAGCGCTTTCGCGCCACCCAGCTGTTTCGCTGGATTCACCAGCGCGGTGCCAGCGATTTTGACCAGATGACCGATCTGGCCAAGTCCCTGCGCGAAAAACTCAAAACTACCGCCCACATCGCCGCCTTGCCGGTGGTCTCGCAGCACATGTCTGCTGACGGCACGATCAAGTGGCTGTTCGATGTGGGAGACGGCAATGCCGTCGAGTCGGTGTTCATTCCTGAAGACGACCGAGGCACGCTGTGCGTGTCTTCGCAAGCGGGTTGTGCCGTGGGCTGCCGCTTTTGCTCCACGGGTCACCAGGGCTTCAGCCGCAACCTCAGTACCGCCGAAATCCTCGCGCAGCTTTGGTTTGCCGAGCACTTCTTGCGTAAGCACCTTCAAACCGATGAGCGCGTGATCTCCAATGTGGTGATGATGGGCATGGGCGAGCCTTTGCAGAACTATTCGGCGCTGGTGCCTGCACTGCGGACCATGCTCGACGACCATGGGTATGGCCTGTCCCGTCGCCGTGTCACAGTGTCCACCTCGGGCGTGGTGCCGATGATCGACCGCTTGGCGCAGGACTGTCCGGTGGCCCTGGCCGTGTCCCTGCACGCGCCTGTGGACCTCTTGCGTGACAACCTGGTGCCACTCAACCGCAAATACCCGCTGGATGAGCTGATGCAGGCCTGTACCCGTTACCTGGGCTCTGCACCACGGGACTTCATCACGTTTGAATATTGCATGCTCGACGGTGTCAATGACCAGCCCGAGCATGCGCGGCAGTTGATCGATCTGGTCAGGCGGTATGCCCACAACGGTTTGCGTTGCAAATTCAACCTCATTCCTTTCAATCCCTTCCCTGCATCGGGGCTGCTGCGCTCACCGCAAGCGCGTGTGCAGGCGTTTGCCAAGATCCTGCTGGATGCGGGTCTGGTGACCACTGTTCGCAAGACACGTGGTGATGATATCGACGCGGCTTGTGGTCAGTTGGCAGGAGATGTGAAAGACCGCACACGTGTGCAGGACCGCATTGCCCAGCAACGGACCATTCCTCTGGTGCCTGTTGCGCCAGACTCCCACTGAAAGGGCTGTGATGTCATTGTCTCCACCGCCAGAAATGCTGCTGCATCAGGAAGACACCTCGGTTCTGCCTGGTGCGAACCTGACGGCAGGTCAGTGGCTCAAACAAGCCAGGGCGGCCAAAGGTGTTGATCTGGCTGTCTTGGCCGTCACGCTCAAGGTGCCTGTGCGTCAGCTGGAAGCGCTTGAAGCCGATCAATACGATGCCTTTAAGGGGGGCACGACTTTTTTGCGTGCCATCACATCGTCAATGTGTCGCCACTTGGGGGTGGATCCCACACCAGCGCTGGCCTTGTTGCCCTCTGCCGTGTCGTCCATCCGAACACCCAAGGCGTCGCTGAAACCCGTTTCAGGTTTGCCGAGTGTGTCGCTTCAACCCGTCCGTTTGCTTTCCCGCAGTGCGCGCACGGTCTTGTTGCTGGCCGCACTCATGCTGCTGGTAACGGCGGCATTTCTCTGGATGCCGTCACCAGAGGCCTGGTGGCCTGGTCATTCAGATGCCGAAACGGCGGCGTCTTCGGCGGAAGAGGCTGCTGTGCCGTTGGGTCAGGCATCCAATCCTGAAACCACAGACGCTCCTTTGGAGGCTGTTTCATCTGCGGCTGCATCGGAACCCATGGCTTTACCAGCCAGTGCACCGCAGGCCGTGTCTTCAGCGACAGTCAAATCGGCTGCAGCGCCGGCATCTGCGCCCAGAAGTGCGATCGCAGCTCCCGCTGTTCTGCATCTGGAAGCTTCGGCCGATACCTGGCTTGATGTTCGCGACCCGAAAGGGCCTGTCATCAGCAAACTTCTGAAATCAGGCGAGGCACTGGACATTCAGGCGGCAACGCCCTACAGCGTGGTCATTGGCCGTGGCGCCGCAGTGAAAGCCACATTGCGGGGGCAGCCTTTTGATCTGAAACCGCACACGTCTGTGAGCGTCGCCCGCTTCGAGGTCAAAGAATGAGTGAAATCCAACCCATCTGCATCGCAGCGCCTGCCACACGCACCAGCCGCCAGTCCCGCGTGGTCTGGGGTAATCGCGTGGTCACTGTGGGCGGTGGCGCCCCGGTGCGCGTGCAGTCCATGACCAACACCGACACGGTGGATGTGATCGGCACCGCCATCCAGGTCAAAGAGCTCGCCCAGGCTGGCTCCGAGATGGTGCGCATCACCGTCAACACGCCCGAAGCCGCGCAGGCTGTGCCGCACATCCGCGAGCAGCTCGACAAAATGGGCATCGACGTGCCCCTGATCGGTGACTTCCATTACAACGGCCACCGCCTGCTGACCGACTACCCGGCCTGTGCGGAAACCTTGTCCAAGTACCGCATCAACCCGGGCAATGTGGGCAAGGGCGACAAGCGCGATGCGCAGTTTGGCCAGATGATCGAAGTGGCGCAAAAGTTCAACAAACCCGTGCGCATCGGCGTGAACTGGGGCAGCCTCGACCAGGAGTTGCTGGCCGAGCTGATGGACGTCAACAGCCGCCGCGCCCAGCCCTTTGAGGGCCGCCAGGTCATGTACGAAGCCCTGATCCAGTCGGCCATTGGCTCTGCGCAACGTGCCGAAGCCATGGGCATGGACGGTGCGCAGATCGCCCTGTCGTGCAAGGTTTCGGGCGTGCAGGACCTGATCTCGGTGTACCGCGAGCTGGCTCGCCGCTGCGACTACCCGCTGCACCTGGGCCTGACCGAAGCGGGCATGGGCACCAAAGGCACGGTGGCGTCAAGCACCGCGCTGGGCATCCTGTTGCAGGAAGGCATTGGCGATACCATCCGTGTCTCGCTCACGCCCCAGCCGGGCGAATCGCGCACGCAGGAAGTCGTGATCGCCTCCGAAATCCTGCAGTCGCTGGGTCTGCGCGTGTTCGTGCCCAGCGTCACCGCCTGCCCGGGCTGCGGCCGCACCACCAGCACCACCTTCCAGGAACTGGCCAAACAGATCGACGACTTTTTGCGCGCCCAGATGCCCGTCTGGCGGGGTAAGTACCCCGGCGTGGAGGGCATGAAGGTGGCGGTGATGGGCTGCATCGTCAACGGCCCTGGCGAGAGCAAGCACGCCGACATCGGCATCAGCCTGCCGGGCACCGGCGAGGCGCCTGCCGCCCCGGTGTTCATCGACGGCGAAAAACGCATGACGCTGCGCGGCGAGGGCATTGCCCAGGAATTCCAGCGCATCGTTGAAGACTACATTGAGAACCGCTTTGGCATGGCCAAAGCCTGACCTGCATCCATGACAGAACCAACTGCAAAGCAGCCCAAAGCCCAGAAACTGGTGGGCGTCAAGGGCATGAACGACATCCTCCCGCCGGATTCGGCCCAGTGGGAATGGCTGGAGGCGAGGGTGCGTGGCCTGATGGCCCGTTACGCCTACCGCAATGTGCGCCTGCCCATCGTCGAACCCACTGCGTTGTTTGTGCGTGGTCTGGGCGAGGTGACGGACATCGTCGAGAAGGAGATGTACTCCTTTGAAGACCGCCTCAACGGCGAGCAGCTCACCCTGCGCCCCGAAGGTACGGCCGGTCTGGTGCGCGCCGTGGTCGAGCACAACCTGCTCTACGAAGGGGGCAAGCGCCTGTATTACATGGGCCCGATGTTCCGCCACGAGCGCCCGCAACGCGGCCGCTACCGCCAGTTCCACCAGATTGGCGCCGAGGTGCTGGGTTTTGGCGGCCCCGAGGTGGACGCCGAGCTGATTTTGCTGGCCAACGACCTCTGGAAAGAACTCGGCCTCAAGGATGTGCGCCTGGAGCTCAACAGCCTGGGCCAGCCCGAAGAACGCAAGGCGCACCGCGCGGCGCTGATCGCGCATTTCGAGCAGCATGCCGAACTGCTGGACGAAGACGCCAAACGCCGCCTGCACAGCAACCCGCTGCGCATTCTGGACACCAAGAACCCGGCCATGGCCACGGTGGTTGAGTCGGCACCCCAGCTGCTGGACTTTCTGGGCGAAGCGTCGCTCGCGCACTTCAATGCGGTCAAGGCCATTCTGGAGGCCAACGGCATCGCCTACCGCATTAACCCCCGCCTGGTGCGCGGCATGGACTACTACAACCTCACGGTGTTCGAATTCATCACCGAGAGCCTGGGCTCACAGGGCACCATCTGCGGCGGCGGCCGTTACGACTACCTGATCGAGCAGGTGGGGGGCAAACCCGCCCCGGCCGTCGGCTGGGCGCTGGGCGTCGAGCGCGTGCTGGAGTTGGTCAAGGAGCAGGGCGAGTCACTGGCCGCTCCAGCTCCGAACGTTTACGCCATCATTCCCGATGCCGCTGCTTTGCCTGTGGCCATGCAGACCTTGCAGGCTTTGCGCGCAGCCGGTGTATCGGCTCAGATGCATGCGGGCACGGGCGAGGGCATGGGCTCCATGAAGAGTCAGTTCAAGAAAGCCGATGGCAGTGGCGCGGCTTTTGGCCTGATTTTTGGTGCTGACGAGCTGGCCCGTGGCGAAGTCACCGTCAAGTCGCTGCGCGACGGGCAGGGCGCACAGCGTTTGGAGCGTCTGGACGCGGTGGCCCAATGGGCCCAGACCCTACAATTCATCTGATTCATACCGGACAACCCATGGCATCACAACTCGATCTTGAAGAACAGGAACAGCTTGCCGAGCTCAAGCATTTCTGGAAAACCTATGGCAACCTGATTTCCTGGCTGCTGATCCTTGTTTTGGGTGGCTATGCCGCCTGGAACGGCTGGCAGTACTGGGAGCGCAGCCAGGCGGCCAAGGCCTCGGCCATGTATGACGAAGTTGAAAAAGCCGTGACCGCCAACGACAGTGCCCGAGTCGAGCGCAGTCTGGCCGACATGAAGGACAAATTCGGCTCCACCCATTTCGCGCATCAGGCCGGTTTGCTGGCGGCACGCCAGTTGTACGCACAAGGCAAGGCCGATCAGGCCAAGGCAATCCTGAGCTGGGTGGCCGAAGGCGCACCTACACCCGCCCTGAAAGACGTGGCCCGTCTGCGTCTGGCCGCACTGCTCTGGGAGAGCAAGGCCCTTGACGAAGCACTCAAGCAGCTCAATGCGTCGTTCACCCCTGAAATGAGCGGCCTGGCCTCGGACATGCGGGGCGATGTCCTGCAAGCCAAAGGACAAACGGCTGAAGCCATTGCAGCCTACCAGCAAGCCTGGAAGCAGCTGCCCGCGAATGTCGACTACCGGCGCATGGTGCAGGCCAAACTCAGTGCGTTGGGTGTTCAGGTGTCTGCTGAATCCACAGCAGCCGCAGCCAAGTAAGGATGCATATGGGCCAGTTCCTGTTTCGTTGCCTGAGCGTTGCCGCTGCGGCGGTGCTTGTGTCTGCCTGCTCCAGCACGGCAGAAAAACCACAACCTGCGCCTCTGCCCGCCTTTTCGGCTCAGCTGCAAGTCACCAAAGCCTGGTCTGCCAAAGTGGGAGAAATCAGCACCCCCTTGTCGGTCTCGGTGCAAGGTCAGCGTGTGGCGCTGGCCTCGACCAGCGGCGACCTGGCCCTGATCGATGCCCAGACCGGTCACGATGTCTGGCGCCTGGATCTGAAAGAGCGCATTCAGGCGGGTGTGGGCAGTGACGGCCAGCGTTTTGCGGTGGTGACTCAGAACAATGCCCTGGTTGCGGTAGAGTCGGGCCGTGAAATCTGGCGTCAGAAACTGCAGGCGGGCACTTTCACTAGCCCCCTGGTGGCGGGTGGTCGGGTGTTTGTGTTGACCGCAGACCGAACGGTGCTCGCGTTTGATGGCGCCAGCGGCCAACGCTTGTGGATGCAGCAGCGCAATGCCGACCCGTTGGTCTTGCGTCAGGCGGGCGTTCTGGCCGCCTGGAACGACACCTTGCTCGTCGGTTTGGAAGGCCGTTTGCTGGGTCTGAACCCCGCCTCAGGCCTGCCGCGCTGGGAGTCGGTTGTGGGTAGCTCACGCGGCACCAACGAAGTCGAGCGACTGGTGGACCTGGTGGCAGGACTTAGCCGCTCTGGCAACAGCGTCTGTGCCAGGTCTTTCCAGACCTCGGTCGCCTGTCTTGATGCCAGCCGAGGCACAGTCCAGTGGACACGTGCATCGCAAGGGCACAGCGGGCTGGATGGCGATGAAACCCGTCTGTTCGGCACCGAATCGGACAGCAAGGTGAATGCCTGGAATCGCCAAAGCGGTCAACCCCTTTGGACGCAGGACGCTTTGCGTTTTCGTGGTCTGAGCGCGCCGCTGCTGATGGGGCGTGCATTGGTGCTGGGCGATGAGGCTGGTTTGCTGCACTTCCTCTCCCGTGAAGACGGCAAGGTGCTGCAACGCATCAACACCGATGGCTCGGCCATCTCGGTTCGTCCAGTTCTGGCAGGCCAGACCCTGGTGATTGTCAATCAAAGTGGCCAGATTTCTGGCTACCGCAGTGAGTGAAGCCGTTCGCGGCGGATCGGAATAATTTCAAGTGAAACCCGTATTGGCCCTGGTGGGCCGCCCCAATGTGGGCAAATCCACGCTGTTCAACCGACTCACCAAGAGCCGGGATGCCATCGTGGCCGACTTTGCCGGCTTGACCCGCGATCGCCATTACGGCCAGGGCAAGCAGGGCAGGCATGAATACATTGTGATCGACACAGGCGGCTTCGAGCCCGATGCCAGTGCTGGCATCTACAAGGAAATGGCCAAGCAGACCCAGCAAGCGGTGGCTGAGGCCGACGTCGTCATTTTTGTGGTGGACGGCCGCGCCGGCCTGTCTGCACAAGACCATGACATTGCCAAGTACCTGCGCAAGATCGGTAAACCCTGTCTGCTGGTGGCCAACAAGGCCGAAGGCATGCGCGAGGGCATTCAACTCAGCGAGTTCTACGAACTGGGTTTGGGTGAAGTGCTGGCGATCTCTGCTGCGCACGGGCAGGGCATCCGCGGTCTGGTCGATCTGGCTCTGGAGCCCTTGAATTTGCCCGAAGACCCCGAGGAGTCCGAAGTCGACACCTCGGTCATCAAGCTGGCCGTGGCCGGGCGGCCCAATGTGGGCAAGTCCACCCTGATCAACACTTGGCTGGGCGAAGAACGCCTGGTCGCGTTTGACATGCCCGGCACCACGCGTGATGCGATCAGCGTGCCTTTTGAGCGCCAGGGCCAGAAGTTCGAGTTGGTGGATACGGCGGGCCTGCGCCGCAAAGGCAAGGTGTTCGAAGCCATCGAAAAGTTTTCGGTCGTCAAGACGCTGCAGGCGATCGAGTCTGCCAATGTGGTCTTGCTGCTGCTGGATGCAGAGCAGGGCGTGACCGATCAGGATGCTCACATTGCCGGTTTTGCCCTGGAAAGCGGGCGCGCCATGGTGCTGGCCGTCAACAAGTGGGACGCGGTGGACGAGTACCAACGCCAGCTGGTGCAGCGCTCCATCGAGACGCGTTTGCCTTTCCTGAGCTTTGCAAACATGCATTTCATCTCGGCCAAAAAACGCCAGGGACTGGGGCCGGTGTGGAACTCCATCGTCAAGGCCCACAAGTCGGCCATGTGCAAGATGAGCACCCCGATCCTGACGCGCCTTTTGCTGGAGGCTGTGCAGTTTCAGAGTCCGCAGCGCGGCGGCATGTTCCGCCCCAAACTGCGTTACGCGCACCAAGGCGGCATGAATCCACCCGTGATCGTGATCCATGGCAACTCGCTGGAGCATGTGACCGAGTCCTACAAGCGCTTCCTGGAAGGGCGTTTCCGCAAGGCATTTGATCTGTCGGGCACGCCGTTGCGCATCGAGATGAAAACCTCAACCAACCCCTATGCCGACAAGGAATCCTCCTGATTTGAGAGGATTTGCCCCAGCCACCCAAGGCCCATGGCGCGCTGTGGTAAGGTCGGTGCTTTACCACTTCTGAACACGGAGAATATCGTGAGCAACAAAGGTCAACTTTTGCAAGACCCCTTCCTGAACGCACTGCGCCGCGAGCATGTGCCCGTTTCGATCTACCTGGTCAACGGCATCAAGCTGCAAGGTCAGATCGAGTCGTTTGACCAGTATGTGGTGCTCTTGCGCAACACAGTGACCCAGATGGTCTACAAGCACGCCATCTCCACCATTGTCCCCGGCCGCGCGGTCAACCTCGCCGACGCTGCAGCTGGCGAAGACAACGCCTGAGTTTCTGACTTGATCGGCGGCCCAACCGGCCCCGATGCCTGATTTCATTGACAGATTCACCTCCATCCACCGCAACGCCGACCCTTTTGGTCGGCGTTGATTTTGGTTTCCCGCATTTCGACGCCGAGCTCGAAGAACTGGGCCTGCTTTCTGAGTCTGCAGGGTTGCGCCCGGTGGCGCGTCTGACTTGCAAGCGCAAAGCGCCCGATCCGGCACTGTTTGTGGGCAGCGGCAAAGCCGACGAGATCAAAGAGCTGGCGTTGCTTCACGGGGCCAAGGAAGTCCTGTTTGACCAGGCTCTGAGCCCGGCCCAGCAGCGCAATCTGGAACGGCACCTGGGCATGCCGGTGAATGACCGCACGTTGCTGATCCTCGAGATTTTTGCGCAGCGCGCGCGCAGCCACGAAGGCAAGTTGCAGGTCGAGCTGGCCCGCATGCAGTACCTGAGCACCCGTCTGGTGCGTCGTTGGTCGCACCTGGAGCGCCAAAGCGGTGGCATCGGCATGCGCGGCGGCCCGGGTGAGACCCAGATCGAACTGGACCGCCGCATGATCGGCGATGCCATCAAACGCACCAAAGAGCGCCTGGTCAAGGTCAAAAAACAGCGCAACACCCAACGCCGCCAGCGCGAACGCCGTCAGACTTTCAACATTTCGTTGGTGGGTTACACCAACGCGGGCAAATCGACACTGTTCAACGCCTTGGTCAAGGCCCGTGCCTACGCGGCAGACCAGTTGTTTGCGACGCTGGACACCACCACCCGCCAGCTCTACCTGGGCGAAGTGGGGCGCACGGTGTCGCTGTCCGATACTGTGGGCTTTATCCGAGATCTGCCGCACGGTCTGGTTGAGGCGTTTCAGGCCACTTTGCAGGAGGCCATGGAGGCCGACTTGCTGTTGCATGTGGTGGATGCCTCCAATCCCGATTTTCCGGAGCAAATGCAGGAAGTGCAGAAAGTGCTGGCCGAAATCGGTGCAGAACATGTGCCCCAGTTGCTCGTGTTCAACAAGCTCGACGCTCTGGATGAGCAACATCAGCCTTTGCAAATGCAGGACGAATACGAGCTGGATGGCACCCCGGTCACCCGGATTTTCGTCAGCGCCCGTTCGGGGCACGGGCTGGATCTCCTTCGTTCGGCACTGGCCGAGCGTGCTCAGCAAGTGCTCGGACCTGCAAGTCCCCTGGATGACGATGTCCGTGACTTGCCCCGGGAATATTCCGGTCATTCGGACTGATGGTGAGCCGTTTTCGGCACAATGTCATTGATTCAGAACCCTCAAACACCATGAATTTCCAATTGCCTGCCTTGCGTGCGCTTCGATGGCCAGACCGGGTCCGTGGCATGTTCAACCTCAACGACCCCCGCTGGGGTCGCGGCGATGAACAAAAGCCTCAGGATGACACACCTCCGCAGGCGCGTCCTCAGCCGGATGCCGAGCCTCGCCAACCTGCGCTGGGCTCCCAGCAGGCTGGTCCACCCGACCTGGACGAGTTGTGGCGTGATTTCAACCGCAAGCTGGGACAAATGTTTGGCCAGCGTGGTGGGCCTCAGGGCCCCGGCGGCAGCGGTGGCGGCGACTCTGGTGGATCGGGCATGCCATCCTTTTTGAAGAATTTGGGCCTGGGTGTGGTTTTGGCCGCAGCATTGCTGGTCTGGATGGGAACCGGGTTTTTCATCGTCCAGGAAGGTCAGCAGGCGGTCATCACCCAGTTTGGCAAATACAAGTCCACAGTAGGGGCCGGTTTCAACTGGCGCTTGCCGTATCCGATTCAGCGCCATGAGTTGGTGTATGCCTCACAAATCCGCTCTGTCGACATTGGACGTGACAACATCATCAAAGCAACCGGTTTGCGCGAATCGGCCATGCTGACCGAAGATGAAAACATTGTCGAAATCAAGTTCGCAGTGCAGTACCGCCTGAACGACGCTCGCGCTTACCTGTTCGAAAGCAAGAATCCGACCGAAGCCGTGGTGCAGGCTGCTGAAACCGCCGTGCGCGAGGTGGTGGGCAAGATGAAGATGGATTCGGCGCTGGCCGAGGAACGTGACCAGATCGCATCGCGTGTGCGCACGTTGATGCAGACCATTCTGGACCGCTACAACGTCGGCATCGAAGTGGTGGGCATCAACTTGCAGCAAGGCGGCGTGCGCCCGCCTGAACAGGTGCAGGCCGCTTTTGACGATGTGCTCAAGGCCGGTCAGGAGCGCGAGCGCACCAAAAACGAAGCTCAGGCCTACGCCAACGACGTGGTGCCCCGTGCTGTCGGTGCAGCATCCCGCCTGAAAGAAGAGGCCGATGCCTACCGCGAGCGCATCGTGGCCCAGGCCGAAGGCGATGCCCAGCGCTTCAAAGCCATCCTGCCTGAATACCAGAAGGCCCCGCAGGTCACCCGTGACCGCATGTACACCGATACTTTCCAGCAGATCTACGGCAACGTGACCAAAGTGCTGGTGGACAGCAAACAGGGCTCCAATCTGTTGTACCTGCCACTGGACAAGATCATTCAGCAGGTCAGCCAGTCGACGGCAACGCCTGCGGCCGATGCCGGCACGGCGACACCTGCCCCAGCCAATGCGGCGGTGACCACGCCCGATTCCCGCTCGCGTGACGCCCAGCGCAGCCGCGACCGTGACGCACGTTAAGGACAGAAAATGAACCGATTGGGAATGTGGGTTTCCACCCTGCTGATCATGCTGGTGCTGGTCAGCTCCACCTTGTTTGTTGTGGATCAGCGTCAGTTTGGCGTTGTTTACTCCTTTGGCCAGATCAAGGAGGTCATCACGGAGCCAGGCTTGCATGTCAAGCTGCCGCCGCCTCTGCAAAACGTCAATTACATCGACAAGCGCTTGCTGACCCTGGACAGCCCGGACACCGAGCCCATGCTGACGGCGGAAAAGCAGCGCGTGGTCATTGACTGGTATGTGCGCTGGCGCATCACCGATCCGCAGTCGTACATCCGCAATGTGGGCATTGACGAAAAATCCGGGGCCAACCAGCTCAATCGCGTGATCCGCAACGCCTTCCAGGAAGAGATCAACAAGCGCACGGTCAAGGAGCTGCTGTCGCTCAAGCGCGATGCGTTGATGACCGATGTCAAGCGCGAAGTGCTCGAAGTCGTGAAGGGCGGTGCCAAGCCCTGGGGTGTGGACATTGTGGATGTGCGTATCACCCGCGCCGACTATGTCGACACCATCACCGAGTCGGTTTATCGCCGCATGGAAGCCGAACGCAAGCGCGTGGCCAACGAACTGCGTTCGACGGGGGCTGCCGAGGGTGAAAAAATCCGCGCCGATGCCGACCGCCAGCGTGAAGTGGCGATTGCCAACGCCTACCGTGAAGCCCAGAAGATCAAAGGGCAGGGCGATGCCCAGGCGGCACGCATTTATGGTGAGGCCTTTGGCCGCGACCCCCAGTTTGCGCAGTTTTACCGCAGCCTGGAGGCTTACAAGACCACGTTCGCAAAAAAGAGCGACGTGATGGTGCTGGATCCTGGCAGCTCCGAATTCTTCAAGGTCATGCGCGGTGGCGCCCCTGCAACGGCCGCCCGAAAGTAAGCCTTGAGCGACGCCTGGTTGCTGGCCTTGGGCCTGATGCTGATTTTTGAAGGCCTCATGCCCATGGTTGCGCCGCTGCGCTGGCGGCGTCTTTTCGAGCAATTGATGCAAATGCAGGACGGCCAGATCCGCTTTTTTGGCCTTTTCATGGTCCTGGCGGGCCTGATCCTGGTCTGGTGGATCGGTTAAAGCTGTTTCGGCAGCGGGAATCCGGCTCCGAAGCCGGTAAAATCCCTTTTTTAACCGTCTACCTATTTCCCCATGTCTGCTTGGGTCCTCCCGGATCACATTGCCGATGTGCTGCCCTCCGAGGCGCGTCACATCGAAGAACTCCGACGCGAATTGCTCGACACTGCCCGTGGCTATGGCTACGAGCTGGTGATGCCGCCGCTGCTGGAGCACCTGGAATCCCTGCTGACCGGCACGGGTGAAGCCCTCGATCTGCAGACTTTCAAGCTGGTGGATCAGCTTTCGGGCCGCACCCTGGGCTTGAGGGCGGACACCACGCCCCAGGTGGCTCGCATCGACGCCCACTTGCTTGGCCGATCCGGCCTGACCCGCCTGTGTTACTGCGGCCCCGTGCTGCACACCCGACCTGCGCGGCCCCACGCCACGCGTGAGCCGCTGCAGTTTGGTGCCGAAATTTATGGCCATGCCGGTCCTGAGGCCGATCTGGAAATCCTGCAACTGGCACTGGACAGCCTCAAAGCGGCGCAAGCCAGTGGCTTGCAACTGGACCTGGCCGATGCCCGCATCAGCCACAGCCTGCTGTCCTCGGAAACCCTCACCGAAGCACAGCGCCATGCTGTGCACGCGGCGTTGGCAACCAAGGATGTGAGTGCCTTGCAAGGCCTGAGCGCGAATTTTTCGGCCGAGAACCGCCATGGTTTGCTGGCCCTGGTGGATCTGTATGGCGACATCACCGTGCTCGATGAAGCGGCCAAACGTTTGCCTGCCACCCCCGTCATCACGCAAGCGCTGGCGCAACTGCGTTGGCTGGCAGGCCAGGTGCAGGGCGCCACCGTCAGTTTTGACTTGGGTGACTCCCGTGGTTATGCCTACTACAGCGGCATGCGCTTTGCCGTCTATGCCAAAGGTGCCTCTGATGCCTTGGCGCGGGGAGGGCGCTACGACGGTGTGGGTGCTGTGTTTGGTCACCGCATAGACCGTGACCGTCCTGCCGTGGGCTTCAGCCTGGACCTGAAAGAGTTGGTGATGTCCGTTCCGCCATTGGCGCTGCGTGCAGCCATCTGCGCGCCTTGGGGCGACGCTCCCGCATTGCGCACCGCCATTGCCGCCTTGCGCAGCCAGGGCGAGACGGTGGTCTGCGTGTTGCCCGGCCACGAGAGCGAAATCGACGAATTCCATTGCGACCGCCAACTCATTGAAGCGGCAGGCCAGTGGGTGGTCCAATCCATTTAAATCTGAAAAGCAAGAGCATGAAAATGAAGCAAGGCCGTAACGTGGTCGTCGTCGGCACCCAGTGGGGTGACGAAGGCAAAGGCAAACTGGTCGACTGGCTGACCGAAACCGCGCAAGGTGTGGTGCGTTTCCAGGGCGGTCACAACGCGGGCCACACCCTGGTCATCAACGGCGTCAAGACCGCTTTGCACCTGATTCCCAGCGGCATCATGCGTGCAGGCGTCAAGTGCTATGTGGGCAACGGTGTGGTGCTGTCCGTGCCCAAGCTGCTCGAAGAAATTGCCGGCCTTGAAAAAGCCGGTGTCGAGGTCCGCTCACGCCTTCGTGTGAGCGAGGCCTGCCCGCTGATTCTGCCCTACCACGTGGCCCTGGATGTAGCCCGCGAAGCCGCCAAGGAAAAAGCTGGTACAGCCAAGATCGGCACCACAGGTCGTGGCATTGGCCCGGCCTACGAAGACAAGGTTGCCCGCCGCGCCATCCGCGTGCAGGACCTGAAATACCCCGAGCGTTTTGCGACCAAGTTGCGCGAGAACCTGGCGCTGCACAACCACGTGTTGGTCAACTTCCTGGGGGCGGCCCCGGTCGACTTTGATGCCACTTACAACGAAGCCATGGCCTACGCCAAGGACTTGCTGCCCATGGTCGCCGACGTGTCGCGCGAGCTGAACGATGCCAACAAGGCCGGTGCCAACTTGCTGTTTGAAGGCGCACAAGGCACTTTGCTCGACGTGGACCACGGCACATACCCCTTTGTCACGTCAAGCAACTGCGTGGCGGGCAATGCCGCAGCAGGCTCGGGCGTGGGCCCCGGTATGCTGCACTACATCCTGGGCATCACCAAGGCCTACTGCACCCGCGTGGGCGGTGGCCCGTTCCCAACTGAACTGGAATGGGAAAAAGAGGGCACCCCCGGTTACCACATGTCCACCGTGGGAGCCGAAAAGGGCGTGACCACAGGCCGCTCGCGCCGTTGTGGCTGGTTCGATGCCGCCTTGCTCAAGCGCAGTGCGCAGGTCAATGGCCTGAGTGGTTTGTGCATCACCAAGCTCGATGTGCTTGATGGTCTGAAAGAATTGATGCTGTGCACCGGCTATGAGCTGGATGGCGAAACCATCGACATCCTGCCCATGGGCGCGGACGAGATCGCCCGTTGCAAGCCGATTTACGAAGTCATCCCCGGCTGGACCGAAACCACCGTGGGCGTGACCGACATGGACAAGCTGCCTGCCAATGCCCGCCAGTACCTGGCGCGCATCGCCGAAGTCACAGGCGTGCCCGTGCACATGGTGTCCACTAGCCCTGACCGTGACCACACCATCTTGCTGCACAACCCCTTTGCAGCCTGATTTGTTCTCAAAAATTTCCACCCACACTGATTTTTCACTGGAGTTCCCCATGTTGACCGAAGACGGCAAACACCTGTATGTGAGTTACGACGAGTACCACAACCTCATCGAAAAACTTGCCATCAAGATCCACCAGTCCGGCTGGGAGTTCGACAACATCCTGTGCCTGGCCCGTGGCGGCATGCGCCCAGGCGACATCCTGTCGCGCATCTTTGACAAGCCGCTGGCCATCATGTCCACCAGCTCCTACCGCGCCGAAGCCGGCACCGTGCAGGGTCACCTGGACATCGCTCGCTACATCACCACCCCGAAAGGCGAGATCGCTGGCCGCGTGTTGCTGGTGGACGATCTGGCCGACACTGGCCACACCCTGCGTGCTGTCGTTGATCAGCTCAAGAACAACTACAAACCTGTGACCGAGTTGCGCACTTCCGTGATCTGGACCAAGGGTGTGTCCTCCTTCAAGCCAGACTACTCGGTTGAAGACCTGCCCACCAACCCCTGGATTCACCAGCCTTTCGAGCCTTATGACAATATGCGCCCCGAAAAACTGATGGAAAAATGGAAAGTCTAAGCGGTTCACCGCTGCATTCAGAGCCCGGCTAGCCCGGGCTTTTTTATGGGTGCAGATTTTGCATGAGCGAGCGCGGCAAGCCATGGCTGACGATCTACAAAGGGCCTGTCGCCAGCAAGGCTGGCGCCTACGGGGCAGGCATCGGCTAGCATCGAGCCATGGCACACGACCCACTCGACACCACCCATCTGATCCATCACCCGTACCAGGCGCCGGAAGGGTTTGAGGCTCCGCAACCTGGCGTGTTCAAGGCGTCCACCGTCTACTTTCCATCCGTGGCCGCGATGCGCCAGCGTGAATGGAAAGACAAGTCGGCCTACACCTATGGCCTGCATGGCACACCCACCTCGTACTTGCTGGAAGAGCGCCTGTGCGCCCTCGAAGGTGGCCAGCAGTGCTTGCTGGTGCCCAGTGGTCTGGCGGCGTTGGCCACGGTGGCGCTGTCCTTGCTTAAAACGGGCGACGAGGTGCTGATTCCAGACAACGCCTATGGGCCCAACAAGGCGCTGGCCGAAGGCGAGTTGCGCCACTTTGGCATCACACACCAGTACTACGACCCGATGGCTCCGGCCGACCTGGCCGCACGCATCAACCCGCGCACACGCCTGGTCTGGCTGGAGGCGCCGGGTTCGGTCAGCATGGAGTTTCCGGACCTGATTGAGCAAGTGCGCATTTGCCGCGCACATGGCGTCACCTGTGCGCTCGACAACACCTGGGGTGCCGGCCTGGCTTTCAAACCGTTTGACTTGCTGGGCGACGGTCAGCTGGGGGTGGACATCAGCGCGCACGCCTTGACCAAATACCCCAGCGGCGGTGGCGATGTGCTCATGGGCAGTGTGATCACACGCGATGCCGCGCTGCACCTCAAGATCAAGCTGTGCCACATGCGCCTGGGCCTGGGCGTGGGTGCCAACGATGTGGAGGCGCTGCTGCGTTCACTGCCCAGCATCGGCCTGCGTTATGCCGCGCAGGACCGCACGGCGCGCGCTTTGGCACAGTGGTGGCAAGCGCAGCCCCAGTGTGCCCAATTGCTTCATCCGGCATTCGCAGGTACACCTGGTCACGCGCACTGGCAAGCCTTGTGTGGCGAGCAGGGCTCCAGCGCAGGCCTGTTCAGTGTGGTGCTGGATCAACGATACCGCCAGCATGAGGTCGATGCTTTTTGTGATGGCCTGCGGCTGTTTCGCCTGGGCTACAGCTGGGGTGGGCCGGTCAGCCTGGTTGTGCCTTACGAGCTTCAGGCGATGCGCACCCAGTGGCCTGCGCATTTGGTGCGTGGCTCCTTGGTTCGGTTCTCCGCAGGTCTGGAGTCAGCACAAGCCTTGCTGGAGGATTTGTCGCAATCGCTTGAGAAGCACCTGCCGAGCTGACCGGTCTCCGTGTTTACCTCAGTGGCGCGGCGCTGGGCTCCGGGGTACGCTGAATACATTGCAGTTGTTTGCCGAAATGCCATGTCAGACCACCCAGGCCACAGCCAGGCGCCCACCGATCTGCCCTCGATGGCACAGCCCTATGTTCCACCCGCGCAGGAAGGCCCACGTGCCCACATGGTTCTTTTGCGTTTGTCCGATCCGCTGCGCTGGCTGGTGCGGGGCGCCCAAGACCTGATCGCTCACCCTGGCATCGCGCTGTTTTACGGCAGCTGTTTCTGGTGCATGGCGCAGGTGCTCACGCTGGTATTCAGGCACCGCCCGGAGTACACCCTGTCCATGGTGTCGGGGTGTTTGCTGCTGGGGCCATTTCTGGCCATGGGTCTGTACGAAGTCAGTCGCCGACGGGAAGCAGGGCAGACGACCGACTTGAGCAGCGCGTTCACCTGCTGGGACGGCCACATCAAGAGCATGGCCATGTTGGTGCTGGTGCTGACCGTGCTGGAGTTGCTGTGGGGGCGCGCTTCGCTGGTGGTCTTTGCCGTCTTTTTCAACACCGGCATGCCGTCCACCACTGGGGTGATTCAGGCCATTTTCAATCCTGAGAATCTTGACTTCGTGGCCGTTTACCTTTTTGTGGGCGGGCTGTTTGCCACCCTGGTGTATGCCATTTCCGTGGTGTCCATTCCCATGATCCTGGACCGTGACACCGATGCCATCACCGCGGCCATCACCAGCGTACGGGTGGTGCTCAGTGAGTCGGCCGTCATGGTTTTCTGGGGCTTTTTGTTGAGTGCCTTGGTTGTCCTGGCCCTGTGGCCATGGGCGCTCGGCATCGTGGTGGTGGGCCCGTGGCTGGGACATGCCAGTTGGCATGCCTACAGAGGCACGGTGCGGTGGGAAGAAACCCCCTGAGAACCTGTTACATTGGGCGCAACAAACTCAAGGAGCCATCTTGGCCACACCCAATTACGGATTCGAAAAACGCCAGAAAGAACTGGCCAAAAAACGCAAAAAAGAAGACAAGCTGAAAGCCAAAGCCGATCGCAAGGCAGGTCTGTTGCCTGAAGAAGAGGGCGAGGGCCACGAATCAGAAGACATCGGTGCAGCCGAGCCCGGCACCGACGCCCAGGCCCCTGCAGCCTGAGGCTGCGGGAGTTCTTTTAAACCCTGCTGTCCTCTACCAAGTCCTGTGCTGCTGCCGTCATGGCAGCCATGCTGGGACCTTGGAGGGTCAGCACTCTGGCTTGGTCAAATTGGACAAAATTGCGACGCGTTGAGCTTTCATAGCCCGGGTCATAGTGCACCGACAGCAGATCGGCAACCACTTGCGCGATCTGCCCTGCCTGAATTTGCGCTTGCCAGCCTTGCACCACAGCACGGCCTTTCAGGTCCGTCAACCTGTCCAGCCGCTCACAGAAAAATGCAGGATCGTTGCTGAAATAGTCGTAATCCTCCAGCAGCAACTGAACCCGCCCCGGCAGGGGCAGGTCAAGCAAAACACACGGACTTTGCCGCATGGCCTGAATCAAGGCTTCAGGCACCGTCAGGTTGCCGACTTTTTTGCTCTCTGCCTCCACATACACAGGGCGGTCGGGATGCAGCTGCCGCAGTGTTTGCCAGAGTGTGGTTTCAAATGCTTTTTGAGTGGGTTGGGCTTGCCCGGGAATGGCACCCAGCACAGAGCTGCGGTGGCTGGCCAAGGCTTCCAGATCGAGGACCTGCGCCCCTTGGGCGGCCAGAGCCTGCAGCAAACGGGTTTTGCCTGAGCCCGTGGGGCCGCACAAAACCTGAAAGTTCAGGCGCTGCACCTGCAGCGGGATGTCGGTGACCACGGCGCTGCGAAAGGCCTTGTAGCCGCCTTCGATCAGGTGAACCTTGAAGCCAATCTGCCCCAGGATCAAGGCCAGCGAGTTGCTGCGCTTGCCGCCGCGCCAACAGTACACCAGGGCTTGCCAGTTTTTGGGTTTGTCCATCACATGGGCCAGGATGTGGCGCGAGATGTTTTGCGCCACCAGGGCCGCGCCGATTTTTTGTGCTTCAAACGGGCTGACCTGCTTGTAGAGCGTGCCCACCTGGACGCGCTCTTCGTTGTTGAGCGAAGGCCAGTTGACCGCACCCGGCAGGTGGTCGTCGGCGTATTCGCCCTCGGAGCGGGCGTCAATCACTGCATCAAAACCATCGTAACGGGCCATGACCTCTTGGGCCGAAATCACATGAACACTCATTTCAACTGCTTTTTCAATTCAGGCCACACATGGGCCAGCATGCGCGGCTGGGCTGCGGCATTGGGGTGAATGCGGTCCGGCTGAAACCATTTCAGCGGGTCCGGGTCGTCGGCCACGCCCTGCAAAAAGAAGGGCACCAGCGCGCAACGGGTTTTTTGCGCCACCTGGGCATAGACCTGTGCAAACTGGCGCGCCATGTCCGCACCGTAGTTGGGCGGCATCTGCATGCCCAGCAGCAGCACGCGGGCACCGCTGGCCTGGGCCGCTTGAACCATCTGCAGCAGATTATCGTGGGTCATCGACAAAGCCAGTCCGCGCAGGGCATCGTTGCCCCCGAGCTCGATCACGACCAGGCTGGGGGCCTGTTGTTTCAGCAGGGCAGGCAGGCGCGAGCGGCCGCCTGCGGTCGTTTCGCCGCTGATGCTGGCGTTGACCACCGTGACGCTTGGGTATGTCTGCGCCAGTTGCTGCGCCAGCAAGCTGACCCAGCCTGACCCCCGTGGCAAGCCGTATTCGGCGCTCAGGGAGTCGCCCAGCACCAGCACCTTGCGCCCGGTTTTTTGTGCCTGTGCTGCCCAGGGCGTAAATCCCCCGCCCACCAGGGCCAGGGCGCTCGCGGTAAAGTGGCGACGTTTCAACAAGGGTGTATGCATGCCTGAATCCATTTTGGCCGTCAGCAAGGTTTGTAAAAGCGTCCAAGACGCCAGCGGCACGCTCGCCATTTTGCGCGATGTCGATTTCACCCTGCAGGCCGGGCAGACCGCCGCCATTGTCGGCGCATCCGGTTCAGGCAAAAGCACCTTGCTGGCCATTCTGGCCGGGCTGGATACACCCAGCAGCGGTGCGGTCGTGCTGGCCGGACAGGATTTGTTCTCGCTGGACGAAGATCAGCGCGCTGCCGTGCGGGCAGCCCATGTGGGCTTTGTGTTCCAGAGCTTCCAGCTCATGCCTAACCTGACCGCGCTTGAAAACGTGATGTTGCCTCTGGAGTTGGCCGGGCGTGGAGACGCCAAGGCACATGCCACGGCCATGCTGCAACGTGTGGGCCTGGGTGAGCGGCTGAAACATCTTCCCAAAGTGCTGTCAGGCGGCGAGCAGCAACGTGTTGCGCTGGCCCGTGCCTTTGTGGTCCAGCCGGCACTGCTGCTGGCTGACGAGCCCACCGGCAGCCTGGACCACGCCACCGGGGCGGCCGTCATGGACCTGATGTTCCGCCTGAATCAAGAGCAAGGCACGACCCTGGTGCTGGTCACCCATGACCGCTCGCTGGCCAGCCGCTGTGAGCGTTGCCTCACCATCGATGCGGGCACACTGACCGAAGCACGATAATCCCACCATGTCTTCCCCTAAAGTTCTTTTCGGCTTTCATGCCGTAGGCGTGCGCCTGAAGGTCGCGCCCCAATCCATTGTCGAGGTGTATTTCGAGGCTTCGCGCCGCGACGCCCGCATGCGTCAGTTCATCGACCGCTGCAAGGAAGCCGGTGTCCGCCTGATTGAGGCCGATGGCCTGCGTCTGGCCAAGCTGGCAGGCAGCCATGGCCACCAGGGCGTGGCTGCATTGGTGCAGCACATGGAGCAAGCCCATTCACTGGACGATTTGCTCGACAGCATCGCCGAGCCACCACTTTTGCTGGTGCTGGACGGCGTGACCGATCCGCACAACCTGGGCGCCTGTCTGCGGGTGGCCGATGGTGCAGGTGCACACGCCGTGATCGCCCCCAAAGACCATGCGGCAGGCATCAACGCCACTGTGGCCAAAGTGGCCAGCGGTGCGGCCGAAACCATGCCCTACTTCATGGTGACCAATCTGGCGCGCACTTTGGGCGAGCTCAAAGAGCGCAACATCTGGGTCATTGGCACCAGTGGTGATGCGCCCAAAACCATCTACCAGGTGGAAATGAAAGGCCCCACCGCCCTGGTACTGGGTGCCGAAGGCCCAGGCATGCGCCAGCTGACCCGCAAGACCTGCGACGAGTTGGTCAGCATCCCGATGAAGGGGGCTGTCGAGAGCTTGAATGTCTCGGTGGCCAGCGGGGTCTGCTTGTACGAAGCGCTGCGTCAGCGCGGCTGATGGTTCAGGAGATTTGTCATGAAAGCCCTCATTCCTCTGGCTCTGGTCATGCTGCTCAGTGCTTGTACCCAAGAGCAGCAAAACAAGATCAGCCGCGACATCCAGAACTGGACCGGCACCAACGGTGTGATGGAGGTTTATGCCGGTGACAAAGTGGTGCGTCGCTTCCTCAAGGTGGACAAGGTCAGCACCGCGCTGGGCACCGATGACAAGACGCCACGTTCTTACCGCTATGGCTACGGCTACCTGGATGAGAACCTGAACATGCAGGTGGATCCGGGCGAGAAGAAAGTCTATTTCGAGGTCAGCGACTACTCGAACACAGTGTTCTTCGAAAACCCGCACTGAGCATTTGTTTTTCGATGAATTTCGCCTCTGTTCAGATGTCGCCCGATTTTCTTCAATCGATCCTCTTGGCCCTGTTTCTGGGATCGCTGGTTGGCATAGAGCGTCAGTGGCATCGCCGTCTGGTGGATCTCAAAACCAATGCTCTGGTGGCCATGGGGGCGTGCCTGTTTTTGCTGCTGTCGCGTACACCCCAAGGCTTTGTGGACCCCATCCGGATGGCCGCCCAGATTGTGGTGGGCGTGGGCTTCATTGGTGGCGGCATCCTGTTTCGTGATGCAGGACAGACCAAAGGGCTGAACACGGCTGCGACCTTGTGGTGTTCTGCGGCCGTGGGGGCGTTGTGTGGCATGGACCGGTGGGTGGATGCCAGCGTGGCCGCCATCACCATCGTGCTGGCCAACACCTTGCTGCGACGCGTGGCGCAGTATCTGAATTTGCAGATGGGCATCAATGACCAATTGACCAACAGTGTGCAGTTGCAGTGGCACTGTCATGCGAATGACGCGGTGAAATTGCACGAGAAAGTTCTTGAGGTTTTCAGCCAGGGCCGTTGGGAAATCCGCGAGGTTCGGCAGGAAACTCTAGGCGACAACGATGCCACGCTGACCGTGACCGCTCTGTTTGAACATGGCGAGTACAACAAACATGCGCTGACCATTGAACAGGCCATGAGCCGTTTGCCTGTGTTCGGTTTTTCTTGGCGAAAGCTCTGAATCGCCGGCAAGCGATTCGGCAATGGTTTTCAGACCCAGCCCAAGGCCCCGATCAAGGCGCCTGTACCAATCAGCCAGAGCATGTGTACCTTGGTGCGCCACACGAGCAGTGTGGTGACCAGTGTCAGCAGGTACAGCGGCCAGTCTTGAGTGGGCTGGTTGTGGCTGAGGGTCAGCAGCCAGGCGGTGGCCAGCAAGAGCGCAATCACAATGGGGGCCATGCCTGACTTGAACGCCCGGATGCCGATTTTGTCGCGGTGCTGGTGGGCCCAACGCGTGGTCAGGTAAGTCAGGATGGAGGAGGGCAGCATGATGCCCAGCATGGGCACCAGCACGCCCAGGCTGGCCAGCAGAAAGGTGGACCACAGGCCGCCTTCAGCACCCAGGCCAGCTGCCGTGTTCATGCCCACATTCCAGCCCATCAGCGCGACAAACAGAATGTTGGGGCCTGGTGCGGCCTGGGCCAGTGCGATCGAAGAGGTGAACTGCGATTCGCTCAGCCACTGTGTTTCGTCCACCAGATAGCGGTGCATGTCCGGAGCCGTGGTGATGGCGCCGCCCACCGCCAGCAAGGACAGTGAAGCGTAGTGGTTGAACATCGAGAGCCAATCCGAGACGCTCATGTGCAAAACGGGGTTCATGCTGCGTCTCCTTGAGATGCGGCCTGCTTGGCCAGTTGCAGGTACGCCCAGCCACAGCCCAGCAAGCCGGTGCCCAGCAGCACATAGGCCAGCGGCCAGCGCATCACGCCCACCCCGGCAAAACTGGCCAGCGCCAAAGCGATGCATACCGGCATGCCCATCGGGTTGCTGCGCAGGGCGCTGATCAGTTTGAGGCCGACGGCGGCAATCAGTCCGGCCGACACGGCCCCCATGCCACGCAAGGCCCCTTGCGCCCAGGCGGCATCGGAGACGCCACCAAAAGCCATGGCCAGCAACAAGGCCACGATCAAGGGGGCCGTCAGCATGCCTGCCAGCCCGGCCAGAGCACCTGCCAGGCCAAAGTAGCGGCCGCCGATCATCAGCGACAAATTGACCACATTGGGGCCAGGCATGATCTGGGCCACCGCCCAGTCTTCGACAAACTGTTCCTTGGTCATCCAGCGCTTTTCTTCGACCAGCACCCGCTGCACCACGGCCAGCACGCCGCCAAAACCCTGCAGTGCCAGCAGGGTGAACGAGATGAACAGGTCCGTCTTGGACCTGGGCTGATTGAGAGGCGCTTGTTCAGACATGGTCCGCATTATCCGTGTCGATCCAGGCCAGCCTGCCTTGTCCGCTGTCGCCCAGGCGCTGCACCAGCGCGGGGGCATCGGATTGAGGCAATGCGAAACGCAGCGTCACCACGCTGCCATGTTCGACCCCCAGCAGCTGCGCCCTGGCCAACTCCACTTCACGCCGCACCAGCCCCTCCAGGGCATAAGGCACGCTGCAGGCCAGCTCGGTGGTCTTGATCAGCGGGATCTTTTCGGCGGTGAGCAGGGCTTGCGCCACTGCATCGGTGTAGGCCCGCACCAGACCACCCGCGCCCAGCTTGACGCCGCCAAAGTAGCGCACCACCGAGGCCATCACGCCCTGCAGATCCTGGTGGCGCAGCACGTCCAGCATGGGCCGACCTGCCGTGCCCCCGGGCTCGCCATCGTCGTTGGCGGCCGACTGGCCCCCAGCCAGCAAAGCCCAGCAGACATGGGCCGCATCCGGGTGGGCGGCCTTGAGTTCGGACACCCGGGCCTGCGCCTCTTCGCGCCCGGGCATGGGCTCGATACAGGCGATGAAACGGCTTTTTTTGATGACCAGTTCGTGGTGGGCGGGCTGAGCGAGCGAAAACGGCATGCCTTGAGAATACCCGAGCCTGGATGGCTGAAGCGGACAGGCATTGCACCATACCCCTGTCCCATGCAAGCCCACCCCTGAGCGCCTACACTACAGGGTTATCCCCCGAGCCCTGTCCATGAACGCCTTCGCCGACGTTTCTCTTTTTCCGCGCAACGCCAAACCGCTGACCAGCTACCGCAAGTTCTGGGCAGCCCGCTTTGGCACGGCCCCGTTTTTACCCATGAGCCGCGAGGAAATGACCCAGCTGGGCTGGGACAGCTGCGACATCATTCTGGTGACGGGCGACGCCTATGTGGACCACCCCAGCTTTGGCATGGCCGTGATCGGCCGCATGCTGGAAAACCAGGGCTTTCGGGTCGGCATCATCGCCCAGCCCGACTGGCAAAGCGCCGAGCCCTTCAAGGCCTTGGGCCAACCCAACCTGTTTTGGGGTGTGACCAGCGGGAACATGGACTCCATGATCAACCGCTACACGGCCGACCGCAAAATCCGCAGCGACGACGCCTACACCCCCGGCAACGTGGCGGGCAAGCGGCCTGACCGTGCCGCCATCGTTTACAGCCAACGCTGCCGCGAGGCCTACCCCGAAGTCCCCATCGTGCTTGGCGGCATTGAAGGCAGCTTGCGCCGCATCGCGCACTACGACTACTGGAGCGACAAGGTGCGCCGCTCCATCGTGGTGGACAGCAAATGCGACCTGCTGCTGTACGGCAACGCCGAACGGGCAATCGTCGAAGTCGCCCATCGACTGGCCGCCCGTGAGCCGGTGCAGCAAATCACCGATGTGCGCGGCACCGCCTTTGTGCGCCGCGACACTCCCGAAGGCTGGTTTGAAATCGACTCCACCGAGGTGGACACGCCCGGCCATGTGGACGCGCACGTCTACCCTTACCTGATGGTGAGCGAGCAAGCCAAGGCACAAGGTGCTCACTGTGGGAGCGATGCCCCCGTCGCAATGGACGCGCCAAATCGCCGCGAGGTCGCGGCTCCTACTGCGGTGATCGACATCAGTGCACTCAAGGGTAAAGGCAGCTTCAAAGTGCCGCCGCGCGAGCGCAGCGTGCTGCGCTTGCCCAGCTACGAGCAGGTCAAGTCCGATCCGGTGCTCTATGCCCACGCCAACCGCGTGCTGCACCTCGAAACCAACCCTGGCAACGCCCGCGCCTTGGTGCAGGCGCACGGGGAGGGCACCACGGCGCGCGACGTGTGGATCAACCCACCGCCCATCCCTTTGAGTACGGCCGAGATGGACCATGTGTTCGATCTGCCGTATGCCCGCAGCCCGCACCCCAGCTACGCCGATGCGCACGGCAGCCACGATCACGAGACCAAGATCCCGGCCTGGGAAATGATCCGTTTTAGCGTGAACATCATGCGCGGCTGCTTTGGCGGCTGCACCTTCTGCTCTATCACCGAGCACGAAGGCCGCATCATCCAGAGCCGCTCTGAAGAATCCATCATCCGCGAGGTCGAGGACATCCGTGACAAGGTCAAGGGCTTCACCGGCGTGGTGTCCGACCTGGGCGGGCCTACAGCCAACATGTACCGGCTGGGCTGCCGCAGTCCCGAGATCGAAGCCGCCTGCCGCAAGCCCAGCTGCGTCTACCCCGGCATCTGTCAGAACCTGACGACCGACCACGGCCCGCTCATCAAGATCTACCGCCGTGCGCGTGCACTCAAGGGCATCAAGAAGATCCTGATCGGCTCGGGCCTGCGTTACGACCTGGCCGTGCAGTCGCCCGAGTATGTGAAAGAACTGGTGCAGCACCATGTGGGTGGCTACCTGAAGATCGCGCCCGAACACACCGAAGGTGGACCACTGTCCAAGATGATGAAGCCGGGCATCGGCACCTACGACCGCTTCAAGTCGATGTTTGACAAGTACAGCGAAGAGGCCGGTAAAAAGCAATTCCTCATCCCGTACTTCATCGCCGCCCATCCGGGCACCAGCGACGAAGACATGATGAACCTGGCCATCTGGCTCAAGAAAAACGGCTTTCGGGCCGACCAGGTGCAGACTTTCTACCCCAGCCCCATGGCCACGGCCACGGCCATGTACCACTCCACCCGCAACCCGCTGCGCAAAATCACGCACGAGAGCGAGCGCGTGGATGTGGTCAAAGGTGACAAACGTCGCCGCCTGCACAAAGCCTTTTTGCGCTACCACGACTCGAACAACTGGCCGCTGCTGCGCGAAGCCCTCAAAGCCATGGGCCGCGCCGACCTGATCGGCAACGGCAAACACCATCTGATCCCGAGCTGGCAACCGCTGGCCGATGGCGGCTACCAGAGCCCACGGCGCACCAACAGCACACAGGCCCTCGCCAAAGCCAAGCCAGGCCTCAAAAAGCCTGGTCAACCACCACGCAAAGGCGCCATGCTGACGCAGCACACAGGCTTGCCACCGCGCAAGAAGCGCTGATCAAACGGGCTTCAACGCCGCCAGCAACTCCGTCTCAATCGCGATCTGCGCCTTGTTCTGTTGCAGGGCGGCGCCGCTGACCAGAAAGGTGTCTTCCACCCGTTCACCCAGCGTGCTGATTTTGGCCAGTTGCAGGTTGATGCCGTGTTTGGCCAGCACCAGGGCGATGCTGTAGAGCAAGCCCATGCGGTCGCTGGTCGAGACGGACAAGAGCCAGTTCTGGGCCTTGTCGTCGGGTTTGAGGGTGACGCGGGGCGTGACCGGGAAGCTTTTGACGCGGCGCGACAGCCGTCCTTTGGTGGGGGCGGGCAGGGGCAGTTGTTTTTCGATGGTTTGCTGCAGTCCGGACTCGACCATGGTGATGAGTTCACGGTAGTGCTCGGGCAGTGACGCGGTCACGATCTGGAAGGTGTCCAGGGCCCAGCCGGTGCGGGTGGTGTGGACTTTGGCGTCCAGGATCGAAAAACCGGATTGGTCGAAATGGCCGCAGATCCGGGCAAACAGGTCGGGCTGGTCAGGCGTGAACACCAGCACCTGCAGGCCTTCTCCAATGGGCGACAGCCGAGCACGCACCGTGGTTTTGGCTTCGACGCCACCGACCTGTGCCACCACCCGTGCGAGTTGCCGGGTGTGCCAGGCGATGTCGTTGGCATCGTGGCGCATGAAGTAGCTCACATCCAGGGTCTCCCAGAGGGCCTTGTGGCCTTCGTGGGGCTGGGCATGGCGGGCCAGCTCCACCAGGGCATCGCGCTTGCGGGCTTCAACTTGGGCGTTGGCATCGGGTGCACGGCCTCCGAGCACACGCAGCGTGAGCTTGTACAGGTCTTCCAGCAACTTGCCTTTCCAGGCGTTCCAGACCTTGGGGCTGGTGCCACGGATGTCTGCCACCGTCAGCAGGTACAGCGCGGTCAACTGGCGCTCGTTGCCCACGCGCTGTGCAAATCGGGTGATGACTTCGGGGTCGCTCAGGTCTTCTTTTTGGGCCACATGGCTCATGGTCAGGTGCTCGCCGACCAGGAACTCGATCAGTTGCGCATCGGCTTTGTCCAGTTGGTGCTGGCGTGCAAACGTGCGCACTTCGGCGCGGCCCAGCTGCGAGTGGTCGCCGCCTCGGCCTTTGGCGATGTCATGAAAGAGGGCTGCGGCATACAAAATCCAGGGCTTGTCCCAGCCTACCGCCAGCTGCGAGCAAAACGGGTATTCATGGGCGTGCTCGGCCATGAAAAAGCGCCGCACATTGCGCAGCACCATGAGGATGTGTTGGTCCACGGTGTAGGCATGGAACAGGTCATGTTGCATCTGACCCACGATGCGCCGGAATACCCACAGGTAGCGGCCCAGCACCGAGGTCTGGTTCATCAAGCGCATGGCATGGGTGATGCCATAGGGTTGCTGCAGGATCTGCAAGAAGGTCTGACGGTTCACCGGGTCGGCACGGAAGCGGCTGTTCATCAGCCCGCGTGCGTTGTACAGGGCCCGCAGGGTGCGGGCCGACAGGCCTTTGATGCCTGGCGTGGCCTGGTACATCAAAAAGGTTTCGAGGATGGCGTGCGGGTGTTTTTCGTACAGGTCGTCACTGGCCACTTCAATGAGCCCGGACTTCTCGAAAAAACGCTCGTTCAATGGCCTGAAGCTGCTCAGCACCTCACCGCGTTCGCTGCGCAAATGGTCCTCGATGTTGAGCAGCAGAATCTGGTTGAGTTGGGTGACGGCTTTGGCCACCCAGTAGTACTCACGCATCAACTTTTCGCTGGCGCGCAGGGCCAGACGGCCCTCGGGTGTGGTTTCGGCCTGGTAGCCAAAGCTTTCGGCCACACTGGTCTGCAAGTCAAACACCAGCCGGTCTTCCCTGCGCCGGGCCTGCAGGTGCAAGCGTGCCCGAATCAGGCTGAGCAGGGCCTCATTGCGTTTGATCTGCCGCGCTTCCAGTTTGGTGGCCAGGCCTTTGCGGACCAAGGCGTCCCAGTTGTGCCCCAGGCCCGCAGCACGGGCTACCCACAAGATCACCTGCAGGTCACGCAGACCGCCCGGCGATTCCTTGCAGTTGGGCTCCAGTGCGTAGGGGGTGTCTTCAAATTTGGTATGACGCTGGCGCATTTCCAGCGTCTTGGCCACAAAGAAGGCCTGAGGGTCCATGGCGGCCTGGTACTGCTGCTGGAACCGGGAAAACAGTCCAGCATGGCCCGTGACCCGACGTGACTCCAGCAGCGAGGTTTGCACCGTGATGTCTTTGGCTGACTCCGACAGGCATTCGCTCAGGGTGCGCACACTGGAGCCGATCTCCAGGCCACTGTCCCAGCAGCTGCCAATGAAGGATTCGAGTTGCGCCTGCAAGCCCGGGGTGCTCTCAGGCGACTGGCCGTCGGGCAAAAGCACCAGCACATCCACATCGGAGGCCGGGAACAGTTCACCTCGGCCAAAGCCGCCCACGGCGACCAGGCACAGATCGGGCGCAAAAGCGGCGTTTTGCCAAAGGGCGATGAGCAGCTGATCGACCAGCCCTGCCAGCTGGCGCAGTGTGCGCTGGACACCTCGGGTGCTGTCACCCGTGGTGGCCAGGGTTTGCAGCACAGCCGCCTTGTCGCGGCGGTAGGCGTCGCGCAAAGCGGCAATGTCGGTCATGGCGTGTGGATTCAGGTGGAGGCTTTGGCGAAAGCCGGGATCTCGGGGCTGCCCGCAGACAGCGTCAGCACTTCGTAGCCGGTCTCGGTGACCACCACGGTGTGCTCCCACTGGGCCGACAGCGAATGGTCCTTGGTCACGATGGTCCAGCCATCGCCCAGTTCCTTGATGTCCCGCTTGCCAGCGTTGATCATGGGCTCGATCGTGAAAATCATGCCGGGCACCAGCTCGACCAGCGTGCCGGGCTTGCCGTAATGCAAGACCTGTGGCTCTTCGTGGAAGCCTCGGCCAATCCCGTGCCCACAAAATTCGCGCACCACAGAAAAACCATGTCCTTCGGCAAATTGCTGGATGGCGTGCCCAATGTCGCCCAGACGGGCACCGGGTTTGACCTGCACGATGCCATGCCACATGGCTTCGTAGGTCAACCTGGCCAGACGTTTGGCTGCGATCGAGGCGTCGCCCACATGGAACATGCGGCTGGTGTCACCGTGCCAGCCGTCCTTGATGGTGGTGATGTCGATGTTGACCGAATCGCCCTTTTTCAGGGGCTTGTCGTTCGGAATGCCATGGCAGACCTGGTGGTTGATCGACGTGCAGATCGACTTGGGGTAGGGCTTGTAGCCACCGGGCGCGTAGTTCAACGGGGCCGGGATGCATTGCTGTACGTTGACCATGTAGTCATGGCACAGCTTGTCCAATTCGTTGGTAGTGACACCAGGTTTGACAAAGGGTTCTATGTAATCGAGGACTTCCGAAGCCAGGCGGCAGGCCACGCGCATGCCTTCGATGTCTTCGGCCGTTTTGATGGTGATGGTCATGGCCTAATTATCCCATTCGACCCCGAACCCTAGGGTTTGCACGGGTAAAATAACTGCTTTTGCCGGTCAGCCCCAGTCAGCGGCTCCGGCGTGACGTTTTTCCGTCCCCTTACAAGGCCACCCCGTGACCCTGCACATCAGCTTTTTCGAAGGCGGCAACGCCCTCAGCGACTTCCGTATCCAGCAACTGCTGCCGCGTCTGGCGCAGATTTCGCCGAACATTCAAGGTCTGGCCGCCCGATTCGTGCACCTTGTGGCCACTGAACAACCTTTGCAAGGCGACCAGCAACAGACGCTGGCCGCCTTGCTCGCTTATGGCGATCCGTATGCAGGGCCGACCGATGGTCCGGCCATCGTCGTCAGCCCGCGTCTGGGCACGGTGTCGCCCTGGGCGTCCAAGGCGACCGACATCGCCCACAACTGCGGTCTGACCCTGAAGCGCGTGGAACGCATCACCGAATATCGCCTGGTGCTCAAGACCGGTCTGTTGGGCGGCGCCAAGGCGCTGAGCGATGAGCAGCTGGGCCAGGTCGCCGCACTGCTGCACGACCGCATGACCGAATCGGCCTTGCCCAGCCGTGATGAGGCACAAGCCCTGTTTACCGCGCTGCAGGCCGCGCCCATGGAGCATGTGGATGTGCTGGTTGGCGGTCGCACGGCTTTGGAGTCCGCCAACAAGGCCTGGGGCCTGGCGCTGGCCGAGGACGAAATCGAGTACCTGGTCAACGCTTTCAACGGTCTGAAGCGCAATCCGACCGATGTGGAGTTGATGATGTTCGCACAGGCCAACAGCGAACACTGCCGCCACAAAATCTTCAACGCCCAGTTCACCATTGATGGGCAAGCGCAGCCGCTCAGCCTGTTCGGCATGATCCGCAACACCGAAAAGCTGAACCCCCAGCACACGGTGGTGGCCTATGCTGACAACGCTTCCATCATGGAGGGCCATGCCATCGAGCGCTTTGTGGCCCGTGCGGGCGAGCAGGGCGCGCACTACGTCAAGGAAGCCGCCCAGCACCATGTGCTGATGAAGGTGGAAACCCACAACCACCCCACCGCGATTTCGCCTTTCCCTGGCGCTTCAACCGGCAACGGCGGCGAAATCCGTGACGAAGGCGCGACCGGCCGAGGCTCCAAGCCCAAGGCAGGCCTGAGCGGTTTCACCGTGTCTCGACTGTGGGGCGGTCTGAGTGACCAGAGCGGTGGCCGACCCGAGCACATGGCCAGTCCGCTGCAGATCATGACCGAAGGCCCGCTGGGTGGCGCGGCCTTCAACAACGAATTCGGCCGCCCGAACCTGGCCGGCTACTTCCGCGAATACGAGCAAGTGGTCGATGGTGTGCAACGCGGCTATCACAAGCCGATCATGATCGCAGGCGGTCTGGGTCAGATCGACGCCACGCAGACCCAAAAGATCGAGTTCCCGGCCGGCACGCTGCTGATCCAGCTGGGCGGTCCCGGCATGCGCATCGGCATGGGCGGCGGCGCCGCCAGCTCCATGGCCAGCGGCACCAACGCGGCCGATTTGGACTTTGACTCTGTGCAGCGTGGCAACCCCGAGATCGAGCGTCGAGCGCAAGAGGTCATCAACCACTGCTGGGCGCAGGGCGCGGACAACCCCATCCTGGCCATCCACGACGTGGGCGCGGGTGGCTTGTCGAACGCTTTTCCTGAACTGACCAATGATGCCGGGCGCGGTGCCCGCTTTGACCTGCGCGCCGTGCCACTCGAAGAGTCCGGCTTGGCCCCTAAGGAAATCTGGTCCAACGAAAGCCAGGAACGCTATGTGATGGCGATCGCGCCCGAATCGCTGGAGCAGTTCCAGGCGTTCTGCGAGCGTGAGCGCTGCCCGTTTGCGGTGGTCGGTGTGGCGACCGAAGAGCGCCAGCTGGAGTTGGTGGACGCAGGCAACGAGAGCCCAGTCAACATGCCCATGGACGTGCTGCTGGGCAAGCCGCCCAAAATGCACCGCGATGTTCAATCCGTTGTACGCCAGACGAAGCCCATCGACCTGACCGGCCTGAGCCTGCGCGACGCGGTGATCGGCGTGCTCAGCCACCCGACGGTGGCGTCCAAACGTTTTCTCGTCACCATCGGCGACCGCGCCGTGGGTGGCCTGACGCACCGCGACCAGATGGTTGGTCCCTGGCAGGTGCCCGTGGCCGACGTGGCCGTGACCCTGGCCGACTACGCCGGCTTTGCCGGTGAAGCCATGGCCATGGGCGAGCGCACACCGCTGGCCTCGATTGACGCCCCGGCCTCGGGCCGCATGGCGGTGGCCGAAGCCATCACCAACCTGCTGGCCGCGCCGATCGACCTGAAGCGCGTCAAGCTCTCAGCCAACTGGATGGCCGCCTGTGGTGAAGCTGGCGAAGACGCCGCGCTGTATGAAACCGTCAAGACCGTGGGTATGGAGCTGTGCCCGGCCCTGGGCATCTCGATCCCGGTGGGCAAGGATAGCCTGTCCATGCGCACCCAGTGGCAGGCAGACGGTCAGACCCGCAAAGTCACCTCGCCGGTGAGCCTGATCATCAGCGCCTTCGCGGCCATTGACGATGTGCGCGGCACGCTCACCCCTCAGCTCGATGCCACAGAGGCCGACACCAGTTTGCTGCTGATCGACCTGGGTAAGGGCGACAAGCGCATGGGTGGCTCGATTCTGGAGCAGGTGATGGGCGACGCCGGTCGAACCAGCTTCGATGCCGTGCCCGACCTGCACGATGCTAAAGACCTGATTGCGCTTGTCAACGCCGTCAACGCCTTGCGGGCCAAGGGCCTGATCCTGGCCTACCACGACCGCAGCGACGGTGGCCTGCTGGCTGCTGCCGCCGAAATGGCCTTTGCCGGCCATGTGGGCGTGGCCCTGAACGTGGACATGCTGGTCACCGAAGGTGACGGCATCAGCGACAGCCGCATGGATGCGGGCGATGCCAAGAACTGGGCGCAGCAGGTCAGTGCACGCCGCGAAGAACTCACGCTCAAGGCCTTGTTCAACGAAGAACTCGGTGCCGTGCTGCAAGTGCGCACCGCTGATCGCGACGCCGTCATGGCCGTGCTGCGCGAGCACGGCCTCTACAAGCACAGCCACATCGTGGGCAAGACCCGCCCGGTCACGTCCACTGTGACCAAAGGCGTAGGCGAATTGGCCGTCTGGCGCGACACCAAGGAAGTCTTTGCCGCCAAGCTCGAAGACCTGCATCAGGTCTGGGACAGCGTGAGCTGGAAGATTGCCCAGCAGCGCGACAACCCGGCCTGCGCAGACGCAGAGCATGCAGCTGCTGGACTGGCCACTGACCCCGGCATGCATGTGGCTCTGAGCTTTGATCCTGTGGACAATGTGGCCGCACCGTTCCTGAACCTGTCGCGTCCCAAGGTGGCCATCTTGCGTGAGCAGGGCGTGAACTCGCATGTGGAAATGGCCTATGCCTTCACTGCGGCGGGCTTTGAGGCCCACGATGTGCACATGACCGATCTGCAAACTGGTCGTGCCAGGCTGGAAGACTTCAAGGGCGTGGTGGCCTGTGGCGGCTTCAGTTACGGCGACACCCTGGGCGCAGGCATTGGCTGGGCGCGTTCCATCACCTTCAATCCGGTGCTGTCCGAGCAGTTCAAGGGCTTCTTTGGCCGCGCCGACACCTTTGGACTGGGCGTGTGCAACGGCTGCCAGATGTTTGCCGAACTGGCCGACATCATCCCCGGTGCCGAGGCCTGGCCACGCTTCACCACCAACCAGAGCGAGCGCTTCGAGGCCCGCCTGTCCATGGTCGAAGTTCTCGATTCTCCCAGCCTGTTCCTGCAGGGCATGGCCGGCAGCCGCCTGCCGATCGCCGTGGCGCACGGCGAAGGTTTTGCCAATTTCAAGTACCGCGGCAACGCGGCGCAGGCCATTGGCGCGATGCGCTATGTCGACAACACAGGTGCGGCCACCGAGCAGTACCCCTTTAACCCCAATGGCAGCCCGGCGGGTCTGACGGCGGTGACCACGGCTGACGGCCGCTTCACGGCCATGATGCCGCACCCCGAGCGCGTGTTCCGCAATGTCCAGATGAGCTGGACCAGCGGCGACCGCAGCGATCTGAGCCCTTGGATGCGGATTTGGCGCAATGCGCGCAAGTGGGTGGGCTGAGCTTCAGCGCTTGTTGGTGTGTCAGCCCAGGGCCCGACACAGGGCCCTGATCACATCCGACTCGGTGATCATGCCCACCAGCACTTGATCACCATTCACCATGGGCAAGTGGTGGTGTCCTTCCTGTGAGAACAGGGGCAGCAGGTCGATCAGGCGGGTGCCATCGTTGACCACCCGCACATGGCGGGTCATCCGCTGTCGAACCTGGATGTTTTCTTTGGGGGCGGAGCGTGCGTCAGGCGCGCCGTGCCAGTGTGCAATGAAGTCCGAGCGGGTGATGATGCCCATCACATGCCCAAGCTCGTCGACCACAGGCAGTGATTTGATGTTGTGCGCCACCAGCAGCTGCCAGGCCTGGGCCAGATGCTCGTGTCCGCGCACCGTGACCAGTCGGGTGGACATGATGTCACTGCAACGCAATTGACCCAGCGTGCGCTGGTAAGCATGGGCCTGGGCATCGTGCAGCAAGGCCTGCAGATCCTGCCGATCCATGTCGATCACCTGGTTGTAGTGCTGCAGCGCCGCGTCCAGGTCATCGGTGGTGAAGCGTGGCAAGGCGACCTTCACCTCTGATGGGCTCGCTTTGGGATGCGGGTAGGCCCTGCCGGTCATTCGGTTGTAAAGCGTGGCCAGTAGCACCAGGACCACGCTGTTGAGCATGACCGGCTCCAATGCAAACCGCCAATCGTGTGTCTGGGTCAGCACCATCAGCAAGGCCACAGCCCCCCCGGGCGGGTGCAGGCAGCGCAGGCAAAACATGGTCAGCAGTGCCAGACCCACCGCCAAACCTGCTGCCATGTGCGAATGCGGCAAGAACTGGTAAACCGCCAGCCCGACCAGGGCCGACAGGGTGTTGCCCCCCACCACGGACCAGGGCTGGGTCAAAGGACTCGAAGGCAGCGCGAGCAGCAAAACCGCGCTGGCACCCATCGGGGCCACCAGCCAGGTCGCCGAGGTTTGCGGTGCCAGTGAATGGCTGAGCCATCCCGTCAGCGCAATGGCCAGCATGGCCCCAAGGGCTGCACGCCATTGTTCAGTAAGACTGACGGCAGCCAGCTCGGGCCAAAACGAACGCCAGACCGCATGCCAATTCACGCGCATCAGTGCAGCCCCTGTGCCGGGCGTGTTTTGTAGAACTGGACGGGGCTTTCGTGTGCAGCATTGAGCACCGACTTTTTGATTTTGCCCACCACATGCATTTCACAGGGTTTGCAATCAAAACGCAGGGTGAGCTTTTCCTTGCCGTTGATCAGCTGCAAGGGCTCGGCCCGCACTGTTCCCTGGACCCCTGTCACACCTTTGGCCTGCTTGGGGCACAGGCTCATGGAAAAACGCACGCAGTGCTTGGTGATCATCAGACTGACTTCGCCCAGCTCTTCTTGCGCTTCATAAGCCGCAGCAATCACCTTGACGCCATGCTTGGCATAAAAGTCGCGGGCTTTCTGGTTGAAGACATTGGCCAGATAGGTGAGGGTGTCTTCGGGGTAACTCGCAGGCGGCTCGACAGGCTTGGCCCGTGGCAGGCGCTGCAGACCTTGCGCACGGGCGTTTTCGAGTGCCTGCACGGCGTCGCGCCGCAGTGCATTGAGCTGTGAGGGTGGCACAAACCACGGGCGGGGCAGGGTGAGCTGCACGTCCAGTGGCTCGAACAGGGTGTCACCCAGTTTGCCGAGTGCTGCTTTGAGTTTGTCCTCGGCCAAGGCCGGGTCTTTGGGCGCCTGCCAGTCCATGGCCATGTGCGCGGTGCCCATGTGGCCCACCTCGTCGGTCAGGGTCAGTTGCAGGCCATCGCCGCTTTCAGACAGTTGCATCCACACGCCCATGCGGCGCTCTGCCGACTTTTTGTCGAGTGTGCGCACCCAGCTCATGTCGCGGTTGCGGTTGACTTGCACGCCCTTGCGCAGGTCCTTGAAGCCGTCCATCGGGTCTTTCGGCCAGAGTCTCCACACGCCTTGGGTTTTCTGGGCTTCGGCGCGGTTGATCTGCAGGCCTACCAGTTCCTTTTGCAGGTCGTAGTAGCACAGGCCGTCGCCGTTGTGCAGCGCTGCCGCTGCATCGTCGGTGGTGATCTCCAGGTGGTCTGCCGCCACCTTGCTCACCCAGCCGATGGGCTGGCCAGGGTTTTTCGGTGTGTCGAAGGCGCCAATGTCTTCCTTGCGGCCCTGCACAAAGTAGTCGGTGAATTTGCGGTTGAAGTTCTGGTTCGGGTCGGGCTCAAAGCTGAAGGTGGTGCGGCCATGCGAGGCGGCGGCCAGCTCGGGGCGCTCGGCCAGCACCTCGTCGAACAGCTTGCGGTAATGCGCAGTGATGTTCTTGACGTAGGCCATGTCCTTGTAACGGCCCTCGATCTTGAAGCTGCGAATGCCTGCATCCACCAGGGCACGCAGGTTCTCGCTCTGGTTGTTGTCTTTCATGCTCAGCACATGCTTGTCGTGCGCGATGATGCGGCCTTGTGCGTCCTTGACCTCGTAGGGCAGGCGGCAGGCTTGCGAACAGTCGCCGCGGTTGGCGCTGCGGCCTGTGTGGGCATGGCTGATGAAGCACTGGCCGCTGTAGGCCACGCACAAAGCGCCGTGCACGAAAAATTCGATCACGGTGCGCTCGGTGTCGATCACATCGCGGATGGCACTGATCTGCGGCAGCGTCAACTCACGGGCCAGCACGATCTGGCTCAGGCCCGCGTCCTGCAGGAATTTGGCTTTCTCGGGCGTGCGGATGTCGGTCTGGGTACTCGCATGCAACTGGATAGGGGGCAGGTCGATTTCAAGCAGACCCATGTCCTGCACGATCAGCGCATCCACCCCCGCGTCGTACAGCTGCCAGGCGAGCTTGCGGGCTCCTTCGAGTTCGTCATCGCGCAAGATGGTGTTGAGCGTGACGAAGATGCGGCTGTGAAAGCGGTGCGCGTGCTGGACCAGTTTGGCAATGTCCTGCACCGAGTTGTCAGCGGTGGAACGGGCCCCGAACGAGGGGCCACCAATGTAGACCGCGTCCGCGCCGTGGTGGATGGCTTCGATGCCGATTTCCAGATTGCGGGCCGGTGCGAGGAGTTCAAGTTGGTGGGGCAGCATGGGAATGAATTATCCCAGCTTGGCCTGATGCTTGCCGATGTCCCAGAAAGCAAAAACGCGACCGAAGTCGCGTTTTTGAAGGGGGCTGGATCAGATCACTGGACCTTGGCCTTGCTGCGCAGGTCTTCCTGGAATTTGCCAATTTTTTGCTGTTGCAACTGCTGTGCGATCTGGGGTTTGACTTCTTCCAGCTTGGGCAGCTGGGCTTCACGCACGTCATCCACGCGGATGATGTGGAAGCCGAACTGGCTCTTGACTGGCGTTTCGGTCATCTGACCTTTGTCCAGCTTGGTCATGGCACCTGAAAATTCAGGCACGTAGCTGTTGGCCGCCGCCCAGTCCAGGTCACCGCCGTTGGCGCCGGAGCCTGGGTCCTTGGAGTGTTTCTTGGCCAGCTCTTCGAACTTGGCGCCTTTCTTGATGTCGGCGATCAGGCTCTTGGCCTGGTCTTCGCTTTCCACCAGGATGTGGCGGGCACGGAATTCCTTGCCACCATTGGCCGCCACGAACTTGTCGTACTCGGCCTGGATGTCGGCGTCGGTGACAGGGTTCTTTTTCTGGAAATCGGCAAACAGCTGGCGAATCAGGATGGTCTGGCGGGCCAGTTCGATCTGGTTTTTGTATTCGTCCGAGGCATCCAGGCCGCGCTTCTTGGCTTCCTGCATGAAGATTTCGCGGGCGATCAATTCGTCCTTGATCTGGGCCAGCATCTCAGGCGTCACAGGGCGGCCAGAGGCTTCCACCTGCTGCTTGAGTGCCTCGACGCGGGAAGAAGGCACAGGCTTGCCATTGACCACAGCGATGTTCTGGGCAAAGGCCGGGGCGGCCAGCAAAGCCACCAGGGCGGCGCTGAGCATTTGCTTTTTCATTGTCTCTATCCTTGAATCCGGAAAACGGTGCAAAAAGGGCAACCACGGCATCGGGGTTGCCCGGGATCAGATCACTTCTATGGCCAGGGCGTGCAGCCCTTGGTCGATGAAATCTTGCAGCGCATCATACACAAGCCGATGGCGCTGAACCCGGCTGATACCTGTAAAAATCGGTGAAGCAATGCGCACACGGATGTGGCTGCCTTCGCCTGCTGCGTTGGCTCCAGCATGGCCCGCATGGGCGGCGCTCTCGTCCAGCACTTCCAGTGCCGTGGGGCTCAGCCGCTCGGTGAGCCGGTCGTGGATACGCTGTGCAACGCTCATGCCGATTCGTCCGAGGAAGGCATGTGGCGCGCCACGTACAGGCCTTGCCCGACGAGGAACACGATTGGGAAGGCATAACCCCAGATCTTGAAGTTCACCCACTCTTCGGTGCTGAAAAAGACCGCCACATAGGCGTTGATGCTGGCCATGAAAAGGGAATAAAGCACCCAGGACAGGTTTAGACGGTTCCAGACCGCAGCAGGCAACTGCAGTTGCTGCCCCAGCATGGTTTGCAGGAAATTCTTGTTGAAGAACCGCTGCGAAACGGCCAGCGCCATCGCCATGCCCGTGTAGAGCACGGTTGGCTTCCACTTGATGAAACGCTCATCGTGCAGGCCCAGCGTCAAGGCGCCGAAGACCAACACCAGCCCCAGCGTCACCTTGTGCATGGTTTGCAGGCGGCCATCAAGCCGGTAGACCAGCACCATCTGAACCACCGTGGCCGCCATCAGCACGCCTGTGGCACTGTAGATGTCGCCCATTTTGTAGGCGCCGAAAAACAGGACGATAGGGAAAAAATCGAGAAAGGATTTCATGAAAATTCAAAAACAGTGTGCTTCAAAGTGGCTCGAAGTCTAACGAAGCCGAATTCATGCAGTAACGCAGGCCCGAGGGGGCCGGGCCGTCTTCGAACACATGGCCCAGATGTGCGCCGCATTGGCTGCAGACCGTTTCCACCCGCACCATGCCGTGGCTGCGGTCCACATGCTCCTCGATGGCATCGGCCTGGGCAGGCTGCGAGAAGCTGGGCCAGCCACAACCCGCGTCGAATTTGCTGACCGAACTGAACAGCTCGGCATCGCAGCAGATGCAGCGGTAAATGCCTGCAGCCCAGTTGGATTCGTGTTTGCCCGTGAAGGGCCGCTCGGTGGCCGCTTGGCGCGTCACGGCGTAGGCCACGGGCTCGGCACCTTTGGCGGCGAGCAGCTCGCGCCATTCCTGTTCGGTTTTTTCGATTCGGCTCATGATGAACAGCTGATCTCTAGTTGGCTTGCCCAATCGGGCGGCAGTTGTGCATAGGACTCGAAGCCCGGATGCTCGTCGAAGGGGGAATGTAGCAAGTCCTGCAAGGTGGCGATCTCGCTGAAGTCGCCTTGCCTGGCCTTTTGGATGGCCACTTCAGCCAAATGGTTGCGCAGCACGAACTTGGGATTGGCGCGCAGCATGCGCTCGCCCAGGGCTGCAGGCGCAGCCGCACCGACACGGGCTCGGTAGCGCGCAAGCCACAGGGCCAGGCGAGGGCGGTCCAGCACCAGATCGCTGACGTTTTGCCAGTGCGGGCTGGCCCACAACCATGTCCCGTCGTCCTGGGCCATGGCCTGGCTCAGGCGCCGCCAGAACAGGGTGTAGTCGACCCGCTCGGACGCCAGCAGCTGCAGCAGGTCTTCCACCAGTTGCCAGTCCAGCTCGCGGGCCTCTTCACTGGCCAGCTCGCCCGTCAAGCCCAGTTTGGTGCGCATGGCGTCGCCAAGCAGGCGTGGAAACAAGGTCTTGTAGCCCTCCAGCACTTGTTCCACCAGCGCTTCGTCACCGATCAGCGGCAGCAGCGCTTGTGCCAGGGCATACAGGTTCCAGTACGCGATGTTGGGCTGGCGGGCATAGGCGTAGCGCCCTTGCGTGTCAGAGTGGTTGCAGATGTGGCCCGGATCAAAGCCATCCATGAACTGGAAGGGGCCGTAATCGATGGTCAGGCCCAACAGGCTCATGTTGTCGGTGTTCATCACGCCATGGCAAAAACCGACGGTCTGCCATTGCGCCATCAGGTGCGCCGTGCGCTCCTGCACCACATCGAGCAGCGCCGCGTAGCCGTTGCCTTCCCATTGGGCTGCGCGCTCCTTGCATTCAGGCAGGTGGTGTGTGATGACGTGGTCGGCCAGCGCCTGCAGGCTGTTGAGGTCCTGGCGGGCGGCAAAGTGTTCAAAATGCCCAAAGCGCAAAAAGCTGGGGGCGACGCGGGTCACGATGGCTGCTGTCTCCCAGCTTTCGCGGCGCACGGGTTCGGGTGAGGCCACCAGGCACAAGGCCCGGCTGGTGGGGATGCCCAGACCGTGCATGGCCTCGCTGCACAGGTACTCGCGGATGCTGGAGCGCAGCACGGCCCGCCCATCGCCTCTGCGGGAGTAAGGCGTAGGACCGGCGCCTTTGAGCTGGATTTCCTGCGGACCTTGGCGCGATGCCGCCTCCCCCAGCCAGATGGCGCGCCCGTCGCCCAATTGGCCTGCCCATTGACCGAACTGGTGGCCGCTGTAGACCGTGGCCAGGGGGGCAGAGCCGGGCAGCAGGGCGTTTCCAGCGAATGCGTCCAGATGCGCATCCGAGATCAGCGCCTCAGACCAACCCAAATCCTGCAGCAGGGTGCGGTTGCGCATGGCCCAAGTGGGTGCCGCGACCGGAGTGGGGTTCAGCCGGGTGAAAAAGGATGGCCCCAGTTGGGTCAACCGATGTGTCCAGTCAAGTGGTGACGGTGGCGTGGAAAGCATGTGTCATTGTCCTGTGCTTGACATGGGCCTGCGTTTGTACGGGTTTCTATGGAGATACCCGCGCCATTTGGCCCTCTGTGTGCTGGCAAACTCGACCCTGACCAACATACCAACCTGGAGTACCCGATGTTAGGACTGATGCAACAGCAATCCTTGCTGATCTCGACTGTGATCACTTTCGCGGAGCGCCACCATGGCGACAGCGAAGTGGTGTCGCGCCGTGTGGAAGGCGACATCCACCGTTACACCTGGGCCGGTGTGGCTCAACGCGCACGCCAAGTGGCCAACGCCGTGGAAAGCCAGGGTCTGGCCATGGGGGACCGCGTGGCCACGCTGGCCTGGAACGGCTATCGCCATCTGGAGCTGTATTTCGGGGTCAGCGGTGCGGGTCGGGTGCTGCACACCATCAACCCGCGTCTGCACCCGGAGCAGGTGGCCTGGATCGCCAACCATGCAGAAGACCAGGTGCTCTGCTTTGACATGACTTTCCTGCCCATCGTGCAGGCGGTGCACAGCAAATGCACCACCGTCAAGCAGTGGGTGGCGCTGTGCGACGCCGACAAACTGCCTGCTGACACCGGCATCCCTGGCCTCATCAGCTACGAAAGCTGGATCGGCGGTCAATCGACGTCCTACACCTGGCCCCAGATCGATGAAAACTCGGCCTGCAGCCTGTGCTACACCAGCGGCACCACAGGCAACCCCAAAGGTGCGCTGTACAGCCACCGTTCGACCATCTTGCACGCTTACGCGGCGGCCTTGCCCGATGTCATGTGCATGTCGGCTCGCGACTCGATCTTGCCCGTGGTGCCCATGTTCCACGTCAATGCCTGGGGTATCCCATACAGCGCGGCCATGGTGGGCGCCAAGCTGGTGTTCCCGGGGCCCGCGCTGGACGGTAAATCGGTCTATGAACTGATGGAAGCCGAGGGTGTGACTTTTGCCGCAGGTGTGCCCACGGTCTGGCAAATGCTGCTGGGTCACATGAAGCCCACTGGCCTGAAGTTCGGCAAGCTCAACCGCACCGTGATTGGCGGCTCGGCCTGCCCGCCGGCCATGATCACCGCCTTCCGCGAAGACTATGGCGTGGATGTGCTGCACGCCTGGGGCATGACGGAGCTGAGTCCGCTGGGCACGCTGTGCACACTGAAAAACAAGCACCTGACACTGCCCGAAGATGCGCAGATGAAGCTGCGCATGAAGCAGGGTCGGTGCATTTTCGGCATCGACATGAAGATCGTCGACGCCGAAGGCCAGGAACTGCCACACGACGGCAAGGCGGCTGGCGATCTGCTGGTCAAAGGCCCCTGGGTCATTGGCAGCTATTTCAAGCAGGAAGGCGGCAACCCGTTGGTGGACGGTTGGTTCCCCACAGGCGACGTGGCCACCATCGATGCCGATGGTTTCATGCAGATCACCGACCGCAGCAAGGACGTGATCAAGTCGGGTGGTGAATGGATCAGCTCGATCGACGTCGAGAACGTGGCGATGGCGCACCCGGCCGTGGCCATGGCCGCTTGCGTGGGCATCTTCCACCCCAAGTGGGACGAGCGCCCGATCGTGTGCGTGGTCAAAAAGCCCGGTGCCGAAGTCAGCCGCGATGAACTGCTGGCCTTCTACGAAGGCAAGACGGCCAAGTGGCAAATCCCGGACGATGTGGTCTTTGTCGATGCGATCCCGCTGGGCGCGACCGGCAAGATGCTCAAGACCAAATTGCGCGAGCAACTGGTTGGCTACAAGCTGCCTGGTTTGTGACCGTTGTGTGAAACCTTGCGCGACTGAATGTGCGTCAGTCGCGCGGGTGATAAGCCTAGGGGCAAACCCCGAGCGGTTTGCCTTCGCAAACACGTTACGCTGACTGCGTTATTGACACAACCCGCAGGAGATTTTGAATGAAGACAGCATTTCGCATGATCGCCGTGGCCGCGTTGGCCGCTTGTGCCACCGGTGCTTTTGCCCAAAAGGGTGAAACCGTCAAGATCGCCTGGATCGACCCGCTGTCCGGCCTGATGGCGCCGGTGGGCAGCAACCAGCTCAAGAGCTTCCAGTTCTTTGCCGAGAAATTCAGCAAGACCAACCCTGCGGGCGTCAAGTTCGAAGTCATCGGCATTGACAACAAACTCAGCCCCGCAGAAAGCCTGAACGCGCTCAAGGCCGCCATGGACCAGGGCGTGCGCTACATCACACAAGGCAATGGCTCATCAGTCGCTGGTGCCCTGATCGAAGCGGTCAACAAGCACAACGAACGCAACCCTGGCAAGGAAATCATTTTCCTGAACCACTCGGCCGTGGATCCTGACTTCACCAACAGCAAGTGCAGCTACTGGCACTTCCGCTTTGATGCCGACACCTCGATGAAGATCGAAGCCATGACCACTTTCATGGCTGACCAAAAGGACATCAAGAAGGTCTACCTGTTCAATCAGAACTATTCGCACGGTCACCAAGTGGCCAAGTACGCCAAGGAAAACCTGGCCCGCAAGCGTCCTGATGTCCAGATCGTGGGTGAAGACCTGCATCCGCTGGCCCAGGTGCGTGACTTCTCGCCCTATATCGCCAAGATCAAGGCTTCTGGTGCCGACACGGTGATCACCGGCAACTGGGGCTCTGACCTGGCCCTGCTGGTGAAGGCCGCCAACGAAGCGGGCTACAACGGCAAGTTCTACACCTACTACACCGGTGTGACTGGCACGCCTACAGCACTGGGTCAGGGCGGTGCTGGCCGGGTCTATCAGATTGCCTACAACCACTACAACATGGGCGGCGAGATTGGCAAGTGGATGGCCGAGTTCAAGTCCAAATTCAACGACGACTTCTACACCGGCTCCGTGATCTCGATCTACAACGCCCTGGGTGAAGCCATGGCCAAGGCCAAGTCAACCGACCCGGTCAAGGTGGCGGCAGCGCTGGAAGGCATCAAATACAACAACTTCAACGGTGAAGTGGAAATCCGCAAGGCTGACCACCAGCTGCAGCAGCCGCTGTACATGACCGTCTGGCAAAAAGCCGATAAGAAGTATCCCTACAGCCCAGAGAACACGGGCATGACGCTGGCTCCGGTCAAAGAGTTCCCGTCGTATGTGTCCAGCACACCCACGAGCTGCCAGATGAAGCGCCCCAGCTGATTTGCGCAGCAGGGCTGACCTGAGGGTTGGTCCTTGAGGGTCAAAAGGCCCGATGACTTCCTCGTTGTCGGGCCCTTCTTTTTGAGCTCTGGTTTTGTTTTTTCGGAGTTGGCCTATGCCAGCCCGCTTTCGGTAACGCAGTTAGGCTGTTCCACAGTCTGGAAAGTTTTTATGGAGTTTTTCATCATCTCCATGCTCAACGGTCTCAGTTACGGGCTGTTGCTCTTCATGCTCAGCTCCGGGCTGACGCTGATTTTCAGCATGATGGGTGTGCTCAATTTCGCGCATGCCAGCTTTTACATGATTGGCGCCTACTTTGGCTACACGCTGACGAACGTGCTCGGCTTCTGGCCTGCCTTGTTCATTTCACCATTGCTGGTGGGGGCCTGTGGTGCTTTGTTTGAACGCATCAGCCTGCGCAAGGTTCACCCTTACGGCCATGTGCCTGAATTGCTGGTGACCTTTGGCCTTTCTTATGTGGTGCTGGAACTGGTCCAGCTCATCTGGGGCCGTACTGCCGTTGAATTCGTGCCACCCGAGTTGTTGCGCGGCTCGGCCTTCACGCTGATCAACCATTCGTTGGATGGCTTGCGCGTCGTATGGGGCGCTGCGCCTGCAGAGATGTGCGCCGCAACCGACGCCGCTGTTCGCGTGGTGTGTTCGCCATTCCCGGCCACCCGCGCCTTCATGATGCTGATTGCGCTGCTGATGCTGGTGTCCCTGTGGTTGCTGCTCACACGTACCCGCATTGGTCTGGTCATCCAGGCTGCACTCACGCACCCCGAAATGGTCGAGTCACTCGGGCACAACGTGCCCCGTGTGTTCATGTTGGTGTTTGGTGCGGGTACCGGCCTGGCAGGTTTGGCTGGAGTGATCGGTGGCAGCACTTTTGTGACCGAACCGGCCATGGCCGCCACAGTGGGATCGGTCATCTTCGTTGTTGTGGTTGTCGGGGGGATGGGGTCCTTGTCAGGAGCCTTTTTGGCCTCTGTGCTGATCGGTGTGATCCAGACCTTTGCCGTGGCCATTGACTATTCATTCCTGGCCTTGGCCAAAGACATGGGCTGGGCGCTGTCTGCTGCAGCACAAGACAACACTTTTGCCAAGCTCACCGTTTCACAAGTCGCACCCATCCTGCCGTACCTGTTCCTGGTGCTGATCCTGATCTTCCGACCCAAGGGTCTTTTGGGTACGCGGGAGGGTTAAGCCATGTCAGCCGTTTACAAATTCAAACCTTATAACGTCGGCCGCTGGGTCATCTGGAGTCTGTTTGCCCTGGTGCTCATCTGTGCGCCTCTGGTGTTCACCAGCAACCTGTCGACCACCATGCTGGCCCAGATGGGCATCGCCATCATTGCTTGCCTGTCCTACAACATGCTGCTGGGGCAGGGTGGCATGCTCAGCTTCGGGCATGCGGTCTACACGGGCTTGGGCTCCTACATGGCCATGCACGCACTCAACGCCGTGAGTGCTGGCCAACTGGGCATCCCGGTCAGTCTGCTGCCTTTGGTGGGCGGTGTGGCAGGCATGGGCTTTGCCGTGCTGTTGGGCTATGTCACCACCAAGAAAGCCGGAACACCTTTTGCCATGATCACCATGGGCGTGGCCGAGCTGGTGTTCGCCATGTCGCTGATGTTCTCCGAGTTCTTCGGCGGAGAGGCCGGCGTGTCGGGCAACCGGGTGGCTGGTGAGTCCTTCATGGGCATCACTTTTGGCCCTCAGGTGCAGATTTACTACCTGATTGCTGCTTACACCTTCGTGTGTGTGGCCCTGATGTACGCCTTCACCCAGACGCCGCTGGGCCGCATGCTCAATGCCGTGCGTGACAACCCCGAACGCGTCGAATTCATTGGTTACAACACCCAGCGTGTGCGCTATTTCGCCTTCATCATTGCAGGCTTCTTTGCGGGCATTGCTGGCGGACTTGGCGCGCTCAACTTCGAGATCGTCACTGCCGAAGTGGTGGGAGCGGCCCGCTCCGGCGCCTACCTGCTGTTCACTTTCCTGGGGGGGGCGACCTTCTTCTTTGGCCCCATCCTGGGGGCTATTTTGATGATCATCGCCTTTGTGCTGTTGTCCGAGCTGACCAAGGCCTGGCTGCTGTACCTTGGCCTGGTGTTCCTGTTCATGGTGATGTACGCCCCCGGCGGCATTGCCAGCCTGATCATGATGAACCTTCGGGTGGCCAAATTCGGCAAGCTGCGCCAGATCTGGACCAGCTACCTGGGCTTGGGTTTGACGGCCATCGTCATGCTCGCCGGGGCAGGGGCCATGATCGAAATGGTCTACCACTTGCAACTGAACTCGGCGCTGGGCGACACCGTCAAATTCATGGGCGTGGCCCTCAACGCCAAAGGCGTCGACAGCTGGTTTGGCTGTGCCTTTGTCATGCTCACGGGTCTGGGCCTGTTTGAACTGACCCGCCGCCAGTACATGCTGGAGTGGGGCGAAATCCAGACCGAGATCGAAAAAGAAATCAAGCGCCGGGAGACCGCAGTATGAGTGCCTACGCTCTTGAACTCAAAGACCTTCGCAAGAACTTCGGCAAGACCGAAATCATCCGAGGCGTGAACCTGGCCGTGCAGGCCGGTGAGCGCGTGGCCGTGATCGGCCCGAACGGTGCAGGCAAGTCCACGCTGTTCAACCTGATCAGTGGCCGCTTTGGCCCCACGAGTGGTGAGATCGTTCTGAATGGTCAGCGCATAGACCACAAGAAGCCCTATGAGATCAACCGCATGGGGTTGTCGCGCAGCTTCCAGATCACCAACATCTTCCCCAAGCTCAGCGTGTTCGAGAACCTGCGCTGCGCGGTGCTCTGGAGTCTGGGCTACAAATACACGTTCCTGAAGTTCCTCTCGGGCCTGAAGGATGCGAACGAGCGCGCCGAGCAACTCATGGAAATGATCCGCCTCGAAAAGAAGCGCGACACCCTGGCCATGAACCTGACCTACGCCGAGCAGCGTGCGCTGGAAATCGGCATCACGATCGCGGGCGGTGCCGATGTCATCTTGCTCGATGAGCCCACGGCGGGCATGAGCAAGAGCGAAACTTCGCGCTTTATTCACCTCATCAAGGAGGTCACGGTGGGCAAAACCCTGCTCACGGTGGAGCACGACATGGGCGTGGTGTTCGGTCTGGCCGACAAGATTGCGGTGGTCGTCTACGGCGAAGTCATTGCCTTTGACACACCCGAGGCGGTCAGGGCCAATGCCAAAGTTCAGGAAGCTTATCTGGGGTCCAGTGTGGCCGATAGCCAGGCAGGAGGACACTGAGATGCTCAAAGTAGAAAACCTCCACGCCTATTACGGCAAAAGCCATGTGCTGCATGGTGTGAACTTCGAAGTGGGTCAGGGCGAGATCGTGGCCTTGTTGGGCCGCAATGGCTCGGGCCGATCCACCACGGCCAAGGCCATCATGGGTTTGGTCGATTGCCAGGGCACCATCGACTGGAATGGGCAGTCGATTCAGGGCAAGAAAGCCTATGAGGTGGCCCATCTCGGCCTCGGTTATGTGCCCGAGAACCGCGACATCTTCCCCAAGCTCACGGTTTACCAAAACCTTCAGCTGGGTCAGAAAAGTGGTGCCAAGAAAGCCCGCTGGACCTTCGAGGACATGTACGCCATGTTCCCGCGCCTGAAAGAGCGCGAGCACACCGAAGCCGGTGTCTTGTCAGGTGGCGAACAGCAAATGCTGACCCTGTGTCGCACGCTGATGGGTGACCCTGACCTCATCATCATCGACGAACCCACCGAGGGCTTGGCCCCCAAGATCGTCGAACTGGTGGGCCAGTATCTGCAAGAGCTCAAGAGCCGCGGCATTTCGGTGCTGCTGATTGAGCAAAAGCTGACGATCGCCATGAACATCTCGGACCGCGCCCTGGTCATGGGCCACGGCAGCATCGTGTTCGAAGGCACACCAGCCGAGTTGCGTGAGAACACCTACATCCGCAAGGAATGGCTGGAGGTCTGAAAGACCGTCACCTCAGGGACTTTCTGGCTGTTTTTGCCCTTGCGGTGTCAGCACCGTGTGGTAAAAACGAACGGTCGTTCTTTTTTCTAATTCTTCACCCAAAGGAACCGCAGCATGACAGCTGAATACAAAGTCCACGGCGACGTGGCGGTCATCACCTTGATGAACCCGCCGGTCAACGGCCTGGGCCTGGCCACACGCCAGGGCATCACCAACGGCCTGACACAAGCCAACGCCGATCCGGCCGTCAAAGCCATTGTGCTGACGGGTGGCGGCAAGGCCTTTTCGGGCGGTGCAGACATCAAGGAATTCGGGTCGCCCAAGGCGCTGCAAGAGCCCAATCTGCTGTCGGTCATCCGTGCCTGCGAAAACTCCGACAAGCCCGTGGTCGCGGCCATCCACTCGGTCGCCATGGGCGGGGGTCTGGAGCTGGCTCTGGGTTGCCACTACCGCATTGCGGCCCCTGGCACCAGCATTGCATTGCCCGAAGTCAAGCTGGGCCTGATCCCCGGCGCAGGCGGCACGCAGCGTCTGCCCCGCGTGATCGGTGTGGAAGCCGCACTCAACATGATCGTCAGCGGCGAACCCATCAAGAGCGAAATGCTCGCCATGCTGCCCGGCCAAAAACTGTTTGATGCGATGGCCAAGTCGGCCGAATCGCTGCCCGAAGAAGCGCTGGCCATGGCCCGCAAAGTGGCCGCTGCGCACGCCGATGGCAGCCCACTGCCCCTGGTGCGCAACCTGCCTTGCAAGCACCCCCTGGGTGACGCTTACTTTGGTTTTGCCCGCAACATGGTCAAAGGCATGGCCAAGAACCTGCCTGCGCCGCTCAAGTGCGTAGACGCGGTCGAAGCCGCGACCAAGAAGAAGTTCGATGACGGCATGGTCTTCGAGCGTGACATCTTCATCAACCTGATGTGGACACCCGAATGCCGTTCACTGCGCCACATTTTTGTGGCCGACCGTGCAGCCTCCAAGATCCCGGACGTGCCAGAAGACACACCCAAGCGCGAGATCAAGTCCGTGGCCGTCATTGGCGCGGGCACCATGGGCGGCGGCATCTCCATGAACTTCCTGAACGCAGGCATCCCGGTCAAGATGCTGGAGATGAAGCAGGAAGCGCTGGACCGTGGCGTCGCCACCATCCGCAAAAACTACGAAGCCCAGGTCAAGAAGGGCAAGCTCAAGCAGGAGAAGTACGACGAGCGCATGGCGCTGCTGTCCACCACGCTCAGCTACGACGACATCGGCCAGGCCGACCTGGTCATCGAAGCCGTGTTCGAGGAAATGGGTGTCAAGGAAGCCGTGTTCAAGCAACTGGACAAGGTCATGAAGTCCGGTGCGATTCTGGCGTCCAACACCTCCACACTCGACGTCAACAAGATCGCGTCCTTCACCGCCCGCCCACAGGACGTGGTCGGTATGCACTTCTTCAGCCCCGCCAACGTGATGAAGCTGCTGGAAGTCGTGCGCGGCGAAAAAACCGCCAAGGACGTGCTGGCCACCGTGATGGCGATTGGCAAGAAGATCAAGAAAACCGCCGTGGTCTCTGGCGTGTGCGATGGCTTCATTGGCAACCGCATGATCGAGCAGTACAGCCGCCAGGCCGGTTTCCTGATCGAAGAAGGCTGCACCCCGGCGCAGGTCGACAAGGCCGTTGAGAAGTTCGGCTTTGCCATGGGCCCCTTCCGCATGGGCGATCTGGCTGGCAATGACATCGGTTGGGCGATCCGCAAGCGCCGCTACCAGGAAAAGCCGAACATGAAGTACAGCAAGACCGCTGACTTGTTGTGTGAAATGGGCCGCTACGGTCAGAAGACCGGCGCAGGCTGGTACGACTACCAGGCGGGCAAACGCGATGCGATCCCCAGCCCCGTGGTGGTCGAGATGATCGAGAAGCACCGCGCCGCACAAGGCATCACGGCCCGCAAGATTTCCGACGAGGAAATCGTGCAGCGTCTGGTGTATTCGCTGGTCAACGAGGCTTGCCACATTCTGGAAGAAGGCATTGCCAGCAAGGCCAGCGACATCGACATGGTCTACATCACCGGCTACGGCTTCCCGTTCTGGCGCGGTGGCCCCATGCTGTACGCCGACACCGTGGGCCTGTTCAACGTGGCCGAAGCCATGAAGCGCTTTGCCAAGAACCCGCACGACGACGCCAACTTCTGGCAGCCCGCGCCTTTGCTGGCCCGCCTGGTGGCTGAAGGCAAGACATTCAACTGATTTTTTAATTTTTGGTGGGACAGATCTTCAGCTCTGTCCCCTACATGAAAGGTTCAACATCATGACGAATGCTGTCATCGTATCTACCGCCCGCACCCCTCTGGCCAAGAGCTGGAAGGGCGCTTTCAACATGACCCACGGCGCGACCCTGGGCGGCCATGCCGTGCAACACGCCGTGGCCCGCGCCGGCATCGATGGCGCTGAAGTCGAAGACGTGATCATGGGCTGTGCCACGCCCGAAGGCGCCACGGGTGCCAACATCGCGCGTCAGATCGCCCTCAAAGCGGGTCTGCCCATTTCGGTGTCCGGCCTGACCGTGAACCGTTTTTGCTCTTCGGGTCTGCAAACCATTGCCCTGGCGGCGCAGCGCATCATCGCGGGCGAAGGCCAGATCTATGTGGCCGGTGGCGTTGAAAGCATCTCTTGTGTGCAGCAAGAGATGAACACCCACATGCTGCAAGACTTGGCCCTGGCCAAGCAAAAGCCAGAAATCTACTGGAACATGTTGCAAACCGCGGAGCAAGTGGCCAAGCGCTACAAGATTGGCCGCGATGTGATGGACGCCTACGGCGCAGCCAGTCAGCAAAAAGCCTGCGCTGCACAAGCCGCCGGTCTGTTCAATGACGAAATCGCCCCCATCACCGTCACGCAAGGTGTGGTCGACAAGGTCATGGGCCTGACCCACAAGCAAGTGACCGTGAGCGTGGACGAAGGCCTGCGCGAAGGCACCACGGTGGAAGCCATCAGCGGCCTGCGCTCGGCTTTGCCCGGCGGGTTGGTCACAGCCGGTAATGCCAGCCAGTTCTCGGACGGTGCAGGCGCTTGCGTTCTGATGGACGAAAAGCTGGCCGAACAAAAAGGCCTCAAGCCCCTGGGCCGCTTCCTTGGTTTTGCCGTGGCCGGTTGCGAGCCCGACGAAATGGGCATCGGCCCTGTGTACGCCGTGCCCAAAGCGTTGGCGCGTCTGGGCCTCACGGTCAATGACATCGACCTGTGGGAACTCAACGAAGCGTTTGCCGTGCAGGTGCTGTATTGCCGTGACAAGCTGGGCATCCCGGCTGACCGTTTGAACGTCAACGGCGGCGCGATCGCTGTGGGCCACCCCTACGGTGTTTCGGGCCAGCGTTTGACAGGCCACGCCCTGATCGAGGGCAAGCGCCGCGGTGCCAA
>Ga0228702_1000201_pt1 | contig 51200 bp, 47 predicted proteins | sample McNCre217_Aug_MG_2_FD_178018 | JGI IMG/M metagenome (GOLD analysis project Ga0228702, IMG submission 178018) | Freshwater microbial communities from McNutts Creek, Athens, Georgia, United States - 20-17_Aug_MG | ecosystem: Environmental > Aquatic > Freshwater > Creek | place: USA: Georgia...
TTAGCGCGGATCGATGCCAAATGCCTCGGCAAGCTTCGCGATCTTCTGGGCGCGACCCAGGCGCGGCAGGTCGGAGCCGTCACGAATAACGCGACCGCGTGCCTCGAAGTCGGCCATGAACTCGCGTGCCCAGATGACGTCGGAGTTGGTTGGGCAGATGGTGTCATTAATAACTACGCACTGATCAATGGCCAACGCCAACTTTCCGGTGAGCCCCAGCACGACCGAGTGTTCCGACTGCTCGCGCAGGATCGGGTGGCTGGCACCCACGGTTGGCCCGTCGATTGGACCCGGGAGGTTTCCCACGCGGCTGGCGGTGACCAGTCGGGAACGCGGGTAGGCCATCGCCATGTTGTCGGCGGCGGTTCCGGTGTCGCGGCGGTAATCGCCCGAACCGAAGGCTAGTCGGAAGACACCGCGGGCACAGGCGATGTAACGAGCGTCTTCGATGCCGAGCGCGGATTCCACCAGGGCGATGATCGGACGCGACTGGCCGAGGCCAAAGTAGGTGTCCTCCACGTGCGAGGAAGACTCGGTCTTCGCCAGCATGATGCCCTGGAGGGTTTCGATTTTGCGCAGGCGCTCGATATCGTGAGCCCAGAAGTCGGAGTTGCGGTCGTTGATACGCACCCAGGCACGGTTACCGGCCTCGAGCCATTCGGCCACCCACTCGCGTGCCTGGTCCTTGTTGCTCGGGTCCACCGCGTCCTCGATGTCCAGGATGATCTGGTCGGCGCGGGAGGCACGGGCCGGGTCGAATAGCTCGGGGCGCGCACCGTTTACCAGCAGCCAGGAGCGGGCTACATCGGCTGGTACTTCGCTGCGTTCGTTTTGGGCGGTCATCTTTGACTCTCCGTTTGGGCCGGGCTATTCGGCGGTGAATTGCGTCCTTCCAAACTAACAAAGTGTGGGCGCCACAAAGTATCACCGCTCCAAATGGCAGCTAAATGTTTCCGCTGAATGGAACGCGTTACACTCCGTGCAAGGTTGCACTTAGTGCAACAATGGCTTACTGTTATCGGGTGACTACAGAATCGAACCCGATGAGCGCGGCGGCCAATACGCCCGCCCAAACAGATCGCCACCAGGCGCTTCGCCTAGAAAACAACCGTGCCATCAAACTGGCAGCGTTGGCACTCAGCGAAGATCGCGGCCTGGGCAACTTCACCGTCGAGGAACTTGCCGCCAAGGCCGAGGTCTCGCGCCGCACCTTCTTTAACCACTTCGGGTCCATTCACGAGGCCACTCGCGCGGCGCTACGTGACATCCTCTTCGATGCCAGCGAGGACGTCCTAGCCGCCATGTCCAATCAGACCGCTGCGGCCCAGCCACAGAGCCTGAGCCAGCTTTTCGAACTGGCCGCGCTGGCCATCCAAAGCGTGGACGTCACCGGAACCATCCGCCGATCCTGCAGCGTGCTGGGTTCGAATCCCCGGGAAAACCCAATGCACAGCGCCTGGTTCCGAGAGGTTTTCGACGCCATCACCGAAGACTTCGACCTGCTCCTCGCGGCGAGCGCGCCGCAACTTCCAGCGCTATCTCGCAACCTGCTGGTCCGCTTGTTGCTAACGAGCGTTGAGGTATGCGCGGAGGAATGGTCGGCAACCGGACTCGGTTTAAACCAAACCGATGGGCTGGCACTGTGGCGTCAAATCCACGGTTCGGCCATCCAGCAGTTGCGCGACGGCTTCGGCGCCGCATAGTCACTAACTAAAACTTTTCAACCTCAGCATCAACCAAAGGAACTCCACAAAATGGCAGAACTTCTCTACCGCCTAGGCAAGCTGGCCACCCGCCGTGCCTGGGTCGTAATCACCGCCTGGCTCATGCTGTTGGCGGCTACCGTCACCAGCATGAGCCTGGCCGGAGGCAAGCTCTCTACCGCAATGTCCATCCCGGGCACCCCCGCCCAACAGGTGATTGACGACCTCAAGAAGTCATTCCCGGTGGCCAGCCACGGCAACGCCTCGGTGGTTTTCCACGCCACCCATGGCCAATTCACCCAGGCCCAGATTGACGGCATCGGTACAGCCCTTGCCGGCGTGGCCAAGATCGCGGGCGTCAACTCGGTGATGAATCCATTCGAGATGCAGGCCAAAAAAGATCACCAGATCGCCAACCTCCGCAAGGGCGCCCGCCAGGTAACCAGCGGCAAGCAGCAGATCGCCGATGCCCGCCAGCAGATCATCGATGGCCAGGCCAAGCTTGATGCCGCGCAAAAGACCGTCACCGATAACCTGGCGAAGGCCAAGGCTGGCCTCGCCGCGGCAACCGCGGGCAAGGCTCAAGCCGAGGCCGGCAAGGTTCAGGCCGAGGCCGGTTTGGCTCAGGCCCAGGCGGGCCAGCAGCAGGCCCAGGCAGCCTACGATCAGGCCGCCGCTGCGGGAGCACCGGCCGCTCAGCTTGCCGCGATCCAGGCGCAGATCGATGCCGCCAAGGCGGGTGCGGCACAGGCCCAGGCAGGGCTGGACCAGGCCAACGCGGGCATCGCCCAGGCAAGCGCCGGCATTCAACAGGCCTCCGCCGGTATCACACAGCTAAACGCGGCGCAGGCCACCATCGACGACAAGCAAGCCCAGCTCACCGCCGGAAAACTGACCCTCAATCAGGCCGCCGACAAGCTGCCAGATGCCGAGAAGAAGATCTTCCAGGGCCAGCGCATTCTGAGTGCGGCCGCCAATTTCCGCACCGTGAGTAAGGACAACACCACCGCTCAGGCGGCGGTAATCTTCAACCTCCCAACCGATTCCGTCCAGACCGCCGTCAAGACCCAGGTGGGCGACTACCTTAAGCAACACCTCCCAGCCGGTGTGCAGGTTGAACTCTCCAAGGAGCTCACCATGAGCATGGAGGGAATCCTCGGTGCCGGCGAGCTCATCGGCCTCATCGTTGCCGGTGTGGTTTTGTTCCTGATGCTCGGTACCTTCATAGCGGCCGGGCTTCCGGTTCTGGCAGCCATCCTCGGTGTTGGCATCGGTGCCACCATAACCATGACCCTCGCGTCCGTCATCCAGATGGGCAGCACCACCCCGACCCTCGGCGTAATGCTAGGTCTCGCGGTCGGCATCGACTACTCGCTCTTCATCCTCAACCGCCACCGTCGCCAGCTGAAGGCGGGCATGGAGCTGCGTGAATCCGTGGCTCTGGCCAACGGCACCAGCGGCAACGCGGTGTTCTTCGCGGGCCTCACCGTCATCATCGCGCTCGTTGCCCTCAACCTAACGGGCATCGGCTTCCTCGGCCTAATGGGTGACTTTGCCGCCCTTAGCATCTTCATCGGCGTGCTCATGGCCGTGACCTTTACCCCGGCCGTCATCACCAAGATCGGAATGCGTGTGCTCTCGCGCAAGGAACGCCGTGCGCTGGCCGCTGCGCAAGCCACCGATGCAGGGGCTGGGGGCACGGGCCAGGACGCCGCGGCAGCCGTAGCCACCGATGCTGAAGCCAAGAAGCCTACGTACTTCGCTGCCAAGCACCCCTGGGTGTCCATCCTGGCGGCCGGTGCAGTGCTACTAATCGGCGCGATTCCGCTGGCCTCCATGCGCCTGGGGCTACCCGACGGCTCGGCCGAGCCGACCGACTCCACCCAGTACCGCGCCTATACCCTCACCACCAAGGCGTTCGGTGCTGGCTCGAATGGAATGGTGGTAGCCGTTGCTTCGCTGAACCATGCGGTGACCGGCTACGACAAGCTGAAGATGCAGGCTGACCTAGCGACCGAGCTATTCGCGGTGAAGGACGTCTCATCGGTGCTGCCGGCAGCGGTCAGCAAGGACAACACCAAGATCCTGTTCCAGGTTCAGCCAAAGACCGGCCCGGCGAACGCCGCCACCGAGAAATTGGTCCGCGACCTCCGGGCTCTGGAGCCCAAATTGAAGGCCAAGTACGGCGCCAGCCTCGGCGTCACGGGGTTGGTTGCCAGCAACATCGATGTGTCTAAGAAACTCTCCGATGCCCTACCGCTCTACCTGGGAACCGTGCTAATTCTCTCCATGATCGTGTTGATTCTGGTGTTCCGCTCGTTCCTGGTTCCGTTCATCGCCAGCCTCGGCTTCCTGCTATCGGTTGCCTCAACCATGGGTGCCGTGGTCGCGGTCTACCAGTGGGGTTGGCTGGGAGGCGTATTCGGCGTGCACGATCCATCGCCGGTGCTCTCGTTCCTTCCGACCATGCTCATCGGCATCCTCTTCGGCCTGGCCATGGACTACCAGCTCTTCCTGGTTTCGGGTATGCGTGAGGCCTATGTGCATGGAATGAATGCCCGCGATGCGGTGGTGGCCGGTGCCCGCTCTGGACGCTCCGTGGTTATCGCCGCGGCCAGCATCATGATCTTCGTCTTCGGCGGCTTCGCGTTCAGCCACCTGACCCAGGTGCGCCCAATCGGCCTCGGGCTTGCGGTGGGTGTTCTAGCCGATGCCTTCTTGGTGCGAATGATTCTGGTTCCGGCGGCCATGACCCTGCTGGGTAAGAGCGCCTGGTGGTTGCCGAAGTGGCTGGATCGTGTGCTGCCCGACGTGGACGTTGAAGGCGCAAAGCTGGAACGCACCCACCAGATCCACTAGTCCCATAACCTCAATGACCCGCGGGTCACCCGCAGAAACCCCGGTCAGTTGGCCGGGGTTTCTGCGTTAGCGTAGGCCTATGGAGTTCTACCGCGATAGGGACCAGGCCGGCACCGAGTTGGGTCGAGCCGTTAGGGCGTTCTTGCCGCCGGCCGAATCGGCGATCGTACTGGCGCTGCCTCGGGGTGGGGTGCCGGTGGCCTCGAGGGTGGCCCAGGCGATAGCCGCTCCCCTGGACGTCCTGGTGGTCCGCAAACTGGGGGTGCCGTTCAACCCGGAATACGCGTTTGGGGCGATTGCCTCCGGTGGTGCACGCTACCTAGACGAACGGGTCACCCGTTCCCTGGCCCTAAGCCCGCAACAGGTAGCCGCCGTCACCGTGGCCGAAACGATTGAGCTGAACCGACGCGAAGCAAAATACCGCGGCGGTCGCCCGCTGCCAACCCTGACCGGCAAGACCGTGATCATTGTGGACGACGGCATCGCTACCGGGTCCACCGCGCGAGCCGCGATTACGGCCGTCAAACAGCAGGGTGCCAACAAGGTGATTCTGGCGGTTCCGGTGGCACCCGCCGACACCGCCGATGCCATGCGCGCTCTAGTAGATGCCTTTGTCTGCCCACTAGTGGTCGAGGACTTCCAGGCGGTGGGCCAGTTTTATCTGGCCTTCGGACAGGTCGAAGACGCCGAGGTCATCGAGGCCCTGTCCTAAATCAAGGCCAAGGGCCCTGCTGCTGAAACTGCCCAGTCGGATTAATGCAAAGTGCGGACCCCCGAAGGGACCCGCACCTCTGTTTGCTTGAAGGTGTCTACTTGACTGCACCCGAGGAAATACCCGAGATGAACTGTCGCTGAAGCACCAGGTAGAAAGCGATGATCGGAAGTACCGCTAGGAACAGACCGGCCATTGCCTGACCGTACTCGGCAGAGTACTGACCGAAGAACAGGTAGGTCGAAAGCGGCAGGGTCTGGGTGTCTGCGGTCAGCACGAGGCGTGGCAGCAGGAAGTCGTTCCAGATCCAGAGCGCGTTGACGATGGCCACTGTTGCGGTAACCGGCTTCAGCATCGGGAAAATGATTCGCCAGAAGATGGTGAAGTCGCTCGCGCCATCCATAGCCGCTGCCTCGTCCAGCTCCATCGGAATGTTGCTGATGAAGCCGTGGTAGAGGAAGGTGGAAAGCGCCACACCAAAGCCCATGTAGAAGAAGATCAGGGCCGCAATGTTGTTCACGTGCACCAGTGGAGCAAACAGTGCCATGAACGGAATCATCAGTGCCTGGAACGGCACAATCATCGACGCAACCAGCACAAGAAGGATGACCTTCGAGAGCTTGTTCTTGGTGCGCGAAAGGAAGTAAGCCAGCATCGACGAGATGAGGATCAGTGCGGTCACGCTGAATACGGTGACGATGATCGAGTGCACCAAAGAGGTGTAGTAGTTCATCTTTTCGATGGCCTGGTTGAAGTTATCCCAGGTGAAGACCTGAGGCCATGCCAGCGGGTTGGCGATGATCTCGAACTTCGACTTGAACGAGTTCAGCAGCACCAAGAAGAATGGGGCAACGTAACTGATGGAAAGGAAGGCGCCAACGATCCAAATGATTCGTTTTGCCAGGTTTCGTCTCTGCTTCATCGCTGTACCTCCATGCGCTTGCTTAGGCTGACCTGCACTGTAGCGATGATTGCAACCAGCAGGAACATGATTACAGCCTTGGCCTGGCCGGTTCCGAAGTGGCCAAACTTGAATGCGTCGTTAAAGATGTGGAGCGAGATCAGCTCGGTGGTGCGGAATGGGCCACCGCCGGTGAGGGCCACGTTTACGTCGTAGGCCATGAAGCCGCTGCGCAGGGTCAAGAACGTCGAGATCGTGAACGCCTGGATCATCAGTGGAATCTTGATGGACAGCAGGGTGCGCAGCGGGCTGGCACCATCGATGACGGCTGCCTCCAGGACCTCATTCTCGATGCTAACCAGGCCGGTGATGTAGATGATCATCATGTAGCCCGAGGACTGCCAGACGGTAACGATAACCAGCGCCCAGAAGGCCGAGGTGGTCTGGTTCAGCCAGGACTCCTGCATGAAGGTCCAGTGGAAGTTGTTGGCGATAGACACCAGTGCGGTGTTAAAGATGAACTGCCAGATCACACCGAGGACCACACCACCGATTAGGTTCGGGATGAAGAAGAAGGTGCGGAAGATGTTGGCGCTCTTGAGCTTTGCGGTAACTAGCAAAGCCAGGCCGAAGGCAATCACGTTGGTCAGTACCAGGGTGACGATTACGAACGCCGCCGTGAACTGAAGAGTTGCCCAGAATGTTGGGTCTTGGAAGGACGCTACGTAGTTATCAAAAGCTACGAGCTTGGTCCAGCTAAATCCATCCCAGTTCGTGAAGGTCTGGAACAGACCCTGGCCAAATGGAATGACCAGAACTACAAGGAAGATCGATAACGGAAGTGCCGCGAATAAGAAGAATTTTTTGAGGTTTCTACTCGAGTGCATTTGATGCTCCCTTGTTTCCTGCTACATGGTGGTTCTAAAGTTCAGAACATCTTGGGGCGAGATAACTCTCGCCCCAAGATGTTCTGATTTGATACTAGAGGACTAGTACGGGGGGTTGAAAACTAGTTTCCAACCTTAGCGCCGCGCCAGGTCTTGATGGAGCCCTTCCAGGCAGCCTCAAACTCCGATGCGAACTGGTTGCCGTCGATGGTGCCGGTGATCAGCTTCTGAGCCGATGCGCCGTACTTCTCCTGGCCACCTGCTGGGTAGAAGGTGTTCATCCACTCGAGGGTCTTGTTGGCGCCTACGTACTTGGCGATGACCTGCGACATGTAAGTCGAAGGAGCAACCTTGAAGCCCTTGTAAACAGGGATGAACTGCATGCCGCCAGCCGAGGTGTTGTCGGCTACGTGGTGCTGTCCGGCCTTCGAGGTGTAGAGCCAGGTCAGGAAGTCAACTGCACCAGCGCGCTGAGCAGGAGTCGACTGGGTCTTGTCAACCATGAAGTATCCAGGAACACCAACGGAGATCGAGTCGTTGCCGTAGGTGCTAGCGGTGTCGCCGGTTGGAACTGGCATGATGCCGAACTTGCCCGAAGGGTTAGCCTCAAGCAGGTTTGGCTCTGCCCAGTTACCCATGAACCAGAAGCCAGCCTTGCCAGCAGCCAGGTCGGCTACAGCAGCGGTGTACTCGGTGTCAGTCAGGTTTGGCTTTGCCTGGTTGTGCTTGTTCATCATGTTGAAGGTTGCCAGCCAGTTCTGGTAGACAGCGTTCTTGGTCAGGTCGATGCTGCCGTCAGCAAGCTGGTCCAGGACCTTCAGGCGACCCTCGTGAGTGTTGCTCATGTTGGTCAGCATGACGTTGGTGAAGTGAGCACCAAGCGACCACCAGATAGCCGAGAAACGAACCGAACCGGTGCCGGTAGCCTCAACAGCCTTGAAGGCTGCCTCGAGGTCGCTGCGGGTCTTGATCTTGTCTGGGTTTACGCCAGCCTTGTCCAGAACTGCCTTGTTGTAAAGCAGACCGAAAGCCTCAACGGTCGATGGAACACCAACAATCTTGCCGCCGATGGTCGAAGCAGTCAGCAGGTTCGAAGGAACCAGGCTAGCCAGCTTGGTGCCCTTCCAGTCCATGAGCTTGCTTGCCATGTTTGGGATGTCCTGGAGACCGTACATGATGGTCGGAGCGTTGTGAGCTGCGTACATCGGGGTTACGTTCTGGAGGAAGGTGAGCGACTTGTCGCCCGCGATCGACTTAAGGGTGTAGCAAGCCTGGCTCTTGTTGTAGTCAGCGACTGCAGCAAGGAACTGGTCCTGGATCTCAGGCTTGATGGTGCCGAGCATAGTTACGGTGGTCTTCTTCGCACACTTTGGTGCTGCAGAAGCTGCATTTGCGGTGCTGAAACCAGCTACCAGCAGCGATGCGGCAGCGGCAGCAGCGACAACGCGCATGGCCTTCTTCATATTGTCTCCTATGTTTCAGATCCGACTTAGGGGTCGAAATCTGTGCCTTTCCTAACCCACCTTGCGGGGGGCGACTGTTCACAATTTGGGGACAGCCTGAATAGATACTAAGCGGACTGTAAGCGTTATCAATAAAAAATAAATAACGAGTAGATAACAACTCCACGTTAGGAGCGTCAAATTCTTCAGAAAATCCGAAATCCCTTTGTTTGAAAGGCGTGTAGCAGGGTCACGCCTACCCGCATGATCGTTCGCTTCCAACCGAAAGCGTTTACAGTATTTGTCTTAACAATTGTAAATTGCCGTTTCTTTAGGCGATGTTTGTTAGCTCACCCAAACGCAAAACAGCGCCCAAAAAGGCACTTAATCTCACATTGAAAGCGCAAATCCGCGTAAATAAAGGGAACTGGCCGGGGGCGCCACCTGGGCGGCGTTGCCGACCAAGGCAACGCGGTGGCGAGATCACCGACCTATCGCCGGCAGGCTCACGCCACCAAAAAACTAAATGCAGGCCCCTACCGGGACCTGCATTTTGTTTTGTGCGCGAGGCGGGACTTGAACCCGCACGTCCTTACGGACACTAGCACCTGAAGCTAGCGCGTCTGCCATTTCGCCACTCGCGCGGAAGCCGGGGTAAACCAGGCAACTTTAGAAGATTAGCAGATATGGACTCTGCCCGCCATCCGCGAATCCTCGCCCAGTTGTCAGGCCCGTCAAATAAACTTCTTAGAGACATTGAACGAGGAGCGTTTTGGGTTTTCTAGAGAACTTCGAGAAGGGCTTGGAGCGCGTCGTTACCGGTGCCTTCTCCAAGACCTTCAAGAGTGAACTGCAGCCGGTAGAGATCGCCGCCGCCATCAAGAACGAGATGGACGCAAAGAGCAGCATCCTCAGCCGAGACCGAATCTTGGCTCCCAACGCTTATCGCGTCCGACTTTCGTCGCCCGACTTCGCCCGCATGCGCGTCTTGGGCCAGCCCCTCATCGACGAACTGGTGGACCTCTCCACGCGTCACGCCACCAAGCAGAAGTACCAGTTCGGTGCCGGCCTGGTCATCACCCTGGCCGAGGACAGCTCACTTCCGCTGGGGCAAATCGCCGTCGCCAGCCAAACCCAGTCAGTTGCAGTGGAGTGGACTCCGGCCCTGGACATCGCCGGCCAGCGCTACCTGCTAACCAAGCCGCGCACCACAGTCGGCCGCGACGCATCGGCCGACATCCAGGTAGACGACCGCGGCCTTTCCCGCCAGCACTTCGAGGTGCTCTGGGATGGTAAGAACGCCGGAGTTCGAGACCTGAATTCCACCAACGGCACCAAGCTCGACTCCCGCCCAATCAAGGAGGCCGGGATGAAGGCTGACTCGGTCATCCAGGCCGGGCACACCGAGTTCGTGTTCCGCGTTATCGCAAAGACGGTGAGCAATGAGTGATCTGGCGCTGTTCCTGGTTCGCATCGGTTTCTTGGCCGTGCTGTGGATCTTCGTTTTCAGCATCCTGAGCGTGATTCGAGCGGACCTGTTCGGCCAGAAGGTGGTCAGCCGCGTCGCGGAGGCCAACCAGCCCGTAGTGGTTTCCGCTCCGATCATCCCGGCAGCTCCGCTAAACAACGCCCCCGAGACCTCGGATGCCCTGCCGGTAATCGATGCCGCGGGCGACCTGCAGCTCATTCCGTCCAAACTTCTGCTCACCGCCGGACCGCGCAAGGGCCAGGAACTCCGTCTCGACCGCCGCGAGGTCACCATCGGTCGCGCCGAGAACGCCGACCTGGTGATTCAGGATGAGTTCGCCAGCACCCACCACGCCAAGCTGGTGCTGATGAACGGCGAGTGGCTCATTCAGGACCTCAACTCCACCAACGGCACCTTCGTCAACGGCAAGCGCGTCGGCACGCCGATGGTGGTTAAGGCCAACGTCCCGGTTCAGATCGGCAACTCCGTCTTCGAGCTGCGAGCCTAGGAAATGTCCGTCAAGCTCATCACACACGCGCAGTCCAACGTGGGCCGCGTTCGCCACAGCAACCAGGACTCGGGCTATTCCGGCTACCAGTTCCATTTCGTTGCCGACGGCATGGGTGGGCACGCCGGCGGCGACATCGCTAGCGCCATGGTGGCCCAGCGGGTTGCGCCAATCGACGGCATCTTCCCGAACCCGGATTCGGCCGCTGCCGCCATGAAGACGGCGCTGCTGGATGCCAACCGCCACCTAAGCAAGACGGTCCGCGACCACCACGAACTCGCCGGCATGGGAACCACCTTTAGCGGCATCATGGTCAACGGCGACGACGTCACCATCGCCCACATCGGCGACTCGCGCATCTACCTATGCCGCGAGGGACAGACCACCCAGATCACCAAGGACCACACCTTTGTGCAGCGCCTGGTAGACCTGGGCCGCATCACCGAGGAAGAGGCGCTCACTCACCCGCGCCGAAGCGTGCTGATGCGCGTGCTTGGCGACGTAGAAGACGAACCGGACATCGACACCTTCACCCTGAAGACTCAACCCGGAGACCGCTGGCTGCTCTGCTCCGACGGCCTTTGCGGTTACGTCCCCGAGGGCCTCATCGGCATGATTCTGAGCGGGCCCATCCCCGCCGAAGAGGCCGCCGACCTGCTGGTTCAGGAGACCCTGGAGTACGGTGCACCGGACAACGTGACCGTGGTCGTAGTAGACGTCATCCCGCAGAACGCCGCCAGCGACTTCGTGCCGCAGGCCACCTACGTGGGTTCCGCCGCCAACGAAATCATCATCGATGAGCGTCGCGGTTCGCGCCTACTGCGCCTGTTTAACCCTCGTGCCCTAACCGACCTCATGGGCAACAGCGAGGAGACCAGCGAGTTCAAGCCGGAGTCGGACGAATACCTCGACTACATCCTCAGCCAGACTCGGGTCAAGATCAAGTGGCACCGCCGCCGCCAGTGGGCCACCGTCGTTGCCATCGTGTTGGCCGGTTGCCTCACCCTGGCCCTGGGTTACGGCTACACCCAGACCCGGTTCTATGTCGGCGCCAAGAACGGCAACGTGGCAATCTTCCAGGGCATCCGCGAATCGCTTGGACCGCTGAAATTCGGACACCTGTACAAGGTCACCAACATTCCGCTGAGTTCCCTCACCGATTTCGAACGCTCGCTCGTGCTTCAGACCATCCCGGCCACCAGCCTGGAGGACGCAAACCGTGAAATCGCAACCCTTCTAAATGCGGGCGGCAACTGATGGTGAATCCGCTCAAGTTTGTAAGAAAGTCGCTTCGGGCCGCCAATAAGGCCGCCGATGCCGTTGCGGGCGCAACCACGGGCTCCATCGGCAAGATTATTCGAATCGTCCCCCGCAGTCGCAACACCGAGTTGACGTTGCTGCTCTTTGCTATCGGCATGAACGCCTACGAGCTGGCCCAGATCCAGCTGAGCACCGTCCAGAGATTGCGCCCAGACTTCTGGATCTACCTGCTGCCGGTTGCCATCGGTGCCCTGGCCCTTCACGGACTGCTTCGCCTGCGCGCCAGCGAAGCCGACCCCCTGCTGCTGCCCATAACGGTTGCGCTCAACGGCGTTGGCCTGGCGGAGATCTACCGTCTAGACCTGGCCAAGGAACATCTGACCAACCCGAACCTATTTGCCGGCAAGCAGGTGGCGTGGACCGTGGTGGCCATGATCGCCGCCATGGCCGTGATCTTCTTCGTGAAGAACCACCTGTTCCTTCGCCGCTTCATTTACATCAGCATGGTCCTGGGTGTGGCCCTGTTGCTCTCGCCGGCCCTGCCCGTGATTGGTAAGACCATCAATGGTGCCCGCCTGTGGATTGGTATCGGTGGCTTCACCTTCCAGCCCGGAGAGCTAGCAAAGATTGCGTTGACCGTGTTCTTCGCCGGCTACCTGGTCAGCCGCCGAGACTCCCTGTCGATCGTCGGCCGCCGCATCCTGGGCGTTCAGTTGCCGCGCGCCCGCGAACTGGGCCCGATCCTGTTGGTCTGGGTTGCCAGCCTCGGTGTTCTGGTCTTCGAGCGCGACCTCGGCACCAGCCTGCTCTACTTCGGGCTGTTCCTGGTGATGATCTACCTGGCAACTGGTCGCGCAATCTACGTCGTAACCGGTCTGGGCATGTTCGTGACCGGTGCCCTGGTAGCGGGCCGCTTCATGAGCTACGTCTCCGGCCGTATCAGTGCCTGGCTAGACCCGTTGAACCCCAAGAACTACGATGCCATCGGCGGAAGTTACCAGTTGGCGCAGGGCAACTTTGGCCTGGCGCACGGATCCCTGCTGGGCTCCGGCCTCGGTGGTGGCCTGCCGCAGCTGGTTCCGCTGGCGGAATCAGACTTCATCTTCTCCAGCCTCGGCGAAGAGCTTGGCCTGGCCGGGGTCTTCGTGCTGCTGCTGCTCTACTTACTCCTGGTATCGCGCGGCATCCGCATCGGCTTCACCCACAGCGACGACTTCAGCAAGCTACTGGCGTCCGGCCTCTCGTTCGTGCTGGCGCTTCAGACCTTCATCGTGGTGGGCGGCGTGACCCGAGTGGTCCCCCTGACCGGGCTCACCACCCCGTTCCTAGCGGCCGGTGGCTCCTCGCTCATTGCCAACTGGATCATCGTGGGTCTGCTGCTTAGAATCAGCGATTCCGCAGGTGGCGCGCAGAGGACGGTGACGCTGTGAACCGCGAACTGAGACGCATCTCCATGTTCATCATGGCCATGTTCGCCTGCCTCTTCGTTGCCTCCACGGCAATCCAGTTCGGGTTCGCCGATGCCCTAAACAACGACCCACGCAACGTCCGTACCCTCTACGACTCCTACAAGACCAAGCGCGGCGCGATCCTGGTGGCCGGTCAGCCAGTGGCCTATTCGGTGCCTACCGGGGACTCTTACCGTTACCTGCGCACCTTCACCTCGCCGATGTACTCGGCGGTCACCGGCTTCTACTCCAACACCCAGGGAACCAGTGGCCTGGAGCAGGCCCTCAACACCTACCTGAACGGCCAAAATTCCTCGCAGTTCTTCGAGCAGGTGAATGCCACTCTTTCCGGCAACCCGGTCTCGGGTGCCTCGGTGGAGCTGACCCTGGATCCAAAGGTGCAGAAGGCCGCCTGGGATGCGCTCGGCAACCTCAAGGGCGCCGTCGTGGCCATCCAGCCTAAGACCGGCAAGATTTTGGCCATGGTCTCCAAGCCTGGCTTCGACGCCAACCTGCTCTCGGTGCACGACAACCGCCAGGCTCAGGAGAACTACAACAAGCTGCTGGCGGACAAAACCAATCCGCTGATCAACAAGGCAATCAGCGGTTCGCTCTATGCGCCAGGTTCGGTTTTCAAGGTCATCATGGCCAGCGCGGCCCTAAACAACGGCTACAAGCCAACCGATACCTTCCCGAACCCGTCAAAGTTCCAGCTCCCTGGCACCAGCACCTTCATCTATAACTCGGGCGAGGGCAAGTGTGGCGGCAAGCCGCGCGTCAGCATCGCCGACGCCCTGAAGTGGTCTTGCAACATCCCGTTCGCCCAGCTGGGTATCGCGCTTGGCCAAGACAAGATCCGCGCCCAGGCCGAGCTCTTTGGATTCGGCAAGTCGCTGAAGATCCCGATGACCGTCACCCCGAGCATCTACCCGCAGAACATGGACGACGCCCAGACCGGCCTGAGTGCCTTCGGTCAGTTCGACGACCGCGTCACCCCACTGCAGATGGCCATGGTCTCGGCGGCGGTTGCCAACGGTGGCGTGATGATGAAGCCGTACCTGGTCTCGTTCATAGCCTCCTCCACCCTGTCGATCCTTTCGCAGTCTTCGCCGTCGGTGCTGGGACAGCCGCTTAACGCGTCGGTGGCGGGCCAGGTTAAGGACATGATGGTCAACGCGGTGGCGCACGGCGTGAGCACCAACGGCCAGATTCCGGGCGTCGATGTTGCCGGCAAGACCGGTACCGCTCAGAACGGTGGCAGCCTGCCTTACACGCTGTGGTTCACCGGATTCGCACCCGCCAACGACCCTAAGGTCGCGGTCGCGGTTGTGGTCGAAGACGGCGGCGGTATGGGGCAAAGCGGATTTGGAAACCTGTTAGCGGCACCTGTGGCACGCAAGGTCATGGAGGCGGTGTTGAACAAGTGAAACCCGAAATCGGAATGACTTTTGGCGGGCGCTACAAGCTAGGTGCGCTCATCGCCACCGGCGGCATGGGCGAGGTCTGGCAGGCACACGACCAGATCATCCTGCGCGACGTTGCCATAAAGATCCTCAAGCAGGAATATATGGGTGACCCCGGCTTCTTGGAACGCTTCCGCACCGAGGCCCGTCTGGCCGCGATGGTCAACCACGAGGGAATCGCGAACGTCTTCGACTATGGCGAGGACAGCGGTTCAGCCTACCTTGTGATGGAACTGGTTCCCGGCGACTCCCTGGCCAAGATCATCGAACGCGACAAGTCGCTGCCGGGCGAGCAGGTACTAGACATCATCGCCCAGACCGCACGTGCCCTGCAGGCTGCCCACGAATCGGGCATGGTTCACCGAGACATCAAGCCGGGAAACCTGCTGATCACGCCGGACCACCAGGTCAAGATCACCGACTTCGGCATCGCTCGTGTGGCCGACCAGGTCTCGCTGACTGCGACCGGCCAGGTAATGGGCACGGTTCAGTATCTAGCGCCGGAGCAGGCCACTGGTAAGGGTTCGTCACCGGCCACCGATATCTACTCGCTGGGCATCGTCGCCTACGAGGCCATCAGCGGAACCCGGCCATTCACCGGTTCCAGCCAGATGGAAATCGCGATGGCACAGATCAATGACACCCCGCCGCCGCTTCCCGAAACCATCGACGCGCGCATCGCCGACCTCATCATGCAGTGCCTGAAGAAGAAGCCATACGAGCGCCCGAATAATGCGCTCAGCCTGGCGATCGCGGCCGAGGCTCTGATGGAGAACCCTCGTCACCGCGGCACGGGCACCGCCGTTCTACCGAACGTCCGCATGTACTCGGACGACACCACGATCCTCGATGCCAAGACCGCGCCGGTTCCCAAGCCACCGGTGGTTTGGCCCTGGATCGCAGTCGTGATTCTGCTGTCCATCACCGCACTCAGCCTGGTGTTTGCACTCATCATCGGTGCCAACAAGACGGCGCCGACGCCTACCGCCACCGAGAGCAGCAGCAACTTTGGCACCGCCAGTGCCGTGCCGAGTCTCTCGCCCAGCGCCTCGCCCACCGCGATCACGCTGCTAACCACCGATGTGATTGGCAAGAACGTTTACGACGCGTCTTCGGCGCTGATTGCCCTGGGACTGCAGGTTCGCACCGTTCCCGGAGACCCTGTGGACGCCGCCGACCCACGCCTCATGAGCGTGTACGAGGCGACCCCGCTTGGGGCTCTTTCCCCAGGAACAGTGGTTACCCTTACCTACTACGTACAACAAACCGATAACACAATGCCAACCCCCACGCCAGTTCAGTAAGCATAAATAGACTGTTCACCGGGGGAACGAATTACGGAGCAACATTGAGCGACAACCAGCGAATCATCGCAGGCCGGTACCAACTGGGAAACCTGATTGGTCGAGGCGGCATGGCCGACGTCTACGAGGGCATGGACACCCGCCTCGGACGCGTGGTTGCCATCAAGTTGCTCAAGTCTGATCTGGCCAACGACCCCACCTTCGAGGCGCGCTTCCGCCAGGAGGCTCAGGCCTCGGCCCGCATGGCCCACCCCACCATCGTGCGCATCTACGATGCCGGCGAAGAAGAGGGCCTAGACCTCCACGGCCACCCAATTCGCCGTCCGTATATCGTGATGGAGTACGTCAAAGGCTCGGTTCTTCGCGACCTGCTGCACAACCGCCGCCTTACCATCGAAGAGGCCATCGACTACGCGGATGGCGTGCTTACCGCACTCAGCGTCTCGCACGCCGCCGGAATCATCCACCGCGACATCAAGAGTGCCAACATCATGATCACCGATGCAGGAGCGGTCAAGGTCATGGACTTCGGCATCGCCCGTGCCGTCTCGGACAGCGCCAACACCCAGGCCTATTCGGTCGGAATCGTCGGCACCGCACAGTACTTCAGTCCGGAGCAGGCCCGCGGCGAGGTCGTCGATGCCCGCACCGACCTCTATTCCACCGGCGTCTTGCTCTATGAGATGTTGGCCGGCCGCCCTCCATTCAAGGGCGAGACCGCGGTGTCGGTTGCTTACCAGCACGTCTCGGAAGCCGTGACCCCACCCTCGGTGCACAACCAGATGGTGGCACCGGAACTAGATGCCGTTGTGCTTCAGGCCATGGCCAAGGACCGCAACGATCGCTTCCAGACCGCCGATGACTTCCGCGAGCACCTTGCCGCCGCGGTAAACGCCATGCGCATGCAGGCGGCCTCGCACCACACGGGTTCGCTGCCTCTAGTCACCGGGGCACCCGCGGCCCCGGTTTCCCCTAGCATCGAGGCAACCACCGTGATGCCCGCTGCCGAGGTTCCGGCTGAGCCAGCCACCGCCGAACAGCCGGTAGCCGACCACCAGGTCACTCAGGTTTCCGATGCCACCGAGCAGATGAGCGAATTCGATCGCCTGCTGCTGGGAGAGAACCCGGCCAGTTCCACCTTCGGTCGCTCCGATGGCCACCCGGTGGTGCCAACCACGACCGGCCTCTTCGACCAGGTCACCGAAGCCAACGCCCAGGTTGCCGCGGCCGAGGTTGAGTACATCGACAGCGACAACGCTCCCCGCAACAATTCCCCGCGCAGCAAGTACGCGGCCCCAACGGCACCGGTGTACGACCGCTCCGAGACCTCGCTCATCACCAACCCGTTCGAGGCCCTCGGTCTCGATGCGCCAGCCGTAACCGCGGGCACCCCTGTCCTAGACACCAACACCAGCAGCCTAAAGATTCGCCCGTCGCGTTCGGGCGCGCCTTCGCCACGCCTGCTCTGGGGCATCGGTAGCGGCCTCGGTGTCATCATCGTCGGTCTAATCATCTGGTTTGTTGCCCTTGGCGGACTGCCAAACTTCACCGTCACCCCGGGTGGCGGCGCCGGTGTAGTGGTGCCAAACGTGGTCGGCCAGACCTTCACCGATGGCCAGAACACGCTCACCAACGCGCACCTGCTGGTCACCCGCAGCTACCAGCAGAGCGACACCGTTCCAGCGGACAGCATCATCAGCACCGATCCTCCCGCCGGCACCAAGGTCGGCGAGAGCCAGCTGATCACCGTTTACGTTTCCTCGGGTAAGGGTCAGGTGCAGGTGCCAGACCTAACCGGCCTCACCGAGGACCAGGCCACCACTGCGCTCACCAACGCCAAGCTGGCGCTGGGCAGCATCAATCCGGTCAACTCGGCGACCGTACCGCAAGGTCAGATTGTGGCAACCGACCCACTCAAGGGACAGCAGGTTGCGGCCGGAACCCAGGTAAACCTGAACGTTTCCAACGGACAGGTGACCGTGCCAAACGTGGTCAACCTGGATGTGACTACCGCCCAGTCGCGCCTTAGTGCACCGGATGTGGGGCTCACCGTCTCGCTCCAGAGCGCAACGCCCTGCAGCAACGGCACCGGCACTATCGTCTTGGGTCAGTCAATTGTTCCGGGCCTCACCCCGCAGGGTTCAACTATCGTGCTCACGGTGGGCTGTAACTAAAACTGCTGGTTGCAACTAGGCAACCGATGCAAAAAGCGCCCGGTTAAACCAGGCGCTTTTTGTAATTCGCGAGTCTCTAGAGTCGAACCAGCGGGCTGAGTCCCTTGGCGCGCTCGGCAGCGCCCTTCAGCCCCACGCTCTCCAGCCAGTTGCCCAGCATCTGGTAGCCGCCCTGAGTCAGCACGCTCTCCGGGTGGAACTGCACGCCATAGATTGGCAGGGTGCGGTGCTGGATGCCCATGATCACGCCACCACGGGTCTCGGTACCATCGGCGGCAACACCGGCGATGGTGCGACTGGTCACGATCAGGTCTTCCGGCACGGTGGACGCAACCACGGCGAGCGAGTGATAGCGGGTGGCAGTGAATGGTTCCGGCACATTGGCGTAAACCAACGAGGCATCGTGGCTGACTTGACTGGTCTTGCCGTGCATGAGTTCTTCGGCGCTGGTGACGGTGGCTCCCATGGCCTCGGCGATGGCCTGGTGGCCGAGGCAAACTCCGAAGACGGACTGGCCGGTCTTGAGGGCCTGACGCACTACCGGGATGGAGAGTCCGGCGGCGGCCGGGGTGCCCGGGCCGGGCGAAAGCAGGATGGCGTCGTAGCGCGCCATCAGCGCAGGCAGCTCGGATTCCGCTACCACGTCGTTGCGCAGCACCTCGGTTTCGGCGCCAAGCTGCTGCAGGTAGCCGTTTAGGGTGTAGACAAACGAGTCGTAGTTGTCGAGCACGAGAATCTTGGTCATAGCCCATTAAGCCTAACGCCATAAGGGTTTTGTCACCCGTGCGCTAGAATTTCCCCATGTCTGAATCCAGCACTCGCAAGAAGAAGAACGTAAAGCCATCGGTGGCCGCAGGTCAGAGCACCCGCGCCGAGGGCGACGCCCCTAACCCTTCGTGGTACGCCCCGGTAATGCTGGGCTTCATGGTGCTGGGTCTGGTTTGGATCATCACCTTCTACGTGACCGGTGCTCAGTACCCACTCGGTTCGGGCCTCAGCAGCGTAAACGCAGCTCTCAACCTGGGCAACTGGAACATCCTCATCGGCTTCGGCATCATGATGGTGGGCTTCGTAATGTCCACCCGCTGGAAGTAACTTTCCGCCGATTAGCGTCAAGAATTAGCAAACCCCCGCCTCGTGCGGGGGTTTTTGCCTTACCTGATGGTTTGGCCTGCGGACCTAAATAGCCTCACCGGCCGGGCGCCAAAGAATGCCGCTAGAAGCCGATGGCCAGTTTGTTGGTGCCGATGACCGTTAGTACCACGAGTGCCAGCACGATTACCCCAACAAATACCACTCGGCGGACCCCAGCGTTGGCCGCCCTGGTAAGCGAATAGACCCAGGCAACGGCGGCGCCGGTAATGAGGCCACCAACATGTGCCTGCCAGGCAACGCCCTGCAGCAGGAAACCGGAAACCAGGTTTATGGCGATAAGCCCAGTGATTTGGCCGGTCTGCCCACCGAGGCTGCGGACCACCACGAAATAGGCGGCCATTAGGCCAAAGATTGCGCCCGATGCACCGAGCACCGGAGTTGCCGGGTCTGCCAGCCAGAGCACACCAACCGAACCGCCGAATGCCGAAATCAGGTAGAGCGCCAGGTAACGGCCGCGTCCTAGTACGTACTCGAGCTCCCTACCGAAGATCCAGAGCGAGTACATGTTGAACAAGATGTGTAGCGGCGACTGCGAGCTGTGTAGGAACGCCGAGGTGAGCATGCGCCAGGGCTCGGTGCCGGTGGCAACCGGGGCATAGAGCCAGCTGTAGGTGAAGTTGTTGCCCAGCAGAAGCTGGAGTCCCCAGACCACAACGCAGATGGCGATTAGCGTGTAGGTGACTAGCGGCCTGTCGCCGCGGACCGCTGCGCGGACTTTTCGTGGGGCCATATCTATTACCTTGGATGCCGCACGCCCCGCAGCCGACTGCCCGGCGTCCTCCGGGCACAGAAAACCGACCGCCGCCTCAATCTGGCAATCCGGGCAGATGTATCGCTCGCAGCGCTGGCAGCGTACATACGCTTCGCGCTGGGGATGCCGGTAGCAGTGCATGAGGCGGCGGTAGGTTTCGAGGGTTATCTGGGCCGATCCCGGATGGGATTAAGCCGCTGCCTTCTCGATGGTGATGCTCTCGATGATTACGTCGTCGAGTGGCTTGTCTCGGGCATCGGTTGCAACCGTACCCAGCTTGTCTACTACCTTGCGGCTGGTCTCGTCGGCTACCTCACCGAATACGGTGTGGCGACCCTGGAGCCAGGTGGTAGGTGCGGTGGTGATGAAGAACTGGCTGCCATTGGTGCCTGGTCCTGCGTTGGCCATGGCCAACATGTATGGCTGGTTGAAGTTGAGCTCCGGGTGGATCTCGTCCTTGAACTGGTAGCCAGGGCCACCCATACCGGTGCCGGTTGGGTCTCCACCCTGGATCATGAAGTTCTCGATGACGCGGTGGAAGATGACGCCGTTGTAAAGCGGGGTGTTGGTCTTGGTGGCGCCGGTGCGTGGGTCTTTCCACTCGATTGCGCCGGTGGCCAGGCCTTCGAAGTTCTCGACGGTCTGTGGGGCGTGCAGGCCAAAGAGGTTGACCTTGATGGTGCCGTAGTTAGTGTGCAGGGTCGCTACAGAAGTGTGTGCAGTCATGCGTATATTCTCGCACGACCCACCTACAGTTATTCGGCCAGGATGGCCGTTACCGTGTAGTCGCCCTCTGGGCCGGCAACAACCTGCGCCTCACCCAAAACCGGGTGTGCCTTATCGGCCTCGAAGAACGCCTCGAGCAGGTAGGTGTCGATCTGCACCTCATCGGTGGCGAAGCGGGTGCCGACCTGGCCGGCCACGGCAAAGCGCCCGGCGCCAACAAGCATGCCGCGTTCCAGCTGGAAACCGAGGCCGTTCAGCCAGGCCACGTGATGATCGAAGTTATTCACGCACCCAGCCTATTGGGAATAATCGTCATCAAGGGGGGCTTTACAAACGGGTAAACTGCAAATAGCTAACGTCCCAAAAGGAGATTCGAAATGCCAGCTGTAACCGCAGATGCCATGACCCTACCCCGGCTGAGCGCAGCGGTTGGTCCCGCCCGTTCCATCAAGTCGGTCACGCAGGGCCCGAAGGCCTACGAGGGTGATGGCTTCCCGGTTACCCGTGCCTTCGCGGGCGTGGCATTCGCCGACCTAGACCCATTCGTCCACATGGACCAGATGGGCGAGGTCGAATACGCGCCGATGGAGCCTAAGGGCACCTCCTGGCACCCGCACCGAGGCTTCGAGACCTTCACCTATATGATCGACGGCACCTTCCAGCACCAGGACAGCCACGGCGGCGGCGGGGTAATCGAAAACGGTGCCACCCAGTACATGACCGCGGGCGCAGGTATTTTGCACATCGAGACCCCGCCACAGGAACTCGTCATGGCCGGTGGCGTATTCCATGGCATCCAACTCTGGATCAACCTGCCCGGCAAAAAGAAGATGATTGAGCCCGCCTATCAGAGCCTCGAAGGCGACGACGTGACCCTGGTCTCCAGCCAGGATGGTGGCGCGCTGGTCCGTGTGCTAGCCGGCGAGATCGAGGGCTTTAGCGGGCCCGGAAAATCACAGACCCCGATGACCATCGCCCATATAACCCTGGCGCCGGGGGCATCGGTGAGTATTCCCTGGAACCCGCAGTTCAACGCGCTTGCCTTCGCCCTGGCAGGAACCGGCTCGGTCGGCGAGGGCGCCGGTTCGGCTCCCATAAAGACCAGCCAGACCGCAGTCTTCGGACACGGCGACCGCGTGGTAATCACCGCCGATGCCAAGCAAGACTCACGCACCTCGGCGCTCGAGGTCTTCCTGATCGGTGGTCAGCCAATCCGCGAGCAGGTCTTCCAGTACGGGCCGTTCGTGATGGACTCCAAGGAAGGCGTGCTGCAGGCCATGGAGGACTTCAGCCACGGACGCTTCGGTCAGATCCCGCCTAACGCACTGCAGCCGTTCCGCGGCTAGCCCTCCTACAGGCAGTTGAGCAGCCCGCTGCCCAGCGGCCCCGCAAATGCAAAAACCGCCCGACTCAGCTAAAGAGTCGGGCGGTTTTTGTAGTTCTAGAACTTGGCGTCGATCTCGGCGATGAGAGCCTCGACCTTTCCGCGAATCTGGTCGCGGATCGGACGCACCGAGTCCACGCCCTTTCCGGCCGGGTCTTCCAGTGGCCAGTCCAGGTACTGCTTGCCCGGGAAGTATGGGCACTTGTCGCCGCAGCCCATGGTGATCACGTAGTCGCTCTCCTGCACGGCCTCGGTGGTCAGCACCTTTGGCACCTGGTTGGCTATGTCGATGCCTTCCTCTTCCATGACGGCGATGGCCGAAGGATTGATCTGGTCCTTCGGTTCGGTTCCAGCGGAAAGCACCTCAACGCGGTCTCCGGCCAGGTGGCGCAGCCAACCTGCGGCCATCTGTGAACGGCCGGCGTTGTGGATGCAAACAAAGAGTACGGTTGCCTTCTTTTCGGACATTTTTACCTTTCCGTCGAAGGCTCGATTTTACAGGTTGACGGCAAACTCGCGCTTACCGAGGGCCTGAAGCGGCTCCGGCTGCGAAGGGCTTGCCTGTCGCCGCACAAGGCTCAGCGCGGCGAGCGCCTGCCATATAGTGAATGCCTCGACGAACATGCTGAGGAACCCGAGCGGCTCAAACCAGTTGCCGATGTCGCCCATTGCGCCAGGCATGCCAACGGTGCGGTTTACCGCAAATCCGATGAGCACCGATGCGGCCAGACCGGCTGATGCCATCAGTTCTAGCCGCTGCAACCTGATGGAATCCCGGTGGCTAACCAGGCGTTCGATGAGGAACACCGCGGCGGCAATCATGCCTAGGTAGGCAACGGCAAGGTATGGGGTCTCGGCAAACTTGCCTGGCAGGTCCATCAGGTGAATGGCGGCGATGCCAGCCAAGCCCACTACGGTGGCGAACTTGCGGCCGGTCAGTTGTTTCGATTCGTTCATGTTCCCAAGTTAGGCAGCGAGCCTTGAAACAACCTGGTCCTTAAGGTGCTTTTGTGGATAGCCGGGGCGAATTCACAGCTGTTGACTAGGCTTCTCACATGAAGCCTTGGCTCACAAGAAACGTCTGGAACCTATCCTGGGTTAGCTTCCTACAGGATGCCGCCAGCGAGATGCTCTACCCGCTGATGCCAATCCTGCTCACCTCGCTGCTCCACGCGCCAGCGGCGGTCGTGGGAATCATCGAGGGCCTAGCCGAGGGCGTCGCCGCCACGATGAAGTTGGCAAGCAACCGCATCAACCACTACATGCCTCGAAAACTGATGGTCCTTCTGGGCTATGCGGGGGCTGGTCTGGGCAAGGTAATCATCGCAGCCGCCGGAACCTGGCCCATAGTCCTAGTTGGCCGCCTCACCGACCGTGTGGGCAAGGGACTTCGCTCGGCGCCTCGCGATGCCCTTTTGCTTCACGGCTCAGATCGCGAACACCGCGGCAAGATAATCGGCTTCCACCGAACCGCGGACACCCTCGGTGCCGTGCTGGGCCCCATCCTGGCACTCGGCCTACTGGCCGCCTTCGACAACCAGGTCAAGTCGGTCCTCTGGTTTGCCGCCATTCCCGCGGTGCTCAGCGTGCTTATGGTGCTTCCGGTCCAAGATAATCAACGCAGTCAACGCACCGAGGCTCGCGTCGCCGCGCAGGACGCCAGCAAGCACGCCGGACTGGCGCAATCCCCAACCGCACAGGCAGCAGGCACCCTCCCGGAGGTGCCACTGGCCTCCGCTGCCGCTAATCCCACATTCGCCAAACTCGGCCACAGGGACCACCTCTCGGCACGCCTTCGACTGGTGCTCACCCTCATCGTTGGTTTTGGTGTCATCAATTTCCCCGATGCCCTGCTGTTGCTTCATGTCTCGCAGATCGGATTCTCGGTTACCGGCGTGGTCGGCGCTTACCTGCTCTACAACATTGCTTACGCCGCCTTGAACTTCCCCGCCGGATGGCTAGCCGACCGAATGCCGCCCAGCCGCATCTATGCCATCGGGCTGCTGCTGTTCGCAATCACATACGGAGGCATGGGCCTGACCCGAGACCCAAACCTGACCCTGGCGCTGTTGGCCATCTACGGTGGATTCGCGGCGGCTAACGACACCGTGGGCAAGAGCTGGATCAGCAAGTTGGCCCCGGAATCGCGTCAGCTCTGGGCGCAGTCGCTACTGCAGGGGCTCTCGGGATTCAGCATCCTCATCTCCGGTCTTTGGGCCGGCTTGCTTTGGATGCTGGGGGCCGGGGCTGGTCAGGTCTCGCTTCTGATCTCGGGCGGAGTTGCGGTTGTGGCGGCGGCCATCATGTTCTTCATCGGCCGCGACTAGCCCAAAATATTCTTTAAGCTCCAGTCCGCATCGGTGCAACAAGCGTAGGCTGAGCCGTGGAGGTACCCAATGAGCAGCATCGAATTCAAGGGCCTGGTCAAGCGCTACAAAGACGTCACCGCGGTAGATGACCTATCCGCTAACGTAGAGGCCGGCCGGATCACCGGATTCCTCGGGCCAAATGGTGCCGGAAAGTCCACCGCCCTTCGCTGTCTCCTAGGGCTAGCCGCTGCCACCGAAGGTGAGGCTCTAATCGAGGGCCATCTATACAGCCAGCTACCCCACCCGATGAAAAAGGTGGGCGCCGTACTGGATTCGAGCGGCTTCAATGGGGCTCTCACCGCCACCCAGAACCTCAAGGTCATTTGCACCGCCGGCGGGCTTGACTCCGGCCGAATTCCTGAGCTCTTAAAACTGGTGGAACTAGACCACGCCTCCCACAAACGCACGAAGGGTTATTCCCTGGGAATGAGGCAGCGCCTGTCTCTTGCCGCCGCGCTCCTTGGTGACCCAGACATCCTGGTTCTGGATGAACCGGCCAACGGACTAGACCCGGTTGGCATCGCATGGCTACGGACCTTCCTGCGAAATCTTGCGACTGCCGGAAAGACCGTACTCGTGTCCTCGCACCAGCTAGCCGAGATGCAGCACACCGTGGACGACGTGATCATCATCAACCGAGGCAGGCTAATCGCCGCCGGACCCATGGCGCAGGTCACCGAGGGGCAGACTCTGGAAGATGCATTTATGCGCCTGATTGGAGTCGCCAAGTGAATCTATTAAAGGCCGAGTTCATGAAACTCGCTTACCAGCGCCGGACCTGGGGCCTATTTGCAGCGGCCATCTTTTTGTCGGTGTTGTCAACCTCGCTAACCCCTTGGGCGCTGAGCCGAATTAAAAACGTAGTAATCATGCCGCTTAGCCTGAGCAGCAGCGTGGACGGCGTCTATTCCAAGTCGCTGGGCGCGTACATAATGTCGCTGGTAATCGGCATCGTCATAATGTCCAGCGAGTTCCAGCACCACACCGCCATTGCCACCTTCTTGGCTGCGCCGAAGAGAATCAGTGTGTTGGTGGCCAAGCTAATAACGGCCGCGATTTGGGGTGCATTGATAAACATGGTTGCCACCGGATTCGGCATGATTTCGGGCAAAATCGCACTCGGCTTCTTCAAAAACGTGGCCCAGCCGGACAGCTATATTTTCGGCGATTACTTAGCCTCGGCAGTGCTAACCGGCGCCGTTCTCGCAGTGGTGGGCGTGGCAATCGGCACTTTGATTCGCAACCAAAATGCAGCGATATCGGTGGGCCTGGTCTTCTTCCTGGTGGTAGACCGCATTCTCGGTTTGGTTTGGACCGAGGGTGGCAAGTATCTGGCGACCGGGCTCATCACCGCGATGATGCAACTGCACATCAACATCAAGAGTCCCGCGCTTGGCCTAGGCATCAACTCCGCCGATTACCTGGACCCGTGGCCGGCGGCCGGACTCATGCTCGCCTACGGAATTGTTTTCGCCTTGGTTTCTCTAATCACGCTTAGCCGTGATATCGACTAGTACCCCTGACGGTCCAGCTCGGCGTCTTCGTCGTATTTTTCGCGCCGCGGTGGCAGGAATGCCAAAACCAGCGCGACCACTCCAAGCACGGTTGGCACCCAACCGATCGAATCCAGCTGGAAGTACATAAATAAGCCGAGCGCAATCGAGGAAGCCGCCATGATGAAAGCGAATGCCCGGTTTCCCCGGCCAAACACGGTCAGCAGGCTAATTACAATCGAACCCGCACCCAGCGCCAGAAAAGACAGCAGGGTGAAGAACACCATCTGTTGCTGAGGCGTCACCAGCATTTAGGACACCGACTCCGGTGGAACCACCGAGACCCCGCGGGTGACCGCATCCAGGTCTGGTTCGTCTTCGGAGAACTCGGCGGTGTTCAGTTCGCGAACCGACTTTCGAGTCACCAGCAATATGCCTAGGGCCAGAACCAACAACGAAATTGCCGGGTACATCAGGCGCACACCGAGGGCGTCCACGCCCCAACCCACCAGCGACATGCTGATCATCGGACCCGCGGTCCAGATGGTCATCTCGAGGCTAAACACGCGCCCGCGCTGGCTGGGAGGTACCTTGCGTTGAATCACTGTGTTCACCAGGGGAGGCAGTGGCCCCCAAGCGAATCCAAGTACCGCACCGGCAGCGAACATTGCCCAACTCGGTGGCAGGAAGGACATCGGAATCATTGGCAGGGCCACACCCAGTAGCGAAGCCCGCATGATTGTGGAGAAGCTGAATCGCTTCACCATTGACTCAAAAAGGAACGACCCAACCATGGTGAAGATCGCCATGGTGAAAAGCAGGAAGCCCAGCGTCTTCGCATCGTGGATGCTGGCGTAGTAGTTGGGCATGATCACCATCTCGGTGGGTAGGTACACCGTTGCCAGCAGGGTGAAGGTGGAAAGCATCACAAATACCGCGGGCACTTGGCCAACCACCTTGAAGCCCGCGAAGATGTACGAAACCCAGTTGCCTGCCTCGTCCTCGTCGTGCTTTTCGATGTGCTCCTGCACCACAATGGTCACCATCACAAGCCCCGAGACCATCTCAAGAGCCGCCACAACCCAGAAGGTGTTGAAGGTGCCCATAGAGGTAATCAGCACCGATGCCAGCGCCGGGCCAATTGCGAAACCGCCGGCGGCAATCGATTCGTGTAGTCCGTTGGCTCGCTCGAGGCTGATGCGGGTGCCGGCCACGGTGTCTGGCAGCAACGATTTGCGAGCGGACATGGATGAACCACCCAGGAATCCGCGTGCTATGGCAAGTGCTAGGAGCATCGTCAACGACATCCATCCGGCACCAGCCGCCAATGGGAAAGCGATGGACGTGATGATCGGGGTGAACTGCATGAGGATCGCAGAACGACGACGGCCGAATCGGTCTATGAAGGAGCCCATCACCGGCGACATCACAAGCCCCGGCACGTTGGAGAGCGAGATGATCAGGCCTGCGGTAAGCGAGGAGTGCGAGAGATTGATGGCCGTCCAGGGCAGCAGCATGAACACCATGGACATACCAAGAATGCCTACCGCCGACGAGATTTCCAGCAGCACGAATGCGGCAATCGATCCCGATTTGTCCGTAGTTTTGCGCTTGGTTTGCTGGCTCACCCTCTCAGCCTACGACACGGCAATGATTGCGTTCACTTGTAATCGTTTACAGCCGAATGGCCAGTAAACCGTGCCTAGACTAAAGCCGTGACCCCACCATCTGTGCACTCGCTGACCGCCACCCAAATTCGCAACTGGCACCGGTCAAACATCTCGCTCTTTGTGCTTTTGGGTATGGGTTTCACGGCCTTGGCTACCCGAATGCCGTTGGTGAAGGCGGACCTAGGCGTTACCGCCAGCCAGCTCGGCCTAATACTCTTGGCCACCGGACTCGGCAGCCTGGGCGGGCTCAACCTCGTGGGCTGGCTCATCTCGCGCTGGGGCACTCGCGTCTGGATCACCTGGTGCTACCCAATCCTCGCCATCGATGTGTTTATTGGCAGCGTCTTCATCGAGAATCACCAGCCCATTGGCTACCTGGTCACATCGATTCTGCTCGGCTTTGTTATGGGCATGGTGGACGTAGCCAATAACGTGGACGGCACCGCACTGGAGAAGGCAACCAACCGCAACCTGATGCCCGGAATGCACGGGGGCTATTCCATCGGAACCCTGATCGCCGCCGGATGGGGTGCGCTGTCCTCCGCCTTGAATCTCTCGCTCGTCCTCATGATGCTGCCCATCATGCTGGCGCAGATCGCCCTGCCTTTTGTGATTCGTCGCTTCCTTCCCACCGGAGTGGGCATCGAGCCTAAACACTCTAAGCACCCGGAACACATGGATGCACAGCCCGCCCAGCACTGGTTCAGCTTTGTGCTGGTGCTGTTTGGCATTGGCATTCTGGCCATGACTGTAGCCGAGGGTGCAGCCACCGACTGGCTGACGCTGGGCATCAAAGAGGGCTACCGGGTTTCGGAGGCCACCGCCGGCGTCTCCTACATGCTCTTCTTCGTGGGCATGGTCACCGTGCGCCTGCTGGGTGGCCGCATCGCGGACCGCATCGGCAAGGGTCGCGCGCTGCAACTGTTCGCGGCCTTCGGTGTGATTGGCATGCTCTGCATCATCCTGGGTGCACCGAACCAACCATTTGCGTGGGTCGGTCCCATACTCTGGGGTGCCGGAACCGCGCTCGGCTTCCCACTATTCCTATCGGCGGCCGGCGAGGGGGAAAACGCCGCCAAGCGGGTTAGCTTCGTAGCCACCTGGGGTTACGGCTCGTTGCTCTGTGGCCCGCCGTTGCTCGGTTTCATTGCCGACGCCATCGGCATGCTCAACATGTTCTATGTGATTGCCGCGTTCCTCACTTTGGCGCTTTTGGTTGCCGGAGCCGCGGGCAAGAAAAAGGCTTAATGTCGGGGCGGGCGACAACCGGAAAATACCTGCGTGCCTTCCGGCACCGCAACTTTCGGATTGTCTATCCCGCCAACCTGGTCAGCAACATCGGCACCTGGGCACAGCGCATCGCCCAAGACTGGCTGGTGCTGCAGCTGACCCACAGCCCCCAGGACCTGGGCTTCGTCACCGCCCTGCAGTTTGTGCCCACCATCTTCCTGAGCACCTGGGGTGGCCTGCTGGCCGACCGCTATTCCAAGCGCATGCTCTTGGTCTACACCAACCTGGGTTCTGCCGTGGCCGCCGGCGCCCTGGGTTTCCTGGTGCTTAGTGATGCTGTCCAGCTGTGGCACGTCTACCTGCTAGCGTGTCTGCTCGGCATCTTCAGTGCCATTGACGGCCCGGTTAGGCAGTCGTTCAATAGCGAACTTGTTGGCCCCGCCGATGTGCCAAACGCGGTCAGCCTTAATTCGGCGAACTTCAACATCGGCCGACTGCTTGGCCCGGCAATCAGCGGCTTTTTGATTCAGGCCTTTGGTACTGGGCCCTCGTTCATCATCAACGCGGTCTCTTACCTTGCCGTGATCATGGCGCTGCTCGCAATGCGGCCCAACCAGTTGGCCACCACCGAGTTTGCGCCCAAGGGCGCCAAGATTCGCGAGGCCTGGCAATATGTTCGTAGCAGACCAGACCTGTTTCTGGTGATGGCCGCGGTTCTAACCACCGCCACTTTTGGCCTCAACTTCCAGATCTTCATCGCCATCATGTCTACCGCCGAGTTCCACAAGAAGGCCGGCGACTTTGGTTTGTTAGGAACAGCTCTTGCCGTTGGTTCGCTGTCGGGCGCCGTCCTCTCGGCCCGGCTGGAGCGCCACCGCACCCCGCGCAAGATCATGACCTGGATGTCGGTTTTCGGAATCGCACTCATTCCGCTGGCATTCGCCCCGAATTATTTGTCATTCGGACTGCTGCTGCCGGTCTGTGGAGTGCTGGCCCTGGTTGGCCTCATCAGCGCCAACTCCTATGTTCAGACCACCACCGAGCCGGCACTGCGTGGCCGGGTGATGGGCATCTACCTGCTGATCTTCATGGGAGGTACACCGATTGGTTCCAGCCTGCTTGGCATAGCGGCTCAGCAGTTTGGCATTCGCCCGACCATCGTGGCCTGCGGAGTGATCACCGCTTTGGCGGCAACGCTGTTCCTGGTTGCGCTGGGTCGGCGCAGGCACACCTGAGTCAACCGAATGTCGAGTAAACAAAAAGACCAGCCATTTCTGACTGGTCTTTTTTGCTGTGGAGACTAGGGGGGTCGAACCCCTGACCCCCTGCTTGCAAAGCAGGTGCTCTACCAACTGAGCTAAGTCCCCAATAGTTTCTAAGTCTACACCTAGATACCGTGGGCCTAGGAGGACTTGAACCTCCGACCTCTTCATTATCAGTGAAGCGCTCTAACCACCTGAGCTATAGGCCCTTAGAGCCTTTATGACTTTACAGGAAATTCCAGACGAACACAAACCGAGCCAGGAACGGCAAGCAAAATGGCCGGGTGTTAAGCCCGGCCACTGCGCTTAATTCTTGTAGTTTGCGACTACTGGTTGTTGGTGAAACCAACGCCAACGCCGCCAACAATCTTGGCAATCACGTTGAAGATCAGGGCTACAACGCCGGCCAGCAGGGTGCCGGTCACGATGTTGAAGGCGCTGAGGGCAACCGAGAAGCTCATGACGCGCGGCAGGCTCAGCTGGCTCTGTACGTCGGAGCCGCTGCCACCGACCACGGCGTTTAGCACGCCGTTGAGGCTGCTGAACAGACCAGTCTTGCTAACCACCAGCCAGAGGATGAAGAAGCCCACGATGTTGGCAACCGCCAGGGCCAGCTGGATCACGAAGCCAACCTTGATGGCACTCCAGAATTCGATGTGCACCAGGTTGAGCTTCACCTGCTTGCCACTGCTTGGGCGGCTCTTGCGTACCTTGTCAACAATGTTGCTCATGGTCTACTCCTCGGTGGCTTCGGTGGTGTCGGCGGTTTGCTCCGATGCCTCGGCCGAAGGTGCTTCACCCTCGGTCTCTTCGCCATCGATAACGCTGGTTTCCAAATTACGCTCTGTGTTGCGTGCCAGTCCAATGATTCGGTCATCATCAGCAAACTTTGCGAATACCACTCCCATGGTGTCGCGACCCTTGGCCGGCACCTCGCTCACGGCACTGCGCACAACCTTGCCGCTTTCCAGAACGACTAGAACTTCGTCGTCTTCGGCAACGATGATGGCGCCAACCAGGTCTCCGCGCTTTTCCTCCAGCTTGGCAACCTTGATACCAATGCCGCCGCGGTTCTGCAGGCGGTACTGGTCCACGCTCGTGCGCTTGGCGTAACCGCCCTCGGTGACCACAAAGACGAAGCCCTCGTCCTTGATCACGGTGGCGGCAAGCAGGTGGTCTTCCTCGCGGAAGTGCATACCGATGTTTCCGCTGGTGTCGCGGCCCATCGGACGCAGGCTCTCGTCGCTTCCGCTGAAGCGGATGCTCATGCCCTTGTGGCTAACCAACAGCAGGTCGTCGTCCTCAGAAACCAGCAGAGCGGAGACCAGTTCGTCGTCTTCGCGCAGCTTGATGGCGATGATGCCGCCACTGCGAGGAGTGTCGTAGGCATCCAGTGCGGTCTTCTTTACCAGACCGCTCTTGGTTGCCAGCACCAGGTATGGCGCCTGCTCGTAGTCCTTGATGTCCAGGATCTGGGCAATCTGCTCGTCCGGCTGCATGGCCAGCAGGTTAGCTACGTGCTGACCCTTGCTGTCGCGACCGGCCTCCGAGACCTCGTAGGCCTTGGCACGGTAGACGCGGCCCTTGTTGGTGAAGAACAGCAGCCAGTGGTGGGTGGTGGTCACGAAGAAGTGGTCCACGATGTCGTCGGCGCGCAGGGTTGCGCCCTTCACGCCCTTGCCGCCGCGATGCTGCTGGCGGTAGTTGTCGCTCTTGGTGCGCTTGATGTAGCCGCCGCGGGTAACGGTGACAACCATCTCCTCTTCCGGAATCAGGTCTTCTTCGCTGACGTCTCCGTCGAAGCCGGCAACGATCTGGGTGCGGCGGTCGTCGCCAAACTTGGCAACCACCTCGGTCAGTTCGTCGCTGATGATGGTGCGCTGGCGTACTGGGTCGGCGATGATTGCCTTGTAGTCCAGGATCTGGGCTTCGAGCTCGGCGGCTTCGTCGATGATCTTCTGGCGCTCGAGGGCCGCCAGCTGACGAAGCTGCATGTTGAGGATGGCTCGCGCCTGCAGTTCGTCGATTGCAAGCAGGGCCATCAGGCCTTCGCGGGCTTCGTCGACGTTGGCGCTCTTGCGGATGAGCGCGATGACTGCATCCAGGGCGTCCAGGGCCTTCAAGTAGCCGCGCAGAATGTGGGCGCGTTCCTCGGCCTTGCGCAGACGGAACTGCGTACGACGAACGATTACCTCGATCTGGTGGCTTACCCAGTTGGTGATGAAGCCATCCAGGCTGAGGGTACGTGGCACGCCGTCCACCAGGGCCAGCATGTTGGCGCTGAAGTTTTCCTGTAGCTGGGTGTGACGGTAGAGGTTGTTGAGGACAACGCGGGCCACGGCGTCGCGCTTAAGCACGATTACCAGGCGCTGGCCGGTGCGGCCCGAGGTCTCGTCGCGGATGTCGGCGATGCCGGTAAGGCGGCCCTCCTTGACTAGCTCCGCGATCTTGAGTGCCAGGTTGTCCGGGTTCACCTGGTAAGGCAGTTCGGTTACAACCAGGCAGACGCGGCCCTGGATCTCTTCCACGTTGACAACGGCGCGCTGGGTGATGCTGCCGCGGCCGGTGCGGTAGGCATCGATGATGCCCTTGCGGCCCAGGATGGTTGCGCCGGTTGGGAAGTCTGGACCCTTCACGCGGGCCATGAACTCCTCGAGCATGGTCTCGCGGTCGGCATCCGGGTTGGCCAGGTGCCAGAGCGCGGCCTCCGAGACCTCGCGCAGGTTGTGCGGAGGAATGTTGGTGGCCATACCAACGGCGATACCGATGGATCCGTTTACCAGCAGATTAGGGAAGCGGCTCGGCAGGATGGTTGGTTCCTGGGTGCGGCCGTCGTAGTTGTCCTGGAAGTCGACGGTCTCTTCGTCGATGTCGCGGACCATCTCCATGGCCAGCGGTGCCATGCGGCACTCGGTGTAACGAGGCGCAGCCGCAGGGTCGTTTCCTGGGGAACCGAAGTTGCCCTGACCGGAAACCAGCGGGTAACGCAGGTTCCAATCCTGAACCAAGCGAACGAGGGTGTCGTAGATTGCGCTGTCGCCGTGCGGGTGGTACTGACCCATGACGTCGCCCACTACACGGGAGCACTTGCTGAACTGCTTGTCCGGGCGGTAGCCGCCGTCGAACATCGCGTAGATAACGCGTCGGTGAACCGGCTTCATGCCGTCTCGAACGTCTGGCAGGGCACGGCCAACGATGACCGACATGGCGTAGTCGAGGTAACTACGCTGCATCTCGGTCTGAAGCTCTACCTGCTCGATGTGGTCGTTGCGCTCTTCGGCGGCTTCTGGGTTCTGAATGTCTTCAGCCATTGTCTTTACTCTCTAAAGTCTTCGTGCGCGGTGTCCGGCCTAGATGTCTAGGAAGCGGACATCCTTTGCGTTCTGCTGAATGAAGGTACGGCGGGCTTCGACGTCGTCGCCCATGAGGGTGCTGAAGATTCCGTCCGCGATTGCGGCGTCTTCCATGGTCACCTGAAGCAGGGTGCGGCGGGCTGGGTCCATGGTGGTCTCCCAGAGCTCGTCGTAGTCCATCTCTCCCAGACCCTTGTAACGCTGGATGGCGTTTTCCTTAGGGATCTTCTTGCCGGCGGCCTGGCCCTCGGCCAGCTTGGCGTCACGCTCAGCGTCGGAGTAGACGTATTCGTGTGGCCCGTTGCTCCACTTGATCTTGTACAGCGGTGGCTGTGCCAGGTAAACGTAGCCGTGCTCGATGAGTGGGCGCATGTAGCGGAACAGCAGGGTCAACAGCAGGGTGCGGATGTGCTGGCCGTCGACATCGGCGTCGGCCATCAGCACGCACTTGTGGTAGCGGATCTTGGAGGCATCGAAGTCCTCGCCGATTCCGGTACCGAATGCGGTGATCATGCTCTGGACTTCGGTGTTGCCCAGCGCGCGGTCAAGGCGCGCCTTCTCGACGTTGAGGATCTTGCCTCGAAGCGGCAGGATGGCCTGGGTCTCCGGGTTGCGGCCGCGCATGGCCGAACCACCCGCGGAGTCACCCTCGACGATGAAGATCTCGGAGACCTTAGGGTCGCGGCTTGAGCAGTCTCGCAGCTTGCCCGGCATTCCAACGGACTCCAGGAGGCCCTTGCGTCGGGTTGCCTCGCGAGCCTTGCGGGCTGCCATTCTGGCACTCGCCGCCTGGATGGCCTTGCGGATGATCTCCTTGGCCTGGTTTGGGTTGCGGTCGAACCAGTCGCCTAGCTGCTCGTTTACCACGCGCTGCACGAAGGCCTTGGCCTCGGTGTTGCCCAGCTTGGTCTTAGTCTGGCCCTCAAACTGCGGTTCCGAGAGCTTGACCGAGATAACGGCGGTTAGGCCCTCGCGGCAGTCGTCGCCGGAAAGGTTCTCGTCTTTTTCCTTCAGGAGGTTCTTTTCGCGGGCGTACTTGTTGACCAGGGTGGTCAGTGCCGCGCGGAAGCCCTCCTCGTGGGTTCCACCCTCGTGGGTGTTGATGGTGTTGGCGTAGGTGTGGACGCTCTCGGTGTATGCCGTGGTCCACTGCATCGCCAGCTCCACCGAAAGGTTCTTTTCCTTGGTTTCGCTCTCGAACGCGATGATTTCGTCGTGGACCACCTCGGCCTTCTTCGCCGAGTTGAGGTATTCCACGTAGTCTTCCAGGCCGCGCTCGTAGCAGAAGTTGTCGTTTCGGCCATCGCGCTCGTCGTGCAGCGTGATGCGCAGGCCCTTGTTTAGGAAGGTCATCTGCTGAAAGCGCTGGCGCAGGGTCTCGTAGTCGTATTCCACGGTTTCGAAGATTTCCGGGCTGGCCAGGAACTCGATGGTGGTTCCGGTGTAGTCGGCCTTTTCGCCTTGGGCAATTGGAGCCAGAGGCACACCGATGGCGTATTCCTGGTTCCAGAGGTAGCCGTCTCGGGCAACCTGGACCTTCAGGCTGGTGCTCAGTGCGTTAACCACCGATGCACCCACACCGTGCAGACCACCGGATACGGCATAACCGCCGCCACCGAACTTGCCGCCGGCGTGAAGAATGGTGAGAACCACCTGGACGGTGGATATGCCCTCGGTTGGGTGAACCGCAACCGGAATACCGCGGCCGTTGTCTACTACGCGGATCCAGCCATCTTTGGTGATGGTGACGTTGATTGTGTCGCAGAAGCCTGCGAGGGCCTCGTCTACGGAGTTGTCTACGATTTCGTAAACCAGGTGGTGCAAACCACGTGGACCGGTTGAACCGATGTACATACCCGGACGCTTGCGGACTGCCTCTAGGCCCTCCAGGACCTGAATATTTCCGGCGTCGTAATTGTTTTCTGGCGCAGACATATTAAGTTTGTTACTCCTCGTAAACGGGTTAGGTCCGGTGAACTGCCCGCCCGATGACGGGACTTACATTCGGGTTGTCTAACTACAAGGAATTTTACCGTTTAGGTGTGACATTTATTGGCATTTGGTTACCCGTAAGTGTCTCTGGGGCCTCGTCCCGGCACGGAATATTTACCCTTTTTCCAGGTGGGGGCATCGGGGCCAACAAACTTGACGGCCTCTATCTTCAGAGTCGGATAGTCAGCGGCCAAACGCTCCAGAATCTGATTCTGCATGAGGCGTAGTTGGGTGGCCCACGCCGTAGATTTGCAGCGCACCAAAAGCTGTCCGTTGTCCAGTTCCTCGGGCGTGGAATTCTCGGCATTCTTTTCGCCGACAATCTTGGACCACCCGGCGAAAAGTTCGGCTCGGTTCAGCTCTCCATCCCAGCTGAACTGAGAGAGAAGTTTGTCCAGGCTGGCCCCCGCCGAAACCGGATCTCGGCCGGCCTGAAAAGGTTTGGATGAACTTCTCGTTGTGGCTTCTCGGCGGCGTTTTTCGTCTCTACCGATGCGGCCGGTCACGGCCTGCTTCATCCGGTGGTAAAAGTCCACCGCAAAGTCTTCGCTCATTCGTCACCACCCGCCGCCTTTTGTGATTCGGGCGAATCACTGACAATCCCTTGTTTCACGTGGAACATTTTGGCCTTGAGGCGCTCCGGAACATCCTCGGCAACGGCGGCCGTAATTAGCACCTGTTCGTTATCCGAAACTAGGTCCGCTAGGCGTTCGCGCCGCTTGGCATCTAGTTCCGCGAAGACATCGTCCAGAATCAGAATCGGGTCGCCAAAGCCACCCTCTTGACGCAGCAATTCGCGCGATGCAAGACGCAGCGCAAGTGCAAAGGACCAACCCTCGCCGTGGCTGGCATAGGTCTTGGCCGGCATCCCGTTCAATAGGAGCACTAGGTCGTCCCGCTGCGGGCCGCATAGAGTCAGGCCGCGCTCCAACTCCTTGGGTCTGAGTTCGGCAACCCTGTTGGTAAACAGCTGCACCAGGTATTCCTGATCGAAATTCTCTAGGTACTCCAACTCCTCCGGCTCGTCGTCTTCGCCAAAACCGGGCACCCCCTTAGCCAGCAACGATGATTTGAGCTTGAGCACCGGCTCATTCCTGACCACCGCAATCTCTTGATAGGCGGAAATCACCAGTGGATTTAGCCGATCCATCAAGGTTCCGCGCGCCGCAACTATCTGAGACCCCAGGGAAATCAGTTGAGTGTCCCAGGCATCTAAGGTCGAGAGAGCAGAACCCGCCACCGAGTTTGACCTAGCCGATTTCAGTAGGGCATTGCGTTGCTTCAGCACTCTCTCGTAATCAGAGAAAACCCCGGCCAAACGCGGGGTCAGCTGCACCAGTAGGTCATCGATGAATTTGCGTCGGTTGGTCGGATCTTTTTTTACAATGTCCAGGTCTTCCGGGGCAAAGGTCACGGTCTGCACGTAACCCAAAATGTCTCGGGCTCGATTCGACGGGCTTTTATTGATTGCTACGCGGTTTTTTGTAGTTTTGGACAATTCCAGGTCAAGCAAAACTTCGCGGCCGGCATGCCCCACCTTGGCCTTGACTATGGCGGTTTCGGAATCCCACTTGATCAGCGGTAGGTAGCCTGCGGTTCGGTGACTGCTAAGGGTTGCCAGGTAATGTACGGCTTCGACAAGGTTGGTCTTACCCTGGCCATTATCGCCGGCAAAGAGGTTTACTCCCGGGCCAAAAACTACATCGGTGGACGTGTGATTCCGGAAGTTGGCCAGAGTCAGGTGCTTGATTTGCAACGCCAGCGCCTCCCGAAATCTAAATTCTTGTAATTACAAGCCTTGTTGGCCCGCAAATCACAATTTCTTGTAGTTCTAGCGAAGTAGGTTCGGCTGAAGCAGGTACTTGAAGGAGTCTGCCTTGTCCTTGGCTCCATGTCCGGTGATTAGAACCGGTCCAGGCTTGTGAGGGTTGTCGTTGTTGGTGAAGGCAATCTTCACAAACTCGGTCTTGCAGGCACCGAGGGCATCGATCAGGAACTGTGGCTTCAACATGACCACAATTTCCTTGCCGGAAAGCTCTGCGGAAACACTCTCCGATGCCTGAGCCGATTCGTTGGCCTCAAGAGCTACCGAACCATCGGTGAACGAGTACTTGAGCGCAGGCTGCTTGTCCAAAACCAACGCAACACGACGAGTCGAATCGATCAGATCCTGGGTGGCCACGATCGAGTAGTTGTCGGTGCCGGCCGGGAAGTAGCCACGAACCGGGCGGGCGGCTTCCTTGATCAGCTGGGTGGTCACCGATCGGTTACCCGCCTTGAAGGCAATCATTCCTCGATCTTCATCGCTCTTGATTGCGATGGAAATTTCTGGCTGGTTGGCGAAAGTCTTGGCGATTTCCTGGAGTGTCTTTGCCGGAACTAGCGCACTTAGTTCGCCGCTGGTGCTGGTGGTCCAGTCGATTTCCTTTAGGGCAACGCGGTAGCGGTCGGTTGCGGTGAAAGCGATCTGGGTTGGGCTGGTCTCGATGAGAACACCTGTCATCCAGGCCGGGATTTCTTCCTTGGAGGCAGCCATTGCTACCTGAGCTACCGCGTCACCGAAGACATCGCCGGTGATGGTGCCGTTTACCGGTGGAAGTTCCGGAAGGGTTGGGTACGCCTCAACGTCCATTAGCGGCAGGGTGAACTTTGAAGAGCCGCAGGTCAGTAGCAGCTTTGAGCCATCTGCTTCGAATTCCACTGGCGCATTTGGAAGGCGAGCCGCAATGTCCGACAGGAACTTAGAGGAAACCAGGATTCGTCCCGATTCCTCGACCTTTGCAACGACTTCTGCCTGGGCAGATACTTCGTAGTCGAAAACCGAGAAGCGCAGTGCGTTTGCATCTGCTTCGATCAGGATTCCACTGAGAATCTGCTGCTTGTTCTTTAGCGGAAGAATACGAACCGCAAACGAAACGGCCTCGGACAATACGTCCTTGTTTACCTGGAACTTCACGTCGTTTCCTTTTGAAGAGTTTTGGGCCGTAGGTTACGGGTCTTAAAGTCTGCCATAAAGCGGTTAGTTCAAGGGATTTTGGAAAGATTTGTAGTTTTCCCCAAAAGTTATGGAACTCATTAATTTCTTTAAATTCTTTAATCTCATTATTAACCGGCTGTGGAATTGTGGAGAACTGCCTCTAGGCCTTTTGTTCACTGATAACTACAACGTTGTAACTTGTATAAACAGGTGTGGATAACTTTGTGGATAACTACCTGCCCTGTTGAAACAGAATTTCGCGTTCATCAGTCTGGTTCTTGTTATTCAAGGTAATTCGAGGGTTTTCCATAGTTTTCCACAGGGTTTTCCACAAGTGAGTATTTACCTTGGGTTAAAGAAAAACTCCCCATGGAGAGGAGTTCCTGCAGGCATAGGTTTGCCGAATGACAAATCTTTTGGGATTCGGCTAAGACTGGCTCTTAATTCTGGCCAGAAGCTCGGTCACGTGAGTGTAAATGTCACGCTTTCTGTTCATGTCTTCCTTCACCTTTCGGCATGCGTAGAGGACAGTGCTGTGATCTCGGCCGCCAAAAATGCTGCCGATGGTGGGAAGTGATTGACTTGTTAGTTCTCGCACCAGGTACATAGCAATCTGGCGAGCCTGGGCAATGGCCTGCACGCGCGACTGGCTGCATAGGTCGTCCACGGAGATTCGGTAGAAGTTAGCCACTTCGTTCATGATCTCGGCCGTTGTTGTAGTTCGCTCTTCGCCAACCGGAACAATGTCGCGCAACATGGTTTGTACCAGCTGCATGGTTACGGGCTGACGGTTCAGGTTTGCGTAGGCAATGACACGAATCAGGGTGCCTTCTAGCTCGCGAATATTCGAGGAAACTCGCTGAGCCATGTAGTCAATGATCTCGTCGGGAACCTTGATGTTCTCGTTTTCCGCCTTCTTGCGCAGAATCGCGATTCGAGTCTCTAGTTCCGGTGCCTGAATATCGGTCATCAGACCCCAGGCGAAGCGAGAGACCATTCGTTCCTCGAAGCCACCCAGGTCCTTTGGTGGTTTATCCGAGGTAATAACAACCTGTTTGTTGTTGTTATAGAGAGTGTTGAAAATCTGGAAGAACGCTTCCTGGGTCTGTTCCGCGCGCTGCAAGAACTGGATGTCGTCGATCAAAAGCACATCGATGTCGCGGTAGCTTGCCTGGAAGTCCGCCGCCTTGTTGCCCTGAATCGAGGAAATAAATTCGTTTGTGAATTCCTCGCTGCTTACGTAGCGGACCTTGCGTCGTGGGTGCAGTGCGATGTTGTAGTGACCGATCGCGTGAAGCAGGTGGGTCTTTCCAAGGCCCGAAGCTCCATAGATAAAGAGCGGGTTGTAGCTGCGAGCTGGTTCTTCCGCTACCGCAAATGCGGCCGCGTGTGCGAATCGGTTGTTTTCGCCGATAACGAAGGTCTCGAAGGTGTACTTGGGATTTAGGCGGGTCTCGTGGTTGCGGATATCCAAGGCACCCGAACTTGATCCGGTTGTTCCAGAAAGAAAACTTGGAATTTCGGCATTGAAGCTAGGCGTTGTTTCGCTGTTGAAAGGCCCACCGATTTCGGTCGAGTAACCAGAATCAAAATTTGGCTGAGTAACGCTGGTGGCCGCCACCGATAGCGGGCTTGGGTCAACAACGCGGGAACCCTCGAGTTCCGGGTTGACCCGGAGCACCAGATTGTTTGGTCCCTCGAAGTCCTGGTGGCTGGCCATGTATTCGGAAATCAGGGGCATGATCCGAGTTTCGATCATGTTCTTGGTGACGTCATTAGGTACGTCTACGTAAAGATTTTGTCCGACTACCGCTACCGGGTCGATCAGGCTCAGGAAACCGAGGGCCTGTTTGGTGACTCGGGCATCGCTAGCCAAGAGGTTGAGCAGCGAGTGCCAGGTGCTGGCTACTACGTCTTCGTCACTCATTTTGTCCTCGACTGTTGAAAGTTGTCTGGTTTTCACCGGTCCAACATCCCACGATTCTAGCGGTTTTGCTCAGGTTATCCACAGGGTGTGACAAGTTATCCACAAAAGTGGATGGAGCTGTGGATAACTTCGGTCTGGGCATACCCCCGACAGGCCCGAATTCCTGAGAACGCCATTCAAGCGGATATGTCTCACGGATATCAAATTGGCTCGGCGTGTCATTTCGGAGAGTTTTGAAAGGGGTATGCGATACTTCCAGACTTGGCGGAAATGGCACGAATAAACTTGACCTAACGCCCAAAACGTTCTATTTTTAAAAGGTTGCTCGGCCTCGAGGTTGGCTGAGCGTTCCTTTTCGGATTTTGTCCAGGTATCTCTACCGGTCGGATCCACACCACAAACTGAGCCTCAACAAGCTTTTGGAGTGAACACCAATGTCGAAGCGTACTTTCCAGCCGAACAACCGTCGTCGTTCGAAGGTCCACGGTTTCCGTCTGCGTATGAAGACCCGTGCCGGTCGTGCCATCCTTGCTGCTCGTCGCCGCAAGGGCCGCACCGAGCTCTCGGCCTAAAACACTTAGTAGCCAGATGCTGGCTAAGGCGAACCGTTTGCTTCGCGCAGACGACTTTCGCGCGACCATGCGTTATGGTCGCAAAGTCAGCACAGGCTCACTGGTTCTGTATCTAAAGCGGGATCTGGGTAACCCCCAGGCCCGCTTTGGCTTTGTCGTGGCAAAGACGGTGGGCAACGCGGTGGTTCGAAACCTCGTGAAGCGTCGCCTTCGTTCCATCGCCCGTGAAAACCTAGGTGAATTCCCGGCCGGCACCGATGTAGTGGTGCGCGCGCTGCCCGCCGCGGCAGAAGCCGACTGGCATAAACTTTCAACAGAGTTCAAAACCGGTGTTTCCAAGGCATTCCAGAGGGGAATAGAGCAGTGAGCCTGCTCGTATTCGTCTGGCTTTTGCCAAGAAACCTGGTTATTGGTTTCTTGATCTTGTATCGAAAGCTAATTTCTCAGCTTTATGGGGATGTGTGCAGGTACTACCCCAGCTGTTCGTCCTATGGTCTGCAACAGTTCCAGCAGCGCGGTGTTGCGCTTGGAGCGATACTGACCGCCTGGCGCATTCTGCGATGTAACCCTTTTAGTAGGGGTGGCGTCGACGAGGTGAAGCCTGGTCTCGGGCGTTACCGCATCACAAGGCTCGGCTTTGTGGTGCCAAAGAGTTTTGATGTAAGGAAGGCAAGTTAAACATGGATCTGCTTTGGCCGATTAAGTGGCTCATCGAGCTCATTCTGGTTAGTTTCCACACCCTCTTCACCACCATCGGTCTTCCGGCCGCCAGCGGTGTCACCTGGGTTTTGGCCGTTACCGGACTAGTGGTCGTTGTCCGTGCCTCGATGATTCCGCTTTTCGTAAAGCAGATCATGAGTCAGCGCAACATGCTTGTGATTCAGCCTGAACTTCAGAAGCTCCAGAAAAAGTACAAGGGCAAGAACGACCCGGACTCGCGCCAGGCCTTTGCCAAGGAGCAGATGGAGCTCTACAAGAAGTTCAACGCTAACCCGCTGAGCTCGTGCCTTCCACTGTTGGTCCAGATGCCAATCTTCTTCAGCCTCTACTCGGTGCTAAACGAAGCCCAGCACAACAAGGCCGGCGTCGGCTTCCTAACCCAGCAGTTGGCCCACTCCTTTGCTAACTCCAGTGTCTTTGGCGCTCCGCTGCAGGCAACCTTCCTAAGCAGCAGCGTTATCTCGGTGAAGATTGTCGCTGCAGTGATGATCGTTGCAATGACCGTTTCGCAGTTCATCACCCAGCAGCAGATTCTGGCCAAGAACACCAACCCAGAGGTTTCGAACAGCCAGTACATGCAGACCCAGAAGATCATGATGTACATCTTCCCCATCATCTTCGCTGTCTCCGGTGTGGCATTCCCGCTTGGTGTTATGACCTACTGGCTCGTATCCAACTTCTGGACCATGGGTCAGCAGTTCGTTGTCATTCGCAACATGCCAACCCCTGGTTCCAAGGCCCACCACGAGCGTGAGGCTCGTTTGGCTAAGCGTGGCAAGGGCTCTGCGGTTGCAGCTGTTGAGGCGGCAATTGAGGCGGATCCTGAGGCACCAAAGGCTACTCAGCGCCAGCAGCCGGTTTCCAAGACTCGCGCCAAGAAGCAGACTAAGTAGCCTGCCCAGTTTTCTATAGATAGAGGTAATCGAAGATGACCGAAAAAGAACTCGCTCCAGAGAACGAGGCCAAAGACGTTAAGCACCTCGAGGACGAAGGCGATATCGCCGCCGACTACATCGAGGAACTGCTGGACATCTACGACCTGGACGGCGACATCGACATTGACGTTCGTCAGGGTCGCGCCTATGTGGAGGTCTCATCGGAGGGCGAGGACGACCTGCGTCTGCTCTCCCACCCGGACACCGTAGAGGCGCTGCAGGAGCTCGCTCGTCTAGCCGTTCAGGCTAAGACTCAGAGCTTCAGCCGCCTGATCCTGGACATCGGTGGTTCGCGTGACGCAAAGGCAGCCGGCCTGGCCAAGATCGTGGAGAAGGCCATTGCCAAGGCGCAGGACACCGGCGACAGCGTTGCCCTAAAGCCGATGTCCAGCTACGAGCGCAAGCTGGCACATGACCTCATCGCCGGGGCCGGGCTGGTATCGGAGTCTGAGGGCGAAGGCAAAGATCGCCACATCGTCATCAAGCACGCTTAGTTTTATAGCCCTCCCCCGCCAATGTTTCACGTGAAACATTGGCGGGGTTTGGTTTTCTAAAATATGTTTCACGTGAAACATTGAGGTTGAAAATGTCTGAATCATTCGAACTAGAAGTCGAGCCGGCCGCAGCCGCTACCGTTTTCGGCACTGGCATTGGTCAGGCGCGCGATTACGCCACCAACCTCGTGCTGGATGCCGACATGCTCGGCCTCCTCGGTCCGCGCGAGATGCCAAAGCTCTGGAGCCGCCACATCTTGAACTCGGCCGTTGTGGCAGAACTGCTGGAGCCGGGCGACACCGTGGCAGATGTGGGTTCAGGTGCCGGACTCCCGGGCATCCCCATGGCTATCGCTCGCCCAGATGTGCACTTCACGCTAATCGAACCGATGGAGCGTCGCTCCGGTTGGCTGCAGCAACAGGTTGAAGAACTCGGACTGACCAACGTGACCGTCCTGCGTGCTCGTGCCGAAGAGGTCACCGATCGTAAATTCTCCGTGGTTACTGCACGTGCGGTTTCTGCGCTGCCAAAGCTTCTACGACTTACCGTTCCCCTGCTTCAGGCCGGTGGCCGCGTTTTGGCGCTTAAGGGGTCAAAGGCTCAGGACGAAATCAGTGAGGCCGAGAGCCTTCGCAAAAAGTTGAAAATTGCCGGTTTTGAGATTGTTCATACCGGTGTCAAGTACCTGGCCGAGCCGACCCTCGTGGTTATCACTAGGCTTAACTAACAGGACGATTCTTCGGCATCCGGTTCCCTCAGCCGGTTGTTGTACTTGAAACCTGTGTATCGCAAACCCCAAGGAGTATCCGTGTCGCTGAATCAGGACCTTCCTGCCGAGCAGGGCGCAACCGCTGCCTCGGTGGTGGTCGGCCTGGGTTATCCAAACGGCCGAGCCGAAGTTAGCCCCTGCCCTACCGGTTGGCACGCGAGTAAGGCCCTCTCGGATGGTTCCGCAGACCAAAGTTGTGCCACCGTGGTCGATATTGCCGCCGGGAACTCGACCAAAATTTCGGGAAACTAGGGAAATTGTTTCACGTGAAACATTGCCGATAAACGTATGAGTAATTTCGATGAAACCCCGCTCGCCCGCGAAATAGCAACGAATTCGCGTCGTCTGGCCGCTATCAATGCCGCACAAGTGAAGCGCCCTGACACCACCCGAATCTTCACAATCAGCAACCAAAAGGGTGGCGTCGGCAAGACCACGACTGCCGTCAACATGGCCGCCGCCCTCGCGCACAAGGGCCTCAACGTATTAGTGATCGACCTGGATCCCCAGGGCAACGCCTCCACCGCGCTGGGTGTAGACCACCACTCCGGTGTGCGCGGCATCTACGAAGTGCTCACCGAGGGCGCCTCGCTCATCAGCGTCATCTACAAGAGTCCGGTAATGGACCACCTCTACTGCGTTCCGGCATCGATCGACTTGGCTGGAGCAGAGCTGGAACTAATCACCGGCTTTGCCGAGGGTGAGCGCAACCAGCGACTGCGGGCTGCCATCGGTCAGTTCATGCTGGAAACCAAGGTGAAGCCGGACTACATCTTCATCGACTGCCCACCTAGCCTGGGCGTGCTGACCATTAATGCATTCACGGCCGCAACCGAGGTCATGATTCCCATTCAGTGTGAGTACTACGCGCTCGAGGGTCTAAGTCAACTGATTCGAAACATCCAGCTGATCCAGCAGCACCTGAACCAGAACCTGCGCCTCAGCACCATTCTGTTGACCATGTACGACACGCGAACCAACCTTTCGGCCCAGGTGGCGGCCGATGTGCGCGAGCACTTCCCGCAGCAGACGCTGGGCTCGGTCATCCCCCGTTCGGTTCGTGTCTCCGAGGCGCCGTCGTTCCAGCAACCCGTAATCACCTACGACAAGAGCTCAACCGGCTCGCTGGCCTATCTAGAGGCCGCGATCGAGCTGGCGAATAAAGGAAACTAAATGGCAGAGAAGAAGGGCGGCCTCGGCCGCGGAATCGGTGCCCTGATTCCAACCAGCGACGTACCTGGAGAGCGCCCAATGGACGTGTTCTTCCAGAACCCAGGTGGAAACACCGCCTCGGAAGCCTCCAGTGAACTCGTAGCGGTCCCCGGAGCACGTTTCGGGCATCTGGACATCAATGCGATTGTCCCGAACCCCTGGCAGCCTCGTTCGGTCTTCGAACCGGAGGCCTTCGCAGAGCTGGTGCACTCCATCCGCGAGCTCGGTGTGCTGCAGCCCATCGTGGTACGTGCCCTCCCCGATGAGAATGGCGAACGCCGCTACGAACTGATCATGGGTGAACGCCGTCTGCGTGCCTCCAAGGAAGTTGGACTGGAGAAGATTCCGGCCGTCATCCGAGAGACCGCCGACGAGAACATGCTCCGCGATGCGCTGCTGGAAAACCTTCACCGTAGCGACCTAAACCCGCTCGAAGAGGCCAGCGCCTACCAGCAGCTGCTCGAGGACTTCGGCATTACTCAGGAGCAGTTGGCAGACCGCATCGGTCGTAGTCGCCCGCGCATCACCAACACCCTGCGTCTGCTCAAGCTTCCGGCCGAAGTCCAGAAGAAGGTGGCCGCGGGTGTCCTCAGCGCAGGTCACGCTCGCGCCATCCTGGGTTCCGAGGACGACCAGCGCATGGTCTACTGGGCAAACAAGGTTGTCAACGAAGGCATGTCGGTGCGCTCCCTCGAAGAGGCAATCTCCTTGGATAAGAGCGATGCGACGGCCGCAACCGGAAATGCCAAACCGCGTCCGGGTGGTCGGATGAGCCTGCTCTCCGAGATTGCGGAAAAGCTTGGCGACCAGCTGAACACCGGAGTCAAGATTTCGCTGGGCAAGAAGAAGGGTCAGTTGGTCATCGATTTCGCGACCGTGGCCGACCTAAATCGGATTTTAGATGAAATGGGCTTCCAGCGCGATTAATTTGGCAAGCCAAACTTTGATTTGGCGAATCCTGCGCCAAATCGCAAGCCTGTTTCCAACAACATCTGCGCAGAACCGTTCCTGACGCTTAGAAAATAAAGTGGAGTAAACCCTGAAGAGGTTGCTCCACTTTATTGCTTCTGGGGAGCAACTTATCCATTAATTAGCCTTAATTACCCCATCAGGTGGGGAACATACAAAAAGCCCGAAATCACAAACCCGACCAACCGGTGACCAACGCGGCGCTGCCCCGGGCAAAGGAAAAACCCTCGGAAAAATCCGAGGGTCCTCGCAAATTTTGCTAGCCGCGACCCGCCTTGGCGGCCTCGGCGATTCCTAGGTAAACCTGAGCCAGGGTCGCACCGGTGGCAACGATTGCCTGAGGCAGCAACGAGGTCTCGGTTAGGCCAGGTGCAACATTGGCCTCAAGGAACCAGGCGACACCCGAGGCATCAACGATCAGATCTACGCGCGATAGGTGACGGAGCCCAAGTTCCTCATGCGCCTTGATAGCAATCTTGGCGGCCTTCTCCAGGATGCCCTGCTCTAGACGGGCGGGAACGTAGTAGTTGGTATCTCCGGCTACAACGCGTTCGTCGTAGCCAAATCGACCGGTGGTCGACTCGATCTCCACCGCCGGAAGCGCAATGGTGCCCGCTCCCTCATTGATTACCGAAATCGCCAGCTCGGTGCCGGTAACAAATTTCTCAATGATGGCCACGTCGCAATAGACGTAAGCGTCAATCATGGCGCGGTTTAGGTGTGCTGGGTCTTCGACGATGGTTACGCCCTGAGCCGATCCGCTTCGAGCCGGCTTCACCACGAGCGGGAAGGTCATGTGCTTGGCTACCTGTGCCAGGACGGAGTCGGCGTTTAGCTCTCGGAAGGTTTCACGTGGCAGAGTCAGCGATGCCGGGGTCTGGATGCCCGCCCGCTGAACCAGGATCTTGGCAATGGACTTGTCCCAGGCCAGGCGGGCGCCATCGGCGGTGGCACCAACGAAAGGTACACCGGTCAGCGCCAAGATATCGCGCAGCGAACCGTCCTCACCGCTGGCACCGTGCAGGGTCGGCCAGATAAGGTCCGGCTTCTCCTTGGAGATGTATTCGAACAGGTGCTCGTCTGGCTCGTGGAAGGTAACCGTAGCACCGGCATCGGTCAGGGCATCGGCTACCCGGCGCCCCGACTTAAGGGAGATGTCGCGTTCATGTGAAATGCCGCCCGCCAGAATCAAAATGCGAAGCTGCTGACCCTTTTTTAGACCCGGGATCATGGTTTCCTCCCTGTTTTCGCTATGTTTCACGTGAAACGTTAGTTGCCGAAGGTTTCGAGCAGCTCGGTCTGACGGTTGATTACCGTCGCCAAGCGCTTAATACCCAGGTTGATGTTCTCCGGTGTCGGGTAGCAGAAGCTGATTCGTAGATTCTGCTGGCCCCCGCCATTTGCGAAGAACGCGGTTCCCGGAGTGTATGCCACCAACTCGGTGACTGCCAGCGGCAGCATGGCCTTGGAGTCAATGCCTTCCGGCAGGGTGACCCAGAGGTAGAAGCCGCCGTCCGGGCGGGTGGTTCCCAGGTGCGGCAGGTATTCCTGCATTGCACCGAGAGCGGCATCGCGGCGTTCGCGGTAAATGTCGCGGAAAGTATCGATCTGGCCCTGCCAGTCGCTCTTTTCCAGGTACTCGCTGATGAGCATCTGAGTGAACGTGCTTGGGCTTAGCAGCGCGGATTCGTTTGCGAGTACCAGCTTGTCTCGGATTGCCGGTGGGGCCAAGACATAGCCCACGCGCAGGCCAGGAGCCAGAATCTTGCTGAACGAACCCAGGTAGATTACGCAGTCTTCCTCGTAGGAACGCATGGCAACCGGTGGCTTTTCACCGAAGTAGAGCAGGCCGTAGGGGTTGTCTTCCAGAATCAGAATGTGCTCGCGGCGGCAAATCTCGACGATGCGGTGGCGGCGTTCCTCGGTGAGGGTCACGCCCGATGGATTGCCAAAGTTTGGAACCAGGTAGAGGAACTTGATGCGGCGGCCCTCGGCCTTGAGCTGCTTGATGGACTCCTCTAGGGCGTCCGGGTTGAGTCCGCTGTCGTCGGTGTCTAGGTGCTCAACGTGGGCCTCGTAGTGCCGGAAAATGCCCAGGGCGCCAACGTAGGAAGGCGACTCGGCCAGCACCACGTCTCCGGCGTCTAGGAAAAGGCCGCCAAGGAGGTCCAGACCCTGCTGGCTACCGGTGGTGATAACGATGTCCTCGACCGAGGCGTGAATGCCTTCCAGGGCCATGATCTCGCGGATTTGGTCGCGCAAGCGCTGATCGCCCTGGCCACCACCATACTGGAGCGCGTAGTTGCCGCGCTCGCTCATCATGGAGTCGAAAGATGCCTCCATTAGTTCGCGTGGGAGCGCCGAAACGAAGGGCATTCCACCGGCGAGCGAGACCACTTCTGGGCGCGATACCACCGCAAAGAGCGCACGAACCTCGGACACCGAAAGGGTGTTCGCGCGCGCCGCGTAACTATCCAACCAGTGGTCGAAATTGTTACCGCGCGGGGTTTCGTTGCTCATCTGAGGGACTCCAAAAAAGGTTATTCAGTCAAGCCTAGTAAAAAACCCGCCCCGAGGCACCCTTTCGAGGCGCTCCGATGCGGGTTTTCCCTAAGTAGTCGCTACTTGATGAACTCCGCGATGTCGTTCTCCAGGATGGCCTTTGGCTTGGCGCCGATGATGGTCTTGGCGGCCTGGCCGTTCTGGAACACCATCATGGTTGGGATGCTCACGATGCCGTATTGCATTGCCAACTGCTGCTCGTCGTCGACGTTGACCTTGACGATCTCGATCTTGTCGCCGTGCTCGGCCGAGATCTGGTCCAGGATCGGGGCCACCTGGCGGCAAGGACCGCACCACTCGGCCCAGAAGTCGACCAGAACTGGCTTGTTGTTCTGCAGCACATCGGCTGCGAACGAGGCGGTGGTTACGTGCTTTGGCATTTCAATCTCCTTGTTGCAAAGCTGTTGGAAGTCTATTTAGTTGAAACCGCTAAAGCGGTTGGCCTATTCCGAGGCCGGCTGGGTTGCCGGGGGCGGAGGGCAGAGGTCTAGAGCCGCTGACTGTCGCCCGCCCGCGCCACCTAGTGGTTGGTCAGGAAGTGCTCGGCGTCGAGGGCTGCCACACACCCCGATGCAGCGGCGGTGATTGCCTGACGGTAGGTGGGGTCAATCACGTCGCCACAGGCGAATACACCCGGGATGTTGGTCTTGGAACTGCGGCCCTCCACCTGAATAAAGCCATCATCGGTGAGGTCTACAACGCCCTGAACCAGCTGGGTGCGTGGATCGTTGCCGATGGCGATGAAGAGACCCTCGACGTCCAGTTGGCTGGTTGCGCCGTTGACGGTGTCGCGTAGGGTGATGCCGGTCAGCTTTGGCTCGCCGTGTAGCTCCACCACTTCGCTGTTCCAGATGACCTCGATCTTCTCGTTGGCCATAGCGCGATCGGCCATGATCTTGCTGGCCTTGAAGCTATCGCGACGGTGAATCAGGTAGACCTTGCTTGCGAAGCGGGTGAGGAAGTTGGCCTCCTCCATGGCACTGTCGCCGCCGCCCACGACGGCAATCTTGAGGTCGCGGAAGAAGAATCCATCGCAGGTTGCACACCAAGAGACTCCGTAGCCCGAGAGCTCCTTCTCGCGTGGCACACCGAGCTCGCGGTACTGGGCACCCGTTGCCAGAATCACGGTCTTGGCCTCGAAGGTGTCTCCCATGCCGGTCTTGACCACCTTGACGTCGCCGGTGAGGTCAAGCGAGACAACGTCGTCGTAAACAACCTCGGTGCCAAACTTTTCGGCCTGGGCCTGGAACTGAGCCATCAGCTCGGGGCCCATCACACCGGTTGGGAAGCCAGGGAAGTTCTCTACCTCGGTGGTCTTCATAAGCTCGCCGCCGACCTCAACGCTGGAGGCGATTACGACCGGCTTCAGGCCGGCACGGGCGGTATAGATGGCGGCAGTCCAGCCGGCTGGGCCGGAACCAACGATGATGACGTCGCGCAAGGCAAACTCCTGACGAAAAAACCGGGGAAAATACCCCAAAACGGGTCGAAAGACCTATAACAAATGTTACCGCTTCAGCATTCCGCGGAGCTTGGTAACCAGGGGCGCCAAGGTGCTCTTCAGTACACCGAATTCGGGGGCACGGATGATCCAAAGCGTGGCCACGAAACCGAGCAGAATCGCAACCCCGGTCACTCCGGAGGCAAGAACCGCGGTGGTCACCGAGCGAACCGCGAAGTGCCCGATACCGGTGCCGCCGAGCCCCTCGAGGGCCAGCTTGCCGATGACCCCACCGATGATGCCGGCGATGGCGAAGCGCAGAATCGACCCCGGCAGTCCGTGACCGAAACTGCCAATGCGCCGGCGCAACAGCAGGTAGTAAAGAACCGCGGAAACCAGCACGGTTCCGCTAGTCAAGTAGGCGAGGGCGGCAACTCGGTGCAGGGCTGGAACCGCCACCTGAATGGTAAGAGCGCCCACAATGTACAGCGCGGACTGCACCACGGTAATCCAGAACGGAGTCCTGGTGTCCTCCAGCGAGTAGAAGGCCTTCTGCATGAAGAAGCCGAGGCTAAACGGCATGAGGCCCACCATGAAGGCGATCAAAACCTTGGCCAGGGCCGCGGTACCCGCGTACTCGCCGACGAAAACGCGGCTGATGGGGTACGCCAGAACGATTAGGGCCACGGTGGCAAGCGAACTGATTAATGCCACCACTCGCATGCCGTCCCGCAGGTCTTGCTTCACATCCGCCAAACGGCCCTCGTGGGCGTGGGTCGCGATGCGAGTGAAGTACACGGTGGCCAGCGAGACCGTGCCCACCGAGTGCGGAAGCATGAAGATGAGCCAGGCGATACCGGATGCCGCAACCGAGGCAACGTTTCCGCCGGTGCGGCCCAGCACCGCCGACGAAGCCACCGAGGACTGGAAGATACCGGCAATCTGGGTGACCAGAACCATGGCCAGAGTCCAGGAACCGGCCTTTAGCGCCGGGCCGAGGCCGAAGCCACGCCACTGGAAGTTCGGCTTGAAGTGAAGGCCGATTCTGCGCCAAGCGAAGAACAGGATGATGGCCTGAGCCGCGACACCGGCGGTGGCGCTGAGCGC
>Ga0228702_1000202_pt1 | contig 50999 bp, 40 predicted proteins | sample McNCre217_Aug_MG_2_FD_178018 | JGI IMG/M metagenome (GOLD analysis project Ga0228702, IMG submission 178018) | Freshwater microbial communities from McNutts Creek, Athens, Georgia, United States - 20-17_Aug_MG | ecosystem: Environmental > Aquatic > Freshwater > Creek | place: USA: Georgia...
CCTCGACAATGGTACACCAGAACCCGTTCGCTCTGCTTTAATGGAGGGTGGTCGCTGGTGGAATCAAGCATTTGAGGCCATTGGTTACAAGGATGCGTTCCAAGTCAAACTATTACCAGAAGAGGCAGATCCCATGGATGTGCGCTACCACGTTATCCAATGGGTGCACCGTTCCACCCGGGGATGGAGCTATGGAGCTAGCATCACAGATCCGCGTACGGGGGAAATCATGAAAGGCCATGTCAGTTTAGGTAGCCTTCGTATTCGCCAAGACTTTTTGATCGCGCAAGCGTTGATGAATGCCCCTTTTGCAGTAGATGGCTCGGCGAATGGCCCAATGATGGCGATGGCTTTGGCCCGTATTAGACAACTAGCTGCGCACGAAATAGGCCATACATTAGGTTTTGCCCACAATTATGCGGCTAGCGCACGTGAAAATTCGAGTGTGATGGATTATCCGCATCCACAAATCGATTTCAATGGGGATCAAATGGATTTCAGCCATGCCTATGATACGAAAATAGGTGACTGGGATAAAGTTTCGGTGGATTATGCATACGGAGATCACCAAACAACGGAAGCATTAAATCAAGTAATTGATAAGGCCTATGCCAAAGGTCTTCGCTTCATCACTGACTCCGATGCCCGAAATCCGGGAGGAGCGCATCTCTATGCACACCTTTGGGACAATGGAAAAACAATTGTAGATGAACTGAACCACCTCTTACATGTTCGCCAAAAAGCCATTAAAAACTTCTCTGTTAACAACATCCGTCCGAACGAAACCTATTCCCACCTTGAAGACGTTTTCGTACCCTTGTATTTCTTGCACCGCTACCAGACGGAAGCAGCCACGAAAATCATCGGTGGATCAGAATACAATTACGCTGTAAGAGGTGGCAAAGAATTAGTCCTGGAACCCGCTTCTGTCAATTTACAACTGCAAGCCTTGAAAGCCCTAACACAGACCTTAGATGCTCGTACGCTCGCAATACCTAAGGAAAAACTAGCTCTTTTTCCTCCGCGTGCCTTTAATTACGATAGAACTCGTGAATCATTCAAAGGTAAAACAGGCATTACATTCGATCCCATGGGAGCGGTGGAGTCAGCAGCTGATTTCACTTTGGACTTCTTATTTCACCCAGATCGCTTATCTCGTTTAGCAGGCAATAAAGCGGTAAATGCAAACCAATTAGGTGTCTCTGAAACTTTGCAAATTGTATTACAAGCCACACTTTACACAGCACATTCGGACCCATATTTACAAGCCACGCAAGAGACGATAAATTTCAAGGTTGTTTCGTCACTTTTAAATGTATTGAATGCTCCTTCGATTTCAGCACTTGCGGCAGCGGAGGTAAATGCCGCAGTGAAAGGCATCAAAGAAGTGTATAGCCATAAATCTAGCGCTTTTGCCAGCTACCTTGTAGAAACGATTGATGAATTCAAAGCGAATCCAGCTGATTGGAAACCCAGGCAAACACCCGTGATTCCAGATGGCGCACCCATCGGAATGGATTGCTTCGAATAAAGGATTGAACACATTTGGATTTATTTGGCCCTATTTGGCCAAAGTATTTATCCAACGGTTAGCGTAGCTTTATTCCATAGAATTAGTAATGCTATGGAAACAAAACACTATCTCTGCAAAAGCCCTATGTATATTTTACTGATGGGTAAAGAAGGCCATGAGGTGATCATTCGAGATGGAATGATCGAGGTATATTCGCTCAGACTATTCCGCTGGAAAAAGCTATTGAACCGATTCCCTGTGAATGATGTAGTTCAAGTTCGAACCATTGAAAATTTAGTTCTGACAGACACCTTTATCGCATTAACAAAAAATCGTTTTTGTTCGCTTCGGCATCTTAGGCCACGGGAAGCTTTTGGGCTGAAGAGTTATGTAGCCATGATGCTTTAAATCACCACATAAATGGACAAAATGAGCAAGGCGATGCCTAGCCATTGGACTTTGCTGAGTTTTTCCTGGTAGAGTATTTGGCCAAAGAATAAGGTAAATGCTAGCTGAGATTTACTCACAAAAATGATTTGAGTCATTGAAGTATTAAAATAGGCCAAATGTAGGAAAGTCGAGCCGAGTATGACGCAGAAGGCTAAAACCAGGACGGGGCCTAAGGGAATTTTCTGCCATTTTTGGTTGCCAAAGAATAAAAATAGACCCACGACTAAGGTTACACTTGCTTCTAATAACAAGGTGAAAGGCAATACACCTAACCAGGCAACCGGATATTTAAACAAAGTATAAGAGACTCCCCAGAAAAAGGAACTAAGCAAACTTCCACTTAATGCCCGAAAAAAGGCCTTTAATCCATCGAATTGAAACTCTTTTCGAAAAATGCCATAAATACCCAAGCAGACTAGAATCAAAGCAACACTCGATCGAATCCCCCAGGTTTCCCCTAAAAAAAAGACCGCAGTAAGCAGCCCAAAAATGTTAATGGAAGAAATGGGGGCAACTAAAGAAACGCCTTTTGAGCGCAAGGATTGAACAAAAAAATACAGCCCAAAAGCACTAAAAAGACATAAACCAAAGCTAATCCCTACTTGCTCTACCGTAAAATGAGGTGGAACGCCTAACCATTTTTGGAATAATCCCCATTGTACATCGAGGCCATAACAAATCGAGAAAAACAAGGTGGTAAAAAGACCTCTGACAAATATTATTTGAGTGAATGAATAGCCTTGGATCGCTTTTTTCCAATAGGCATTGCTAAACCCGAAGGCACACGAGCTAAACAGCATATAGAGCAAACCTAGCATAGAGACCTAATTTTAGCAGCTTGCTCATCTACCCACCGATTATCCCCACTATAGGTGTATCGTAAATTCAATTTCGCGATATAATCACGCGATTTCACCTTATTCCCTCTTTGTAAATAATAAAGTGCTTTAAGTATGTATATTTTATTCAAATTGTGCTTCTCTGGAAAAGACAAAGAAAATAGTTGCTCATTCACTTCGAACTTCGCAATTTCATCGAATTCCTGAATATCACCGTGGTAAACTTCCAATAAGCGATAAAAAAAGACTAGAAAAGCTACTTTCTCCGTAAAATCATTCAAACCTTCGTAAAACTCACTAAAAGTCGATTTATTCTCCCATAAAATATAATCCCAAGCAGCAATTCTTCCTTTTAAATTAGGATGCATCCACTCAGGTTTCAGATAAAAAGCACACTTACTTTTCTCTAAATACATTTTAGCAGAAGCTATATCCTTATTCTCAAAGGCTCTTTGGCAAAGCATCACATGCTTAAAAACAGTCATATCTTCCACTAAATCCTCCGAACTTGCTAATAGCCAATCACCATAATAGCCTTGCAATTTTTGCTCTTCCACAAACAATTGCAATAAGATGCGCTGCGCTAATTCATTCGTTTTAAGCAATTCCGTTACATATTGAATGACTTGCTGGTTGTTTTTGCAACTTTGTATGTAAATTGATTGGAATGAAACATACAACCGCCAGGTCACTTGAAGGTCATTGGTATCAAAATCAAGCTCAAAAATTTTAGTCAACAAATCAAAATTCTCTGTTTCTAAACATAAATCAATAATCGATTTTAGCTGATAGACATCGTCCCAAGTCTTCAATTCAAATTGACGAACAATTTCTAAAATGTCTTGATCATTATGTCGGTTTTGAAGTCGATTCAAAATCAGCATTTCATTGAAAAAATCTTTCTCAAATTGATTCGCAGACTGCTTAAAACTGGCAAAATCAGCATATCCAAGACCTTTACAGAGACTATCTAAGGTAAACCGAGAGGCCATCGTCTGGCCTTTAATAATGCCAAAAAGTCTACGTAAGGTATTATAGGAAATGGAAATGCGAGCTCGCTGTTGTAATACTTCGCTGAGTTTTTGACAGGAATAAGCATCGACAATTTGTATACCATATACTTCCTGAATGATTTTCAGTAACCAATTTTTTTCATGTTTACTGATGGGGATCGATGCTGGCATAATTTAAAACAAATACCACTCAATATACGATTAAAAACTATTGAGCAAGATTTATAAAAAATGTATTTTTTTCTAATTAACTGACATTCAGCCATTCTGGCTAAATAAAAATGAAATTTGGACTCATTTGGACAAAAGAAATCAAAACAGCTTTGTTCCCTTTTGCGCAAAAGGGAACAAGCTCAAACCTCCCTTTACATTCATATATTCATTTTAAAGCCTATTTTTGGTTTTTAACCAAAACAAAGCCCTATGAAAAAATTATTCATTCTAACATTAGCGCTAATGGCTTTCCAAGTTTCAGCGCAAACAGCACAACCGACTACCCTATTCGGTGCTGTGACCTATGACATTCCTTCTAAATTCATAAAAAGCAACCTTCGCGTCTCTGTTTCGGTACCGATGGGTTATGATCCCAAAGCAGACACTAAATACCCTGTTTTGTACGTATTAGATGCTTTTTATTCATTTCCACTCATGCATGAAATGCATAAAATGATGGCAGGCGAAATCGAACCTGCTATTATCGTAGGAATTGGTGACGATCGCATGAGTTTACCTGAGTGGGTTATTACGCGCTACCCTATCCTAAGTTATGATAATGTGGCCTATGAAGATTCTTTTCACGTTGCAACCTTATTAAGAGGTGCGCCTGTTAAACTACATTCTGGTGATGGTGCCTCGTATTATGATGCGATTAAAAAGGAAGTGATTCCGTTCATCGAAGCTCATTACAAAACGAATGACGACCGTGGCTTAACAGGTCATTCTTTAAGTTCGCTGTTTGCTAGCCATGTTCTATTTAAAGATCCAGGTTATTTCTCCAAAATAGGTATTAACAGCGCTCCCTTATTTGTCAATAACGATGAAACAATGCATTTAGAGAAAGCCTTCTATGATGCTAAAAAATCGCTAAAAGGGAAAGTATTTATTTCTGCTTCGTCCCTAGAGGGCAAGAATCTTTTTGAGAAGAGAGCCTTAAACTTAGCAAACGCCTTAAAAAGCCGAAACTACCCAGGCTTAACCGTAAAACACCATGTTTTCCAAGATGAAAGCCACGTCTCTGAAATAGGTGCTCTAACGGGGAAAATCCTCTATTTCTTCTATGGTTTACCCGTCGACCGATCTTTAGGAAGAGGCCACAAGGCAGACAAGTAAGAAAAGAGAGAAAAAAAGAAAGCAGGCTATCAATAGATGGCCTGCTTTTTTGGTAATTTGCATTAATGAGCGCCAGAGACCCGAAGGTATTTTTTATCACCCCACCTTTTACCCAATTAAATACGCCCTACCCCGCGACGGCCTATTTGAAAGGTTTTTTGAATACCCATGGATTAGCTTCCTACCAGGCTGACTTAGGTTTGGAGGTAATACTTGCTCTTTTTTCCAAAAAAGGACTGCAGCAATTATTCGCACGCATCGAAAATGCTGGCACAAAATTGAATGAAAATGGGCAGCGAATGCTCAGACTCAATCAATCCTACATTCGCACAATTGACCCCGTCATTTCCTTTTTACATGATAAAAACCCTACCCTCGCACACCTCATAGCAGAACAAAATTACTTGCCGGAAGCATCTCGTTTTCAACAAGTAAGCGATCTAGAATGGGCCTTTGGAAGCATGGGGCTGCGCGATAAGGCAAGGCATTTAGCGACGCTTTATTTAGAAGATATTTCCGATTTGATTATTGATGCGGTGGATCCGCATTTTGGCTTTAGTCGCTATGCAGAGCGCCTGGGGAGATCTGCCTCGAGTTTTCAGGAGTTAAACCAGGCTTTGAATGCCCCGCTTACTTACATCGATGAATTATTAGTCGAATTATTAAAGGCCAAAATAGAGTCAGAAAATCCCGATTTAGTGGCCATCACTGCGCCATTCCCAGGCAATTTATACAGTGCCTTACGCTGTGGACAGTGGTTAAAAAAACACCATCCTCACATAAAAGTTGCTTTAGGCGGTGGATATGCCAATACCGAATTACGCGCCTTACAAGAGCCACGCGTATTTGACTTTGTGGACTTTATCACCTTAGATGATGGAGAAACGCCCTTGTTGAACCTATTAGAAAATTTGCGTGGCACTCGAGAATTACCGTATTTAAAACGAACGTTTTGCCGTATTGACGGAATCGTCACTTACCTGAATGGGTCAACCGATTCCGATGTGAAGCAGAAAGAGGTGGGCATTCCGGATTATACGGATTTACCTTTGGACGACTATTTATCAGTCATTGAAATCGCGAATCCGATGCATCGTTTGTGGAGCGATGGACGATGGAATAAATTGACGCTGGCACATGGTTGTTATTGGGGAAAATGTACGTTTTGTGACATCTCCCTAGACTACATTAAAAACTACGAAGCCACCACGGCACCCATGCTCGTCGATCGAATCGAGGCGATGATAGCACAAACGGGGAACAATGGCTTTCATTTTGTGGATGAAGCCGCACCGCCAGCCTTAATGCGCGATGTGGCACTGGAAATTATCCGCAGGGATTTGACGGTGGTTTGGTGGACGAATATTCGTTTTGAGCAACGTTTTACAAAGGATTTATGCCAATTATTGGTTCGCTCGGGTTGTATTGCCGTTTCAGGTGGTCTGGAGGTTGCCTCAGATCGATTGTTAACCTTAATTGATAAAGGAGTTTCAGTGGCTCAGGTAGCCCAAGTGGCTGATCATTTTACCCAAGCAGGTATTTTGGTGCATGCTTATTTGATGTATGGATTTCCGACACAAACGGACCAAGAAACAGTTGATTCACTGGAGGTGGTACGTCAGCTAGTGGAAAATGGGGTCATGCATTCGGGATTTTGGCATCAATTTGCCTTAACAGCACATAGTCCTGTGGGCCTAAATCCAGATGCCTATGGCATAAAAATCCTCAATCCTGAACCTGGCATTTTTGCAAACAACGATTTAGAACATGCGGATCCTACAGGAACAGATCATGCCCGATTCAGCGAAGGCCTAAAGAAATCCTTGTTCAATTATATGCACGGCATCGGTTTAGACATGCCCTTGCATGATTGGTTTGACTTCAAAATTCCCCGAACGCAAATACCCAAAAATTACATCGCGCGCATTTTAGCCCCTCAAGAAGAACAAATGCCAAAACCCAATGCCAAAATTTGTTGGCTTGGCCCCATTCCTTCCAAAGGAAAGGTCTCTCGAGGAAAAACAGTTTTACACATGAGTATGGGACGTGACGAAGTGGAATTAATGGTGCCAGAAAAGCTAGGTCATTGGCTAGTGGATGTATTAGATCGTATCTCGGTTAAGCCTTTTAAAACCTGGACATTTGAGGAATTCAAAAAAGCCTATTCACAAGCAGGATTGGGCAACTTTTCTGTTTTCTGGGAGGGAGAAACTGTGGAGGAGTTAAGGGAGATAGGATTGTTAGTGGTGTAACATTTACCCAATGCCTTAAAACAAAAAAGCTTCAAATTTCTTTGAAGCTTTTTTTAGTTGGCGGTCCGGACGGGACTCGAACCCGCGACCCCATGCGTGACAGGCATGTATTCTAACCAACTGAACTACCGGACCGTCTTGTAATTGGTGGCACAAAATTAGGGAAATTCTCCTTTGAAACAATACCTTTGGGTAAAAAAATAAGAAAATATGCATTTACCAGCTAGTTACGAATACCCGAATGCGCCGTATTTCGCTGAATATCTGAGTTTTGAGAAAGAAGAAAATTTATTCGAGGTATTGAAAAATCAGTCCAAAGAATTGATTGACATATTTGAAAACCTAGATAAAGGACAGGCTGAATTTGCTTATGCCGCAGGGAAATGGAGCCTAAAAGGACTATTGGGGCATATGGTGGATACGGAAAGAATCTTTTCGTACCGGGTTTTGGCCATATCTAGAGGCGAAAAAACTGCCTTGCCGGGATTCGACGAAAATGAATACCAAGCGGCATCTGAATACGAAACACAAGAAGCAAGCGACATTCTAGCGCAATACAAGGCCACTCGCATGGCTACCATGGTATTATTAAACTCCTTTTCGAGCAAACAATGGAACCAAATGGGTCAAGCGAACGGAAAGTCCATTAGCGTACGGGCATTAGCCTGGATGATTGCTGGACACGAAAAACATCACCTTACGATAATTAAGGAGCGATATTTAAGTCAAATTGCTTAAATTGCCTTATGCATTTTTACAAATACCAAGGAACTGGAAATGATTTTGTGGTCGTAGATGACCGCACGAAGACCTTTGATCTAAACCAAGAGGCGATTGCTTTGTTGTGCCACCGCCGTTTTGGAATAGGGGCTGATGGTTTTATGCTATTGCAAGAAGCAGAGGGCTATGATTTCCGAATGGTGTATTATAATTCCGATGGAACGGAGGGGACGATGTGTGGAAATGGAGGGCGCTGCTTAGTTCGTTTTGCAGCGGATTTAGGCATTGTGACCGAAAAAGCGCATTTTATCGCGGTGGATGGGCCGCATTTGGCTTATATTAATCCTGAAACGATCTCCCTGCAAATGATGGATGTATCAGGCATCGAACAGCACAATGATGACTTTTTTACGAATACGGGATCTCCCCATTTCGTGCGATTTACGAATCAGGTGCAGTTTTATGATGTCAAAAATACCGGGGCAGCCATTCGCTATTCCGAGGCATACCAGCCCATTCATGGCACCAATGCGAACTTTGTAGAGAAATTAGACGACCAAACGCTCTTCGTTCGCACCTATGAACGCGGCGTGGAAGATGAAACCTATTCTTGTGGTACGGGCGTGACGGCGGCGGCTTTAGTGGCTAAAACCTTCAAAAACGTACAAACTCCAGTAAAAATCAAAACCCTAGGGGGTGAATTAGCCGTTAATTTTGACGGAGACGCCATCCATGGATTTACTAACATTTTCTTGATCGGCCCAGCGAAACAAGTTTTCACAGGCATAATTTCCGTGTAATATGACCCTAGATTCCACTACGCAACAGAACATCGACCAATGGCTTTCAGGCCCTTACGACGCAGAAACCAAGGCAATCATCCACGATTTGATCGCCCAAGGCGACCAGACGACTTTGACGGATTCATTTTATAAATCACTGGAATTCGGTACCGGAGGGATGCGCGGCGAAATGGGTGTAGGCTCGAATCGCATGAATAAATACACGGTAGGCGCTGCCACTCAAGGCTTTGCAAACTACTTAAATGCTTCTTTACCTGGCCAAAAAATCAAAGTAGCCATCGCACACGATTCCCGTAACAATTCACCTGAGTTTACGCGCATTGCGGCAGACATTTTCACTGCCAATGGCATCGAGGTTTATTTATTCCCTTCTTTGCGCCCTACGCCACAACTTTCCTTCACGGTACGCCATTTAGGCTGCCAAGCAGGATTAGTGATCACGGCCTCACACAACCCGAAGGAATACAATGGCTACAAAGCTTATTGGTCTGACGGTTCTCAGGTAGTGGCTCCTCACGATAAAAACATCGTGAAAGAAGTGAATGCAATCACGAGTATTGCAGACATCAAATTCGAAGGAAATGATGCATTATTACATGTATTAGACGGAGCTATCGATGAGGCCTACTTACAAACGATTTTAGTGAATTGCCGCCAGCCGGAAGTGATTAAACGTCAAAAAGACCTAAAAATTGTCTTCTCCCCTATTCATGGTACTGGAATTACTTTAGTTCCCCCTGCATTAGCCCTGTTAGGTTTTGAAGCAGTGACCGTTGTAGAAGAGCAAGCTATTCCAAATGGCAATTTCCCTACGGTCATTTATCCCAATCCGGAAGAGAAGGAAGCTTTGACTTTGGCATTACATAAGGCCAAAGAAATCGATGCCGATTTAGTCATCGCCACAGACCCAGACGCAGACCGCGTAGGAGCTGCCGTAAAAAGCCCTGATGGAGAATGGGCCCTATTAAACGGAAACCAAATGGCCAGCTTAATCTTGTATTACTTATTAAAAGTATCGGATTTAAAGGGCAACGAGTTCGCTGCGAAAACCATCGTAACGACCGATTTGATCGACAAAATGTGCGCTTCTAAAGGCGTGCCTTGTTATAATACCTTAACGGGTTTCAAATACATCGCCCAAGTAATCCGCGAATTAGAAGGAAAAGAGAAGTTCTTAGGCGGCGGAGAGGAGTCCTATGGCTATTTAATTGGCGATGCAGTGCGTGATAAAGATGCGGTGGCCTCTTGTGCCATGATCGCAGAATTAACGGCTTACGCGAAAGATCAAGGCAAATCGCTCTTCGACTTCCTAGCTGAAATGTACGTAGAAAACAATTTCTACTATGAAGGCCTTATTTCGTTGACCAAAAAAGGAAAAGCCGGCGCCGAAGAGATCAAACAAATGATGATTAACTTACGCTCGAATGTACCTGCAACCGTGGCTGGCTCGAAGCCTGTTCGCGTTTTGGACTACGAGGGTTTAGTTTCTACCGATCTTTTAACGGGGAAATCCACGCCTATTACCAGCGGCCTAGGCATCGAAGCTTCCAATGTAATCCAACTCATCCTCGCAGACGGATCCAAAGTATCCGCTCGTCCATCCGGCACAGAACCTAAAATCAAATTCTACGTTTCTGTCAATGCCCCATTAAACACTGCAGCAGACTTCTTTAGCGTCTACGCAGATTTGCAAAAGAAGGTAGGGGTGATTCAGGAGGATTTAGGGCTTGTGTAATTTAAACTCACTCGTAAAGTGGAATTCAATCTCCGGATTGTTCGTTTGATTCATTCGAAGAATCCAATCTGATTCCGCTAAGAAGACATAATTACCGTCTTTGTCTTGAGCTATGTTTTGGCCCTTTAAGCGAACGAATTCTTGGAGTTTCTTCGGATCCTCAGAGGTGATCCAGCAAGCTTTGGTGACAGCCATGCCATCGAAACGACACTTTGCTCCGTATTCGTGCTCAAGGCGGTATTGAATAACTTCGTATTGAAGATCCCCTACGGTTCCTACGATCTTACGATTTCCTAGTTGAGGTTGCAAAAATAATTGGGCTACTCCTTCGTCTGTTAATTGGTCGATTCCTTTTTCGAGCTGTTTGGCCTTCATTGGATCCAGGTTAATTAACTCCTTGAATATTTCTGGAGAGAAGGATGGAATACCTTGGTAATTCAACACTTCGCCTTCCGTGAGGGTATCGCCGATTTTAAAGTTACCTGTGTCGTATAAACCTACTACGTCGCCCGGGAAGCCCTCTTCGATGACCTCTTTGTCTTGGGCCATGAAATTGTAAGGGTTCGCAAAACGAACATTTTTCTTTAGACGAATATGCTGGTAAAAAGTATTGCGTTTGAAAACACCAGAACAGATACGCAAGAAGGCGATTCTGTCACGGTGTTTGGGGTCAAGGTTGGCGTGGATTTTGAAGATGAATCCAGTGAATTTCTTCTCTTCTGGTTCCACGGTGCGCACATCGGTTCCACGCGCTTGCGTAGAGGGTGCGATACGGGTGAAGGTATCTAAGAGTTCTTGTACCCCAAAATTGTTCACTGCAGAACCAAAAAACACGGGTGCAATATCCCCAGAAAGGTAATCGTTGCGATCAAATGGTTCATAAACCCCATCAATTAGTTCAACATCTTCCCGTAATTGATTCGCGTCGCGGTCTCCCACACGAGCATCTAATTCCGCAGAATCGATATCGACAGCCACTACCTGTTTTTCAATTTTGGTTTTATTCGCAGAAAACAAGTTCAGTGATTTGTCCATCAAATGATAAACCCCTTTAAAGTTCGAGCCCATATTGATAGGCCAAGTTAATGGGCGCACAGAGATGCTCAGTTTTTGTTCTAATTCATCCAATAGGTCGAAGGGGTTTTGGCCTTCGCGGTCCATCTTGTTAATAAAGATGATCACGGGTGTTTTACGCATCCGGCAAACTTCCATCAAACGCTCCGTTTGCTCTTCCACCCCCTTCACACAGTCGATCACTAAGATTACAGAATCCACTGCCGTCAACGTACGGTAGGTATCCTCTGCAAAGTCCTTGTGACCCGGCGTATCCAGGATATTGATTTTTAATTGATTGTATTCGAAGGTCATCACAGAAGTCGCCACCGAGATACCGCGCTGGCGCTCAATCTCCATAAAGTCAGACGTGGCGCCTTTTTTAATCTTATTCGATTTTACGGCACCGGCTGTTTGGATGGCTCCCCCAAAGAGAAGCAATTTCTCTGTCAATGTCGTCTTACCGGCATCAGGGTGAGAAATAATCCCAAAGGTTCTGCGTTTCGCAATTTCACTTTCAATCTGACTCATGCGTTCTTCTTTAAAAATCAAGGTGCAAAAATACGCCAAAAAAGGGGGAATTAAAAGGCAAAAAAAAGAGCCGGGGCTCTCGCCCCGGCTCTTCTATTAAGGAACGCACATTAAACGCGCGTATTCAAGTGAGACTTTGGTCTACCATATAAGAAGTACACCACTAATCCGAAAACTAACCAAGCTAACGCGAATACTTGCGCAGTACGGCCTAAATTCAAGATCAAGAAGGTATTCACAATAATCCCTAAAGGGGCAATGATATTTAAACCTGATACTTTGAAGGGCCGATCACGGTTAGGATCTCTGAAACGAAGAATCCATACCGCTAAACAAACCATTGTAAAGGCAAATAAAGTGCCAAAACTTGTCATATCACCCAATAAAGAAATGGGCGTAAAACCAGCCACAATAGAAACCACCGCTCCTACTAAGATGGTCGATTTCCAAGGCGTTTTGAAGGTAGGGTGAACTTCAGCGAAGAATTTTGGCAATAATCCATCTTTCGCCATACCTAAAAACACACGCGTTTGGCCTAACATCATGACTAACATAACTGATAACAAACCAGCTGTCGCAGCGGCTGTGATCAAAAATACCGCCCAAGGTTGTCCTGCCACATCAAATGCAAAGGCTACCGGTGCTTTTAAAGCATCACCCGTAATGTCTTTGTAATTAATCATACCAGTTAACACTAAGGAAACGGCAATGTACAAGACCGTACAAATCAATAAAGAGGCAATAATCGCAAATGGCATATCTTTCTTCGGGTTAATCGCTTCACCCGCTTGCGTAGACACCGCATCAAAACCAATGTAAGCAAAGAAGATAGCTGATGCACCCGAGATAATACCACCCCATCCATACGCAGGAAGCATTTCACCACTTTCGTGTTTCACTAACGTTTCTTCTGGAATGAAAGGAGTCCAGTTCGCCACATCGATATAGAACGCACCCATGATGATCACAAAAAGGATCACGGCCACCTTCAATACAACGATTAAATTATTCGCGCTAGCTGCTTCTTTGATCCCTTTTACCAGAATCCAAGTCACAAACCAAACAATGATTAAAGCAGGTAAATTCACCGCAGCGCCACCGAATGAAACGGGATCATTGGTTAAATTCGCAGGTAAATTTATCCCAAAGAGATGGAGCAACTTATTAAAATAGCCTGACCAACTCACAGCGACCGTCATCGCACCCATAGCGTATTCTAGGATCAATCCCCAACCAATAATCCAAGCAAATAATTCGCCTACAGTTCCATAAGCATACGCATACGCACTACCTTCTACTGGTAACATCGCCGCAAACTCTGCATAGCAAAGTGCTGCAAAAATACAGCCAATCCCCGCAATTACGAAGGATATAGCCAAAGCTGGACCAGCATGGTAATGTGCCGCTGTTCCCGTTAATACAAAAACTCCACCACCAATGATCGCTCCGATCCCGATGGCAGTTAAACTCCATTTACCTAGTACACGTTTAAGCTCGCTTTTTTGCATGTCTTGCTCAAACATATGCATCGGTTTCTTTCTCCAAATGCTGTTATTCATAGTCGATTTTATTTTGATGAAATATAAAAAAAATGCTGGTCACCCTTTCGAGCAACCAGCAGAATAAAACTATTTCTTTTCTTTCTTCGAAGTTCCGAAGTCAATCACGATAGGCGCCGCCACGAAAATAGACGAATAAGCTCCAAACACAACCCCGATAAACATCGCGAAAGAGAATCCTCTTAACACGTCACCACCGAAGATTAATAACACCGTAACTACTAAGAATACCGTAGTCGCTGTCATAACCGTACGAGACATCGTGTGGTTAATGGATTCGTTAATGGTTTTGATCATTAATGCTTTGTTACCTAAATCAGCATCCAATCCGATCTCCTCACGAATACGGTCAAATACTACCACGGTATCATTAATTGAATAACCAATCACTGTTAATACCGCCGCAATGAATACTTGATCCACTTCTAATTCGAAACCGAACAAACGAGCGATACCCACCATACCTAATACTACTAAAGTATCGTGAACTAAGGCAATAATACCTCCCAATGAGTACTGCCATTTACGGAAACGAATCAAAATATAGATAAAGATCGCAATCAAGGCATAGAAGATAGACACAAAAGATTGCATCAAAATATCATCCGCTACAGTAGCGCCTACTTTGGACTCAGAAAGTACTTTAGGGCCTTGTGCCGAGAATTCTTTCAAGCCAGTTTCTAAAGCTGTGCGTACTTTATTGTTTGCCACAATGGACTCATCTTCTACTAAATAAGCCGTAGTCACTTTTAATTTCGTCGCTCCGTTGAACGTTTTTACCTCTACACCTTTTCCTCCGAAATCATCTGCCAAAGCTTCTTTCACTTTGTCCGTAGGAACAGCTTGGTTAAACTCTACTACATAAGAACGACCTCCTTTGAAGTCCAAACCTAGGTTAAAGCCTCCTTGTGAAATCACAACGATCGCACCTAAAGCAATTAGCGCCCAAGAGAACCAATAAGAATACTTACGTTTTCCAATGAAATCAAAGTTCATTCCTTTGAAAAGGTCACGCGAGATAAAGGTCTCAAAAGTCATTTCTTTCTCTTTACCAGCTTTGATTGCACGTTTCGCCATCCAATCAATTAAGATGTGTGAAATATACACCGCTGTAAATACGGAAGTAACCAAACCTATACAAAGCGTTACCCCAAATCCTTTTACAGAACCTGATCCGAAGATAATCAAGATCACACCGATCAAGACAGTCGTAATATTACCATCCAAAATTGCGCTCAATGCTTTCTCATAACCTACATTAATCGCATCCAATAAGCCTTTCCCTTTGTGTAACTCCTCGCGAATACGCTCATTAATCAAAACGTTTGCATCAACCGCCATACCTAGTGTTAACACGATACCTGCTATACCTGGAAGCGTTAAAGCTGCTTGAATTTGCACTAAAACACCTGCAATAAAGAATACGTTAAAGAACAAGGCCAAGTTCGCCATCCAACCTGGTGTACCATAGTAACCGATCATGAATACGATCACTAATAATAAACCCAAAGCCATAGACATATATCCTTGGTTGATTGCCTCCGCTCCTAATGATGGACCGATAAATGCATCTTCTACGATACGTGTAGGTGCTGGCAACTTACCTGCTTTCAATACATTCGCTAAGTCTTTTGCTTCTTCTACAGAGAAACTTCCAGAGATCGAAGAACGACCACCTGGGATCTCTCCGTTAATGACTGGAGCAGAATACACATAACCATCTAACACAATCGCAATGCGACGTCCAATGTTAGCTCCTGTTAAGTTTTTCCAAAGACGAGCACCCGTACCATTCATGGCCATCGTTACTTCTGCACGACCTGCTTGATCAAAATCTTGTGCCGCATCTGTAATCACATCACCCTCTAATGGAGCCGATTGACCTTCTCCTTTTTTCAAGGCCTCTAACGTAAGTATTTCATCGCCATTTTTAGCTGGAATACCTTTCGCAGCCCAAGCAAACGTTAAGTTCGCAGGGAACATTGCTTTCACTTCAGCACGTGCAAATAAAGCATTGACACGAGCCGTATCTTTTACATAAACTCCGATGTTGTTACCTAAAGGCAAGAATAATTTCGTTAAAGCTGAACCTGCAGATGTATCCGCTTTTGCTTTACCTGAATCTTTTGTCGCTGGAGCCGCTGCTAATTTGTTTGCCAAAGCATTCGCTGACGTATCCTTCGTCGCCGAAGCTGCTGCTGGTGCAGCTGCTACAGGCGCTTTTGCTTCTTTATCTAATAAAGCGCCTAAAGCGTTCAAGCCTGCACCATATTCATTTAATTCATAGCATTCTACGAATTCTAATTTCGCTGCACCTGATAATAATTTACGTGCACGCTCTGGATTCTCTACACCAGGTAATTCTACTTGAATGCGGTTAGTTCCTGGAAGACGTTGAATGTTCGGGTTAGCTACACCGAATTTATCGATACGCGCTTGAATAATCTTGTAAACACGATCTACCGCACCGTCAATTTCTGCATCAATCACCTTCTTCACTTGTGAATCAGAAGAGGTAGAAGAAATTTTACCACGGTTCACTGAATTAGCAAATACAGACGCCAATGTTTGATTAGGCGCTGCCTTCGCAAATTCCTCGTAGAACAATTCGTTAAACGATTTCGTCGAAGTAGCTTGTGCAGCACCTGCTGCTGCTAATGCTTTCTCAAATGCAGGATCATTTGACTTACCTGATAAGGCACGTAAGATCTCTGCTGGAGAGACTTCTAAAACCGCATGCAAACCGCCTTCTAAGTCAAGACCTTTTTGTAACGCATACTGAGTCACTTCTTGTAAAGTATACCCAATATATACAGGTTGCTTCCAAAGAGAATCAATGAAATGTAAACGCTTCGCTGCATCTACTTTCCCATCTGCTGTTGTAGCATATTGAATAGCTTGTTCTTTTAATTGATTAGACTTCCACGTAAACGAAAGGAAGAAAATACATAGGGCTGAAATAATGGTAGACAGCCAAATAATGGCACTTTTGTAACGCATAACTTTAAATGGTAAATGGTGAATTATAAACGGTAAACGAATGGTAAATGGTGAGTGATGAATGGTGAATGTATCCTCCAGACATGTGACTCCCGACTAGTGACTTTCCCTCACGGCGCCAGAGTGGCTATAAATTGGGTAAATAAAATCCGAAAGAATTGCGTGCGGGGGGTAAATGCAGGCAATTTAATGGCTTGCATCGAGCGCGCAACAAAGATTTCCGTAGAGCTAGTGAAGTTCCAATCTTGTGGAAAATCGAATTGTAAATTCGTAGAAGCTTGATATACATGCTGCTCTGCCTTTACAACGGTTTGCTTAGAGGTCTTTTCTGTCTTCACTGCCCCTTTTTCTACTGCGAACAGTGAAATAGGCTTTGCCACGAGCCAAAAAAGCACGGGCATAAACAGCAGTAAATGAAATATTTTAACCTTCTTTTGCATTGTAGGGAGCAAAAATAGGATATTTTTCTTAGAAATCAATTCTCCGGGTAATTTTCGTAATTTTGGGGCGTAAAAACACACCTATGTTTCAGTACACAGAACCGTCTTATGTTCAAGCCTTCATTCAATCTGCCCTACGGGAAGATGTAGGTGACGGCGATCATACCTCCCTTTCTACCGTCCCTGCGGACGCTATAGGAACAGCGGAACTAAAGGTGAAAGACCGGGGAGTGTTAGCAGGAGTGGAACTTAGTTTAGCCATTTTTAAAGAAGTAGATCTTCACTTACAAGTACATGTTTTTATACACGATGGTACTTGGATCGAGCCTGGACAAGTGGTTTTAGAAGTTAAGGGATCCTCACAATCGATATTGAAAGCGGAGCGCTTAGTACTGAACTGCATGCAACGCATGTCTGGAATTGCGACTTATACTCGGTCTTTGGTTAACCTACTCGAAGGTACCAGAGCGAAATTATTAGATACCCGTAAGACGACACCTAATTTCCGTTTGGCAGAAAAATGGGCTTGCAAGATCGGTGGAGCGGTGAATCATCGCTACGGATTATTTGACATGATCTTAATTAAGGATAACCATGTAGACTTTGCAGGAGGCATTAAGCAAGCTTTGGAAAAAGCATTTAGCTACAATAAGACGCTCGAAAAGCCTTTGGATATCGAAATTGAAGTGCGCAACGAAACAGAATTAGAGGAAGTACTCGCAATAGGTGGCGTACAGCGCATCATGTTAGATAATTTTACTCCTGATCGCCTCCGTGGTGCGATTCGTAAAATTAATGGACGCTTTATTACAGAAGCCTCCGGTGGAATTACCGAAAAAACACTCCGCGCTTATGGCGAAACCGGGGTTGATTATATTTCAGTGGGGGCTTTAACCCACCAAGTTAAAAGTTTAGATTTAAGCCTAAAAGCAAAATGAATTTAAAGGAAGAAGCAAATTCCGTGGGCTACATTGCCCGCTCTACTCCCAAAGGCGTGGAATTAATTACCGAAATCCAACGCTTGAAGAAGGAAAAAAACGCGGTCATTTTAGCGCACTATTATGTAGATGGCGAAATCCAAGAACTTGCGGATTTCGTAGGAGACAGCTTAGGCTTATCACAAGCCGCGGAGAAAACGGAAGCTGATTTGATCGTCTTCTGCGGCGTTCATTTCATGGGGGAAACAGCAAAAATCTTAAACCCGACAAAAAAAGTGGTGGTTCCTGATTTCAATGCCGGTTGTTCCCTGGCTGACTCGGTTCCCGTAGCTGAATTTGCAGCTTTAAAAGCGAAACATCCTGATGCCGTGGTTGTTTCTTATATCAATTGCTCAGCGGATATTAAAGCGATGACAGACATCATCTGCACTTCGTCTAATGCTGTTCAAATTGTAGAATCTATTCCCGCAGATCGCGAGATTATATTTGCTCCAGATGCGAACTTAGGTCGCTATGTAGCGCACAAGACAGGACGTGAGCTGATTCTTTGGGAGGGGGCTTGTATGGTGCACATTGACATTTCTTTGGAGAAATTAGCCGTATTAAAACAAGAATACCCAGATGCATTGTTAATTGCACACCCAGAATGCAAAGAAGTCATTTTAAAAGAAGCCGATTATGTAGGATCCACTACGGCCCTTTTGAAATTTGTAGAAACCTCCCCTAATTCCACCTTCATTGTCGCGACAGAGGCGGGCATCTTACACAAGATGAAACAATCGGTGCCACACAAGCACTTGATTCCAGCACCAGCAAACGAACAAAATACCTGCGCTTGTAGCGAATGTCCCTATATGAAAATGAACACGCTCGAGAAATTATACAATGCCTTGTATTACGAATTACCAGAAATCAATCTAGCCGAAGAAACTCGCATTCCTGCTTACAAAGCGCTGAAAGCGATGCTAGAAGTTTCAGCTTAGTCGTTTAGTTCGAAAACCGCTTCGATTTCAACGGGTATATTATCCGGCAAAGTCCCCATTCCCACGGCGGAACGAACGCCTATACCATTTTCTTCTCCCCACACTTGGGCGAATAATTCGCTACATCCGTTAATAATGTAGGGATGACGCAAGAAATCATCCGTGGCATTGACCATGCCAAGTACTTTGACAACCCGTTTAATGCGATTCAAAGATCCTAATTGTGCTTTCAAGGTTGCCAAAATCGCCAAACCTACCTGGCGCGCCGCTAATTTACCTTCTTCTAAATCTAAATCTGCTCCAATGCGACCGATGATCAATGAGCCATCCGTCTGCACCGTTCCATGACCAGACACATAATAAAAATGTCCTACTTGTAAGCCAGGTTTGTAAACGCCTACTGGCTTAGGGGCTGGTGGTAGCGTGAGGCCTAAGGCCGCAAAATTAGCTTCTGGACTAGTTTTTTCCATGTAATTGTCTGATTATTTCGGAGATTAAACCCGTCCAACCTGTTTGGTGGTTCGCGCCTAAACCCTTTCCTGTATCTCCATCAAAATATTCGAAGAAGAGGTGTGAATCTTTAAAATGAGGATCTTGGAACTTTTTGTATTCTCCATACATTGGAATTTTTCCGTCTTTCCCAGGGACAAACATCGCTAATAAACGTTCAGATACTCCGCGTGCGGCCTCTTTAATGTTCATCATTTGGCCTGAATTAGTCGGATATTCTACCTCATAATCTGAACCATAATAGTCAGAGAATTTAGATAAGGAATCCAAAATCAAATAATTCATAGGGAACCATATAGGCCCACGCCAGTTTGAATTTCCGCCAAACATATCACCTGTTGATTCTGCTGGTGTATAATCAACTTGCAAGGTTCCTCCCTCGTAAGCAAACTTGTACGGATTCTCTTTGTGGTATTTAGACAGCGATCGGATGCCATAATCAGACAAAAACTCCGTTTCATCAAACATACGCTTCATAATCATCTTCATCCGATGCCCGCGCAAGATCGAAAGCAAACGCGTCTCCCCTTTTCCTGGTTCATACCAGCGCGAAATCAAGTTCGCTAAGTCTGGGCGATTATTCAATACCCATTCCACGCGACGCTTAAAGGCTGGTAATTTCTCCAGCATCTCAGAAGTTAAAGTCTCCACCGCGAAAAGAGGAATCAATCCTACCATCGATCGAACTTTCAATAATTCCGCTGAACCATCTTCTTTATGCAACATATCATAATAGAATTGGTCGTCTTCATCCCAGAGATTTAATTTATCTCCTCCAATCGATTGCATGGCCCCTGCGATGTGCAAGAAATGTTCGAAGAATTTCGAGGCCATATCCTGGTATACGGGATTTTGAATGGCAATTTCACAGGCGATGCGCAACATATTCAAACTGTACATGGCCATCCAACCGGTTCCATCCGCTTGCTCTAAATGCCCTCCAGTAGGTAATTCAGCAGAGCGATCAAACACCCCGATATTATCCATTCCTAAGAAACCTCCACCAAAAATATTATTCCCTCCCTCATCCTTCAGATTCACCCACCAGGTAAAATTCAATAATAATTTATGGAAAATACGTTCCAAGAAAATCACATCCCCTTTTCCGCCGTTCATTTCCTTATCGATCTCATAGACTTTCCAGGTGGCCCAAGCATGCACCGGTGGATTTACGTCAGAGAAGGACCATTCGTAGGCCGGAATTTGACCGTTCGGGTGCATGTAATATTCGCGAAGGATAACGGCTAGCTGTCTTTTGGCAAAATCAGGATCTAATCTGGCCAAAGGCAAGGTATGAAACGCTAAGTCCCAAGCCGCAAACCAGGGATACTCCCATTTATCCGGCATCGACAAGATATTCGCCGCATACATATGCCTCCAGGTACTATTACGACCACTTTTACGGCTCGCATCTGGCTTAGGCATGGCAGGATCCCCTTTAATCCATTCAAAAACATTGTAATAATACCACTGCTTCGTCCAAAGCATCCCCGCATAAGCCTGGCGCTGCAGTGAACGTAGATTATCGTCATCAATACCTTTCTGCAATTCCGCATAGAATTGATCGGCATCGATGATGCGATCTTCGAATATTTGGTCAAAATCTGCAAATGGCTCACGCTGCGTCACATTACTCAAACGCAAACGATACACTTTCTTTCCTCCAGCCGGAATCTTATCCGTGTATTTCACAGACGCTTTCGTCCCAATGTGATTCGGATTTACCGCGTGCTTGTTTTTATTAACGATGTATTCGTTAATTCCATCTTTCGTGAAATGTGAGATATTATCGGAATGATGCAAACGTTGAAAATTGGTCTCGTTATCACAGAAAAGAAACTCATCCGCGTCCTCTGCATACAATTTAAAACGCCCTACCACCCGGTGATCCACCTCGATGAAGGAATTCCCCACCCCCGTTAACAGTGGCTTGTAATTGTATTTTTCATATCCCCAACACCAGGTATTTCGATACCAAATAGTAGGCAAAACCGTGATAGGCGCTGCGACTTTCGAACGATTCTCTACGGTCACTTTAATCAATATATCTTGTTCGTCTGCTTTCGCATATTCAATCGAAATATCGAAGTATTCATTCGTGTCAAAAATGCCCGTATCTAACAGCTCATATTCCGGTTCATGGCGGTTTCTCTTCTTCGATTCGTCTATCAGTTTTTGATACGGAAACGTTTGCTGTGGGTACTTGTACAGCATTTTTTGGTAAGAATGCGTAGGCGTCGAATCCTGGTAATAATACAATTCCTTTACATCTTCACCGTGATTCGATTCTGCACCGGTTAACCCAAAAAAGCGTTCTTTTAAAATATGATCCCGGTGATTCCAAAAAGCAAATGCAAAGCAAACGTGTTGTTTATTATCGGATATTCCACCTATCCCCTCTTCCCCCCAGCGATAAGCCTTGGAACGCGCCATATCGTGGGTTATCGTACTCCAGGCGTTTCCGTGGGCTGAATAATCCTCTCTCACGGTACCCCACTGACGTTCTGTCAAATAGGGCCCCCATTTTTTCCAACCTTTATTATCGTTTCGTAATTGTAACCGTGCGCGCTCCGCTCCCAATCCTGACATAGTAAATCTTTAATGTATAAATTCGTAACTTAGGTATAAATGCAAAGACCAATTTACGTAAATTGCCTCTAAAATCAGCAAATAAACGATGAAAAAACTCCTCTATCTCTCTCTACTTTTGACTTTTTTCGCTTGCAAAAAAGCAGAACAACCCTCTTCTGAATTAGCCAAAATCGTGGGAGATTACTATGAAGATCAATTAAAACTCAATCCTACTTCCGCCACAGCAAATGGAGACAATCGATACAATGACCAATTAAACATCGATTTTACGGATAGCCATCGTGCTTTAGTAAAAGAGACTCTCGAAAAATACGCTAGCGAAATCAGTACTATACACCGCGAAGATTTGAATTCGAATGATCAAATCACGTATGATTTATTATCTCGTGATATCAAACTAGGCCTAGAAGGATTAAGCTACCCTGAAAACCTAACTCCATTGAACCAGTTTTATGGTTTTCACCTAACCTTTGCTCAATTAGGCTCCGGACAAGTAATGCAACCCTTCAAGACCGTAAAGGACTACGAAAACTGGGGCAAACGCATGAAAAAAGGCGTAGCCTATCTAGATTCTTCGATCGTTTATTTCCGCAAGGGAATAAAAGTGAATTATGTGCTACCCAAAGCTTTGGTTATCAAAATCATACCACAATTAACCGCATTCGCCGTAAAAGACATCAAAGCATCTACTTTCTATGGGCCTTTAAAACAATTTCCTGCGTCATTCTCAGAAGTAGACAAAAAACGCTTTACCACTGAGTACACTACAGCAATTCAAAACGAAATTCTCCCAGCCTATGCCCGTTTAGCCGCCTTTTTACAAAACGAATACTTGCCTAAAGCGCGAACTAGCACGGGAATTAGTGCCTTGAAAAATGGCGCTGCCTATTACCAATATTTGATTCGTGTCTTAACTACAACGGATAAACCGGCAGACGAAATCTACCAAACAGGTTTAAGCGAAGTAAAACGCATTCGGACGGAAATGGAGAAAACGAAAAACGCCGTGGGCTTTAAAGGAACTTTGGCTGAATTCTTCCAATACATGAAGACGGATCCTAAATTCTACCCTTACAAAACTCCGGCTGAGGTTTTAGCTGCCTTCCATGCGATTCATAAGAAGATGGAACCATCTTTAAAGACCATGTTTGGCCGTGTACCTAAAACGCCCTTCGAAATTCGCCAAACCGAAGCCTTCCGCGCCGCCTCTGCCTCAGCGGAATACTTCCAAGGATCAGAAGATGGAACACGTCCGGGGATTTTCTACGTACCTATTTTGGATGCTAAGAAATTCAATATCACTTCCGGTATGGAAAGCTTGTTCTTGCACGAAGCGATTCCAGGACATCACTACCAAGTTAGTTTGCAACAAGAAAACAGTGATTTGCCTAAATTCCGCCGTTTCGGAGGCAACTCAGCCTACGCAGAGGGCTGGGCTTTGTATACGGAAAGCCTAGGTAAAGAATTTGGCCTTTACACAGATCCCTACCAATACATGGGTGCTTTAGGAGATGAAATGCACCGGGCCATCAGACTGGTGGTAGACGCAGGCATGCACTCAAAAAACATGACAAGAGAAGAAGCGATCAAATTCATGATGGACAATGAGCCACTGAGTGAGGAGGGCACCATCGCTGAAATCGAACGCTACATGGCCATTCCAGCACAAGCATTGAGCTATAAAATAGGAGCCTTGAAAATCCGCGAAATTCGCAGCCGCTTAACGGAAGAGCTAGGGAATAAATTCAAACTTTCTGATTTTCATGACGAATTATTAAAGGATGGCAACATGCCTTTAGACGTATTAGAAACGAAAATGAATGCTTGGGCAGCATCAAAAAAATAATGCAATTAACAACTACATTTCCCATCCCGGAAGCACCTATTTTGATGAATCATCGCAGTAAGGTGCTAACGATGGGGTCTTGTTTCGCTGCTTCAATGGGTTCGCGTTTGACTAAATTACCGCTAGAGGTGATGAGTCAACCTCTAGGCACCTTGTTTCATCCATTCGCGATTTCCAAGGCTCTATCCGGAGAAGTATCCGAAGATTTGTATGAACAAAGGGGCTATTTTTTACATCCAGACTATCACTCCGTATTTACTTCAGCAAATCAAGATGCCATTTTATCCCAAATCCGTTCTGTTTCGGACAAAGTCGTGAACTTTAAAGCATCGGCAGACTTTTTAATCTTGACCTGGGGAAGCTCATTTAGTTATTTTGACAAGCATCTAAATAAATCGATTGCGAACTGCCACAAAATGCCGGCAGATCGTTTCGAGAAACGGTTATCAAGCGTAGACGAGATTGTGAGCGACTTCCAATCTCTACACTCTACTCTCCCATCTACGACGCAAATCGTATTAACGGTCTCCCCTGTACGCCATACAAAAGACGGCATGCAAGAGAACCAAGTTTCGAAATCAACGCTTCGCGTAGCGGCAGACATCGTTTCTAAAAAATTTGAAAACGTGCACTATTTTCCTGCCTATGAGATCATGCTGGATGAATTACGGGATTACCGCTTCTATGAAGCCGATATGATTCACCCGAATGAGCAAGCGCAAGCTTATATTTGGGAAGGATTTATATCGACTTTTTTTGATGCGGAGTTAAAGGCCATTTCCAAACGCTGGGATTCCATTTTCCGAACCTTAGCCCACAAACCACATCCCGCTAAATTAATAGATCACAGACGCGTACTAGAAGTTCTATTAGCAGAATTAAACGACGAAAAATACAGCGAAATAGATACGTGCAAAATCGCCGAATACGTCGCGCATGAAATAAAAAACACGTATATTTGAGGTTTGAAAAGGAAAAGAGATTCATGGGAGAATTAAGCGTAAGCAAAGAGATTATACTAGGTGCCTTGAGCACCGTTCAAGAGCCAGATCTAAAGAAGGATTTAGTCACCTTGAATATGATTAAAGACGTGGAATTAGGCGTAGGGGAAGTTCGCTTCACAGTCGTATTAACGACACCTGCTTGTCCACTTAAAGAGAAAATCAGAAAAGATTGCGAGGATGCGATTCACAATTTAGTGCATCCAGACTTGAAAATCGTGATTCATATGACGGCCGAAGTCACTACGTTGACCTCCAAAGATCCCTTAATTCCAGGCGTTAAAAACGTCATTGCGGTGGCATCAGGAAAAGGCGGTGTAGGAAAATCGACCGTAACAGCGAATCTAGCGATGGCCTTAAAAAATGCCGGTGCGAAAGTAGGTATTTTAGATGCTGACATTTCTGGACCTTCGATTCCAGTGATGTTTGGGGCAGAGGATTTGCAACCACTTGTAACGGAAGTAAGCGGCAAAAACCGCATTCAACCGATCATGCAATATGGCATTAAGATGATTTCGATGGGCTTTTTAGCCCCTACAGAAAGTCCTGTGCCTTGGAGAGGTCCGATGATGACGCAAGCTTTGCGTCAATTTTTTGGCGATACAAACTGGGAAGAATTAGACTATTTATTAATCGATCTTCCTCCAGGAACGTCAGACATACATTTAACCTTAGTGCAATTGATCAAATTGACCGGTGCTGTCATCGTGACGACCCCTCAAAAAGTCGCACTTTCAGATGCCACAAAAGGTTTAGCTTTCTTCAAACAAGCAGGTATTAATGTACCTCTGTTAGGTTTAGTCGAAAACATGGCTTATTTCACTCCAGCAGAATTGCCTGAAAACAAATATTATTTGTTTGGCAAAGATGGTGGCAAACAATTAGCTGATAAATATGCTGTACCTTTCTTAGGCGAGGTTCCCCTCATTCAAGCGATTCGCGAAGCAGGGGACGAAGGCAAACCGATCGCCTCAAGCGAAGGTCCAAGTGCAGATGCATTTGCAGCGATTGCAGCTAATTTAGCACAGCAAGTAGCCATTTCGAACGCAAAAAACCAAGCCTCTTAAGATGGAAAATCACCCACTCTATTCACGCGTTCAGACAGCTTTAGATAGCATTAGACCCTATTTAGTAGCAGACGGAGGTAATGTAGAAATTACAGAAATCACACCTGAAAATGTGTTAAAACTGGCGCTGACTGGCAATTGCCAATCTTGCAATATGTCAGCGATGACCTTTAAAGCCGGTGTAGAAGAGGCCATCCGTAGAGATGTCCCAGAAATCACAGCAGTAGAAGAAGTAAAACCCTAATTGACCTATGATGCGGATAGGAATATTTTTTGGCGGCCCCGCGCGTGAACGGGAAATTAGTTTTCTAGGTGGAAAAACAGCGATGGCACACCTGAATAAGGCTTTATTTCAACCTGTCCCCCTTTTTGTGGATAGTTTGGGGCATTTTATTCTCATTAAAGAAGAACTTATATTCGAAGAATCCATCCGCTCTTTTTACCCACCAAAGCGCCTTCAAACAGCTCCCTTCCACGTCTACATCGAATCTTTACCAGATGCAGAAGCGACCGAGCTTTTAAAAGAAGTAGGAACCGTTATTCAACCGGCCGATTTTGCACTACACTTTGACTTTGCCTTCATCGCGATGCACGGCCCGGGTGCAGAGGACGGCAGTATTCAAGGACTCCTAGAATGGTATAACATTCCATATTCTGGCCCTAGCGTTTTAGGTTCAGCAATTGGTATCGACAAAGCAAAGCAAAACGAATGGCTACAAAAATCCGTGGGTTTAGAGAAGCGCTTCTTTGTTTTGCAACGGGATGATTACACTAAATACGGAAGAGAGACCCTTTACGAGCAAATTAAGAAAGAAATTGGTATTCCTTTTGTGGCCAAAGCTCCTCACCAGGGATCCTCTATCGGTCTTGCTTTCGTCAAACAAGATTCGCTCGAAGTATTCGATCAAGCAATCAAAAAATGTCTTTTCATCGAGGAAATTTACCGGGAAGAATGGTTAAAATTAGACGAAGAGGGACAAATAGCCTTATTGCAAAAAATGGTGAACCTAGACGAGGGAATTGGATTTCCAGTCGTTTTCCAAAAGCAAACCTACTACCACCCTGCTGATTTATTCATCGCGCTTCGTGACTATTTCACCCATACTGTAACGAAAGCTAGTATTCAGTCCATTCATTCTGAGGATGCCATTTTATTAGAATCCTTTGTCAATGGAAACGAATTTAGCTGTGGTGTCATTCAAACCCCAACTGGCGAGGCAGTAGCCCTGCCTCCTACGGAAATTGTCATCGACGAATCCGTAGAAGTATTTGATTTTAATGCCAAATACAAATCGAAATTAACGCGCAAACGCATTCCGATGCAGGCAAGCCTGGCACATTTACAAGTGATTCAAGCACAGGTAAAACAGGCGTTTCAGGACTTAGGCTTTGGGGTGTGTACCCGCATCGATGGATTCCTGGATACGAAGGGCGTGGTTGTTTTACACGACCCCAATACCATTCCTGGGATGTCTCCTAGTTCTTTAATCTTCAAACAAATGGCTGAAATCGGCCTGAATGTAACCGATTCTTTAACCTATTTCATCCGTCAATCTATCCGTGAGCGACTCAGAACGGGGAAAAATTACTATTTCATTCATCAGCAATTAAAAGCACTAGATGAGGCTATTTCCGCATCATTGCAGGCCAAGGCAAAGAAAGAGGTCCTAACTTTAGAAATCTGTGGCCATAATGATGAGGCCTTAGAAGCGAGCTTCCAAGCAATCAAAAAACAAGCGGCAGAATTAGCTGCTCTGGGCACGGAAAACTTCCAAGTTTGCACCCCTTTAGAAATCGAAGAAGGTGAAACTTTACTTGCATTGCACGTTGCACACATCAGCAAAGATTCTGCCAAAGAAATGCTAGAAGCGATCAAAACCGGGGTACACCCCTTGATTGCCCACACGCGAGAAGCAGCCATCGACATCACTAAATTTTATACCAATGTCTAATACCGAGCTAAACCCATTGCAATACCCCATTGGTAAATTCAAAAATCCAGAGGTCATTACCGCTGAGATCAGAGCCGAATGGATTAAAACGATTGCCACTACTGCAGATGATTTAGCGGCAATCTTGAAGAATGTAGATGAAACTTTGTTAGAAAAACCTTACCGCGAGGGAGGTTGGTCCGCCAGAAAGGTCATTCACCATTTAATGGATAGCCACATGAACAGCTACATCCGCTTTAAAATGGCACTTACAGAAGATAACCCTATCATTAAACCCTATAATGAAGATGATTGGGCATCCATGCCTGATGGTAATCAAGCACCCATTGCATGGTCCATCGAAGGATTGCGTTACATTCACCTGCGTTGGGTTTATTTAATGGAAACGATGACGGAGTTAGATTGGAAGAAAACTTACCTTCATCCAGAAAGAGGAATCACCTATCCTTTGGACAAGGTTTTGGGGATTTATGCTTGGCATTGTGAACACCATCTGAAACATATCGAATCGGTTCTTTAAAGCTTAAAGCACAAAGAATAAAGTACAAAGATGGAATCGCCTTCGGTGATGCGTTCATGAAAAACGCTAGCTCTCTAGACAGAAATCGGTTTTGAAATTTATAAAATCATTGCGCAGCACGATTTTGAGATTTCAAAACCGATTTCTTGTTCCATGGCGCCGTCGTATTACTTGCCATCTGAATCGCTAACACGATCATCAGTAGCGTAAAAAGAATGAGTACCCAGCGGAAGATTTTTTGGTTCTTGTTCATAGTTGATGAGTGATCGTGGCGGAGCCTTTCGTTATTTCAGACCAGGAACTTAGGCCTGGAAATTGCAAAGATACACATCCGGCCGTCTCCATTTGGATCATTTCTCCCGATAAATAAGAGGCGACGTAGGAAATAGAAGGATTGTGCGCTATTAGGTAAAGAATAGGTTCTGTTCGCTTTTCGATGGCTTTTAGGTAATCTGGCCCACTAGAAACATACCAAAAATCCGACAATTCGAATGCTGCAAATGGCTTTCCGAGTAGTTCCGCCGTTTCTCTTGTACGAATCGCATCAGAAATAAGCCAAAATCCAGCCGGAAATTGTTTCAAATGCATCCACTCCCCTAGTAGCAAAGCTTCTTCGATACCTCTTTCGGAGAGGTGTCTGCCTTTATCTTCCGCTGTATGTGGGCCCGCATGTGCGTGGCGAATGAGAATGAGTTCCATTATTCGAAATCTGAGGCGCTTAATAATGGGAATTTACCAGACTTATGTTCGGCACCCATTTTAACATAATGTGGAGGACCAAATTTCAGGCGATTGATTTGGTCTTCGTTTAAGGTCTTCACGATTTTAGCAGGGGTTCCTAACACGAGGGAGTAATCGGGAATCTCCATTCCTTCGGTTACTAATGCGTGAGCTCCGATGAGGCAATATTTGCCTACTTTGGCCCTATTTAACACCGTAGCTTGCATCCCCACTAGGCTTCCCTCCCCTATTTCTGCTCCGTGTACAATAGCCCCATGGCCTACCGTCACATGAGGCCCAATGATCGTTTTATCCCCTTCATCTGCATGTAAAACGGCATTATCTTGAATATTACAGCCCTCTCCCAAATGAATCTCCTCCACATCTGCTCGAATAACCGCACCATACCAAACAGACACGTCTTTTGAGATAAAAACACGCCCCATCACACTGGCCGTCGATGCAATAAAAATCGCCATATAGTTTCTATTTAATTGATCAAATATACCTTAAATTGCGAATCAATGAAAGAATTCTATGCATTTGGCTGTTGGAAATCAAGTGATCACATCACTTCGATCGGTTGTGGCTACGGCTGGTGGGAAGTGAGTCTCTGCCTGCATTATCCGGCCCAAAAATTAACACTCATTGATCCTTTAGTAAACGAGGAAGATCTCCATGACAGCATTCAATACTTCACGGAGAAAACCGGATTAAGCTGGAAAACAGAAGTCAATTTGAATCCAGCAATGCTCGAAAAAGTAGATCAAATCTGGATTTTTAACGCATGGCATGAATTAGATGATCGGGCAGCGATGCTTCACAAAATCAAATCCGCATTAAACCGTGGGGGCATTGTGATCATCGAGGAAGAAATTTCAAAGGTGCTTCGATTACAGCACGAAGGATGCGAGAAAGACTTGTTTTTTGAACATGAAATCATAGAAGAATTTCAGAATGCCGGATTTCAATATTTGGCTACCAAAACAAAGGACGAAGTCGCGATTTACCTTAAATTTCGAAAATGAAAGCCGTTTTTTAGCTTAAATAAAAACCTTTTCGCAAATTTGCAGCCGAATTAGCTAACATGTCAACAATCGAACGTCCCTATATTATCGGTATCACAGGAGGCAGCGCCTCAGGCAAAACGCTCTTTTTAAGCCGATTAATGGAGCAGTTCAGAACAGATGATATCTGTTTATTATCGCAAGATAATTATTACCGTCCCATTGAACACCAGACAAAAGATCACAACGGAATCGAAAACTTTGATCTTCCCGGTGCCATTGATGACCAAGCTTTTGCAGCGGATATCGAAAAATTACGTAATGGTGAGGTCGTTAGTAGATTAGAATACACGTTCAACAATACGGAAAAAGTACCGGACATGTTGCACTTCCATCCCCGCAAAATCTTAGTGGTGGAGGGTATTTTTGTCTTTCACTTCCCGGACGTGGCCCAGCTTTTAGACCTTAAAATCTTTATCGATGCCCAAGACAAAATCAAATTAAAGCGCAGAATTAAACGCGATAATGAAGAAAGGGGCTATGATTTACAGGACGTTATGTACCGTTGGAAATACCACGTAAAACCTACTTACGAAGAATTTATCCGCCCGCATAAACGTAGCTGCGACATCGTGATTCCTAATAATCACCACTTCGAAAAAGGCCTGGAAGTCATTGTGTCTTACCTAAAGAATCAGATCTAGGTTATAGTGCAAACCTTTGTTTTCGCGTTGTGCCCGTGCATGTTTGATAATCAAATAGGCCACATTAATCATATTGCGCAATTCACACAAAGGCACGGTAATTTTTGATTGTCGGTATAATTCCTCGTGTTCAAGGTAGATTAATTCCAAACGATCATAGGCTCTTTTCAAACGCCTATCTGTCCGAACAATTCCCACGTAATTGGACATAATCGATTCTAATTCCCGAGTCATTTCCGTCACTAATACCATTTCTTCCGGATGGCGTGTGCCATCATCATTCCAAGAAGGAATTTTCGCTGGTAATGTTTGCGTCCCAAATTCGGATACCGATTTTTCAAAGGCACGGTGTGCGTAAACAATCGCTTCTAAAAGGGAATTAGAGGCCAAACGGTTCGCCCCATGAAGACCAGTAAACGAACATTCCCCTGCAGCATACAGATTTTCAATATTCGTCTGACTGTATTCATTGACAATAATTCCACCACATAAATAATGCTGAGCGGGAACTACGGGAATCATTTCTTTAGACATATCAATCCCCAAAACCCGAAGACAATGATCGTAAATCATCGGAAAGTGTTGAAGAATTTCTTCTTTAGGAATATGGCGCGTATCCAAGAAAACATGATCCGTACCATTCTTTTTCATCTCTGAATCAATAGCACGTGCCACGATATCCCGTGGAGCCAGTGACAAACGGGCATCGTACTTTTCCATGAAAGTAGATCCATCCTGGTTCTTCAAAATCCCCCCATGGCCACGCACGGCCTCGGAAATCAAGAAGGAAGGCTTCTTCCCTGGATTATAAAGGGCAGTAGGATGAAATTGAATGAATTCCATGCCTTGAACGAAGGCTTTGGCCCTGTAAGCCATGGCGATCCCATCTCCAGTAGCGATGGTAGGATTCGTCGTAGATTGATACACCTGACCAATTCCACCTGTCGCTAATAAGGTTGTTTTGCCTAAAAACGTTTCAATTTTATTCGTTTTTAAGTTCAACACATACACGCCAAAACATTTCTTCCCTGGTGTATCTTTTGTCACTTTTTCCCCCAAATGGTGCTGGGTAATCAAATCCACCGCAAAGAAATGTGTATAAAAATCAACCGACGGATACGATTTTACTTTCGCTAACAAAGCCCGCTCAATCTCATTTCCGGTGGAATCTTTATGGTGCAAAATTCGCTTATCCGAATGCCCACCTTCTTTGACTAAATCAAAACTACCATCCGACTGGCGATCAAAATCTGTTCCATAGGCGATCAATTCCTTCAAACGCTCTGGCGCCTCTTTTACAACGATTTCCACCACTTTGCGATCACTCACAAAGTCTCCCGCCACCATTGTATCGTCTATATGTTTTTCAAAGGAATCTGCTGTATCCCAAACCGTGGCAATCCCACCTTGTGCATATTTCGTGTTCGTTTCTTCGGCCACGGTCTTTGTAATCAAAGCAATTTTGATCGGAATTTGACGTTCCTGAAAATAGTCCGCGACTTTCACCGTGTAGGATAAACCTGCAATTCCAGAACCAATGACAATAAAGTCGTATGTAGGCATAGGATTATAATATGGTATGCAAATTAATCAAAAAGAGTCTACGAACCGAAATGTGGACTTTATTTTGTAGCTTTGCCGAAATAAAAAATATAAACCCTTAAAAATCAATTTATACCAAATGGAACAATCGCCTAACAACAATTCCAAAACCGCCCTTATTGTCTTAGCAGTGCTAACGGCAGTATTAGGAGTTTTGTACTTCCGCTCGTACCAAACGACGAAAGATCAAGCCACGCAAATCGAACAAAAAGCTACTGAATTAGCCAATACACGCTCTTCATTAGATTCGATTTCTACTCAATTAGATGCTAAAATCGCTGAAATCAAATCTTTAGGTGGTCAAGTAGCTGATTTAGAAGCATTGAAAGTTCAATTAGAACAAGATAAAGCTTCTTTAAAGAATTCAAACCACGCAACAATCGCTTCTTATGAAGCGAAAATCAAAGAATACAACGCAGTATTATCTACTAAAGATGCTGAGATTGTAGAATTGAAAAAGCAAAATGGTATTCTAACAGAGAGCAATCAAACGTTAACAACGCAAAATGCAACGTTAAACACAGAGAACTCAGGTTTGAAAAACCAAAACCAAACGTTATCTGACACCCTTTCTTCTGTTAGCCAACGCAATAAAGAATTAGCGCGCAAAGTGAGCATCGCTGCTGCTTTGAAAGCACAAAACTTGAAAGTGTTAGCGGTTAACGCAAAAGGAAAAGAAACAGAAAGAGCTCGTTTGAACGGAAAGAAAATCGAGAAATTGAAAGTGGTATTTAGCCTAGCTACTAACCCCATCACAAAGCTAGAAAACAAGACGGTTTACGTTCGCGTTTTGGATGGTGAAGGTGCTACTTTATCAGATGAAGCGATCGGTTCTGGCCGTATCACGATTAACGGAAAAGAATTAACCTACACGGCTAAGCAATCTTTCGAATACACGAATGATAGCCAAACGGTGGCAATCACTTACCCTCGTGGTGGCGTCGCTTACAAGCCAGGTAAATACACAGTAGAATTATATGCAGAAGGTTTCCCAATCGGAACAGGAGCATTCGAGGTGAAATAATTTTCTCCTCCTTTAAGATTGAAAAGGGCCATCCGAAAGGGTGGCCTTTTTTATTTCTTTTTCTGCCAAAAGAAGGTATTGAATCCTTTATTATACAACAAACTCGCTCCTACTGTTTGATTGATTTGATACGAGTTAAAAGATCCTAAGATCGTCGTCTGAACGTTTCGATTATAGGTCTTTAAACGAAGACTACCATCCGGTTTAACGAACCACTCCAAGGCCCAATCCCCGAGCAATACTTGTGGACTCGTTTGATTTCTGGCATCTGTGAAGCCACCACTTCGGGTAACACGCAAGCGATCATTGAAATTATAAGAGGCACGTAATTGTAAATTAGAGAGGATATCTTGGTTCAAAGCTCCTCCACCCAAAGACACCGAAATGTCTAAATCTTTGTTGATTTTAGAGGCCAAATTACTCAACTGATTTGAAAGCATCTCCGTAAAGTTACCCATCAAATTCCCCAAGGCCAATCCACTACCACCAAAGGGAGAAACCAATTGACCAAACAACAAAAGATTACTCACCTGGCGCGTTAGTTCTTGATCATCGGTTTTGATCCGATTCGCAAAAGCAGTAACAGCCCCATTCAACGTCATATCCTTAGGATAATCCCGAATACCGATGTCAAAATTCACGCTAGGCGACAATAAACGATCCTGTAAACTAATGGTCACATCCACCGGATAACGGCGCTTGAACTCAGGTAAATTCCCCTTATTTGTCGTATCTAATAAGATGGGAAACAAGGAGGCATATTGCGTATAAATGGCCTTGATATTCACATTCGCTTCCAGTGGATCACCTGTCCATGAAATCTTCGAGCCACGTTGAATCGCAAATTTCTTATTAATTAGATTTTGGAGGGTAAAGGTATAATCTCCTTGATCGATGGCATAGTCCCCCACCATTTTAAAGGCTCCTTTTTTGTCCAAATTCATCTTAATATCACCCGATCCATACATACGCATGACATCTCCTTTTTTAGCATCAAACTGAACTTCACCATATGCCTCAGGTGTCAAAGCTAAACGTAAGTCGAGTGTAATGCCATCTTCCTGTAATTTCGTAGAAACAGTGGAAGCCGCTAGATCCACATCCGTGTTCTTTACATCACTTAAGAAGCTATAATCTTCAGCGTCTGTCGCATCTGCTTCACGATCTAATGGAATAAATAAACGCGTCCCTTTTTCAGACTTCAAATCAGCCGAAACCACTAAATTATCCACCGATCCAGAAACGCGCATCGGACCGGATGCATAGCCTAATCCATAATAAATCGAGTTTGGCTCTCGGCTCGTATTTAGTAATTTATAATGATCTAAATTAGCTTGAATAGCTAATTCAAAAGGCTTCCCTTCTGGAAATAACAGGGTGGTATTCACTAGCGCTTTGTTCCCTTCTGGATCTAACACTTTCCAATTCTTCGCAAAAATCTTTCGGGGAGTAAAGTTCACTGTATCCGAAACAAACATCGAAGTTTTCAAATAATCGAATACAGCCCCTGCCTTCAAAAACACAATATCCCCCGTTATTTCAGGTTTCGTAGGTATACCTCCAATATGCAAATTACCGGAGGCTGAGCCTTTCAAACCAGAGAAAATCCCCTCTGTAAAGGGTTCCAGAATCTGCAAATCGGTTTGATTTAATTCAGCCTTGATATTCAGTTTTTGGTCCTGTTCAAAAGGCCTGTAGCCACCAGTCAACGACAAAACGGACTCTCCCAAGCGATTTAAATTCAAGTTCAAATCCATCACTTTTTCGTCTGCCAAATAGGTCCCAACCCCTTGTAAATTCCCGATGTAAAACTTATTCAACCTCAGCGAATCCACTAACATCCATGAATCCAAACGAGTATGGTGATACCAATCCTGTATGGCTATTTCTCCGTTTAACTCCCCTTGTGTTTTGGTAGCAAACAAGGGTTTCAAAGTGGATAATTGAAAGTGGTTTGCACGCAATTTAATCGTCTCTGTGGTGTCGTTTGATAGACTTCCTTGCAAGGAAATAGATTGGTTTTGATTAGCCACAATGACTCTATCTGCCTTCCATTCTGATCCTTGAATCGTAATTTTATTAGCCGGATCCATCGCCCAATCTTGCCCTAAAATACGGAAATATGTATCCTTGAATTTCAAGGATAAACCATCCTCTTCGAAGGCCCAAGCACCGGCCAGGTGGGCTGAATTCTCCTCACCTTGTTGCTTAAAATCTAGGCCAAAATTAATTCGATCCTGATCCCAAAGAGCGTCCAATTTGAAGTTCTCCGTTGGTGTCAAAAAGTTTAACTGTTGTTTTCTAGATGAGAAGACTAGACTGGTTGATACTTCAGGGGCACCTAGGAATTTAGAACTTTGGAATGAAAAAACCGATTGATAAAAATGGTAGCCGCCCAAAACCAAAGTGTCAGGGTAGGCCTCCAAACTCAACGAAAGCGTTCTCCCTTTCGAAATATTACCAGAGAAAACGGTATTTTCCCCGATCTGTAACGATGGGAAAAATCGTGCCAAAATAGGATCTACTCGGTGGCAAATCACCGTAAAATCTGCCTTGTATTTCGTGTCAATTTCATGCCGATGCGTAGCATAATATCCCCAGCGCTCGTCTGAGCCTTTTTTGAAATACTGCGCATATTCATCCGCTAATTGCCCTAATTGGGATTGCAGGACACTTGGCGTAAACTCGCCACTGATTTCCGCAGAAATCAAATCTGAAGTTAACTTGTAATGGCGTTTTTGTGCCGCTCCATTTTCAGAAGTTAGGGTAACTAATTCAACATGGAGGTCAGGTTTATTCGGGGTACGTAAGGTGGAGTTAAAGAACACCATCCGGCCTTCTAAATCATCAAAACGATCACCTTTAAAGTCTAATTCAAAATCAGTGGAGACACTAAGTGGAGCCTCCATCAAGCGCATCTTTTGCCAATTGGAGCGCAAAATTTCACCCTGCATTTGATACACAGGTTTCAAGCCCCTCAGATCAATTAAACCTGACATCGTGGCGACTAAATTGGTATCTTTCGAGATTACATCGCCTTTAAATAATTGTTTTTGGAAATTCCCTTTCAGGGCAATTTTATGGTAGAGGTATTGGTTAAAATAGATCTCTGAAACCTTCCCATCAAAATCAATGTTAGCTGATTTCTTCGCAAATCCGCTCCCTTTCAAATGGCCTTCCGCATCTAAAGTGCCTAAAGCAGGCTCCATTCCTAAAAACTTACCAAACTTAAATTTCTGTAATTTGATCGTCCCATCATAGCGAGAAAAGGCCATCGAATCTTGCAAATTCATTTTAACATCTGCTTCCACATAGCCTAAACCCGTCTTCAATTTTCCAGCCGTCCTAAAAACTCGGTTATTCCCTTTGAAAAGTCCATCAAAAGCAACAGGCCCTAAAATAACCATATTTTCAGCAGCAGATTTCGTAATATAAGTGGCCAAATCTTGTGGATAAAACAAGGATGACTTCATCACAAAATCCATCTCCGTTTTATCGACTTCAGGCAATCCTCTAAAATGAAAATCCCCCCGCAAAACACTTTTATTCCCAAATCCTAATTCAAACTTTTTCAAATCCAATTTCGCCACCGTACCTCGCAAAGTTCCCTTCAAACGATACATGCCTTTGTAAGCATACATCGCTTCCACAAAACGCCCCAAATCCTCCCCTTTCACGATTGCACCGTTGAAATCGGCTTGCATATCGACGTCCGTAATCCAACGGGTCATCGAACGCATATCGCGGTAATTCACCACCAATTTTCGGGTGACGCGCGAATCATTAAAGCGTAAATCCAATTGATCAAAACGCATTTGATGATCCGAAATCATGAATACTGTGTTTAAGTTTTTTACATCAAAACCGGTCAGTGGATCTTTTGTTCGTAAACCAATGGCTTGTAAGCCTAGCGTGTCATTTTTTACATAAAAATTCTTGACTTTGGAATACACTTTCGCGAGCGTAAAGTGCGAAATATCGAAATGGCGACGTGTCGCTTCACTTTTACGTGTATGATCATCTAATGAAAATTCCCCATCAATGACCTCCGCTTCTGGTATCGTAAAAATAGCAGACGGTCCTTTTTTAGCCGTTTTCACCCCACCTGTAATCCATTTTTCCAATCGCAAAATAAACTCCTCAATGTTCATTTTCCCTGACTTCTTTTCGAAAATCAAATGTACCCTCGGACGGGTTAATCGAGCATAATCCAAACTCGGCTTCCCTGGCTGCAGAAACAAATGTGCAATACTGAAATTAACATCGAGCTGTTCAATTTGAATCATTTTAGCACCCCAAGGATCTTTTACTTCCAATCCTTTAATACTGACTTCATCAAAGAATTTAACCTGAATTCCCTGTATTTTCACCGGATATCCGATCGCTTTTTCGACTTGAGGTGTTAAATAATTCGCTAATAATGATTGGTTTACGGGGGCTCTAAGGAGAAGAATGGTCGCAAAAATCAACAAAAAAATCCCTAGCAATCCATAGAGGATTGTTTTCACAGAGATTTTGAGATATTTGACCATATTGCCGTATTTTTGCGCAGAATTCTATTTTTATGAAGCTACTGGCTATTGAATCTTCTTGCGATGAAACTTCGGCTGCCGTGATGGTAGACGGCGTTTTGAAGTCTAATATCATCTCGACACAACTCATTCATACTGAATGGGGAGGCGTCGTTCCCGAATTAGCCAGCAGAGCTCATCAAAAATCAATCATCCCTGTCGTAACAGAGGCCCTGCAAAAAGCAAATATAAACAAAAATGAACTGAATGCCATTGCCTTCACAAGGGGCCCTGGGCTTTTAGGAGCTTTATTAATCGGTACCTCATTCGCCAAGTCTTTGGCACTCAGTCTACAGATCCCATTAATCGAGGTCAATCATATGCAGGCCCACGTTTTGGCCCATTTTATTGAAGACCCTAAGCCCACATTTCCCTTCCTTTGCTTGACGGTGAGTGGGGGGCATACGCAATTGGTTTGGGTAAAATCTGCTCTCGAAATGGAGGTTATTGGTGAAACGCAGGACGATGCTGTGGGTGAGGCCTTTGACAAAACCGCAAAACTGCTGGGCCTACCTTATCCTGGTGGTCCATTGATCGATAAACTTGCCAAAGAAGGCGACCCCAATCGCTTCCCCTTTTCTTTAGGCGAAATGCCTGGCCTCAACTTTAGCTTTTCCGGTATCAAAACTGCTATTCTTTACTTCCTCCAAAAAGAAGTCAAAAATAACCCCAACTTCATCGAAGAAAACAAAGCAGACATCTGCGCCTCTGTTCAAAAATCCCTCATCGACATGCTATTGCGCAAAACAAAAAAGGCCATGAAGGAGATGAACTGCACACAAATTGCCATCGCGGGTGGCGTTTCTGCTAATTCAGGTTTACGCACACTACTTTCCGAAATGGGTGCAGCGATGGGCTGGGAAGTATTCATTCCCGCCTTCAGTTATTGCACTGATAATGCTGGAATGATCGCTATGGCAGGTCATTTCAAAGCAGAAGCTGGAGAGTTTTGTGGACAGGATGTGAGTCCGTTAGCCAGGTATGAGCTCACGGCGAAGCCGATCGCTTAGACAAAAGTCGTCACTTTGTGACTTAGTCATCGCTTCGCGATTTAGTCAAAAAGTCGTCACTTCGTGACTTAGTCGCTGCTACGCAGCTTAGTCGCGACTTCGTCGCTTGGTCAAAGGGTCGAAGCAGTCGTGACTAGATCGCGCAGCGATGACTAAACGACGCAGTCGTGACTAAGGCGCTCCGCGCCGACTACCCTTTTAGTTCCTTCAACGCATTCCAAAACGCCATTTTCAGCGTCTTTTCAGCATCAGTTAATGAAGAGATATAGCGTGGAAAGAAATAGACTAATTTAGATTCGATAGAAACAATTTCGGTTGTAGGAAGCTCGCTTTGCCAAAGGGCGGGTTGCTGGCCGATGAAAATATAGCGCTGAGCACTCGTTTCTTTCAAGAAATCAGTAAAATTGGGTTCCTCATCTAATGGCGTATAGACTGACCATTCAGCTGACCCTAACACTAATGGAGGAGCAGAGAATATAAGTTTCAAGCGGGAAAGTTCGGCTTCGGCGATTTGGCCTACTACCACCCATGGAGTGGATACTTTAGGCTTTACCGATGCAATCGTTTCATCTACGGCAGAAACCTCAGAAACAGCAGGGGATTCCGCTAGCTGCGCTTCTGACTTATCCTGCGGAACCCAATAGATCTCGTCGAATTTGTACAAATCAGCTAATGAAATCCCCTCCATTTTGATATTTAGGCTAATGAACCTCTTAACACACAAGCCTCACGGTCTGGACCTGTCGAGATGAAGTTGATAGGCAGGTTCAAGTGCTTCTCTAAAAATTTAATGTAATCCGCTAAAGCAACAGGTAATTCATTGAAATCACGCATCCCTTCTAAGCTACATGCCCAACCTTTCAAAGTTTCATACACTGGTTTCACTTTAATATCCGTGATTTCGAATGGAATTTGGTCTGTCATCGAACCATCAGGCATTTCGTAAGCGGTACACACTTGAATTTCGTCAAAGATATTCAAGACATCTGCCTTCATCATGATTAATTGAGTTACCCCATTAATCATCATCGCGTATTTCAAGGCTGGCAAATCGATCCAACCACAACGGCGCGGACGGCCTGTAGTAGAACCAAATTCACGACCCTCTACACGCATACGCTCACCTACTTCATCTTCTAATTCAGTAGGGAAAGGGCCCGAACCCACGCGAGTGGCATAAGCTTTAAAAATTCCATACACTTCACCAATGTTTTTAGGTGCAACCCCTAAACCTGTACATGCCCCAGCACTAATCGTATTTGATGATGTCACGAATGGATATGAACCAAAGTCTACATCCAAAAGAGACCCTTGAGCACCTTCAGCAAGGATGGTCTTCCCGGCATTGATGGCATTATTGATCGAATATTCTGAATCCACTAAGTGGAACTCTTTCATAAAGGCTACGGCTTCGAAAAATTCCTTTTCTGCTGCCGCTAGATCGTATTCAAATTTGTATACATCCAAAATTGCTTTGTGGCGATCCACTAAAGCATTGTATTTTTTGTCAAAATCAGGCGAAATCATATCCCCTACACGTAATCCTTGGCGGGAAATTTTGTCTGTATACGTAGGTCCAATTCCTTTCAAAGTAGAACCGATTTTCGCATCCCCTTTGGCCTTTTCGTAAGCCGCATCTAATAAGCGGTGCGTAGGCAAAATGATGGAGGCTTTCTTCGAGATCTCTAAGTTTTTACGTAAGTCTAAATTGAAATGCGCTAATCCTTCGATTTCTTTTTTGAAAATAATGGGATCCAAAACTACCCCGTTTCCAATGATGTTTTGAACTTCTTGGCGGAAAATTCCAGACGGAATTTGATGCAAAACATGCTTAAAACCATCGAATTCTAAGGTGTGTCCGGCATTAGGCCCTCCTTGAAAACGCGCTACTACTTGATACTTGGGTGCTAAAACGTCTACGATTTTTCCTTTCCCTTCATCACCCCATTGTAAGCCTAATAATACATCAATTGCCATAATATTGTTTTATTCTTGATTTCTTGCTTGAAAATTTGCTCTATGTTCACAATTCTTGTTCGTACAAGAACCATAAAATATAAGGGAATGATGCATCACATTGAACTGCAGCATTTCGCCTACTAAACTTTGAATCGTTTGAACACGAGGATCACAAAATTCCGTGACTTTGTGGCAATCGGTACAAATCAAATGATCGTGTTGACGACGGCCATAAGATTTCTCAAACTGTGCCTGATTACGCCCAAATTGATGCTTTACCACTAAATCACATTCCACTAACACATCCAGTGTATTGTATACAGTAGCCCTTGAGACCTGGTATTTCTTGTTTTTCATGGAGATATACAACTCCTCCACATCGAAATGATCGTCCCGTAAATAGATCTCTTCCAAGATCGCAAAGCGCTCTGGAGTCTTCCGCAAACCCTTGTTTTCTAGGTAGGCAGTGAAGATCTTTTTAACTGAATCGAGTTTATCTAATTCTGGGGACATTTATGGAAAAAAAACGACGTAAAATAAGCAAAAATAACGGACAAAAACTAAGAAACTTTACGTTCCACTTCAATTACACCCGGAACTTGTTCCATTTCTGCACTCAAGCTATCTAGGTGATCTGTGTCCTGTACCATCAGTGATATTTGACCTTCAAATAATCCATCTTTCACTCCGATATTCAAGGCCGTAATATTGACTTGTAACTTCTCCGAAATCAAGCGTGTCACATCATTTACTAATCCTACCCGGTCAATACCGCGGATCACTAAATCTACCACAAAGGACATCGCGATTTGGGAGGTCCATTGTGCTTTTATGACACGATCCCCGTGACGTGATAGCAATTCTGGCGAATTAGGGCAAGCAGCGCGGTGAATTTTGATCCCTTCGTTAATTGTCACAAAACCAAAAACCTCATCACCAGAAATCGGATTGCAACACTTCGCTAAAGTATAATCCACTTTGTCCATATCCTCCCCAATAAGAAGTGTGTCAGATTCTTTACGCTCTTTGTGGTATTGTTGCATCTCTTTTCTGAAAGATTTGCTATCCACAATAGGCGCCTGAATGGCTTTCTCCGCCTGTTTACGCTCGTGTAATTCCCGATCAAGCTTCCAGTGCTTAAGTTGATCGATATTGATATAGGCTTTCCCAAAACGGTAGAATAAATCATTCGCGTCTTTGGCATTAAAATAAGCACGCAACTGATTCGTAATTTCCAGCGTCAACATCGGATAGCCTAAATGCTTCAAACGATGTTCGATTAAATCACGACCTTTAATGAGGTGGGATTTATTTTCCTCCTTGATGAAGTCTTTGATTCTAGCTTTCGCTTTCGTTGTAAACACGATGCGCAACCAATCTTCTGAAGGCTTTTGCTTCGAAGAAGTCAAGATCTCAATCTGATCCCCATTCTGCAATTTATGCGATAAGGGAACGAGTTTCCCCCCCACCTTCGCCCCTATGCAACGGGCACCCACTTCTGAGTGAATTTCGAAGGCGAAATCCAATGCCGTGGCACCGGATTGCAAGACGATCAATTTCCCTTTGGGACTAAAAACAAATACTTCCTCGTGGTAGAGCGAGTTCTTAATATCCTCCACTAATTCTACCGCCGATTGACTCTTGTCATTGGCTTCGATGGCCTCGCGCACCTGTGACAACCAAGATTCAAACGCCTCGCTCGTCCGCGTATCCGTCCCTTTGTACTTAAAGTGCGCCGCAACCCCTTTCTCTGCAATTTCGTCCATCCGTTTTGATCGGATTTGCACTTCAACCCAACGACCCTCTTTATCCTGCCCAAAGGGCGTGCTCATCACCGTCGTGTGAAGTGACTCATATCCATTAGATTTAGGCGTAGAAACCCAGTCTTTCAAACGGCTTGGATTAGGACGGTAGTGATCCGTGACCACCGAGTAAACTTCCCAGCAATCCGACTTTTCACGTTCTAAGGGCACATCTAGCACCACCCGCACCGCAAAAAGGTCATATATTTTATCAAAAGGCGTATTTCCTTTTTTGATTTTGTTGTAAATCGAAAAGATGGATTTTGGCCGCCCTTTAATCGTGTAATTTAAACCACGCTCATCCAAGCTTTTCTTTATCGGTTTGATAAAATTATCCACAAAGCTCTCTCTGCTTCGTTTATTTTCCGTCAATTTCTCTGCAATTTCCTTGTAGGCTTCAGGTTCCGTATGCTTCAAACCTAAATCCTCTAATTCCGATTTAATCGCATTCAAACCTAAACGGTGAGCCAAAGGGGCATACAAATAAATCGTCTCCGAAGCGATTTTCATTTGTTTCTCCTTCGCCATGCTTGCCAGCGTCCGCATGTTGTGCAAGCGGTCAGCAAGCTTGATTAAGATCACACGAATATCATCCGAGAGCGTCAAAAGCATTTTCCGAAAATTCTCCGCTTGTTGCGAAGTCCCGTATTCAAAAGTGCCGGCAATTTTCGTCAGACCATCGATGATCGAAGCAATTTTCGGATTGAATTGCTTTTCGATATCGGCCAAAGTCGTATCTGTATCCTCTACGACATCATGCAACAAAGCAGAAATAATGGACGTAGTTCCTAGTCCAATTTCTTCTACGCAAATCTGTGCTACAGCCAAGGGATGGTAAATGTAGGGTTCTCCTGATTTACGGCGCATTTCTTTGTGCGCCTCCGCTGAGATCAAGAATGCCTTCTTAATTTGCTTTGCATCATCATCCTTTAAAAAAGGCTTCGCTGTCCGCAATAATTTGCGGTAGCGTTTTAAAATCTCTAATCGCTCCTTTTCTAAATCTATCTGCATGATCTTATTCTTTTGTCATTAAAGCAACCGCCATCGCCGCAATTCCTTCTGCTCTACCTACGAAACCTAAACCTTCTGAGGTCGTTGCTTTAACTGAAATTTGGTCTACCTCTACTTCCATGACCTTCGCTAAATTCTCTTTTATCGCCGGAATGATGGGGTTCAATTTAGGCTGATCTAAAATTACCGTGACATCTGCATTCGCTAATTCCCATCCTGCTTCTCGGATCATCTCCATCACTTTTTTCAACAAAAGTGTCGAGGCTACTCCCTTCCACATTGGGTCTTTATCTGAAAAATGGTACCCAATATTGCGCATGTTCGCAGCACCTAACAGAGCATCGCATAACACATGACAAACGACATCTGCATCTGAGTGACCTAATGGCCCTTTCTCTGACGGAATTTCTACCCCACCTAAGATACAAGGACGTCCTTCTACCCAGCGATGTACATCGTAACCTTGTCCTACGCGAATTTTCATTTGGCTAATTTTTTATACTTTAAGGTATTCGATTTCCCTTGAATAAACAAACGATGAGCCCATTTTTCCAAATCTTGCGTCTGCACTTCTGCTATCTTTTCCGCCTCCGTATTGACTAAATTTGCCTCACCTGCATTAGCAGCCATCGCTAAATTCATGGCTCGATTTAGGACTTCCACTTCTCCAAAAACCAAACTTGCTTCCGATTGGTTCTTCACCATTTGCAAGTCTTTCTCTTCGATTTTAGTCGTCGCAAAATCGCGAATCGCCTTTTCTAAAGCTTCTTCAGCCACTTCGATGTTCACATCATCACTTACTTGACCTTGGATAATTAATAGGCCGGGATCGATGGAACTAGTTTGATAAGTGCCAATCGTATCGAATAAGCGTTGTTTTTGCACTAATTGCGCATATAAATAGGATGATTCACCTCTTCCTAACAGGTCTGACATCAAATCAATCGCGTGGTAACCGGGCTCATAACGTCCTAGCACAGGATAGGCTTTGTAAATGCGATTTGCTGGCACATCTGCCTCCATTTCCATGGAGCGGTTCTCTGTTTGGACTGGCTCTTGAGGTAAATTTCGTGTTGGTTTTACCCCCGCAGGAATGGGAGCGAACCATTTTTCTGCCAAAGCCTTCACTTGATCTACCTTCACCCGTCCTGCCACCACCAATATGGCATTAGAAGGCACGTAGTGCTTTTGAAAAAAGGCTTTCACATCACTCATCTGTGCCTGCTCTATATGCTGAATGCCTGCACCGATCGTAGGCCATCGATAAGGATGTTTTTGATAAATTAAAGGTCTGAATTTCAACCAAACATCTCCATAGGGCTGATTCAAATAGCGTTGCTTGAATTCCTCTATCACCACTTTGCGCTGGGTTTCCAAACTCTGCGTGTTAAAGGCTAATTGCTTCATCCGATCTGACTCTAACCAAAAGGCTGTTTCGATGTTTTGAGCAGGAACTGATATATAATAATTCGTTAAATCAGGAGTAGTAAAGGCATTATTTTCTCCGCCCACTTTTTGCAAGGGCGTATCGAAAGAGGGAATATTTTCTGATCCTCCAAACATTAAATGTTCAAATAAATGGGCAAAACCTGTCAAATTCTCCTCTTCATCCCGAGAACCTACATTGTAGATCACATCTACCACCGCCATCGTTGTATCCGGATCTTCATGCACAATGACTTTAAGTCCGTTTGCGAGGGTAAATTCTTCGAATGATATCATGTCTTAGGGTTTATAAACAAAAGTAAAAAAATCGACCCAAAAACCACATAGCTTAACTAAATTTGCAGGGTAAACAGCAGGCATGATACGAATAACTCTTTTATTTTTTCTTTTGATTTCGACGTCTTTGCAGGCACAGCTGTTACAGGACCCTACGGCAAAAGGGCAAATCACCCAAGGCCTTGCGAATTTATACCAATACGATTTCAAAGAATCCACGGCGCTATTTAATAGCCTGAAAGCAAAATACCCTCGCCACCCAGCCCCCTATTTATTGCTGGCAATGCAATGGGAGCAACAATACTTTCCTTTAAAGGATCATCCGGCACAGAACAAAAATTACATCGCTCATCTAGAAAAAGCCTATGAATTAGCGCAAGAATTATATGACCGAGATGAAAATGATTTAGAGGCGTCCTTTTTCTGCACCGCTTCTTTAGGTTTTTTAGCCGCTTACGAAGCGGACGAACAGAACTTCATGAAAGTGGTTTCATACGCAAAGAAAGCCTATAGCTTTTTGAAAATTGGCCTAAAGAACACGGAAAAACAACCAGAATTCCTGTATTCGACAGGTATGTACAACTATTATAGCATAGCTTACCCAGAGTTACATCCAGTACTAAAACCATTTATGTTTTTATTTCAAGATGGGAATAAACGTTTGGGCTTAACGCAACTAGAGGCAGGAACAAAACGGACGACTTTCGTAAAAAACGAATGCCTTTTTTACATGGGCTATGTACAGAACAAATACGAAGGAAACCCTTTGCGGGCTTTGGCCTATAACCAAATCCTGAGCGAAAATTTCCCTAACAACCACTGGTATGTATTGCAGCGCGCAGAGTTACTTACACTAACGGGAAAATTCGAAGAAGCGGAAACCTACATAGAAAAAATGGAAGCCTTGAAATCAAGCTACTATACGGGTGCGGCATATACATTGCGTGGTATGCGGGAGGAAGTAGAACGCAAGGACTTGAACAAAGCGGAATTTTGGTATCTAAAAGCCATCGCTTTCCCCTTCGAAGAAAGATTAACCAAAGACATCCGAGGTCTCGCCTATTTAGGTCTCGCCCGCATAGCGCACAGAGAACGAAAAATCCATTTATTTAGAAAATACCTACGCGAATCAGCGGAATATATCGAATACAAAAACTCCCTGATTGAATACAAAAGACTGAACCATGGAAAGTAGAGAAGCTGGAATTGAACGATTATACCCCAAAATCACTGGACGCATGTCCGCACGCTACTACTATTTAATTCAGTTGCGCAAACAATTAGAACGGGTTATTTCCCTTTTCGTTCGCAATTCTCCGCATCAATTATTAGCGGATTATGGCTGTGGAAACAAACCCTATGAGCCTCTATTCACTCCCTTTGTAGAACAATACATTGGCTTAGATCTAGCTTATAATACGAAAGCAGACGTAGTCGTAGACCCCGCCGGCATCATCGATATGCCAGATGAAAGCGTCGGTTTCGTCTTATCTACACAAGTATTAGAACATGTAGAAAACCCTAAGGCTTATTTAAAAGAAGCACACCGCATTTTAGAAAAAGAGGGCAAATTAATTTTGTCTACTCACGGTTATTGGATGTTTCATCCAGATCCGACGGATTTTTGGCGCTGGACTTCTACGGGTTTACAGAAAATTGTCAAAGAAGCAGGTTTCGAAGTCGTGTATTTCGAAGGAATTTTAGGACGCTCTGCGATGGGATTGCAGCTATTCCAAGATGGCTTATTATTCAAATTGCCTAAACCTCTCCGCTTTTTGTTGTCGCTGGTATTGCAACCGCTGATCATCTTGTTTGACAAGATAATCACCGCTAAATCAAGAAATGAAGACGCTTGCACCTTCGTACTTGTAGCTAAGAAAGTCTAGCCTTTTCGTACGCAATCGTGGCTTCTAAAGCCTGTTCGAATGGGGTAATTTCCCAAGGAATATGAGCGGATAGTTTTGAAGTATCCAAACAGATTTTTTGCACATCCGTCAGCTTCGCCTCTTTGTATTCGACCTGAAATCCGGGAATTTTGGCCTGAATCCGGTGTATAATCTCATTCAAAGACAGTGATTCCCCTGAACCCACATTGATCGTTTCGTTTTTCACCCCTGCTTTAATCAAGCCATCGATGGCTTTTCCGATGTCTCCTGCATAGATATAATCCTTTGCCTGCGAACCATCTCCCCAAACCGTCATCATCTCCCCCTTCAATGCCCTCCGAACGGCAATATTAATCACTCCTTGTTTAGGTGAACGATGAAATTCCCCAAAGGGATTCGATAAACGTAAAATCAAATAATCAATCTGGTATAATTTCGCGTACAATTCGATGTACTGTTCTACCGCTAGTTTAATAATTCCGTAGGAAGAAATGGGTTTGCAAGGATAATCTTCCGCCACTTTTTCTTGATGCACGTTTCCATAAACTGCCCCACCTGTTGATAAATAGAGCAATTTAGACACGTGGTGCTTCTTCATCATTTCCATCAAACCGATGGTAGGTAACAAATTAGACTCTATATCTTGTCGAATGTTCTCCGAAGAAATCGCAGGAATAATGGAAGAAGCAAAATGGAATACGCGATCGAAATGATGTGCTGTGAATAATTCATCCAAAGCCTTGGCATCCGCATAATCACCCTCCACAAAAGTCACAAAAGTAGGAAATAGTATGCCTGCTGGCTTTTCATGTGCAAACACAATGACCTCATTTTCTTTGCCCGCTTGCTGCAAATAAGCTAGCCAGTTCAAGCCTAAAAAACCACTTCCCCCAACAACTAAATTTTTCTCCATGACGCGTATTTGCTGTAAAAATAGCCGAAAAATTTAGCTAATTTCGGTTTTGCATTAAAAATCAGCCCTGAATGCGTTTAATCATTGCCCGCTCTAATTTCTTTTCTTACTCAGAGACCTTCATCGAAGAGCAAATCAACCAATTAGAACCCATTCACGTCTTGTACGAGGGCTGGCAACCGAGTCGACTAAAATCAGGAGGATCCATTTACCCTCTTCCGTTTTCGATCCTGGCGGTCAGAGGTATTTTGCGCCGCCTCCTCCCAGGACTATACCAAAAGATTTACACCTATTACCTTCGTCGATTTTTACGCGCATCAAAAACGAATGCCTTTTTGGCAAATTACGGCCCTTTGGGGACGAATATCTACGAGGCATGCTTAGCTGAGAACATTCCCTTTTCCGTCGTTTTTCTGGGCTTTGACGCAGCAGAAAAGAAGACTTTAGCGACTTATGGTAGCCGTTATGCCCTTAGTTTACCTCAGGCAAAAACTATCATTTGCGTGGCGGAATCCATGCGTGCAAACTTAGAGGAGATCGCTGGCCCCTTACCGAATTTGCATGTAATTCCATGTGGTGTCGATGTAGCAAAATTTACTCCAGGCACACCTGACAAGGGTTTCAATGTCATTTCTGTGGCACGTTTCGCGGAGAAAAAAGGCTCCTTGAAAAGCATTCAGGCATTTGAACTATTACTGCAAGAATACCCTGAAGCACAATTTCGCATGGTGGGTGATGGCCCTTTATGGGAGGAAGCGAAAAATTATGTTTCTGCCAAAGGACTCTCAGGCAACATTCATTTCCTAGGCGCTATGGGACAAGACGCATATTTACCCCTATTACAAGCTTCTAGTGTTTTCATCCAGCATTCTGTTTTAACCCCTAGCGGCGATTCAGAGGGAACTCCAGTTGCCATTTTAGAGGCCTCCGCTTGTGGATTAGCCATTTGTTCCACTAGACACGCAGGAATTCCAAATGCGGTCATCGAAGGAAAAACAGGACTTCTAGTAGACGAACATGATGTGGAGGCGATGGCTGAAGCGCTAAAGATGCTAGCTTCAGATGCAGTCAAAACCCGCGAATACGGTATCGCTGCCAGAAAACATATGGAAGATGCTTATGATGTGGTGAAACTTTCCGCGAAAATCAAAGCACTACTCGTATAAAGAATGCACCGCAAAATCGTATTTTTGTAAATTACATTCAAATCAAGGCATGGGGATCGTTATCCGACAAAGTTTAAAAGGTTCAATCGTTACCTATTTAGGTACAGCGATCGGGACTTTTAACGTGATCTTTCTCTACAATAAGTTTCTTTCACAGGAACAAGTAGGCTTAATAGCCGGTGCTTTGGTGAGTATACCCTTGATTTTTGCCTCATTCACCCAATTAGGGATTCCTCACATTGCGGTGCGCTTTTTTCCTCATTTTGATGATCCAGCGAATGGGCACAAAGGTTTTTTCACCTTTCTTCTCATTGCACCTTTATTCGGATTAATCCTTTTTATTTTGGGCTATTTAGCGCTAAAACCGCTATTTTTTGAGGCTTACGGTACGAATTCCCCCCTTTTACCTCAGTATTTCTATTACATTATTCCCCTGACGGCTAGTTACCTCTACATGAGTGTCTTGGAAGCCTATGCACGTGTGCATTTACGCATTGTGGTGCCTGCGATTATTCGAGAATTGTATTTAAGGTTATCGAACGGGGTTTTAGTGATCGCTTTTGCGATGGGATACATGAACTTTCATGAATTGATTTTGGCCATAACGCTCTCCTATGTCATAGCTGTGGCAGGCTTATTAGCCTATATTAAGCAATTGAAACGCTTTTATACGAAGGTCGATTTTTCGTTTTTGCGCACTCCCGTTTTCAAAGAAATGCTTTCCTATGGTGGTTGGGTGATTTTAGCAGGCGCTAGTTTTACGCTGATTCAGCATATTGAAAAGATTATGCTGCCGGCCTATATCGGGGGCTTGAGTACGACAGCCATTTTTGACATTAATTCCCGAATGGCGATTATGATTTCGATCCCGCGGAATGTAATTGCGGCCATTGCGGCACCCATTTTAGCGCAGGCTTGGAATCGCAATGACCGTGAAAACATTCAGGATATTTACCAAAAATCCTCCCTCAATCTACTGCTCATCGGTTGTGTTCTTTTTCTCCTGATTTGGTGTAATTTAGACTTCATCTATACGATCATACCGCGCCATGAAATCTACGAAGCGGGCCGCTGGGTGGTCTTAATGGTGGGTTTAAGCAAGATTATCGATATGGGTACAGGCTTAAATTCAGAGGTATTGATTAATTCTAAATACTACCGCTACGACCTCCTATTTTACATTATACTAGCTGTAGGCCTGGTGGTGGGTAATCTCGTGCTTATCCCTATTTATTCCTATAATGGAGCCGCATTGG